>Ga0075304_1000315_pt1 | contig 11152 bp, 12 predicted proteins | sample Joice_CattailNLA_FD_120067 | JGI IMG/M metagenome (GOLD analysis project Ga0075304, IMG submission 120067) | Natural and restored wetland microbial communities from the San Francisco Bay, California, USA, that impact long-term carbon... | ecosystem: Environmental > Terrestrial > Soil > Wetlands ... | reverse complement strand
TCTGGCTCTTCTACGTCGTGCTCGGCGCCCTGCTCGTGAACGAGGCGGTCCGCCAGACGTGGTTGCTCACGCCCGACGACGTGTACTTCACGATCACGTGGTTCGGTGACAACGTGCAGGTGAACGAGGCGCTGCTGCGCGTGGCGACCGGGGTCGCGGCGTTCGCGGGGCTCTACTACGCGGTCACGATCCTCGTCGACGCCGCCTACCGCGACCAGTTCGTCGACTCGCTCACCGTCGAGCTGCGCGACACGTTCCGTCGCCGCAGCGAGTACCTCGAGCTGCAGCGCAGGCGTGGGGTTCCCGTCACGCCTCCGACGGATCCGCAGGCCGGGTCATCCGCAGGAACCTGACCCATGAGCACGCTGCCGCGACCCCGGTCAGCCACTGGAGGGCCGAGTAGCCTGAGCTGGATCGGATCAGCGTGACCACTCTTCGGTGACCCTCATGCCCAGTCTCAGACCTAGCGTGTGCCCACTCCGCGGCCGGATCGATCCGCGCCTCGTGCGATTCAGCGCCGGGGCCACTGCCTGCACGCTCGCCGTCGTGTTGCTCATCATTGACGGTGTTCGACCGTTAGGTCTTGGCCTGCTCGCCTCCCAGGTCGCCGTCTTCGCGTTCACCGCGTTCGTGAGTTTCCAGTGGTCGGTGTGGGCCCAGATCTTCGCCCGCGTCATCTGGCCGCGGATCGAAGCACCGACTGCATTGGAGGATGCTCGGCCGCCGAGATTCGCCCAGTTCATCGGTTTCGTGCTCACTGCGTCGGCGCTCACTTTCTTCGTCGTCAGCATCGATGTCGCTGCCTACGGTCTGACTGCGCTCGCTTTCGGAGCATCGGCCCTCAACGCATCCACCGGCCTGTGCCTGGGCTGCAAGGCCTACCTGCTGATCCGACCGCAACCGTCCTGAGCCTGGTCGGGCGGGTCGGCGTCGGCTGCCCGACGTCCTCGCTCAGATGGGTCAGCGGCGCACCCGATAGCGCAGGTGAAGCACCCGCTTGCCCTGGATCACCACGTCAGGCTCCTCCAACAGGTGCTGCGCGTGGGCCGACCCGAAGTAGCGCTTGCCGGACCCGAACACGACGGGTACGACGTCCATGCGCACCTCGTTGATCAAGCCCGCGGCAAGCACCTGACCACCGACGTCGCCGGCGGCGACCTCGATGATGCGGTCACCCGCGAGCTCCTGCGCCTTGGCCATGGCTGCCTCGACGCCGTCGACGAAGTGGAACGGCGCCTCGGGGTCCCAGCCCTCGGACTGTGGCCGGTGCGTCACGACGACCACGTGGTCGACCCCGCTCGGAGGCGTCCCGTCCCAGCCGTTCGTCATGTCGAAGACGCGGCGACCGACGATCGTCACCCCGATCTGGTCCCAGTACGGCCGGACGTAGTCGTAGGACGCCTGCGACACCTTCAACCCGCCGCTCTCGTCCAACGGCACGTCACCGCTGAGCAACCAGTCGAACAGCGGTCCGGGCTGGTCGTTCTCGTCCGCGATGAAGCCGTCAACCGACACCGAGCTGTACATGACGACTTCGCCCACGGGCTCTCCTCTGCTTTGGGTGCCTCCACGCTAACGTCTCGTCAGCTCGACGTTCCGGGTCCCGTTCGAGCTACGGGTACACGTTCCGCCGTCGCAGCGAGTACCTCGAGCCGCAGCGCACGCTGGGTTCCCGTCATGCCTCCGACGGACCCGCAAGGCGGGACATGCGCAAGAACGTGACCTCGTTCCCGTCGGGGAACGTGCGCACGTACACCTCGCCGCGCTCGAACCCGGCCCGCTCGTAGGCGCGGATCGCCCGTTCGTTCCACGGGAAGACGTCGAGCGCGAACGTGGACGGGTGCCAGCGCCCGCGCGCGAACGCCATCGCGGCCCTGACGTAAGCAGAACCGAACCCTCGTCCGGTCAGGTCGGGACGCAGCCCGAGCCCGATCTCGACCAGCCCCTGGTCCTGGATCGCCGTGAGCTCGAGGAACCTGACGAGCTCTCCCGTCTCGGCGTCGTCGACGGCGAACTCGACAGCTCCCCAGCGTGCAGGATCGCGCATCCCCTCCTCGAACGACGGATCCTCGCTCGCGTCGTAGGCGTCGTAGGGCGGCGGATACCGCCAGCTCGCGACCGCGTCCGCGTCCGCGCTGGCGAACGGCCTGATCGAGAACCGCATCGCGACGCATGGTCTCACGAGCGTGCGACACCACCGTGTCGGGTAGCGTCGAGGGGATGAACATGCAGAGGAACCCGGCATGCTGAGGCGCGTCGTCGACGCCGTGCTCGAGACCAGCGTGGTCGGCAGCTTCACGAAGGTCGGCTACGAGGCGCGCCGCCGCATGTACGACTGGCCCGATCTCGCCTCGTTCGACATGAGCGGGAAGACGGTCGTGATCACCGGCGGCAACTCGGGCCTCGGGCTCGTGACCGCGAAGGCCCTCGTGCGCACGGGGGCCTCGGTGCGCATCGTCGCTCGCAACGCGGAGCGCGGCGCCGCCGCGGTCGAGGAGCTCGATGCGATCGGCGGTGCCCCGGCAGGGCTGTACGTCGCCGACCTCAGCTCGCTCGGCGACGTGCGCCGGCTCGCGAGCGAGATCCGGGAGCGCGAGCCCCGTCTCGACGTGCTCGTGCACAACGCGGGCGCGCTGCTCGCCGAGCGGAAGGAGTCGGCCGACGGTCACGAGATGACGTTCGCCACGATGGTGCTCGGCCCGTTCCTGCTGACGAGCGAGCTCCTCCCGCTGCTGCGCGCGACGCCCGGTTGCGCCCGGGTGCTCTGGATCGCGAGCGGCGGCATGTACACGCAGTCCCTCGACGTCGACGCCCTCGAGATGGATGCCGACGACTACTCGGGCACGACGGCCTACGCCCGGGCGAAGCGCGCGCAGGTGGTGCTCGCCGAGGAGTGGGGCAAGCGCCTGCGCGACGACCGCATCGCCGTGCACGCGATGCACCCCGGGTGGGCAGACACGCCGGGCCTCGAGACCGGACTGCCCGGCTTCCGCACCCTGCTCGGCCCGATCCTGCGCTCGCCCGAGGAGGGCGCCGACACGATCGTGTGGCTCGCCGCCGCCGAGGAACCCGGCCGAGTCACCGGCAAGTTCTGGTTGGATCGCGCCCCGCGCTCGACCACGAAGCTCGTGTCGTCGGGCGCCTCGCCTGAGGAACGCGACGCGCTGTGGGCGCTCTGCGAACGTTCTGCCGGAACGACGTCCCCCTAGGGCGCCGGACGCCCGGCGATCGTCCGCTCGAGCGCGTCGGCCTGCGACATGACGCTCTCGGCCGACGGGCCGCCCGCCATCGTTCGCGAGGCGACGCTGCGATCGGGGTCGACCAGCTCGGCGCCACCTGGTACACCGAACGACTTCCATTCCTCGTCGGTGAGGTCAGCGAGCGAGCGACCTTGCTCGTCGACCCGTTTCAGCAGCTCTCCGGTCCGACGATGCGCCTCGCGGAACGGCACGCCGTCACGCACGAGCGTCTCGGCGAGATCGGTGGCGTAGAGGCCCTCTGCCGCGCATGAGGCTCGCATCGCCTCGGCGTCGAAGAGGATCGTGGAGATCGCGCCTGTGAGCGCCGGGAGCACCAGCTCGAGCGTGTCGGCGGCGTCGAACGCGGGTTCCTTGTCTTCCTGCAGGTCCCGGTGGTAGCCGAGGGGTAGGCCCTGCAGCAACGCGGTGAGCGAGACGAATCCCCCGGCGACGCGGGCCGCCTTGCCACGCGCGAGCTCGGCGGTGTCGGGGTTCCGCTTCTGGGGCATCATGCTCGACCCGGTCGAGTACGCCTCGTCGAGCGACGCCCATCCGAGCGACTCGTCGGTCCAGCGGGCGAGGTCCGCGGCGAGTCGCGACAGATGCGTGGCGCAGATCGCCGCGACCGCGAGGAACTCCTGCACGAAGTCGCGGTCGCTCACGGCATCGATCGAGTTCGCGAACGCCCGGTGCATGCCGAGCCGGGCCGCGGTCATATCGGGGTCGAGGCCGAGCGTCGAGGTGGCGGTCGCGCCGGCGCCGAGCGCACTGGTCGACGAGCGGACCGACCACTCGGCGAGGCGCTCGAGGTCGCGCGAGAGGGCCCACGCGTGGGCGAGCAGATGGTGGCCGAGCGTGACCGGCTGCGCGAAGCGCGCGTGGGTCGTACCCGGCATGACGGTCTCCGCATGCTCGTGGGCACGGGTGATCAGCGCCTCCGCCAGCGCGACGACGAGACCGTCGATACGCCGGCCGGCGGCGAGCAGCCACAGCCGCAGGTCGGTCACGACGAGATCGTTGCGGGAGCGGCCGGCGTGCAGCTTGGCACCGAGGTCGCCGAGACGCTCGGTGACGCCCCGCTCGATCGCCGAATGGATGTCCTCGTCGGCGTCGTGGAAGACGAACTTGCCCTCTGCGACGTCGTCACCGACGGCCGCGAGCGCCTCTTCCAGGGTGGCCGCCTCGTCGGCGTCGAGCAGGCCGGCGTCCTGCAGGGCGCGGACGTGGGCGATCGACGCGTCGACGTCGACCGAGGCCAGGCGCACGTCGAAGTGCAGCGAACGGCCGAGCGCGTGCGCCTCGGCGGCGGGCGGGGTCGAGAAGCGGCCCGCCCAGAGCGGCGTCGAGCCGTCGGTCACGCGCCGGTCCCCTGCTTCGCCGACCACACCTTGAGCGGCAGCCCGTACAGGCGCACGTAGCCCTCGGCATCGGATTGGTCGAACGCGTCGCCGCTGCCGTACGTCGCGAGCGACAGGTCGTAGAGGGAATGATCGCTGCGGCGGCCGACGACCGTGCACGAGCCGGGCTCGAACCGCAGTCGGACGTCACCGGTCACCTGCGCCTGGGTGGCGTCGACGTAGGCGTCGATCGCGGCGCGCAGCGGCGAGAACCACTGCCCGTCGTAGACGAGGTCCGCCCAGCGCTGCTCGAGCTGGGGCTTGTGGTGCGCGAGGTCGCGTTCGAGCGTCAGGTCCTCGAGCGCCTGGTGCGCCCGGATGATCGCGAGGGCGCCGGGCACCTCGTAGAGCTCGCGGCTCTTGATGCCCACCCGGCGGTTCTCGATCATGTCGACCCGGCCGAACCCGTAGGAGCCGCCGAGCTCGTCGAGCCGGCGGATCAGCTCGGGGAGCGCGACCGCCTCGCCGTCGAGCGCGATCGGGACCCCGCGATCGAACGTCAGGGTGATCTCGGCGGGCTCGGTCGGGCGGTCCTCGGGCGGAGCGGTCCGCTCGAACGCGTCCTCGGGCGGGGCGACCCACGGGTCCTCGAGCGGGCCGCACTCCGCGGTGCGCCCCCAGACGTTCTCGTCGACCGAGTAGGTGGTGACGACGCTCGCGATCGGGATGCCCCACTCGTCGGCGAGCGCGATCGCCTTCTCCCGTGGGATGTTCGCGTCGCGGATCGGCGCCTGCACCTCGAGGTCGGGCGCGAGCACGCCGAACGAGACCTCGAACCGCACCTGGTCGTTCCCTTTGCCGGTGCAGCCGTGCGCGACGACGTGCGCGCCGACCTCGCGCGCGACCTTCACGACCTCCTCGACGATGCACGGGCGCGCGAGCCCAGAGACCATCGGGTACTTCTGCTCGTAGAGGCCGTTGGCCTTGATCGCGGGCGTCAGGAACTCCGCCGCGTAGCGGTCGACCGCGTCGGCCACGCGCACGGTCGCCGCGCCCGCCTTCTTCCCGCGCTCGACGATCTCGTCGAAGTCCTCGCGCTGGCCGACGTCGACCGCGACCGCGTGCACCTCATAGCCCTGCTCGGTGAGCCAGCGGATCGTGACAGAGGTGTCGAGCCCGCCGCTGTAGGCGAGCACCGCCTTCTTCGAGCCTGCGCCACTGGTGGTGTCCATCAGCTTGCCTCCATGATCTGGTTGAGCGATCGCTCGATCGCGGGTGGCTTCACGCCCTCGCGGCCGAGGATCAGGATCGTGTTGTCGCCGGCGATCGTGCCGGCCACCCCGTCGAGCCCGGCGCGATCGATGCCCTCGGCGAGGGCCGCGGCGGCGCCGGGCGAGGTTCGGACGATCAGGCCCGCGTCGCTCGCGACGAACGACAGCGCGAACTCGTCGAGCAGGTGCCGCAGCAGCGCCATCGGCCCGTAGGAACCGGCGTCGCCCGGCACGACGTAGCGTGTGCCCTGGGCGTCGTGCACCCGTGCGAGGCCCAGCTCCTCGATGTCGCGGCTGATCGTGGACTGCGTGGCCTCGATGCCCATGTACGCCAGGCGCTCGCGGATCTCCTGCTGGCTCGCGAGCCGCTCCTTGGCGAGCAGCCCGAGGATCGACTGCTGCCGCTTGGACTTCGATGCACCGTTGGCACGGGTCACGCCGGCGCCTCCTCGGACTCGAGCACGCGCGCGACCGCGGCGCCGAACGCTCGGGCCGCCTCGGCCACGTCGTCGTCGGTCGCGATCAGCGGCGGCGACATCCGCAGGACGTCAGGCCCCGCGGGGGTCGCCAGCACGCCCTCGTCGATCATCGCCACGACGACGTCGTTCGCGACCGGGCGCGCGAGCTGGAAACCCCAGAGGCATCCGCGTCCGCGGGCGTCGAGGACCGCCCCCGCAGGCGCGGCGGCGGTGACCTGGGTCGGCAGGGCCTCGCCGATCGCCCGAGCCCGTTCGAGCAACCCATCGCGCTCGATCGTCTCGAGCACGGCGAGCGCACCCGCGCACACGACCGGGCCACCGCCGAACGTCGAGGCATGGTCGCCGGGCGTGAACGAGATGCTTGACCGCGCAAGCATCGCGCCGATCGGGAGCCCGCCGCCGAGCGCCTTGGCGAGCGTGAGCACGTCGGCCTCGACGCCCGCGTGCTGCAGGGCCGCCCAGTCGCCGCAGCGGCCGAGGCCCGACTGCACCTCGTCGGCCACGAGCAGCGCGCCGCGCTCGTCGCAGAGGGCCCGGGCCCCCCGGAGGTATCCGTCGGCGAGCGGCCGCACACCGCCCTCCCCCATCACCGGCTCGAGCAGCACGGCGCCGACGTCGTCGGTCATCGCGGCCCCGAGCGCGTCGAGGTCGCCGGGCGGCACGAACCGGAACCAGTCGACGAGCGGCTCGAACGCCTCGCGCTTGCCCGGCTGCCCGGTGGCGGCGAGCGTCGCGGTCGTGCGTCCGTGGAACGACCCCTCGAGCGCGACGATCCCCGGCTTCCCGATCGCGAGGCCGTGCTTGCGCGCGAGCTTGATCGCGGCCTCGTTCGCCTCGGCCCCGGAGTTGCAGAAGAAGACGCGGGCGTCGGGCACGGGCATCGACGCGGCGAGCCGGTCGGCGAGCGCCGCCTGCGGCCCGGTCGCGTACAGGTTGCTCACCATGTCGAGCGTGTCGAGCTGGTCGCGCACGGCGGCGACCCACGCGGGGTGGGAGTGCCCGAGGGCGTTCACGCCGAGCGCCCCGGCGAAGTCGAGATAGACGCGCCCGGCGTCGTCCCACACCCGCGTCCCCTCGCCGCGCACGAGGGTCAGCGGGTACCGGGCGTAGGTCGGCATCACGTGGGGCTCGTTCATGCGAAGCCCTCCGGCGCGTCCGGCGTGATCATCGTGCCCACGCCCTCGGGCGTGAACATCTCCAGCACCAGGGAGTGCTCGACCCGGCCGTCGACGAGATGCACCCGGCCGACCCCGGCGGTCAGTGCGGCCACGGCGCTCTCGAGCTTCGGGATCATCCCGCCCTCGACGACCCCGGGCTGCGCGAGCAGCTCCAGGCACTGGGCGGCGGACAGCTCGCTCAGCAGATCGCCGGTCGGTCCGATGAGCCCGGGCACGTCGTTGATGAACACGAGCTTCTCGGCGCCGAGCTCGATCGCGAGCTGGCTCGCGACCACGTCGGCGTTGACGTTGTAGGCCTGCCCCGTCGTCTCGTCGACCGCGATACTCGCGACCACCGGCACGAACCGCTGGTCGGTGAGCGTGCGCAGCACGTCGGCGTTCACGTGCACCACCTCGCCGACGAACCCGAGGTCGGGGCCGGACTGCTTCCTCGCGAGCAGCAGGCCTCCGTCGACGCCGGAGAGCCCCACCGCCCGCACGCCCCCGGTCACGAGTGACGCCACGACCTCGGTGTTGAGCTTGCCCGCGAGCACCATCGTGGCGACGTCGAGGGTCGCGGCGTCGGTCACCCGCAGCCCGTCGACGAACGTCGTCTCGATGCCGAGCCGCTCGCTCAGGTTCGTGACCTGTGGCCCGCCGCCGTGCACGACGACGGCCGTGGTGCCGGCGCTCTGCAGCAAGGAGACGTCCTCGGCGAACGACGATGCGAGGCCCACGGTGTCCATCGCGGCGCCCCCGTACTTCACGACGATCACCTTGCCGTGGTGCTCGCGCATGAACGGTAGGGCCTCGAGCAAGGTGCGCGCCTTGGACACCGTGCGCTGGCGGATCTGCGGCGGAAGGTCGGTCGTCACGTCGTGTACTCCCCGTTGATGCGCACGTACTCGTAGCTGAGGTCGCACCCGAAGGCGCGGCTCGACCCCGGCCCGTCGCCGAGACGCACGCGCACGGCGATCTCGGCTTCCTTCATCGCGGCGCCGGCCTCGTCGGCCAACCGGGAGGCGGGCTCGAAGTAGAACGGCGGGATCACCCCACCGATCGCTACCGGCACGCCGCCGATCGAGACGTCGAGCCGCGACGGATCGAGCGACACGCCGGCCGCGCCGGCCGCCTGCAGGAAGCGCCCCGGGTTCGGGTCGCCGCCGAAGACCGCGGTCTTGACCAGCGGCGAGTCGGCCACGGCCTTCGCGACCCGGCGGGCGTCGTCCTCGGTCGCGGCGCCCTCGACGTCGACGATCATCACGTGGGTCACGCCCTCGCCGTCGGCGATCAGCTGGGAGACGAGCGACTCGCCGACCGTGTCGAGCGCCCGTACGAGGTCGTCCCACGTGGAGGAGCCGGGCCCCACGACGTCGCCACTCGCGGCGCCGCTCGCGAGCAGCAGCACCGTGTCGTTCGTCGACGTGCATCCGTCGACCGTGAGGGCGTTGAACCGAGGTGCCAACATCTCGCACGCGAGCCTGCGCAGATCGTCTGCGGCCACCGCCGCGTCGGTCGTGACGAACGCGAGCATCGTGGCGAGGTTCGGCGCGATCATGCCGACGCCCTTCGCGCATCCACCCACCCGGAACACCCCCGCGTCGGCGGCCGCCTGCTTGTGCACGGTGTCGGTCGTCATGATCGCGCGGGCGAACGACTCGCCTCCGTCGGACGACAACGCCTCGACCAGCGCGGGTATCGCTGCCTGCATCTGACCGACGTGCAGCGGTTCCCCGATCACGCCGGTCGAGCTGGGCAGCACCCCGTCGGGCTCGGTACCGAGCAACGACGCCGCCTCGGCGCTGGTCGCGAGCGCGTCGTCGATCCCCCGAGGACCCGTCGCCGCGTTGGCCTGACCGCTGTTCACGAGCACCGCTCGGATGCGGCCGCGCGCGAGGCGGTCTCTCCCGACCTCGATCGGCGCGGCCACCACGGCGTTCGTGGTGAACAGCGCCGCGGCCGTCGTGCCGGGCTCGCCCACGAGCAGGCCGAGGTCGGGCAGGCCGCTCGGCTTGAAGCCAACCGTGACCCCCGCGGCACGGAATCCGAGAGGGTACGTGACGCTCACGGGTACACCGCCACGGTCGGCAGGCCTTCCGCCTCGTCGAAGCCGAGCGCGAGGTTCAGGTTCTGGATCGCCTGGCCCGCGGCCCCCTTCACGAGGTTGTCCACCGCGCCGACCACGACCGCCGTGCCGGTCCGGGCGTCGGCGACCGCCTGCAGCTCGATCACGTTCGTGCCGCGCACACGCTTGGAGTCCGCCATCGCGCCGGGCGCGAGCACGCGCACGAACGGACGACCCGCATACGCGACGGTGAGCGCCTCGGTGAGGGTCTCGGTCGTGGTTCCCTCCGTGAGCGTCGCGTAGCTCGTCGTGAGCACCCCGCGCACGGCCGGCACGAGGTGCGGCACGAACAGCACCGGCGGCGCCACGCCGGTCGCGAGCTCCAGCCCTCGCTCGATCTCGGGCGTGTGTTGATGCGTCGGCACCCGGTAGGGCCGGATGCTCTCCTCCGTCGACGTGTAGATCGTGGAGTCGTTCGCGGCCTTCCCCGCCCCCGACAGCCCGGTCTTCCCATCGATGCGGATCGCGCCCGGCTCGATCAGCCCCTCACCGAGCAGGGGTGCGAGGCCGAGGATCGCCGAGGTCGCGTAGCAGCCCGGGTTCGCGACGAGCTCGGCCCCCACGACCTGCGCCCCGAACAGCTCCGGCACGCCGTAGACCGCCTTCTCGAGCAGCTCTGGCGCGGGATGCTCGAAGCCGTACCACTCCGGGTACGCCTCGGCCGGGAGCCGGAAGTCCCCTGCGAGGTCGATCACGCGGAGTCCGTCGTCGAGCAGCGCCGGCACGAGCGAGGCGCTGGTGCCGTTCGGCAGGGCCGAGAACACGACGTCGGCATCCTCGGCGATCACGTCGGGCTCGATCGGCTCCATGGCGTTCCCCGCGATCGGCAGCGACACCAGGTGCGGATGGACCTCGGCGAGCGTCTTGCCCGCGGAGTCCTTGGCCCCCAGGAACGTGACCTCGGCCCGCCGGTGCGCCGCGAGCAGACGCACGAGCTCCCCGCCCGCGTATCCGGACGCCCCGAGCACGGCGACGCGGGTCTCCTCCGTCATGGTGCATAAGTATGCACACGACGGGTAACCATGACCACCCGAGGTACCTGCCCGCTGTCTGTCCTCCTCTAGCTGGGCGACACGATCCAATACAGGTCCCCGCAGCGGTCGGGCATCTGCTCGCCCGTCAGATCCGCGGCCCATGCTTCGGCTGCGGCCGCGCCTCCGACCTCATCCGGTCGCGTCTCTCCACCACCGAGCCGCACGGATGCGCCTTCGCGTCCGACGAGGCTTCCGTCGTCGGTCGTGACCTGGATCCCCCCCTGGCCATCACGCGACGCCCGATATCCGTCCGGCCAGAGCAAGAGCCACCGCTCCCCCGATGCGCTGAGGTAGATGCACCCGTCCTCGGCGACGAGTCGACCCTCGATCTCCGCTGCCGGGTACGCATCCTCGATCGGCACCGTCGGGAAGAACACCCCCGGCGGCGCCACCGGCCCTGCGTCGCTGCATGCAGCCAGGAAGCGACTCACCCCTCCTGCCACCACCACCACGCTGACTCCTCCCCTCACGCCCCGCGACAGGCCACCCGCCCCGGGCCGAGCGCGCACC
>Ga0075304_1000313_pt1 | contig 11188 bp, 9 predicted proteins | sample Joice_CattailNLA_FD_120067 | JGI IMG/M metagenome (GOLD analysis project Ga0075304, IMG submission 120067) | Natural and restored wetland microbial communities from the San Francisco Bay, California, USA, that impact long-term carbon... | ecosystem: Environmental > Terrestrial > Soil > Wetlands ... | reverse complement strand
CGCCCCGGACCCAGAGCGCATCGGCGTCTACATCGGCAGCGCGCTCGGCGGTATCGCCTTCGCGGAGAGCCAGCACGAGCGCTACCTGGCCAACGGTATCCGCTCTGTCTCGCCGATGCTCGCCCTTGCGGTCTTCGGCGGTGCGGCACCGGCAAACCTCGGCATCGCCCTTGGCCTGCGAGGGCCGATCCTCTCGACCGCCAATAGTTGTGCGTCGGGAGCGGTGGCCATCGGCGAGGCGGTCGACGCCATCCGCCAGGGCACCATCGATGCAGCCGTCGCGGGCGGCGTCGAATGCCCGTTGAGCCCCCTGGCGTTCGGCGCCTTCGATGTCATCCGAGCCCTCAGCGACCGCCACAATGACGCGCCCCACCAGGCCTCTCGTCCCTTCGATGACCAACGAGACGGCTTCGTCATGGGCGAGGGCGCGGGCCTGCTGGTCCTGGAGGCGCAGGAGGTCGCGGAGCAGCGCGGCGCCGATGCCTACGCCGAGGTGCTCGGCTATGCCGCCACGTCGGACGCCAATCACATGGTCCAGCCACGGCCGGACGGCCGCGAGGCGGCCCGAGCCGTGTCGCTCGCGCTCGCCGATGCCCAGGTCGATCCAGCTGGGATCGACTACGTCAATGCCCATGCCAGCTCCACGCCCCTTGGCGACGTCGCAGAGGCTCGGGCGCTCGCCCGGGCATTCGGCCCCCATGCCTCAGCGCTTCAGGTGAGTGCGACCAAGGCCTTGACCGGGCATCCGCTCGGGGCGACGGGCGCCATCGAGGCAGCCTTGTGCGCCCGGGTCATCCGTGATGGCTGGGCCCCCGGCACCGCCAACCTCGCAGAGTCGGACGAGGAGATCGCTTCACTCCTGCCGGGGCTTCTGCACCACGCAGCCGAGGGTGACTACCGACGGGTCCTCTCGACGTCCTTCGGGTTCGGCGGGCTCAACGCAGCTCTCGTCTTCGGCAGACCGGCGTCGTAGCCTCACGACCCAGGCGGTGCTCGTTCGCTCTGCCCCGGACGGCCCGCGGCTGAGTGGCTGAAGTCGTCTGCCGCATCTCCCTATCGGCGATTCGCCATCTTGTCAGTTCGACAGTTCCATGACATCATGAAGGGCATGAAGACCGTGACCATGAACCGCGACGGGCGGCTGACCTTGCCGATCGAGAGTCGCCGGGCCCTGGGGATCGAGGGTGAGACGGAGCTTGAGGTGGAGGTCGACGCTGACAACGACACCCTGCACTTGCGCCCCGTCATCGTGCTCCGGCGCGAGGATGCCTGGGCCTATGGACCTGCGCATCGCGCTCTGCTGAGTGCTGCTCATGCAGACTCGCGCGAAGGCAGGGTCCGGGAGATGACCGAGGAACAGCTCGCCGAACTCGGGGACTGATGGCGCCGTGGCCGGCCACGCCTACCGGACCCTAGAGTTCACGGAGACGTTCCTGACGGTCTTTGCGGGTCGCGACTGGAGCGTTGCCGAACGCAAGGTCTTGCTGAAGGCGCTCCGCCTCCTCGACGAGGACGACCGACACCCGTCTCTCCGAGTCCACCGGCTGGTGGGAGACCGTGAGGGCTCCTGGTCAGCGTCGGCCTCGGGCGAGCTGCGCATGACGTTCGAGCGCCTGCCGGCTGGTCGCATCCGGATGCTGACCTGCTCGCGCCACTACGATCGCTGAATGGGGGTGGCATGAGCCGGGCTGGCGGCACGCTGCGGACGGGGGCCTTGAGCGCGCCCGACCCGCTCACGCTGGCGGCCTTCGCCATCGTCGTCGTGACTGGCGGGCTCAATGCCATCGCCGTGCGCGAGACACTCGGAGAGCTGGCGCCGTTCTGGAGCGCCGGACTCCGCTTCGCCCTGGCTGCTGCGATCATGGTCCTGGTCGTGCTGGCCACGAGACGCTCCTTCCCGCGCGGGCGCAGCCTGCTCGGTGCCATCGCCTACGGGGCCGTGGGCCTGTCGGCCAGCTTCGCCTTCATCTACACCGGCCTCGTGGACGTTTCGGCCGGCACGGGTGCCGTGCTCCTGGCTCTGGCGCCCCTCTTCACCTTCGGCCTGGCCATCGTCCAGGGCCTCGAGCGCTACCGGACCGAGGGTCTCATCGGCGCGCTCGTGGCGCTGCTGGGCGTGGTGGTGGTCTTCATCGACCGCCTGGGAGCGGACGTGCCCCTCGCCTCGCTCATCCTCATCGTGCTGGGTACGGTCTGCATCGCCGAGGCCGGCGTCATCGTCAAGTGGACCCCACGAAGTGACCCCTTCGGCACCAATGCGGTGGCCATGGTCACGGGCGCGATCGTGCTGCTGGCCCTTACTGTCGTCTCCGGTGAGCCCATCGTCGCGCCGAGCGAGCCGGGCACCATCGCAGCCATGGCCTACCTGGTCATCCTCGGCTCAGTGGTCATGTTCGGTGCTTACGTCTTCGCGCTGGGTCGCTGGACTGCGTCAGCGGTCTCGTATTCGACGCTGCTGTTGCCCCTCGTGACGCTGCCGGTGGCGACAGTCCTGACCGGAGAGACCGTCACGCTCTGGCTCGTTGTGGGTGGCGCCATCGTCCTGGCGGGCGTGTACCTGGGCGCGTTCTTCCAGCGACCGCGCCGCTGGTCGGCGTCGAGCTTGCCCGAGTGCCTGCCGGTCGATGGCTGCCCAGAGGCGGCACCAGTGCCGGCGAGCGGCGCGACGAGGTAGAGCGCCTTCCTGCTAGAGGGAGGGCCTTGCGGCCTCGATGGTGTCACGGAGCGCAGCCACGGCTTCGTCGATCTGGGCTTCGCTGATCACGAAGGCTGGCGTCAGGTACGAGTAGTCCCCGATGAGATCGCTGCCCTGGTACCGCAGCGAGGGCAGGATGTAGCCTCGCTCGAGCATGCCGTCCCAGATGGCCTTGGCGAGGCCTGCAGACTCCGGGTAGGCCTCCCGGGTCTCGGGGTCGCGGACGTATTCGACGCCGTTGGCAAGGCCGACGCCGCGGACCTCTCCGAGTACCCCGAGTCCGGTCAGAGCTTGCGTGACTGCTGCTCGCAGGTACTCGCCCCGCGAACGTGCCTCCTCGATGAGCCCCTCCCGCTCGAGGATGTCCAACACGGCCACGCCTACCGCGCAGGAGACCGGATGACCGCTGTAGGTGTGCACGTGGTCCAAGCGCCTGCCGGCACCCACGAGCGCCTCGGCCACTCGCTCGTGGATGAGCACGGCGCCCAGGGGGGCATAGCCGCCGCTGATGGCCTTGGCCATGATGACCAGGTCGGGCGTGACCCCCAGGGCTCCGACCCGCAGGAAGGAGCCCGTCCGTCCGGCACCGGTCATGACCTCGTCCGCGATGAAGAGCACGCCGTAGCGGTCGCAGACCTCCCGGATAGCTTGCAGATAGCGGTCCGGTGGCACGATCATGCCGGCGCCGAGGATGGGCTCGACGATGAAGGCCGAGACCGTGTCGGGACCCTCCGCCTCGATGACATCGGCGAGCCAGCCAGCTGCCACACGAGCGGCCTCTTCGGGCGAAAGGTCCGCGAGCGGGCCGCGATACGTGATGACCGGGTCGACCTTGGGGAAGTCGATGAGGTAGTCGGCGTAGTCGGTCGTGACCATCTCGTTGACGTTGACCCGCCCGGTCATCGATAGCGCGCCGACGGTCGCCCCATGGTAGCTATGCCGCGTAGAGACGATCTTCCAGCGCCTGCTATCGCCGCGGGAGAGGTGGTACTGGCGGCAGATCCGCAGTGCCAGCTCGTTGGACTCCGACCCGCCTGACGTGAACATGGCCCTCGTGATGCCATCCGGCGCGAGTTCTGTGATGCGCCAGGCGAGCTCTTCCTGGCGGTCGGTCGAGGCCCATGCGTTGTGGATGTACGTGAGACGGCCGGCCTGCTCACCCATGATGCGGGCGATGTCCATCCTTCCCTGGCCGAGACTGGCCGCCCAGGCCATGCCGCTCGAGAGGTCGAGATGCCGCTTCCCCGAAGCGTCCCACATCTCGCAGCCCTCGCCACGCACGAAGACCGGGTAGGCGTCGCCTGGTCGGCGATGGAACACCGCTGAGATGGTTCGTGGCGTCGCCACGCGTGACCCTCCTTCCCCCCGCATGGTTTGGCCGACGCGAAGGATACCCTCGGGGACGGTGCGCGGGCAGGACTACTCCACGTCGGTCGATCGCAGCGTCATGCGCACGTCGAGGTTCATCTCGACCGGCACGACCTGCCCTGTATCGTCCGGGAGACCACCGGCCATCCGCATCGTCATGCCGGTGTCGGCTTCGCGTGGGTAGATGCCGCCCAGGTCGACGCGGTAGCTGCCTGCCCCCTCGGCCGAGAGCTCATCGAAGGGATCCGGGGCGGATAGCGCGGCATCGCTGTCATCCGCGAGGCGCATCGACATCGCCAGCGTGACGTGGTCTCCATCCATGGCCGCGAGCTCCATGGTGGTGGTCACCGACAGGCTCACACCCTGGGTCACGGTCGTTCCCGTGGCTTCCCACCGTGCACCGAGACCGACCGGCTCGGCCGGCAGCAGGGCCACGGAGTTGGACGTCTGCCTGATCTGTTGCTGGGCCTCGGGCGGGAACCCGGCCGGGAACCGGACGTTGGTCTTGAGCACGCGACCACGGTCGTCGATCAGCTGCCACACACGCGTCGCGTCGAGCAGCGGGGTGACCCTGGCCATGGCCTCGTCGAACTCTGCCGCCGCGGCTGCGTCGCCCTCGGGCAGGCCAGCAGCGGACGCCTTGAGCGGCCCGAAGACCAGTTCGTCGTATGTCATCGCGACCCAGGCCGTGCCGTCCTCGTTCACCTCGGTGACGAGCGCGTTGATGACCATCGAGACCGGCAGCTCCATGTCCATCACAGGCTCACCGCCTTCGTTGGCGGCGAGATCAAGGGTCACCGCGGATTCGAGTCGCTCGCGATGGTCGAGCGCCCAGGAGTAGCGCAGCTGCCGCCGCGGTTCTTGGCCCGGATCGACGACCACGACGTCCGATGTCGCCGTTGGCGATTGCGCCGCGGTCGGGATGGGCATCACGAAGGCGGCGAGCAGGAGGATGAGGACGATGGTCGGGAGACGGCGGCGCATGACTGGACCTCGATGTTGGAGGCGCCCCGGTCGACGCCAGCACCATCGTCGGGCACAGGCACGGGTGGTCAATAGCCCGGTCGTCGCGGCCCTCCAGCTTTCTCTATGACAGGCGGCCTGATGCACTGCGAGGCCGCCTGGCTCCGCCGGTTGCGCTATGCTTGAGGTCTTCCACCTCGATGGGCGCCTCCGGTCCGCGCCCCTGGTACCTCAACGACCATCCCCCGAGGACCCATGCCCTGACCGGGCCCCGCGACTGCGCGGGAGGGCCCGTCAGGAGTCACCTTGACCTTCGATACCCTTGGGCTGCGGCCCGAATCCCTGCGTGCCATCGCGGACCAGGGCTATACCCACCCCACCCCCATCCAGGCGCAGGCCATCCCGGCCATCCTCACCGGCCGGGACCTGCTGGCCGGTGCACAGACGGGCACCGGCAAGACTGCGGCCTTCGTGCTGCCCATGATCGAGACCCTGCATGCCACGCGCCAGCCCGGCCCCGTGAGGATCCGCGGGCTGGTGGTGGTCCCCACCCGAGAGCTCGCACTCCAGGTGGAGCAATCGATCCGCACGTACGGTGCGCACCGACCTGTCCGCTCGACCACGGTCTTCGGCGGCGTGCCTATCGACCGCCAGGTGCGGGCGTTGCGCGCTGGCGTCGAGGTCGTGGTAGCGACACCCGGTCGTCTCCTCGATCATGTCAGGCAGCGCACCATCGACCTGAGCCACGTCGAGATCCTGGTCCTTGACGAGGCCGATCGTATGCTGGACATGGGCTTCATCCTCGACATCAAGCGGATCCTGGAGCGTCTGCCAGAGCGGCGTCAGAGCCTGCTCTTCAGCGCCACCTTCGATCCACGCGTCAGGCGGCTGGCCGAGGGACTATTGCGTGAGCCCGTCTCCATCGACGTCGCCCCGCGAAACGCCGCCGCCGCGCCCGTCCGCCAGGTCATCCATCCGGTGGACCGCAGTCGGAAACGCCATCTGCTCACCCACATGCTGCGCAGCGGTGACATCGGACAGGTGCTCGTATTCATGCGTACCAAGCGCGGCGCCAACCGGCTCGCCGAGCAGTTGGGCGCGGACGGCATCCGTGCGGCCGCCATCCACGGCAACAAGAGTCAGTCGCAGCGGGTGGGCGCGCTGACCGCGTTCAAGAAGGGCCACTCGCAAGTCCTCGTGGCCACCGACATCGCGGCCCGCGGACTGGACATCGAATCGCTTCCGCATGTCGTCAACTTCGAGATTCCTCACGTGCCCGAGGACTACGTGCACCGTATCGGCCGGACCGGTCGAGCCGGCCAGGCGGGCACCGCCATCTCACTCGTAGCGGTCGAGGACCAGGATCTCATGCAGGCCATCGAGGATCTCCTCAAGCAGCCCATCGAACGCGAGGTCATCGCCGGCTTCGAGCCGAGCTTCGAGGTCCGCGCCGCCGGGATGGCAAGGAGTCTCGTGTGGCGACCGAACGAACGTGAGAGCAGTGGTGGCTACCCTCGTCAGTCCCCTGCTGAAGGCAGCGGTCGCCAGCCTGGTCGACGTGTGGCGAAGGGTAGCCAGAGCCACGGCGTACACGGCAAGCGCCGTGACCCCGGGCGCCGCACGAGCCATCCTTCTGGGCCGGTGTCCATAGCGGCTGGTCTTCGTTCCGGCCGGGATGTATCGGCCGACGGACCCGGAGGTGCACTGCAGCAGCCTCCACGGCAGGCACGACCGATGCCAGGCGAGAGACTCTCCGGCCACCGCTCGAGCGCCGGTCGGTCCGATCAGATCAGATCTGGTCGCCACCGCTGACCGTCGACGCGACAGCCCAACAGACCGAGGGTGCGGCATGGGAGCCGGGCTGAGGGTACAATCGCCGTTCCCCGACTGTCCCGAGGAGGACTCCGATGGACCACGCCGCCACGATCAGACGCTTCTACGACCTCGTCAACGCCGGCGACATCGATGGCTTCGGCGAGTTGCTGGCCGATGATTTCGTCGAGCACGAGGAGGCGCCGGGCCTCGCGCCCACGAAGGAGGGAGTCCTGGCCTTCTTCCGCGCCACCCGTGCCGCCTTTCCCGACATGCGCATGGATGCGCAGGACGTCTTCGCCAGCGGTGACAAGGTCGCAGCTCGCGTTCAGCTGACCGGCACTCACCAGGGCCCATTCATGGGCATGCCCGCCACCGGCAAGCCTGTCGACATCCAGCTCATCGACATCATGCGTCTGGGCGACGACGGGCTCTGCCACGAGCATTGGGGCGTCATGGACGCCCTCGCCATGATGCAGCAGCTCGGCGCGGTGCCGGAGGGCCCGCCGGCCTAGCCTGACGCCGAGACCGAGAAGAGGAGGCGGCTCCCCTCATTCGGGACCTGGAGGCTGATGACGCATGTCTCAGATGCCGGGCGTCCCAGCATCATGGCTTGATGACCCGTGATGGGTCGAGGCGGGGTCTCGCACTGGCGTCATCCTCGGGTTCTCTGTGCCACCCCTGCCCAGACATGCCAGACCATCGAGGCCGAGAAAGCGCGTCGCGCCACTTCGGCCGCCTGAGAGGTGCGTTCCGCGAGAGACAGGCCCCTCCTCGCGTCAGGATCTGCCGTTTCACGTCGGGCTGTCGATATGCGCATGCGCTCGCGGTAATGTCTTCGTGACCATGGCCTCTTGAACCACGTGCTACCACTGTGGCCTCATGTGCGAGAAGAGCGGGAGGCCATGACGCACGGCCCCACCCTGGCAGACCGCGACCGACGAAGTTGGCGACTGGCAGGCATGACGGTGCGTCTTACCCGATAGAGGACCGGAAGCGCATCGGTCCCTCACAGGCGACCCGACGTGGCCGCCGGTCGAAGGGTTGGGGGCATGGACGAGGGGCTGGTGGTCAGGGCGCAACAGGGCGACCAGCGCGCGTTCGAGGCGCTCGCCGTCGACGCCTACGGCCGCCTGTACCGCCTCGCCCACGGCATCCTGCGCGACGCGACCATGGCCGACGATGCCACCCAGCAAGCCCTCGTCAACATCTGGCAAGACCTGCCCCGCCTGCGCGACCCATCGCGCTTCGAGGGCTGGTGCTACCGGCTCCTCGTCAACGCCTGTCACGATCAGACGCGACGCAGCCCAAGGTGGATATCGATCGACGGGCCGCACGGCCATGAGCCGATCGCTTGCGATGACGCCGCCTCGGTCGCCGATCGCGCCGAGCTCGAGCATGGGCTTTCCCGCCTGTCACTGGAGCACCGCACGGTGCTCGCCCTGCGCTTCCTGCTCGACCTGACACCCGATGAGATCGCCGACGCGCTGGGTATCCCGCGCAAGACCGTCTACTCGCGACTCCAGCGGGCGCTCGCCTCACTGCGTGCCGCCATGGACGCCGAAGCCAGGCCGGTGCTGTCGCGTCCCTTGCCGAGGGAGGCAACGCGATGAACGACGAGCGGCTGGACAGCACCCTGGGAGCGTTCTACAAGGGCACGGCGAAAGCGCCGCCCGATCCCGAGCACGGCCTGCGGGAGGTCATCACCCGCCTGCCCAGGACCCGGCAGCGGAGCCGCTGGTGGCCGCTCCCGACGCTCGGACGCCGGAGCGCGCCGGACCCTCGGGACGCGGAGTATCAGGCGGTGACCCAGCCGCTCGTGGCAGACCGCTTCCCCATCGTCACAAGGAGGACCTACACCATGTTCAGTCCCATCACGGCGATCACCACGGCAGCGCTCGTCTTCGCCCTCGGAGGCCTGCTGCTCGTCGCGCAGCCGTTCGCTCAGCAGGAAGAGGGCGCGCCGGGCGTGCAGCTCACGGCACAGACCGATGCCGTCGCCGTGACCGCGACCCAGGAGTGCGACACCAGCGCCTCGCCGGTCGCCTGCACGTACACCGCCAGCGACCCTCGGGTGGCGGGCAGCGGCGGCCACGTCTTCGTCGAGGGCATCTCCGGCCAGGGCCACTTCGTCGTGCCCGGATCGGAGGCCGCGGTCTACTGGACCGACTTCTGGATCGAGGGGCCGGAGGGAGCCTGGACCGGTCATAGCTACCTCGTCGGCGACGACGCGGGCGCGATCAACGCGCTTACGATGCTGGCCGGTGATGGCGCCTACGAGGGCTGGTCGTACATCACGTACGGGTCCGACGCCGAGGCCGATGCGGACCACGACCTGATCGGGGTCATCTACGAGGGACCGCTGCCACCGGTCGGCCCGGTGGTCATCCCAGGGGGCGATTAGGCTCGGCAGCGTCACCATGGCAGCAGGCCCGTCCCGCGAGGGGCGGGCCGCCTCGCGGTGGCGACCATGGGCCCCATTCAGTAGAGGGCATTCGATCCGGCTCCCTCCGCCCTCACTCGGGTCGCAGGCGTCGACAGAACGCCGACCCGACGTCCGCAAGGCCCCGCAACGACGGGCAAACCAGGAGGTTCCCGTGGAACGGAGAGTGACCTGTGCCCGGCGTCGAGGATGACGTCCGGCACTTCGAAGTCGCCGCACACCTCCGCTAGGCTCGAGTCCCGTCTCGGTCCCATCTCGGTCAAAGGAGGTGCTCCGGTGTCACCCACACAGCGCCGCGCCAGGCGGGTGCCGCTCCGGCCCATCCTTGGGGTCCTGCTGGCCATGGTGCTTGCGATCGCGGATCCACTCACTCCGGTCTTCGCCAGCGAGGCGTTTCCCGAGGCCACCCCGGAGAGCCAGGGCCTCTCTTCAGAGGCGTTGAAGACACTGGCCGACGTCGTCCAGGGCTACATCGATCGAGGCATGACGGTAGGGGCCGAACTCCTGGTCATCAAGGACCGTCACACGGTGCTGCACCAGGCCTTCGGATGGCGAGATCGCGAGGCGCAGATCCCGATGGAGCAGGGCACCGTGTTCAACATCCGCTCGATGACCAAGCCGCTCACCGGAGCTGCCATCCAACTCCTGATCGATGAAGGGAGGCTCGCGCTCGACGATCGCGCAGCGGACTACTTGCCGGGATTCGACAACGACGTGGCTCGGGACATCACCATCGAGCAGCTGCTTACCCACCGGAGCGGTCTCCCGCTCACGACGCTCACCGGGACCCACGACTACGAGAGCCTGCAGGCCATGGCCAACGCCATCGGGGAGGGCGGCCCAGAGTTCGAGCCGGGCAGCAAGTTCTGGTACAGCGATGCCGGCAGCGACGTGCTCGGCGCCATCGTCGAGCAAGTATCGGGATCGTCCCTCGACCGATTCGTGAGCGACGAATTGCTGGAGCCCCTCGGGATGGCCGATACCTACTACGCTGGCGACCCTGAGGACCCTCGGTCGGAGCGGATCGCGAGCCTCTACGTCGGGAGACTGGGCGACTGGACACGCTTCTGGGGCCCCGAGGACGAGCCCTTCTATCCGTACGCCTGGGGCTCTCAGAGTCTCTACAGCACCCCGCTCGACTACGCTCGCTTCCTGGCGATGTGGATGGATGAGGGCCTTTCCAGTGACGAGCGCATCCTGTCGCCAGCAGCCGTGGCGCGGACGCTGACGCCCACCGCCCGGATGGGCTCGCTAGGCTCGGACGCCCCATATCCGACGCGGTACCCGGGCCTGACGGTCTATCACGGACAGATGGCGGTACTTCACGTGGACGGGGACCCGGTGGACGGCGAGCCGCCAGCCGACGTCGAGCCAGCGATCATCGGCTACAGCGGCTCGGACGGCACGATCGCATGGGCGTGGCCCGACCGCGACCTGATGATCCTGTACTTCACGCAGTCCCGCGGGGGCGCGACGCCCATCCGGCTCGAGGCGCAGATCGACCGCCTGCTCCTGCACCCATCCGACCGGACTGGTCCCGAGATGCCCGACGAATGGGCCGAGTATCTGGGTACCTATACGGCCGACTTCGGGCCGTTCGCCAACGAGCCCTTCGAGGTCATCTGGTGGGACGGGAGCCTGGCTCTCGACATCCCGAGTCAGTTCATCTTCGTCCTCGAACACGACGAGCGAGAGGAGCGATGGACGCTCCGCGACGACCCGGGCGTGGCGATCTCGTTTACGCAGGACGATGCCGGATACGTGGCGGGGCTCCGTATCGAGCAGGCGGGGAGCACCTTCGACGTCCCCAAGGGTGAGCCGGAGCCGATGGCGGAGCCTTGGCTCCGGCTCGAAGATGTGGAGAAGTACCTCGGCTGGTTCCGCGACGCGGAGACCGGCCGCGAGGT
>Ga0075304_1000312_pt1 | contig 11210 bp, 9 predicted proteins | sample Joice_CattailNLA_FD_120067 | JGI IMG/M metagenome (GOLD analysis project Ga0075304, IMG submission 120067) | Natural and restored wetland microbial communities from the San Francisco Bay, California, USA, that impact long-term carbon... | ecosystem: Environmental > Terrestrial > Soil > Wetlands ... | reverse complement strand
GGTGACCCGGAGAGCCTGCTCCTCCAACAGTTCGGGCCGTCGATCCAGGGCTATCTGACCGCCGCGGGGGCCGAATGCTGGCCTCCCGACGAGGTCGTAGCCGGCGAGGTCTGCCAGCTGGGCGGCCTGGCCGAAGCTGAGTAGGCGATCTTCGAACTAACCACGATCTCGTGACCATCAGACCCGGGTGGTCCGCCCAAGGGCCCCCGGGTCGCCTCTTGCGGACTCCTGCTAGTGCAACACCGCTGACATGACCAAGCGCAGGAACCTGGCGCCGTACCTGCTGGTGACTCCGTCGGTCATCTTCCTGCTCCTGTTCTTTGCGCTGCCCATGTTCCAGTCGTTCCAGCTGGCCTTCCAGGACGCAGCCGGCAACTGGACCCTGTCGACGTTCGAGCGCATGGTGGCCTCTCCGAATTTCCATCGCGCCGTCCAGGTCACCGTCACCCTGCTCGTCCTCATCATCCCCATCCAGTTCGCCCTGGCCATGGCCATGGCCCTCATCGTCAATGCCCGCCTGCGCGGCTCCGGCCTGTGGCTCTACGTCTATGTCCTTCCGCTGGCCATCAGCGAGCTGGCGGCCGGGCTGGTGTGGGTCGCCATCTTCCAGCAACGCGGCTGGCTGAACAGCATCCTCCAGGGTCTCGGGCTCATCGAGACGGGCATCATCTGGCAGTCGGCCGAGTCCTTCGGGACGCTCATCGGCATCGTCCTGGTGACAGAGGCCTGGCGCGCCACCTCGATCATCATGATCGTCCTCGTGGCCGGCCTGCAGTCCATCCCCGACGAGTACACCGAAGCTGCCGAGGTGTATGGCGCGACGCTGTGGCAGCGCGTCCGGCGCGTCATCCTGCCCATGCTCCGTCCGGCCCTGCAGGTCGCGCTCATCCTCCGCGTCGTCCTGGCCATCCAGGTCTTCGCCACGGTCATCGCCCTGGCCGGCTCGGCGCTCACGACGCTCTCGGCACAAGCCTGGGTGGCTTCGTCATCCACGCAGGACGACAACCTTGCGGCCGCCTACGCCTTCGTCATCCTGGCGCTCTCCATCGTCAGCATCATCGGCATCCTCTGGCTCCTGCCCGTCAGAGAGGAGCACCAGGTATGACGACCCTGGCCACGACGGCCCCGGACGCCGGGCCGCCGCGCCGTCAACGCTCCCTGCGCAAGATCGTCAATCGACTGCTGTGGTACACGGCCGCGGTCATCCTGGCGCTCTTCATCGTCTTCCCCATCTTCCTCATCTTCATCAGCGCCATCTCGACGCGCGACGCCATCTTCGCCTACCCCAAGACGCTCATCCCCAGCGAGGTCACCTTCGACAACATCGAGTTCTTCATCAACGCGGGTGGCGTGGTCGATGCCTTCTGGCGCAGCGTCATCGTGGGCATCATCACGGTCATCGTCGCCCTTGGCATCGGTACGCCGGCTGGCTATGCCATCGCGCGCTACGGCTTCCGGGGCCGAAGCGGCTACCGGCTCATCATCCTGGCGACTCGGGCCTTCCCCATCGTCATCCTCTCCATCCCCATGGCCCTGACGTTCCAGCTCATCGGCATCGCGGACAGCATCTGGGCGGTGGCCATCGCGCACACGGCGCTGGCCCTGCCCTTCGCCATCCTCATCACCGGCAGCGTCTTCGTCTCCATCCCGCGGGAGCTGGAGGAGGCGGCGCAGACGCTGGGCTGCAGTCCCTGGCGCGCCTTCATCAGGATCGCGCTGCCCCTGGCCCTGCCCGGGTTGGCCGCGGCGGCCATCTTCACCTGGGTGCTGTCATGGAACGATGTCTTCGCAGCGGCCGTCCTGACGCTGCGCAATCCCACGCTGCCAGCTCATATCCTGAAGGGACTGACTGCGTCGCCGCTCTTCTTCCAGTTCGCGGCAGGCTTCATCCTCATCGTGCCCAGCCTCATCGTCATCTTCGTCATCCGCAAGTACCTGCTCGGCCTCTGGGGCCGGGTCGTCAAGTAGGCCAGCGTCGTGTCCCAGATCCGCCTCGAACGCATCGTCAAGTCCTTCAAGGAGGTGCGCGCCGTCGACGACGTCGAGCTGACCATCCATGACGGCGAGTTCATGGTCCTGCTGGGGCCCTCGGGCTGTGGCAAGACGACCCTGCTGCGCTCGGTCGCGGGGCTCGAGGAGATCGATGCCGGACGGGTCTGGATCGGCGGACGCAACGTCACCGACCTGCCGCCTCGACAGCGCAAGATCGCCATGGTCTTCCAGTCCTACGCAGTCTTCCCACACATGACCGTCTTCGACAACATCGCCTTCGGTCTGCAGATGCAGAAGCTGCCCAAGGACCAGGTCGCCAGGCGCGTAGGGTCGTCGGCGGAGCTCCTGCACATCGAGGATCTGCTGGGGCGCTACCCCTCCCAGGTCTCCGGTGGCCAGCGCCAGCGCATCGCCGTCGCCCGGGCCGTGGCCATGGAGCCGGAGGTGCTGCTCATGGATGAGCCGCTCTCCAATCTCGATGCCCTGCTGCGCATCGAGATGCGCGCCGAGCTCAAGCGCCTGCTCAGCGAGATCGGCTCGACCACGATCTACGTGACCCACGACCAGGTCGAGGCCATGAGCATGGGCGACCGCATCGCGGTCATGAGGGCGGGCAAGATCCTGCAACTGGGCGATCCACTGTCGATCTACCAGAAGCCGGTCGAGCGCTTCGTGGGAGGCTTCATCGGCAACCCTCCCATGAACTTCGTCACTGCCACCCTGGCGCGCGTCGCGACTGATGGCGGCCTGCACGCCCGCATCGAGGGCGCAGGCTCGCTGAGCGTGGCTGCCGAGCACGCAGGCATGCTGGCCGGTTACGCTGGCAAGGTGGTGACGCTGGGCATCCGCGCCGAGAACATCGACGTGGAGCGCGGGGAGGGCATCGCCGAAGGTCAGCTGCGGGGCCGCGTCCTCGTCGTCGAGCCGCTCGGATCGCATGACCTGTTGACGGTGCGCACGGGCAGTGAGCAGATCAAGGTCGCCACACGGCCGGACATCGAGGTCAGGACCGACGACGAGATCGGCATGCGCTTCCAGCAGGAGCGCATCTCGTGGCTCGACCCGGAGACCGAGCGTACCATCGGCCTGTGAGCGCGCCCCAGAAGCCCCGCGACGTCGGCAACGGCCTGGTCTGCGCATCGTTCGGCCGGAGTGGCGAGTGGCTGAGCCTGGCCAGCGTGGACCCCAAGGCCGGCTTCGTGGAGCTAACGGGGTTGCCCCTTTTCGACCCCGAGCTGCGCAGCGATGTCGACGCCGTGCGCCGCTTCCGCTCCTGGATGCGCCGCGAGGAGCATGCCTTCCTGCGCCTGGAGGCGGGGCTCGCCACCATCCGGACCCGCCAGGATGCGCCGCGGGGCACGCGTGGCGTGGTCCAGCGCTTGGTCATCGAGGCTCCGCGCCGCCTGCGACCCTCCGGCGTGGGCCTGCGCATCCACGGCCGCTTGGCGAGGCCCACACTGGCCGAGATCAGCGAGGTGGAGCCACCCACGCGCCCCGCGTCGGACGGGGCCTCCGACGTGGCGCCCAAGTCGCGCTTCAAGGCGCGCGAGGGCACGCTCTGGGTGAGCGGCGAAGGCGGCCCCGTCATCGTCCAGGCCTGGCTGCGCCAGGGTGGCAGCGCTCCGGAGGGCTCGGCCGAGGGTCGCTCGGACATCCGTCTCCACTGGCAGGTCCTGCGCCGCCGGGTGCCCACCGCCACGGCTTGGGTGGATTGGCCCGACGACGCGGAGAAGCTGCACCTCGACATCGCCTGCACCTTCGACGGCCCGGTCGCGGACGCCCCCGACTGGCTCCCTGGCACGCGGATCTCACCGCGGCCCCGCGACGAGACCCGCCAGCAGCCGCGTCCGCTCTTCGTACCCACGAAGCTCGTGCGCACCATCGGCCGGCTGAACCAGCGCGCTGCCTCGTACACGCGGACGTGCACGGCGCTGCAGGTGGAGGGCGGCCAGCGCTGCATCCTCACCGACCACCGCATCCTGCCGCTCTCGTGGACCCGCGACGCCTACTGGCAGGCCCGGCTGCTGCTGGCTACGTGGGCCAGGGGTGGCCACGACGTGGACGCCCGCATCGTGGCTGACCACCTGCGCTGGCTCTTCCTGCGCTGCCAGCGACCCGACGGCCGCTGGGTGCGCAGCCACTACGCCGACGGCCGACGCAAGGATCATCCCTTCCAGGCCGACCAGCAGCTCTACCCGCTCCTCGAGCTGGCCGACTACCTGGCCGTCACCTCCAGCTTGCCTGAGCTGCCCTCAGGCCAGGCCTGGGGCCACCTGGCGGCCGAAGCGTGGGCAGCGGCCGAATCGGCGATCGACGGCGAGACCGGGCTCATCAGGACCGAGGAGAACCCCGCTGACGACGTCGCCACCCATCCATTCATCGTCTCCGACCAGATCCTGCTCTGGCACGTCGCATCGCGCCTGGCCGATGCCGCCTCGCGGCTGGACCTGGACCGGGAGTCGCTGCTGGCGAGGGCCAGGCGCAGCCGCTCGGCGGTCGAGGCCCACTTCGTCATCGATGGCCCGCTGGGTCGACAGTGGGCCTACGCGGTCGATGGGCGCGGCTCCGCGGAGCGCTACATGGACGCCAACGACCTGCCCGTGGGGCTGGCGCCGCTGTGGGGCTTCTGCAAGCCCGGCGACCGCACCTGGCAGGCCACGATGCGCTTCGCCTTCGACGAGCGCAACCCGGGCTTCGTGCCCGGGGTCGTCGGCGGCCTGGGCTCGCGCCACACCCCGGGCACATGGACGCTCGGCGACATCATGGGCTGGGTCGCCTTCGGTCTGATGGGGGAGCGGGCGGCATCGGAGGCGGCGCTGCAGCGCCTCGTGGGGGCGGCCTTCGGCGATGGCATGCTGCCCGAAGCCTACGATCCCGATGGCACGGGCAGCGCGGTGCGGCACTGGTTCGCCTGGCCCGGTGCCGCGCTCGGGGTCCTCGTGCTGGAGCACGCTGCTCGCGCGTAGTCAGGGTCCGCCAGACTAGCGTGGTGGTCGGCGCCGGACGTGCTCGGCTCAGGCCTCGAGGGTGGCGCCGGCCGCCAGCACGTCGGCAGCGAAGGACTCCAGTGCCTCCGGCCCCTCGGCGAAGCCATCCACGTATGACTGCACACGTGCGACGCCCAGCTCCGCGTAGGCCCGGTAGAGGTCCACGCGGCGCTGTCCCGCGCTGCCCACGCCAGGTGCTTGGTACCAGGTGTGGACGGAAACCCGGAGCGAGTCGGGGTCGCGGCCGATCTCCTCGCAACGCGAGCGGATGACCGGCAGCGCGGCGGCCACCTCGGGCGGTGTCATGCCGTCGAGATTGAGCTCATCTGCGTAGCGAGCCGCGAGCCGCCAGGTCACGTTGGGCCCGTTGCCGCCGACCATGATGGGCAGGCGCGGCCGCTGGATGGGCTTGGGCCGGTTGATGGCGCCGGCCACGCGTGCGTAGCGACCCTGATACGTGGCCCGGTCGGTGTCGCCGCCTTCGAGCATCCGGGTGATTATCTCGAGGTGGTCGGCCAGCATGGCCAGCCGTTCGCGCGTGGAGGGGAACTCGTAGCCGTAGGCCAGCCACTCCTCCCGCTTCCAGCCGGCCCCGATGCCGAGCTCGGCGCGGCCGCCACTCACGGTGTCCAGCGTGGAGATCATCTTGGCCGTCAGGGCTGGGTTGCGGAAGCCGCTGCAGACGACGATGTGGCCGATGCGGACGCGTTCCGTCTGGGCTGCCAGGGCGGCCAGGGCGGTGAAAGGCTCGAAGACGATCTCGTCGCTGGCGACGGGCACGGTGTGGAAGTGGTCATAGAGCCAGATCGAATCGAAGCCCAGGCGATCGGCCCCGCGAGCCACGCTCAGCGTCTGTGCCCAGGCGGCCTGCGGATCCCAGCCCCGGTATTCCATGAACCAGCCCTGGGGAACGACGACCCCGATCTTCATGGCTACCTCCTCGCGTCCTCGTGATGGGCAGCGCTCCCTCGCGAGCGCCGCTCGGCGCCGCGATGCCTCGTCGGCTACAGCGAATCCCGGTAGCGCTGGGCGGCCTCGGCGCGCTTGCGGACGTTGAGCTTGTGGAGGATGTTGCTGACGTGCGTCTCCACGGTCCGCGGCGAGATGATGAGGGCCGTGGCGATCTCCTTGTCGGTGAGTCCGTCGGCGAGCATGCGCAGGACGTCGTCCTCACGTGGGCTGAGACCCTCGATCACGCCACTGCCAGCAGTCCGGCCGCGGCGTGCCGCCTCCACGAAGTGACGCATGGCCAGGGCCGAGGAGCGGCGCGACATGGCCAGCTCGCCGCGAGCCGCGCCACGCAGGGCACGCAGCAGGGCCTCAGGGCTGAGGTCCTTGGTCAGGTAACCCGCGGCGCCGCGGGCCAGTGCCTCGAACATGTCGCGCTCCGAGTCTGAGACCGTGAGCATCACGATCTTCGTGTCCGGCAGTCGCGGAGCCAGCTCTTCGAGCATCTGAAGGCCGTTCATGCCGGGCAGGTCGATGTCCAGGAGCATGATGTCCGGCCGGACGTTCAGGGCCAGGGCAAAGGCATCCTCAGCCGTGGCTGCCTCTGCCACCAGCGTCACGTCCGGCGCCGAGATGGCCTGGCTGACGGCCGAGCGCACGAGGGCGTGGTCGTCGACGAGCATGACGCGCAGGGGCGTGGCCCCAGGCTCGCCCGACCGTGGCTGAGACGCCGGCTGGTTCGGCCGCGGCCCGGCCGTAGCCGTCCCGGTGCCCGACGCGGGACTGGCTGCCAAACGAGGCTCCTCGACGCTCATGGTGGTGACTAGGGTCGCACACCCCTGGGGCTGATGTCCGCGCCCTCCGGCGCGGCATAGCCATCCGGAAGCTCGAGCTGGGCAGCGCCGGGGATCTCGTCAGGCGGAGCCATGGCCGTGCGCTCGCTGGTATCGGAGACGCTGCCGACACCGGATACCAGCAGCGGAGCGCGGATCTCGACGGTCGTGCCCCCGGAGAACTCGGACATCACCAGCAGGCTGCCACCGATGAGGCGGGCACGCTCGCGCATGCCGCGCAGGCCCAGACCCTGGTCGAAGGCTTCCTCGGGGACGAAGCCGCGCCCGTTGTCGGTGACGGTGATGAGCAACTCGCCGTCACTGACCTCGGCGACGATGCGCACGGTCGTTGCGTCAGCGTGCTTGCGCACGTTGTTGAGGGCCTCGCTGACGATGCGCAGGAGCTCTACCTGCACGCGGGGCGCCAGGTTGGCGGGGATGGCGGTCGGCGTCGAGTACTCGACACGCAGCCCTGAACGGGCCTCGAAGTCCTCGGTCGTGCGAGCCAGCATGTCGGCGAAGGGCACATCCTCGGTCACGCTGGCACGCATGGTGACCAGGGCCTCGCGCGCCTCCAGGATGGCCGCGTCGAGCGCCTCTGTGACCTCGGCCGCAAGCGGCTCATCGGATTCGGCGAGCGTGCCCACGAGGCGCTCGAACTTCAGCTTGGCGAACCAGAGATGCTGGGCCAGACCGTCATGGATCTCGCGTGCCAGGCGGGCTCGTTCCTCGAGCGCGGCACGCTCCGCGTCGTTGACGCGCATGCGCTCGAGCGCCGTGTAGGCGGAGCGCAGCGAGCGCAGGTCAGAGCGCTGGTCGGCGATGGCGCCGGCCACCAGCACCGTGTAGGCGATGAGGCGCATGGTGTCCGAGATGGTCACCAGATTGGTGTAGACGCTGGGCCAGAAGGCGTTCTGGATCTCGGCCACGAGGAGGACGGCCAGGCCCACCGCCGTGAAGGCGTCGCTGGAGGGTCCACCCCGGCCCCACGTGGTGCGGTAGAGCACGAGGGCCGCCAACAGCCCGGTCACGGTCGCCACCACGGTAGCCAGGTGGAGGCCCGTGAAGCCCGGCAAGAGGCCGAACTCGCCTGGATCGGCGAGGAGCGCCTGCAGGCCCGGATCGCCGATGAGCGGCGGCAGATGCTGGCGGAAGGGATAGGAGACGATCGTCAGCAGAGTGATGGCAGCCACGGGCAGGAAGATGTGGCGTACCCGCCGCCGCGTTCCCCCGTAGATGCCCATGATGGCGGCGATGCCACTGATCATGAAGAGGGCTGAGACACTCATGCGCACGGCCCCTGAGACCCAGACCGGCAGTTGCTCCGGCGCTCCCAGGGTCATGCCCAGTCGGCCATCAAGGCGGAAGACGATGAGCAAGAGCGTGACCATGGTGAAGAAGGCCCACAGGGTGAAGGCGGATGACTGCACGAAGGAAGCCAGGCGCCCAGTCTCGCGGTAGCGCATGAAGGACAGCACTGCCAGCCCGGCCACGGCCACCAGCGTGAGCGCCGACAGGGCCACATCGAGCGTGCGGTCCTTCATGACGATGTTGAGTTCGGGGTCGACCTGCGGAAGCAGGGTGGCGACGAGGAGGATGCCGGCCGTGCCCAGCAGGACGACGTCCAGCCGGATGGTCCGGCGACGCTGCTGGCTGGCGCGAGCGGGCTTCATGAAGGCGATGATATTCCCCGCCCTAAAATGCGAGAGCCGGACGCGCCCCAGCGCAGTCCGACTCTCTTCTCGCTCATCTCAGACCCCGCCGTGAAGGGTCTTGGGGGCGAGTCCGGTTATTCGACGTTGTGACGCAAATCATCCGCGATGCCCGCATCAAGGTCATCCGTGGGGATACTGAGCGCGCTACGGATACGTGCTCGGTAGCACCACGGAGTGCACCCGGAGTCTGTGGCGGCGCTGCGAGCCCTATGCCGACGCATCCCCTGCCGGGGAGCGCTACCGTGGCCACGTGAGCGAGGTCCACCTTCGTCCGTCGAGGCTCTCCCGTGGGGCAGTCGCCGCCGGCCTGCTGCTGGTCGGCCTGATCGTGGTCTCGGGCGGCGTCGTGTCGTCCGCTGGCGCCGCCCAGCCGGCCATCGCCAGCTACCGCCTGGAGGCACGCTACGACGTCCGGGTGCACCTTGACTGGGACACCCGCGTGGTGAAGGTGCGCACGATGCTCGACGTGCTCAATACGAGCGGCGGTCCCGTCGACAAGCTGGAGCTCAACAGCGCGGCAGTCAAGCTGGGATCGATGAGGGACCTCCGGGTCAGGGTCAACGGCTCCCCGGTCAGGCCCCGCGTCATCGGCCAGACCATCAAGGTCCCCCTGGGCGAGTCCCTTGCCGCGGCGGCTTCGGTGAAGGTCGAGCTGGCCTTCAGGGCGCGGCTGCGAACGCGGAGCGGCGGGCGCTCGTACTACTTCGCCAGGCTGGCAGGCGTGGCCCAGCTCTACCGCTTCATCCCCTGGCTCAGCCGTGCCATCCGCTTCGGCACGCAGGAGCACGGCGAACCCTTCCTCACGCCCAACAGCCCGTGGGTGCGCGTCAGCGTCAGCGCTGACCGGCCCCTCGTCTGGGCCACCAGCGGGCGGCAGGTCGCGAGGGCGGGCAGGAGGCGGGCCACGTTCCTGGCCACCGACGTGCGCGACTTCGTCATCGCTGCCAGCCCGGGCTATCGCACCGTGCGGGGTCGCTCCCGTGACGGTGACACCAGGATCCTGGCCTTCACGCAGAGGAGCGATGGCCGCCGCCTGGTGGAGCTGGCCAGGAAGGAGCTGGCACGGTATGAGCGACTCACCGGGGTGCCGTATCCCCATGCCACCTACTCCATCGCCAAGTCCGGTGGCGGCCTGCCCATGGAGGCGCCGGGGCTGACCTGGATCCCGGCCGCCCGGAGCGCTGCGGAGCAGCCCTTCCTGGTCTCGCACGAGACGGCCCACCAGTGGTGGTACGCCATCGTCGGCAACGACCAGTCCACGGATGCCTTCGCCGATGAGGCCCTGGCCGACTACTTCGCTCGCAGGGCCCACCTCTCCATCCGCGCCAGCCGCTGTCCCCGCGACCGCCTCGACCGTGACATTCGCGGCTATTCGAGCGCTTGCTACTTCGAGGTCATCTACATCCAGGGCGCACGCTTCCTGGAGGGTCTGCGCCGGGACTTCGGCGGGCGGGCCTTCCGCCGCGCCATCCGCGCCTACACGGCAGGCAACCAGGGCGGCATCGGCAGCAACGTGCGACTGCTCGAGGCCTTCCGGGCAGAGATGGGGGACGGCGTCCTGAAGCGCTTCCACGCCCGCTTCCCCAGCCTCTACTGAGGATTCCGCAGCCGGGCCCTGATGCCGCGCCGCCCAGCGACCCTCGCGGGGGCAGGGCGGCCCGGAGGGGCCCGGATAGTCTCATTCCCACTGCGGCCGGGTGCCACCACACCCCGATCAGTCGAGGGAGCCGCTGGATGGAGGCGCCAGACGATGGTGGCATCGGCGAGGCGCCGCTCCGGCTCGGACCCGTGGTGGCACCTGACCGCGATGGCGGCGGCGGCGTGGCTGACCATCCCGGGGACCGGTCAGTGAGGCGTCGCCTGCGTCAGCCGGGCAGCAGCTTGCCAGGGTTGAGGATGCCTTGAGGGTCCAGCGCCTGTTTGACAGCCCGCATGACCGAGACACCCCGCTCGCCCCGCTGGCTGATCAGCCAGTCGCGCTTCACGACACCGGTGCCGTGCTCGCCGGAGATCGTGCCACCAAGTGCCAGGACGTCCGCGTAGATGGCCCCGCGGGCCGCGTTGATGCGGCTCTCCGCCTGGGGGTCATCACGGTCCGTCACGAACGTGGGATGGAAGTTGCCGTCACCAGCGTGGCCGACGACACCGACTGGCACGCCGTGTTCCTGCGAGCGTAGTGAGATGGCCTCGAGCAGGTCAGCGATGCGGCTGCGGGGCACTCCAACGTCCTCCATGCGGGCCACGCCACCGCGCTCCAGCGACCAGTGGGCCAGGCGGCGGGCCTCGCGCAGCCGATCGGCTGTGCCAGCGTCCGCCGAGCGGACCTGCGAGGTGGAACCGGCAGCCGAGCAGGCCGCGGCGGCGGCATCCAGCTCAGCTTCTGCGGCCGCGCCTCCGGCATCGGACTCGATCATGAGCATGGCGCCGGCGCTGCCATCCAGGCCGACCTTGAGGGCCGCCTCGACGGCCCTGATGGCGAAAGCATCCATGAGCTCGAGGGTCACCGGCACGAGCCCTGCGCTGGTCATGCTCGAGACGGCCTGCCCGGCTTCGCGCACGTCGGCGAAGAAGGCCAGCAGCGTCAGCTTGGCTGGCGGCTGGGGGATCAGGCGCAGCGTGGCCTCGGTGATGATGCCCAGCGTGCCCTCGGAGCCGACGAAGAGATGCGTGAGGTCATAGCCCATGACGTCCTTGGCCGTGCGGCCCCCGGTGCGGATGACCTCGCCATCGGCCAG
>Ga0075304_1000311_pt1 | contig 11216 bp, 12 predicted proteins | sample Joice_CattailNLA_FD_120067 | JGI IMG/M metagenome (GOLD analysis project Ga0075304, IMG submission 120067) | Natural and restored wetland microbial communities from the San Francisco Bay, California, USA, that impact long-term carbon... | ecosystem: Environmental > Terrestrial > Soil > Wetlands ... | reverse complement strand
GCCGGCGCGATCAACGCGGCCGTGCTCGCGGCGGGCGCCGCGGACTTCGGGCAGGCGAGCGCAGCGCTCGCGCGCGTGTGGGGCGGGTTCCGCATCGGCCAGGTCTACCGCGCCGGCACGACCGACATGCTGCGTTCGGGCCTTCAGCTCCTGCTCGCGCTCGTTTCCGGCGGCTGGCTGCTGCCGGTACCACGGTCGCTGCTCGACAATGCGCCGCTGCGCGCCCTGCTCGGGCGCGAAGTCGACTTTGCCGCGCTCGCCCGGTCCGTCGCGGCGGGCCTGCCGGATGCGGTCGCTGTCACCGCGACGTCGCTGACCGGCGGCATGAGCGTGACCTTCGTCGAGAGTTCGCGTCCGTTCACGCCCTGGGACCGTGCCGCGCGCCGCGGCGTCGCCGCGAACCTCGGCGTCAACCACCTGATGGCGAGCGCGGCGATCCCCCTGCTGTTCCCGCCGGTCGCCATGGAGGGCGGTCACTACGGCGACGGCGCCCTGCGCCAGCTGACGCCGCTTGCGCCCGCGATCCACCTCGGCGCGGACCGCATCCTGGTGATCGGCGCGCGCCATCCGGGCGCCGGCCCCGCCGTGCCGGCTCCCGCGCCGAACATGGCCGAGCAGTTCGGGTTCATGCTGGATTCGCTGTTCGCGGAAAGCCTGCAGGCGGACCTCGAACGGCTGGTCCGAGTCAATACGCTGCTCGCCAGCCGCCGACCCGGGCCGGCGCCGTTCGGCATGCGCCACGTCGACACCCTGCTGCTGCAGCCCGAGTGCGACCCGGGCGAGGCGGCACTCGCGCACCCGCACGCGGTGCCGCGCGCGCTCAGGGCGCTGCTGCGAATCCTCGGTGCGCGCGGCGCGCGCGGCGGCCGCCTGATGTCTTACCTGCTGTTCGAGGGTGCCTATACGCGCGAGTTGATCGCGGCGGGCGAGCGCGACGCCGGCCGGCGCCGCTCCGAGATCTCGGCCTTCCTGGGCCTCGACCACGAGTCAGGCGCGCGCGCGGACTGACGCGGGGCTATTGCGGCAGTGAGTTGTGTCGTACCAGCAGCTGCGGGTACTTCTGCCGGAAGTGCCGCGCGAGACGCTCGACCAGGTAGACCGAGCGGTGCTGGCCGCCGGTGCAGCCGATCGCGACCGTCAGGTAGCCGCGGTTCGCCTGCTCGTAGTCCGGCAGCCGCCCCTCGATGAAGCGCACGAGATCGTCCACCATGCGCTCGACGCGCGGGCTCGCCTCGAGGAACTCGACCACCTTCGCGTCGCGCCCGTCGAGCGGCTTGAGCGCCGGCTCCCAATAGGGATTCGGCAGCGTACGCGCGTCGAAGACGAAGTCGGCGTCGCCGGGCGTGCCGTGCTTGAAGCCGAAGGACTCGAACAGGATCGACAGCCGCCCCGGCGAGCGCGGCTCCACGCGCTCGGCGATCGAGTCGCGCAGGACGTGCACGCTCATGCGCGAGGTGTCGATGACCAGGTCCGCGCTGTCGATCAGCGGGTGCAGCAGGCGGCGTTCCTCGGCGATCGCATCGGCGAGCGAGACGCCGGCGCCGGCGAGCGGGTGCCGGCGTCGCGTCTCGGCATAGCGGCGCAGCAGCACCTCGTCCTCCGCGTGAAGGTAAAGCACCTCGCAGCGCAGGCCGGAACGCCTGAGGTCCGCCACCAGCGCTGGGATCGAGGCCAGGTCGTCGGGGCGATTGCGCGCGTCGAGGCCGACGGCGAGCCGCCGGTAGATCGGTTCCTCGCTGCGCAGAGAGTGCGAGACGAGCGCCTGCACGAGGCCCGCCGGAATGTTGTCGATGCAGTACCAGCCGAGGTCCTCCAGCATGTTGAGCGCGACGCTCTTGCCGGATCCGGACAGGCCGCTGACGACGACGAGCCGCGTCATGGCGTTCCCGCGCTCAGGCCGTCCTGCCGCGCACGACCTCGGCCGCGCGGTGGTCGGAGAGCTTCTCCTTGTGCTTGCGCACCAGCCGGTCGAGCTTGTCCATGAGCGCGTCGATCGCGGCATACATGTCCTGGTGCCTCGCATCCGCATGGATCACGGCGCCGCTCACGCCGAGTGTCGCCTCGGCCTTGTGCTCGAACTTCTCCACCGTCAGCACGCAGTGCACGTCCACGACCCGCTCGAAGTGGCGCAGGACCCGTTCGAGCTTCTTGAGCACGTATTCGCGCAGCGGGGGCGTGATCTCGACGTGGTGGCCGGTGAGCGTCAACTGCATGGCTGGATCCTCCTGTTCCCGAATTCCGTGGCTCGAAAGGTCAGCGCGCGGCCGCCTGGCGGCGCGCGCTCGAAGTGGCGATCCCGAGCGCCTCGCGGTACTTCGCGACGGTGCGGCGCGCGACCTGGACGCCGTCGGCGGCGAGCAGCTCGACGATCTGCTGGTCGGAGAGCGGCCGCCCGGGCGGCTCCTGCGAGACCAGCTTGCGGATCTTGGCACGGATGGCGGTCGAGGAGACGCCGGCGCCGCCGTCGCCCGCCACCTGGCTGGAGAAGAAGAACCGGAACTCGTACACGCCGCGCGGCGTGTGCAGGTACTTGCCGGTCGTGACGCGCGAGATCGTCGACTCGTGCATGCCGACGGCTTCGGCGACGTCCTTCAGGATCATCGGCTGCATCGACTCCTCGCCGCTGTCGAGGAAGGCCTGCTGTCGCGCGACGATGGTGCGGGCCACCTTCAGCATCGTTTCGTTGCGGATCTCGAGGCTCCTGAGCAGCCAGCGCGCCTCCTGCAGCTGCGTGCGCAGCACCGCGTGGTCCGGCGCGCGCGTGATCATCCCGGCGTAGCCTTCGTTCACGCGCACGCGCGGCAACGCGGACGGATTCAGTTCCACCACCCAGCCCTGCGGCGTGCGGCGCGCGTAGACGTCCGGCACGACGTACTCGGTCCGCGTCGCCTGGAAGGCCGCGCCGGGCCGCGGGTGACAGCTGCGTACCAGCGCAAGCGCGACTTCGAGCTCCTCGCCGCCGACGCGCAGCTCGCGCTGCAATGCCGCATCATCGCGCCCCGCGACCAGCTCGAGGTGCCGGTGCGCCAGGGCCCGGGCGGTCGTGAGTCCGGGCGTCGCCGGGTCGAGTTGCGCGAGCTGCAACTCGATGCACTCGGCGACCGACCGGGCGCCGACGCCGGCGGGGTCGAGCTGCTGCACCACCGCGAGCACCCGCTCGACGGCGGCCGCGTCGGCGGCCGCCTCGCCGGCGAGCGATTCGGCGATGACGTCGAGAGGATCCGCGAGGTAGCCGTCGTCGTTGATCGCGTCGATGATGGCGCGACCGATCGCCAGCGTCGCGGGAGCCAGGTGAGCGAGTTCCAGCTGCCAGGCGAGGTGGTCGCGCAGCGTGCGTCCTGATTCGTCCGGCAGGTCGAGTTCCCGGTCCCCCGACCCGGACCCGGACCAGGGCGCCTCGGATTCCGCGGCGCTCGGATCGGGCCAGTCGTCGCCGATCTCGACGACCGGCTCGTCCCCGCCGGCGTCGCCGGCCGTTTCGCCCGGGGCGGCCTCGGCAGACCACGTCGCCTCGAAGTCTTCCTCGGCCTCGAGCATCACGTTGCTCTCGAGCGCCTGCAGCACCTGGGCCTGCAGCTCGATCGTCGGCAGCTGCAGCAACCGGATGGCCTGCTGCAGCTGCGGCGTCATCGTCAGCTGCTGGCCGATCCGGAGCTGGAGAGTAGGCTTCATCATGGCACGGAGGGGTCAGACCCCTTGAGCGGAGGTCGCATTGCGGCAGCCTTGAACTCTCATGCTCAAGGGGTCTGACCCCTCCGACACATCAGAGTCTGAAATCCTGCCCCAAGTAGACCTTGCGCACCTCGGGATTTGCAAGGATCTCGTCCGCCGTTCCTGCGGCCAGCACGGTGCCCTGGTTGACGATATAGGCGCGGCCGCAAATTCCCAGCGTTTCCCGCACGTTATGGTCCGTGATCAGGACGCCGATGCCGCGGTCCGCGAGGTGGCGCGCGATGCGCTGGATGTCGTGCACCGAGAGCGGGTCCACGCCTGCGAACGGCTCGTCGAGGAGGATGAATGCCGGGTTCGCGGCGAGCGCGCGCGCGATCTCGACGCGCCGGCGTTCGCCCCCGGACAGGCTCATGCCGACGTGGTCACGCAGGTGCGCGACGTGCAGTTCCTCGAGCAGGCTCTCGAGGGCCTCGTCGCGCGCGGCGGCGTCGAGGTCCCCGCGCGTCTCGAGGATCGCCTTGACGTTGTCCTCCACGGTGAGGCGGCGGAAGATCGAGGGCTCCTGCGGCAAGTAGCCGACGCCGCGCCGCGCGCGCGCGTGCATCGGCAGCGTCGTGATGTCTTCGCCGTCGAGCGTGATCCGGCCGCCGTCGCAGGGCACCAGCCCGACGATCATGTAGAAGGCGGTGGTCTTGCCGGCGCCATTCGGGCCGAGCAGGCCGACGACCTCGCCGCTCGCAATGGCGAGCGAGAGGGACGAGACGACCTTGCGTTTGCGGTAGCTCTTCTCGAGCCCCGTCGCCTTGAGTTCACTCATGGCTCGGGCTTCGGCCTGTCGGGCGCGGCTTCGCCGGGCTGGATGGTGATCAGGACCTGTTCCTGCGACACGACGCGCTGGTTCGCCGTGCTGTAGACCAGCTTCTCGCCGGTGATCTCGGTCTTGCCGTCCGAGAGCCAGGCGTCCCCGGCGAGCTCGACGGTCCCGCGCTTCAGGTCGTAGTCGATTCGCCTGGCGCGGCCCCGTGCGAGGTCCTCGTTGCGCTGCTGCTCGAAGGTCGCCGGCCCGCCAGTGACCGCGGCGCTCTGGATTTCGCCGCCCGCGAAACGCACTTCGGCGGTGTCGCTCGCGAGGGCCGACTCCGGCGTCGTGATGCGGACGGTGCCGCTGAACTGCCACTTGCTGTCGTCGAAGTCGACGCCGGTCGTCACGGCGCGGTCGGCGCTGATCCTGATCTCGCCCTGCGTGATCAGCACCGTGCCGTATTCGACCACGCCTTTCTGGCTGTCGAAGTCCAGCGAGCTCGCCTTGAGCTGGATTGGCAGGTTGATGCGTTCCTGGGCGCCGGCGCCGGAGCAGGCGGCAAGCAGCAGCCAGGCGACCAGCCGGTCAGGGCGCAAAGCGGCCACTGACGTCTGATTCCAGCCGCAGGGTGCCGGCCTTGAGGTCGGCACGCATGCCCAGCGCGCGGATGCGGTGTGCGCCGAAAGCGAGCTCGACGGGTGAGCGGGTCTCCGCGACCTCGCCCACGGTGTCGAGCGTGAGGCGCGGCGTGTGAAGTTCCGCCGCCAGCGGGTTCTGGCCGGGCCGGCCCGACAGGCGGACCTCGCCCTCGAACTCGACCGTCTGCCCGCCCTGCGGCACGCGCGCCTCGTTCGAGGTCAGGTTCCAGTCCTGGCCGGTCGGCAGGTGGTAGTCCACGGCGACCTGCGCAAGCCGTATGACGCCGCTCGCCGTGTCTTCGGTCGCGGAAATGGACCGCAGCCCGATCCGCAGCCCGCCGTCGACGCCGAACTCCTCGAGGTCGACCCCGGTCAGGAAGTAGCCGGGGCGCTCGGCCGCGCCGACGTCCGCCGCCGGCTCGCGCTCCACCACGCGCCACTGCACGAGCGCCGCGATCAGCGCGACGAATCCGGCGAGCAGCAGCAGCCTCCCGATCACCGCATGGTCCCGCGTTCCGCCAGCAGCCAGTCGCAGAACTCGCGCACGGCGCCGCGACCGCCTGCGGCGCGCGTGACGTGCTTTGCGGCGGCGAGCACCTCGGGGTGCGCATCGGCGACGGCGGCGGGCAGCCCGACCGCTGCCATCAGGCCGAGATCCGGCGTGTCGTCGACCAGGCAGGCGACGCGGCGTGCGTCTACGGCGTTGCGCTTCAGGAGTTCGGCGAGCGCGCGGGCCTTGTCGCTGACGCCCTGGGCGACGTCGCTGACGCCAAGCTCGCGCATGCGCGCGGTCACCGCGGCCGAACGGCGGCCGGATATCACGGCGACGCCGACGCCGGCGGCGATCAGCATCTTGATGCCGTGGCCGTCGCGCACGTGGAAGGCTTTGACGGACTCGCCATCGGACCCGTACCAGAGCCGGCCGTCGGTCAGGACGCCGTCCACGTCGAGCACGACGAGCGAAATCCCTGCGGCCGGCGTCACATCACCCCCGCGCGCAGCAGGTCGTGCACGTTGAGCGCGCCGACCAGGCGGCCGGAGTCGTCCAGCACCAGCAGCCCGTTCACCGCGTGCTTCTCCATCATCAGCACGGCCTCCGCGGCGAGCTCGTTCGGGCGGATCGACCGCGGGTTGCGCGTCATGACGTCGGTCATCCGGCTGCCATCGATGTCGGCCTTGCGGTCGAGCGCGCGCCGGAGGTCGCCGTCGGTGAAGATGCCGAGCACCCGGTCGTCGCCGTCGACGACGGCCGTGAGCCCAAGCCGCTTGCGCGACATCTCGAGCAGGCCCTCCGTCAGCGGGGTATCGGGGCCGACGCGCGGGAGTTCGTCGCCGCGGCGCATGACGTCCGTCACGTGCAGCAGCAGCCGCCGGCCCAGAGAGCCGCCCGGGTGCGAGCGCGCGAAGTCGGCCTCGGTGAAGCCGCGGTGCTTCAGCAGCGCGACCGCGAGGGCGTCGCCCATGGCGAGCGTCGCGGTCGTGCTCGCCGTCGGCGCGAGGTTGAGCGGGCAGGCCTCCGCCGGGACGCTGATGTCCAGGTGCACGTCCGCCTCGCGCCCGAGCGTGGAGGCGGAGTTGCCGGTCATCGCGACGAGCGGCGCGCCCATGCGCTTGAACAGGGGCAGGATCGTCAGGAGCTCGGCGGTTTCCCCGGAATAGGAGATGGCGAGCACGACGTCGCCTTTCGTGACCATGCCGAGGTCGCCGTGGCTCGCCTCGGCGGGGTGCAGGAAGAACGCGGGCGTGCCGGTACTGGCGAGCGTCGCCGCGATCTTGCCGCCGACGTGCCCGGACTTGCCCATGCCGGATACGACCACGCGGCCGGCGCAGGCGAGCAGCATCCGGCAGGCCCGGCCGAAATCGTCGCCCAGCCTGTCGACCAGCGCGGCGACGGCGCGGGCTTCGATCCGGAGCGCATCGCGCCCCATCTCGACCAGGCGCTGGCTGTCGGCGGCGTCATTCATCGCGATTCGCATCATACACTGGCCCTCCGGCACGCCTTAGAATGCCGGCATGTCGCCGGAGCAGATCAGCCGGGAGATCGAGGCAGCTCTGCCCGGGGCCGTGGTCCGCGTCGCCTCCGACGACGGCGTGCACTTTGCGGCGCTGGTGATCGCCCCGCAGTTCGAGGGGCTGCGCGCGCTGGCGCGCCACCAGCTGATCTACCGCGCGTTGGGCGGCGCGATGGGCGGCGCCATCCACGCCCTTTCGCTCGATACGCCGACGCCCGGGGAATGGGCGCGGCGCGGCGCGGGCTGAGGCGGGTCGCCTGGACCAGTTCCGTATCTGCGGCGGCGCGCGGCTCGAGGGCGAAGTGCGCGCCTCGGGCGCGAAGAACGCGGCGCTGCCGATACTCGCGGCCGGGTTGCTGACCGACAGCCCGGTCACGGTGCGCAACGTTCCCGAGCTTCACGACGTGAAGACGATGCTGCGGCTGCTGGCGCGCATTGGCGTCTCAGTGGCCGCGGAAGGCGACGAAGTCCGCGTGGACGCCAGCGGTCTCAAGGAGGCCGTCGCCCCCTACGACCTCGTCAAGACCATGCGCGCCTCCATCCTGGTGCTCGGGCCGCTGCTCGCGCGCCACGGCGAGGCGCGCGTATCGCTGCCCGGCGGCTGCGCGATCGGCGCGCGCCCCGTCAACCTCCACGTCTCCGGGCTCGAAGCCATGGGCGCCCGGATCGCCATCGAGGAAGGCTACATCCACGCGACGGCCGGGAGGCTCACCGGCGCGCGCATCGTCCAGGACACGGTCAGCGTGACCGGCACCGAGAACCTCATGATGGCGGCCACGCTCGCGAGCGGCCGCACCGTCATCGAGAACGCCGCACGCGAACCGGAGGTCGTCGACCTCGCCGCCTGCCTCTCGGCCATGGGCGCGGACATCGCGGGCGCGGGGACCGGCACGATCGTGGTCGAGGGGCGCGAGCGGCTCGGCGGCTGCGAGCACCGCGTGCTGCCGGACCGCATCGAGACCGGGACCTTCCTCGTGGCCGGCGCCGTCACGCGCGGGCATGTGCGCGTCACCGGCGCCGAGCCCGCGGACCTCGACGCGGTGATCGCGAAGCTGCGCGAGGCGGGCGCCCGCGTCGACGTCGGCGCGGACTGGATCGAGGTGGACATGGCGGGCCGCCCGCGCGCGTTCGACATCCGCACTGCGCCGCATCCCGGCTTCCCGACCGACATGCAGGCGCAGTTCGCGGTGCTCGACGCGGTATCCGACGGCGTCGGCACGATCGTCGAGACGATCTTCGAGAACCGCTTCATGCACATGCTGGAGCTGCGTCGGCTCGGCGCCGACGTGCGCATCGAGGGCCACACGGCGGTGATCCACGGCGTGCCGCGGCTGTCGGGCGCGCCGGTGATGGCGACGGACCTGCGCGCCTCGGCGAGCCTCGTGCTCGCGGGCATGGTCGCCGAGGGCACGACCGACGTGCAGCGCATCTACCACATCGACCGTGGCTACGAGCACATCGAGGAGAAGCTGCGCGGCCTCGGCGCGGACATCCGCCGCATGCCCGGCCCCGCGACCTAGGACGAGCGTGTCGAAATGAAGGGGACGCGCACCTTCATACTCGCGAAATTGCGCAGCCGCTTCTCAGGCCTTGGCGGTGAATATGAAGGTGCGCGTCCCCTTCATTTCAGGACGAGCGCATCGCGCCGGCTTCGCGGGGGCGCTCGACGACCTCGATGCGCACGTTGTGTTCCTGGCCGTCCGCGTCGGCGGGCGACCGGCGCCAAAGCCGCAGACGCGCCGGCTGTCCCGGCTTCATCATGGCGATTCGCGCGAGCAGGTCCTGCATGCCGCGCAGCGGCTTGCCGTTCAGCTGCGTGATCACGTCGCCGCGCGCGACCCCCTGCGCGTCGGCCGGGCTCTCCGGGTAGACGTGGCGCACGAGCACCGAGCCGTCGGGGAGACCCGTCTGTTCGATCGCTTCCGGCATGATGTCGCTCGGCACGACGCCGATCCAGCCCCGCACCACGCGCCCGTCGCGGATGATCGCGTCCACGACGCCGCGCACGAGATCCACGGGGATCGCGAAGCCGATGCCCTCGATGCCCGCCTGGCGCCCGGCAATGGCGCTGTTGAGCCCGACCAGCCTGCCGGTCGCGTCCACGAGCGCGCCGCCGGAGTTTCCGAAGTTGATCGCGGCATCCGTCTGGATGAAGTTCTCGAATGTCGTGACGCCGAGCCGGCCGCGACCGGTCGCGCTGACGATCCCCTGGGTCACGGTCTGCCCGAGACCGAGCGGATTGCCGATTGCGAGCACCGGCTCGCCGACCCGCAGCCGGTCGGAGCGCCCGAGCGGCATGATCGGCAGCGTGCCGAGGTCGATCTTGAGCACCGCGAGATCCGTGTCGGGGTCGATGCCGACCAGCGTCGCGGGGCCAGACTCGCCGTTCTTGAGCTGGACCTTGATCTGCGTCGCCTGGGAGATCACGTGGAAATTCGTGACGATGTGGCCGTGCACGTCGTAGATGATCCCGGAGCCGAGGCTGCGCTCGACGCGCTCGCGGTACTCGGGCCATACGTCGCCGAAGAGCTGCGAGAACTGCGGCGGCAGTCCCGCGACGCTCGGCAGCGCGACGCGGCGTTCGGTGAAGATGTTGACGACGGCGGGCGCGGTGGCGTCCACGGCGTCCGCGAAGCTCACGAACTGGTTCGGCGTGTCGGTCGCGCTCGCTTCCGGTGCCGGCGACGCCTCACGCATGTCCGCGGCCGGCGACGCCTGCGGCGGTGGGGCCGCATCGGGCTCCGGTCGCAGCAGCACCCAGGCGAGCGCCGCCGCGAGCCCGAGCGCGACCCAGGGCGATACCCATCGCAGCCATCCCGGCATGCCCCACATCGGCGCGGCGTCCTCCAGTGGTTCGCTTATCGCCGTGTATAATGCGTCAAACCCCGCAACGAACGAAAATCGACCGATGAGCGAAACAATCGACAAGGGACGGCGGCAGCTCCTGACCGCCGCCACGGCACTGACCGGTGCCGTGGGCGTCGCCTTCGCCGCCGTGCCGTTCCTGTCTTCCTGGAAGCCGAGCGCTCGCGCCAAGGCGCTCGGTGCGCCGGTGGAAATCGACATCAGCAAGCTCGAACCGGGCGCGATGCTGAAGATCGAGTGGCGCGGCAAGCCGGTCTGGGTCGTGCGCCGCACGCCGGAGATGATCGACCGGCTGGCGGCGGCCGAGGGTTTCCTGGCCGATCCCGCTTCCGAGCGTTCGCGGCAGCCGGAATACGCCCAGAACCCGGCGCGGGCGGTGAATCCCGAGTATCTCGTGGTGCTCGGCGTCTGCACCCACCTTGGCTGCGCGCCGATGAGCCGTTTCGAGCCCGGCGACGCGGAACTGACGACCGCCAGCCCGGGCGACTGGCCGGGCGGTTTCTACTGCCCCTGCCACGGTTCCAAGTTCGACCTCTCGGGGCGCGTGTTCCGGGGCGTGCCGGCGCCGACCAACCTCGAAGTGCCGCCGTACACCTTCGCCGACAGCGGCCACATCGTCATCGGCCAGGACCAGGGGAGCGTCGCCTGATGGCCTCGCAGGAAACGCCGGCCGGGACCGGCAGGCTCGCCACGCTCGGCGCGTGGATCGATGCGCGCTTCCCGATGAAGAAGATGTGGGACGAGCACGCGGCCCAGTACTACGCGCCCAAGAACTTCAACTTCTGGTACTACTTCGGCTCCATCGCGATGTTCGTCCTCGCGCTGCAGATCGTCACGGGCATCTTCCTGACGATGAGCTACAAGCCCTCGGCTACGGAAGCCTTCGGCTCGGTCGAGTACATCATGCGCGACGTGGAGTGGGGCTGGCTGCTGCGCTACCTGCACTCGACCGGCGCATCGGCGTTCTTCATCGTCGTCTACCTGCACATGTTCCGCGCGCTGCTGTACGGCTCGCACCGCAAGCCCCGCGAGCTGATCTGGATCTTCGGCGTGCTGATCTACCTCGCGCTGATGGCCGAGGCCTTCTTCGGCTACCTGCTGCCCTGGGGCAACATGTCGTACTGGGGCGCGCAGGTCATCGTCTCCTTGTTCGGCTCCTTCCCCGTGATCGGGGAGGGCCTCGTCGAGTGGATCCGCGGCGACTACTTCATCTCGGACATCACGCTC
>Ga0075304_1000309_pt1 | contig 11296 bp, 8 predicted proteins | sample Joice_CattailNLA_FD_120067 | JGI IMG/M metagenome (GOLD analysis project Ga0075304, IMG submission 120067) | Natural and restored wetland microbial communities from the San Francisco Bay, California, USA, that impact long-term carbon... | ecosystem: Environmental > Terrestrial > Soil > Wetlands ... | reverse complement strand
GGTGCTCTCCCGCCCGGGAACCGAGGTGCTGGCCGTGCAGATCCTGCGATTCGCGGAAGACGGCCTCTGGGGGAGGTTGTCCGCCCTGGGCATCATCATGATCCTGATCTCATCGGCATTGGCGGCGTCGGCTTCGCTTCTCGGAAAGTCGTTGACGAAACGGTGACCGGAGGCCGGAAAGGGAGGAGGAAGGGCCGATGAAAACGTGGCGAATCTGGGCGTGCATAATCATCGTTACCCTTGCCGCATGTCTGCTGATCTTCAACGTGTACCTGAATATGGGGTTCCCACGGATGAAATGAGGACCTGTCCGTCGGCCGCGGGTCCAACCAGCTCAGCCAACAGGCATCGGGCGATCTCCAACGCAACCGTCCGACTTTCCGCTATCTCCGCCGCGGTTCGTCCGCATCCTTCGACGCGCCTGCCGCTTGGGCATCATCGTCCCGGGCCGATTCACCGGCAAGCCGTTCCATACCCTTGAGGCGTTCGCGCCCCTCCGCAATCTCCCTTTTGATCCGTTCCTTGTCCTCGTCCGGTGCATCCTTCAACGATGACTCAAGATTTTCAATCGCGCCAACCAACTCCTTCCTCTCCTTCTCATTCTGTTCCGCCTGCTCGGCCTTATCGAACACGATGTCCTCTGCGATCACGGTTGATTCTGACGATTCCTCGCGCCCTGCGGTGGGAAGGATCTTCCTGTCGTCGGAAAGCTTACGTTGATTCATATAAGTTGGGGACATGATTTCGATGCCATTTCCATGCAATGTGTCCAGGACGCTTCGGGAGAGATTGGACCGGGCGGTAATCAGCCATTTCACTTCCCTTAAGAAACCGGAAATGCGGTACGTAACCGAATAATTCCCCAGTTCGAGGATGTGAACGAACGGTTCCTCGAGGCCGCTTTCCTGCGCCGCCTTCACAAGAAGCGAGTCGATCTGCGAGTGATGAACGTCGTAGCCCAAAGACAGCGTAAGAGAGATGATGGTCCCCGAGCTCCGGATCGTAGTGACAGGATGATTGATCAGGTATGTATTCGGGATGGCGACGAGTTCCCGACTTTCCGATTGAATTTCCGTCTCGAACAATCCCCTTTCGGAAACGCGGCCGAAATGGTCGCAAACGCGAATGAAATCCCCGATGTCAAAACGTCTTGTCACGCGGAGAAGAATCCCGGCCATCAGGTTCGTGACGATCGTTGTCGACGAGAACGCGAGGATTCCCGAAACCAGAAGGCCGATCAAACCGATCAGCCCGTTGCGGGAGCTTTCGCTTACGGGCAAGGAGAGGACGATTGTCAGCAGGCCGACAAGCGTCAACCCGAGCATTACGATTTGAAGAGGGAACTTGCGCTCGCTGCCGAGATCCGTGCGTCGCCCGATCAGAAACCAGTGCGCGCCCCACAGAAACACCCCCAGCGCAATCGCAACGCCCAGGGGAGGCAGATACGGGGAGACCGACTCCATCGCCCTACTCCAGATCGGCATGAACGTAACCCGCCATGCTCGCCGAAGAAATAGATATACAGGAGCTGCGCTGTTTCTTCAAGAATACCTTACGGCATAAGGATTTGGCGACGCTCTTCTGCGGTGGCTCCCGTTCGAATCCTCCGGATGTCTCGCACGGACAGGGGTGGGGCGCGATTCCGTACGAAACCGGGCACTGCCGGATGGCCTGCTTCCCCTCGATCGAGATCAGTGCCGGTGGTGCCGTAGGATGCCGTCGATCTCCTCCATCGAGAATTTGTTCAGGTGTTGTTTCGAACCATGGTGAGGATGACCAGCGGTTTTCGCATGCAGGCTGTCATCAGGAGGTCCTCCTTGGCGCGCCATACGGGGCTTTTCTGGACGGTCTGGCCCAGGTCGGAGTCGACATCAGCCAGGCGCCGGAGCAATTTGAGTCGGATTGGCAGCTATCCCGGACCCCGAAGGAGGGAATTTTTTAAACCTCCGGTTGGACCAAGGTTGGGGCGAGGCGCAGCCGCATGTCTGTTGATGTGCATTTGAATATGGGATTTCCAATGAAAAATTGCTTGCGCGAGGATCGCGATAGTGCGGACTCCTCTGCGGTACTCCACAGCATCGTCCGGGATCGCGCGAAAGGTTTTCCTCCTGCGCCACGATGATTGCCATTTGCTTCCGAGGGGGAACTCCAGCACCTACAACTCATCCAATTCACAAGGACTACAGGATTCGCAAGAGGAACGAGCGGACATAGGGGGGGAGGGCAAACCCATGACTTGGGGAAAGGAGAAGAAAGACCTCTCAAAGAGCGTTGAAGTGCGGGTTTTCCCCAAAGGCAAAATAGAGTCGATAACTATCGGCGGAGCGACAATCGAGCGTACCACCTTCGAACCGGGATGGCAGTGGTCGAGGTCCGTTCAGCCGGTCGCAAAGAGAACAAGTAGCGATGCCCCCCACTTCCAGTTTCACGTGGCGGGAACGATGAAAGTCGTGATGGATGACGGATTGGTACATTTATGCAAACCGGGCGCGGTGTCGCTCCTGCCTTCCGGGCGGGATGCCTGGGTGGTCGGAAGCGAGAATGTGGTGATCGTCGACTTGCATGGTGTTATGGGTTATGCGATGGGTTACGCATTGAAGGCAGGCTGACCGGGACCAGCCAACCCCCTGAATTATAAATGGCGCGCCCTAGAGGATTCGAACCTCTGGCCACTTGATTCGTAGTCAAGTGCTCTATCCAGCTGAGCTAAGGGCGCGTCCGTGAGGAAAGTTACTATACTGTAAAGGAAATCCCGCGTCAACACCACCCTCGAAAATCCCCCTTTTCGGCCCCAATAAGCGAGTTGTTTGCACGGGGTTTGCAGTCCGTACGGTCCTTCAGGCATCGCAGGCGGTTGATATGAAGGGGCCTCCAAATGGTTCTGGAGGCCCTTGTGATTCCAACGTGGTGCGGCGTACAGGGCGAAAGAGGGCACTACTGGGAGGCAACGCGCGCATCTTAACGTCGTCTCATGTCACACCGTATCGCCAATAGTGTGTCAGCCCCGTCCACTGCAACCGGTTGTTCGCTGACCTCACTTGACCAGTTCGATCTCTCCCGGACGCCATGTCTTGTTAAACCATGGCGCCAGTGGTCCATAGAGCCGAAGAATCGTGTTCCAGGCTGTCCCGGGAGCGGTTTGTATCCAGTTATTTTCCTTTCCCGGAGGAGCGTTCGGCCCGAAATACACATCGATCGACCCGTCCGGGTTGACCAGAAGGCCTTTGGTCTGGCTGCTCACGCTCGGGAACTGCTGATCCGTCTGGATCATCGAGCGGGTCTGGTCGCTGTAGACGATCACCGACCAGAAGTCCTTCACCGGGATATTGGGCGGAAGGTGCATCTTGTAGTTCTTGCCTCCGTCGAGCAGGTTCCCCTTTGAGTCGGTCGGCGTCCACGCGTACTGCGAGCCCTTGCCTACCATCTTGATATCCATGGCCGGAGTAACGCCTGTGGCGGCGAAGAAAAAGAAAGCAGCCCCATCGAGGTTATTCACGCCGTTCTCCTCGAACTTGTAACTGCCGACGAATGGGAGACGCCACTGGCCGTTCGGGTAGTAGAACGCATCCTTCTGCCGTATCCGGTAGGCAATCGCGCGGGCCGTGGCGTCTCCGACCTTGGCCGCATCGGTGAGGATCTTCTTCATCCGTGCGTCGGGAGCGAAAGGTTTCCCCTTCTGGATGCCGATGGAGGCATAGAACCCGAGCGTGACCGGGTCAAGCGAATCGCTCGGCTCCTCTTGGACAACCTGATTGAGCAACTCCCAGTACGGGTAGTCGGCCCGGTTGACCATGCAGAAGGGCTTGCCGGACATGTTCACGAACTTCATTGTCGGCGGATTGGAGGCTTTGGACAGCGGATAGATGCGCGTGTGCTTCTTTACCAGGTCCACACCGGGCTTCGGGTCGCCCTTTACGAGAAAGCTGCGCCATGCGATCCAGTTGCTGAACGTCCGCGGGCGAATAACTACATACCCGTTCGGCACCTTACCCTTGTATCCGGGGGGCAGAAACAGGTACTTGCCACCCTTGCCCTTGTCCGCTCCGGTGATGCCGATATCGGCGACCCAGTGGTACCACATGTCATCTACCAGGCCGAGCACCTTCGGTGGCGCCTCGAGAACCAGAGGACCGTTACGCAGGTCAATCCAGAACCACGTGTAGGGAGTGTTGTTGTTGGCAGTCAACTCGATCGTACGGGCATCCACCATTTGTTCCCAGATCGGTACAGTTTGGTTTACCGGCCCCATCTGGAGAATCGCGGCGCGATTCGCAGCTTGATTCACGGCGGGCAGTGCCAGGAGGTAAGACTGCACGGCACGTTGGAAGTCCAGGTTGTCGTACAGTTTCTCTACGGTGGCATCGTCCGGGAATCCGCCGAAGAAATTCAGCGTACCAATGGACGTCTCAACTTTGGCAGGAGACTCGATGCCAGGCGGAATGGGGGTGCTCATCTTGTACTCGGCAGCGCTGGAGGCATTGGGGAAATTGTTGACGGCCAGCAGAACACCCAGTGTGGCACAAACCAACATTCGGGTACTCTCCCTCACAGGACCATCCTCCTTTCGCGTGATCGGAAATGAAACCAATCTACTCCTCACCTTTTTGGAATCTACAACGGTAGTGACCTTGACTCAAGCCTTGGTTCATCCGGAGGCTTGAAAAATTCTTGGGTCTGCCCTTCGTTTTTTTTACCAACCGGTTGAGGGAATTTTCGAGAAATTCCGTTTGCGCCGGGTTTGCATCCTGCTGTCACTTCCTGTCACAATCTGGCACTTCCCGTCCACTTGGAGGAGGGCCTAACCGGCTGAGCTAACGGCGCGTCCGTGAGGAAAGTCATTCTTCGGCAAGGGGTTTGCGGCGTCAACAGGACCTGCTGAAATTGCCAGTCCAGACCCGGAAACGGTGCTTGTTCGTGCGGGATTCAAGGGATCATCCCGCCTGGGTGATCACGGAAAACGGGTACAGCGCCGCGTAGTAACTTCCCTCGAGTGTGAAGAGGGCGCTTCTGATCGGATGCATCGCCGCCTATCTGCCTTTGTGGATCCTCGTGGCCAGCATGTTCCTGCGCGAATTGACCCTTTCGGCGGTGCTCTCCCGGCCGGGCACCGAGGTGCTTGCCGTGCAGATCCCGAGATTCTCGGAAAGTCATTGACGAAAATGTGACCGGGATGAATGTCCGTGAACCACCCTCCCGTCACGCCTTGCCGAGTACTTCCCGAACCTTCCTTGCGAGGGACGACGGGGTGTACGGCTTGCCGATGAAGGACACGCCCTCGGCAAGCACTCCATGGTGGGAGATCACGTCTTCCGTGTAGCCGGACGTGAACAGTACTTTCAACTCCGGGTTGTGCAGGGCCAGGCGCGTGGCCAGTTCGTTCCCGTTCATCCCCGGCATCACCACGTCCGTCATCAGCAGTTCGATCCGTTCGGCGGTTCCTTGCACCACCGCGATCGCCTCGGACCCGTTTCGCGCCTGCAGCACCCTGTACCCCAGAAGCTCCAGGATCTGGACGCACAGTTTCCTCAGTGTGCCCTCGTCCTCCACGATCAGCACCGTCTCCGTCCCGCCAGGAAGGTCCGTCGGCCGGTCGTCCTTCACCGGGTTGGCGGCTTGCTCTTCAACTCGCGGCAGGTGGATCTTGATCGTCGTCCCGATCCCGACCTCCGAGTACGCCTCGATCGAGCCACCCGCCTGCTTCACGATGCCGTAGGTCGTCGCAAGGCCCAATCCCGTTCCGCTCCCCTGCTCCTTCGTCGTGAAGAACGGCTCGAAGATGCGCTCCTTGACCTCTTCGGTCATCCCATGCCCCGTGTCGCTGACCGCCAGCATCACGAACCGCCCGGGTTTGACGTAAGGGCGCAGGGCACAGTATCCTTCGTCCAGGTCCACGTTCGCGGTCTCGATCACGATCTTCCCGCCGTCCGGCATCGCATCCCGCGCGTTCACCACCAGGTTCATCAGGATCTGCTGGAACTGCCCCGGGTCGACCTTCACGGATCCCAACGATTTGCCTGTTGTGGCCTGCAACGCGATGTCCTCGCCGATCAGGCGGGTCAGCATCTTGTGCGTCTCCGCCACCAGGTGGTCCAGATGCACCACCTTCGGCTCGATGATCTGCTTTCGGGAGAACGCAAGGAGCTGCTGCGTCAACGCCGCCGCCCGCTCCCCTGCCCGTTGAATCTCCTCCAATTCCATGTGCATCCGGGATTCCTCCCCGATCTTCTGCAGCAGGAGCTCGCTGTATCCCGTTATCACCGTCAAGAGGTTGTTGAAGTCGTGCGCCACGCCGCCGGCGAGGCGACCTACCGCCTCCATCTTCATCGCCTGCTGGAGCTGCGCCTGCAGTTTTTCCCTCTCGGCTTCGGAACGATTGCGATCGGTGATGTCGCGCCAGATGCAGTGGAATACGGATTTACCGCCGATAGAAATATATTGAGCCTTGATATGGACATTTCGCCGTTCCCCGAGCTTGGTGCGATGGACTGTTTCGAACTCGTCGTACCCGGCGCTGATTATCTGCCGTATGTGTGCCTTGATTTCTTCCGTACCCTCGAGGAGATCGATATCGGAGATCGTAAGGCCGCCGAATTCCCCACGTGTATACCCAAGCTGCGTGCACGCCTGCTCGTTGAAGTCGATCAGGGTTGCCGTGTCCGGGTCGATGATCACGATCCCGTCGGCCCCGTAATTGAATATGGAACGGTAACGGATTTCGCTCTCCCGCAGCGCCTCCTCCGCGCGTTTCCGTTCGGTGATGACGTCGAACACGGCGACAAAGTGTTCTTTTTTCGGGGAATAGACGGAAACGGAAAACCAGTGGCTTAAAGCTTCCACGTAAATTTCGAACCTCTCGGGCTTCCCTGTCAAGGCCACCCTGCCATACACCTCGAACAGCCGCGCATCGGATTCCCGTATCCCCGGGATGACTTCGGAAACTTTTTTCCCGACAACATCCGTCAACCCGGTCAATGTTCCGAACGCTTCGTTTACATTGATATAAATGAAGTCCTCGGGTCGGCCTCCGTTGAAAATCATCCGGCAATGTGCGTATCCTTCCGCCATGTTTCCAAACAGCGAGCGGTAACTTTCTTCGCTGGACCGCAACACTTCATCGGCTTTCTGTTTCGCCACTCCGATCGCCACATATGTCGCCAGGTCTTCCAGCATGGCGATCATTTCCGCGGTGAATCGTCCCCTTTGCTTGTCGTTGAACTGGAACAGGCCGAAGGTCTCGCCTTGCGAACGAAGCGGAACCAGGGCCACCGACTCATATCCCTCTCCGTTGCACCGGTTCCGCGTTTTCGCCTGCCGGTCCGTATCCGACGTGCTCGCCAGCATTTCCGTTGTGCAGTTCGACCAGAAACTGCCGCCTGCGGAAAAAAAAGGCTTGGAGGGATCGAAACGCCCGCAGAGAATGTTGCCGCACATGCAGTCCAGGGCCGGATGGCCCGATCCGTCACGAATCAGTCCCCCCGCCTGATCAAAAGCGCAGAGACGGTTCTCCGCCAGGACGAATTCCCCCGGGAATCCCAGAGTCTCGTAATACGGGAAGTCATCGCCCTGCCGAATCCGCACTCCGACGGCCTCGCATCCGGTGAGCCGCTGGAAGAAGAGGGAAAGGTTCCGCATCAACTCCATCAGGTTTTCGGCCTTGTTGCAGATGCGGAGCAGCTCGATCGTGGCTTCCCGCGAATCTTCCGCCTCTCCCAGTATCAACGTTTCCACTCCCTCGTCACGCGTTTATCCAACGGTACGGCCAAATCCATGCCTTTCGGTTCCCACACTGCGCTTATCGGCAAATCAGGGATCGAACTTGAGGAGGGAAGGAATAACGAATCCGATCTTTGTCCATTTTCATCCATCCACTCAACAAGCCAGATGCCGGGAATCATTAGTGGAAGCCGTCGCCCCCCTATTTCCCGAAGGCTTTTTTCAGTGCGTCCACCGCCTCCTTTGCGGATTCCTTCCCTTGAGCGAGAGGTTTGCCACTGCCCGCGTCTTCGAGTACCTTCTTAAGTTCGTCCGCTCCCTTGCCCAGGTACCGACCAACCCCGGCGCTTGAGGCTGCAAGCGTTACCTGGTGCACGAGGGGTCCCAGAACCTGCTTTGCGATGTCGCCGGGGGAGTCGCCCCCCTTGCCTCCAAGATTCTTCAGTTCCACCCTGGGAAGGACCGCGGAAGGCGGCTTGCCGGAAAGCATCGCCACCCGGATCGCGATCTCGCCCTTCTCGATGACGAGACTGCGGATCACCACCTTCTTCGCCTCCTTGTCCGCGGACGGCTTCCCGCCCGTTTCCTTTGTCTGGCCCGACTGAAGTTTTTTCTTGAGCAGTTCGATATTGGATTCTCCGTCCTTGTTGATCTCGTAGTCAATGCGGGGGGAGCGGATCGTCACCTGGTCGATGACCACCGGGTTCCCGGTGACCGACCCGGTGTCCACCGCGACGGAGATGTCCTCCAGGCGAAAGGCATCCGGTTCCGAGAAGCCCGGGGGGTTCCCGACGCTCAAATTCCGGATGGAGCCCTTCCCCTCCTTCAGGTCGAGATGGACGGAAGACACCCCCACTTTGGTCCCGGTTGCCTCCGAGCCGTACTTCTCGATGGCCGCCGCCACGATCCGGTCGAGGCCTGAGACCAGAAGGTAAAGTGCCGCCGCGACGATGAACAGGAACATTCCAACTCCGATGAGCACCTTGCTGGACCTCTTCATGGCAGCCTCCTCTTCCGGCGGGTCGGATCCTTGGCGACCGGTCCAACGCAAGGAAGACGGCTCCGAGGACCATTCATTTGCTTTCCCACGGCGTCATGAGCTGGAAATAATTATTGTCCGGGTCGGCGAAGGTTGCGATCATCCCCTTCGGATCTTCCGCCGGATTGTAAGGCTCCGCGACCACCGTGGCCCCGAGCTTCTTGATTCTTTCGAATTCCCCCTTCACATCCTTTGTCTCAAAATTGAACATCATCCTTTCCGGGAACGCGTTCCTCCCCCGGACCTTGTCATGCGGGCCAAAAGTGATGAACCCCTTCCCGGCCATGAACCCGTGGTAACCGCCTTCCGACCAGTCGGGATCTTTCTGGAAAACTTTCTTGTAGAAATCCACGAGTTTATCGGGATCCCCTGAAAGTACCAAGATCGAATTGAAATCAAGCATAACCCGTGCCTCCTTGAATTTGAATTAGAGGATCTCCGCCGATTTGTCAAAGGATCCACTCCAGCCGGCCTCGCAGCCGCAGATCATCCCGGCACGTTTTTCAGCCATTTATATCCCCCTCCGCTACGGCCCGCCCCGGCGATCACCCGGATCCGAGGTATTCCAAGTGTTTAGATGCCGGAAAATGCGAGGAAGCGGCGTCCGCAAGCAAAACACCTTCGCACCGAAAATTTTGGATGCATGCGGCGGGGGTGCACTCCGTGCGGATCCCGGACGCGTTATAATCCGGCCAAGATCGGGCAAGATCGGGATCGGGGGAGATGCGTGTGAGTCAAAACCCTGCGGACAACCCGCAACCCGACGCGCGCGTGGTTGCAGCGCTGCGTGGCGCCGGTCTGATCGCCTCCGCCGAAGGAGTGCGCTTCGACGCACTCTCCGGCGGCGTGTCGTCGGACATCTGGAAAGTCGAAACCGACGGGCGGGTCTTCTGCGTCAAGCGTGCGCGGTCCAGGCTCAAGGTCGCAGCCGACTGGCAGGCGCCCGTGGAACGGAACCGCTACGAGGTGGCCTGGTGCCGCATCGCGCACGGCATTGTCCCCGGTGCCGTGCCCGAAATCCTGCATCACGACGAATCCGGGATGCTGTTTGCGATGAGTTTCCTGGACCCGGGGCAGTACTTTCTGTGGAAGACCGAGTTGCGCGACGGACACGCCGACCCGGCCGACGCCGCCGAGGTGGGCCGCCGGCTTGTGCGCATCCACGCAGCGACGGCGGGCAATCCGGCCGTGGCGGCACAGTTCCCCCCCAACGGCATCTTCCACGCGATCCGACTCGAACCGTACCTGGAGGCTACCGCCGCGGCCCACCCCGATTTGCGCGACACGCTGTTGACGCTCAGCCGGCGCACGGGATCGCTCCGTATTGCAATGGTGCATGGCGACGTCAGCCCGAAGAACATCCTCCTCGGCCCGCAGGGGCCGGTATTCCTGGATGCCGAGTGTGCCTGCTTGGGCGACCCGGCCTTCGACCTGGCCTTCTGTCTCAACCACCTGTTGCTCAAGTGCCTGTGGAGTCCACCGGCGCGCGAGGCCTTCATGGCCTGCTTCGAGGCCCTCGCCGGAACCTATCTGGCCGCCGTCGACTGGGAGCCGGCGGCCGCGCTCGAAGCGCGCGCGGCAAGCCTGTTGCCGGCGCTCCTTTTGGCGCGCGTGGACGGCAAGTCGCCCGCCGAATACATCAAAACGGAGGGGGAGCGCACGGTGATCCGGAGATGCGCCCGTCCTCTCGTCAAATCGCCGCCCGCAGGTCTCGCTGACGCGCTGATCGCATGGAAAAAGGAACTCGCGACATGAACACCCGCATTGCCTCGGTTACCGGGCGTCGTGTCTGGGATTCACGCGGCCGGCCGACGGTCGAGGTCGAGATCGGGCTCTCCGGGGGCGCGGCGGGCAGATCCATCGCACCGGCGGGGGCTTCAACCGGCGGCGGCGAGGCGGTGGACCTGCGCGACGGCGGCACCGCCTTCGGCGGCTACGACGTGCGGGCCGCCCTGGCCGCGGTCAACGGGGAGATTGCCGGCCTGCTCGCAGGGTGTGATTCCATCGACCAGGCGGGTCTCGACGCGGCGTTGATCGCGCTCGATGGGACCGTTACCAAGGGACGCCTGGGCGGCAACGCCATCGTTGCCACCTCGATGGCGATCGCCCACGCGGGCGCCGCAGCCCGCAATCTGCCGTTGTGGCGGCACCTCTCGGAGGGTCGGGGCGGGATTTATCTGCCGCTGCCCGAGATACAGATTTTCGGCGGGGGCGCGCATGCGGGACGCCGCGTGGATGTCCAGGACTTCATGATCATCCCGGTAGGCGCCGCCGACTACGCCCAGTCGCTCGAATGGACCGCGGAGGTCTATCGCGCCGCCGGTGCGCTGATGGGCGAGGCCGGCCTCCTTGCAGGGGTCGCCGACGAAGGTGGCTACTGGCCCTCCTTCGACGGCAACGAAAAGGCGTTGGTATTTTTACTGCGCGCGATAGAGCGTGCCGGTTACACCCCCGGCCAGGACGTGGCGATCTCGCTCGACATCGCGGCCTCGAACTTCGGCCGCGACGGGCACTACACGCTCGCCCGCGATGCCCGTCGAATCG
>Ga0075304_1000306_pt1 | contig 11388 bp, 8 predicted proteins | sample Joice_CattailNLA_FD_120067 | JGI IMG/M metagenome (GOLD analysis project Ga0075304, IMG submission 120067) | Natural and restored wetland microbial communities from the San Francisco Bay, California, USA, that impact long-term carbon... | ecosystem: Environmental > Terrestrial > Soil > Wetlands ... | reverse complement strand
TCGGATCGAAGTCACCGGCGTTCACCTCACCGGCGCTGGCGATCACGACGGCGGGAGCCCCTCCGAGCGCCCCGAGCTCGCGATCGAGAGCGTCGAGGTCCACTCGACCGACCGGATCGCGGGCCAGCTTCGTGGCGCTCGACCGGCCGAGCCCGAGCATCGCGAGCGCCTTCACGTCGCTCGCGTGCACGTACCCGGAACCGAACACGGGCATCGGCGGGAGGCCCGCGGCCCCCTGCTCGTCGATGTCGACGCCGTGCTCGAGCGCCCACCAGCGCCGTGCACACGCGAGCGCGGTGAAGTTCGCCATCGTGGCCCCCGTCGTGAGCACGCCTCCCCACGTCTGCGGCAGGCCGAAGAGGGATCGCAGCCACCGCAACACGACGAGCTCGACCTGACCCCCGAGTGGCGAGGCGACCCACGCGCCCGGGTTCTGGTCGAGCACGGTCGTGAGCCAGTCGGCGCCGAGCGCCGCCGGCGTCGTGCCTCCCGTGATGAAGTGGAACCAGCGCGGTCCCGACGTGTGCACCGCCCCGTCGAGCCCCGCGAGCAGCTCGGCGAGGGCCTGCTCGGCCCCCTCGCCCCGTTCGGGCAACGGCGCGTCGAACGAGGCGGCGACCGACTCCACGGCCGGGTCGCGCACCGGCAGATCGTCGAGCGCCCCGAGGTAGGTCGCGGCTTCCTTCGCCAGCAGAGCGATCACGGGGTCGATCTCGTCGGTGCGCGGCGCGGTGGGCTCGGTCATCATCATTCGATGGTAGCCGCACGCGAGTCACGCGCAGCCGCGACGCTCAGCGGCGGCGGCCGAGCTCCTGGGCGATCTCGCGCTCCTGCTCCCGCTTCGCGATCGACTGACGCTTCTCGTGCTCCCGCTTGCCTCGCCCGACCCCGATCTCGACCTTCGCCATACCGTGGGTGAAGTAGACACGCAACGGCACGAGCGCGAGGCGCTGCTCCTGCTGCTCGGCGCCGAGCTTCTCGATCTCACGGCGGTGCAGCAGCAGCTTGCGGGGGCGTGTCGGCAGGTGCCGCCGCTTGTCGCCCTGCTCGTACGGCGGCACGTGCATGCCCTCGAGCCAGACCTCCCCGTCGCGCACCCGTGCGTACGCCTCGGTGAGCGATGCGCGCCCTCCGCGGAGCGACTTCACCTCGTCGCCGGTGAGCACGATGCCGCACTCGAGCGTCTCGAGGATCTGGTAGTCGTGGCGCGCCTTGCGGTTCGAGGCGACGACCTTCTCGTCCGGGTTGCCGTGCTTCTGAGGGGTCACGGCTCGCTCACCTCAGACGTCGAGGAACCGGCGCATGCCGATCGTGCCCGCGATCACGGCCACCGCCACCGCCGCGATCAGGATCCAGGGGGCGACCGCCAGCACGTCGGAGTTGCGGATCAGCGGGAAGAACTGCAGCTGGCCACGGAGCTGATCGATGAAGAACACCTTGATCACGAACAGAGCGGCGAGCGCCGCGATCGCGCCGATCAGCGCCTCGACGAGTCCCTCGATCAGGAACGGCACACGGATGCGCCAGTTCGTGGCCCCCACGAGTCGCATGATGCCGATCTCCTTGCGTCGGGCGAACATGCCCATGCGCAGCGTGTTCGCGACGAGCGCGATCGCCGACGCGAGCATGATCACCGCGATCGAGAGCACCCCGATCGAGAGCACCCTCGTGATCGCGGTCAATCGGTCGAGCAGGTCGCGGTAGTCCGAGACGTCGCGCACCCCCGGTTCCGTGCATTGGATCTCCTGGGTGGTGCCGTCGGCCTCGCAGCCGAGGGCTGCGGTGATCTGGTCGAACTGCGAGGGGTCGGCGAGGTTGATGCGCAGCGACGTCGGGATCGCCTTCTCGCAGTCGACGCCCTCCTGGAATACCTCCTGGTTCTCGAACAGCCGATCGAACGCCGCGCAGGTCTCCTGCTTGTCCCAGTACTCGATCGAACCGACCGCCGGCAGCTCCTGCAGGTTCGTCTGGATACGCGTGACCGTGTCGTCGCGCACCGGGTCGGTGAGGTACACGGCGACCTGCACGTTCCCGGTCCACGCCTCGATCACGAGGTTGAACTGCCGCGCGATCAACAGCGCGAGCCCGAACAGGAACAACGCGATGAACGCCGTCGACATCGCCGCGAACGCGACGATGCCGTTGCGACGCAGCCCGGCGGCCGTCTCGCGGAAGTAGTACTCGAGCCGCATCAGCTGTAGACGCCCCGCGACTGGTCGCGCACCACGTGGCCCTTGTCGAGCTCGATCACGCGCTTGCGCATCGCGTCGACGATCGCCTGGTCGTGGGTGGCCATGACCACGGTGGTGCCGATCCGGTTCACCTTGTCGAGCAGGCGCATGATGTCGACGCTCGTGGCGGGGTCGAGGTTCCCGGTGGGCTCGTCGGCGAGCAGCACCAGCGGACGGTTCACGCAGGCCCGGGCGATCGACACCCGTTGCTGCTCACCACCCGACAACTCGTCAGGGTAGTTGTTGAGCTTCTCCCCCAGGCCCACGTACTCCAGGATCTCGGGCACGCGTTGGTCGATCACGTGCTTCTGCTTGCCGATCACCTCGAGGCCGAACGCGACGTTGTCGAAGACCGTCTTGTCGGTGAGCAGCTTGTAGTCCTGGAACACGGTTCCGACGTTGCGGCGGAGCTTCGGCACGTCCCACGACGACATCTTGCTGAGGTTCTTGCCGCCGACGTAGATGTCGCCCTTGGTCGCCTCTTCCTCCTTGAGGAGCAGGCGGATCATCGTCGACTTCCCCGATCCGGACTGCCCGACGATGAAGACGAACTCGCCCTTCTCGACCTCGACGGTGACGTCGGTGAGTGCGGTGACACCGTTCTTGTAGGTCTTCGTGACACGCTGAAGACTGATCATCTGGACCTCAGGAGCGTGGGGAAGGGCGAACCGGGTCACCCTACCAGACGTCCTCGACGCGGCTGGGAGCGGACTCCGTAAGCTTGGGCGCCATGGGCGCGACCACGGTGGCAGCACCTTCGAAGACGGCCGATCACGGGCCGGGCGCGCACGCGCGAGGCCGCCGGATCGCCCTGGCCGTCGTCGGTCCGGCGGTCATCGTCATCGGGGTGCTGTTCACCTTGCGGGGCTTCGTGTTCGCCGACCGACTGAGCGACGCGCACCCCGACATCCTCACGTTCTGGCTCCCGCGGTTCTCGTTCCTCGGTCGATCGATCTCGGCCGGACACGTGCCGCTGTGGAATCCCTTCGAGATGGCCGGCTACCGCTACGCCGCGGACCCTCAGGGAGGGTGGCTCTACCTGCTGCCGATGGGACTGTTCTCCTGGCTCTCCCCCGCCGTGGCGATGCGCGCCTTCATCGTCGCCAACCCGCTGATCGCCGGACTCGGCCTCCTCGCGTTCCTGCGCATCGAACGCCTCTCTCGTCTCGCGGCGACGGCAGGGGGGCTCTCGCTCGCGGTGCTGATGTCCAGCTCGGAGATCGCGATCTCGATGCCGTTCGCAGGTGCGATGGCGTGGTCCAGCGTGGCGCTGGTCGGAGCCGCGGGCTATCGGCGCAGCCGACGATGGTCGGCGAGGGTCGCGTGGATCGCCCTCGGGGCCCTGGGGTGGTCCCAGGTCGCAACCGCCCACCTGAGTCACGGCCTCGTGGTGTGCACGGCGTTGCTCACCGCGTACCTGGTCGCCGGGGCCGTGTTCGACGTCGTCGCCTCGCGACCGAAGAGGGACGCACACGAGCTCCCCTCGAGCGTCCCTCGGATCGCGCTCGCGAGCGGTGGGCGGGCGGCGCTCTTCCTCGCCGCGATGCCCCTCCTCTCCCTTGCGATCCTGCTCCCTCGCATGGATGCCCTCGAGGCGTCGAGCCTGGCGGCGGGCTACGACCGGCTCGGGGACGCGATCGGCACGCTCGGTGGGAGCGACACCGGCTCGATCCAGGCCAACGGGGTCTGGGCAGCGTGGCCGCTCGCCTACGGTGCCACGCCCGGCGCCTACGCGGGGGCGACGATCCTGCTCGGCGTTCCCCTGGCCCTTCGCGCGCGTCGGCGCCGCGCCCTGGTGTGGGCGTTCGGCGGGGCGCTCGCGATGACCTGGATCCTGATGCTCGACGCGGTCGTCACCGCGCCCTTGGTCCGCGACATCTTCCTTCGCATCCCGTTCGGCGACGTCTACCTGCACAACCCCGGGCGCATGCGCTACCTCGCCGTGATCGCGGTGCCGGTGCTCGGGGCGATCGGCATCCAGGGCCTGCGGGACGAGCCGCTCACGCCGCGCCACGCGGTCCGCTGGCTCGCGGCGGGGGCGTTCCTCTGGCTCGGGGTGCCGTTGCTCGCGTTCGCGAACCCGCTGCGGTTCATCGTGCTCGCCCTCGGGTTGGCCGCCGGAGCGTGGGCGCTGTTCCAGCTCGCCACGAGGCGCCGTCCGTGGGCGTTCGTCGCGGTGGGCTCGGTCCTCGCCCTCGAGCTCGTCGTGAGCGCGGTCTTCTCCCAGCTCACGCCCCCCGGCGACACGATCCGGCTGAACCTCGAGGCGGGGGCGCACCCGAACCTGATCCCCCAGCCGCTCCCCCTGCCGAGGGTCGACGCCTCGGCCTTCGTCACGCCGACCGCGTTCGTGCCTCGCCTGGCGGCGACCCACGACCGCTACCTCACGTGGGCGCCGCCGGCCTCGTCGTTCGAGAAGGGCTACCTGTTCATGCAGCTCCAGCCCGACTGGCCCGCCCTCGCGATGGAGCGCGGCACGCTGTTCGGCCTCCACGACACGCTCGGGTACAACCCGGTGCAGCTGCGCCGCTACTGGGACTACATCCGAGTGCGCTCCCCCCTGCCCGTCTTCTACAACGCGTCGGTGATCGACGTCCCGCTGCTCCGCGACGTGCGGCTGCTCGGGGTCCGCTACCTCGTGGTGCCGACCGGCGTCGGGTCACCCCTCGAAGGCGACGTCGTCGAACGGGCCCAGGGGTACGATCTCGTCGAGGTGCGCGGGTGGCAGCCGAGGGTCTCGGTCGTGCCCAACTTCCGCACGGTGCCCACGGTAACCGGCACCCTGCGCACGATCCTCCCCCTGAGCTTCGATCCAGCCCGGCTCGCCGTCGTGGAGTCCTACCCCGGCATCGAACCGACCCCCGACGCCGAACCCGGCGAGGCCACGTACCGGGAGGAAGGTCCCGAAGACGTGCGCATCGACGTTCGGGCGACCGCTCCCTCGATCGTCGTCGTGCGCACGACGTTCGACGACGGCTGGGAGGCGACGGTCGACGGCGAGCCGACCGCGGTCGTCCCCGTCGACGGGTTCCTCCAAGGGGTCGCGGTGCCGTCCGGTGAGCACGACGTGCGGCTCACCTACCGTGATGCGGCCGTGTCGGCCGGCGTCAGCGCCGGACTCGCAGCGTGGACCGCGCTCGCGCTCATCGCGCTCATGGCGTTCCTCGTGGAACGCCTGCGTGCCCGTCGCGTCAGACCGATGGCGACGCCCGATGACGCAGCTCGGCCTCGATGAACCTGCCGATGTCGCCGTCGAGCACCCGCTGCGGATCCCCGATCTCCTGGTCGGTGCGGTGGTCCTTGACCATCTGATACGGCGCGAGCACGTACGAACGGATCTGTGACCCGAAGTCGACGGCCTTGCGCTCGCCCCTGATCGAGGCCATCTCCTGCTCCCGCTTCTGTCGCTCCTGCTCGGCGAGCCGGGCCTTCAGGATGCGCATCGCCACGGCCTTGTTCTGCAGCTGCGATCGCTCGTTCTGGCACGCGGCCACGAGGCCGGTCGGGATGTGGGTGATGCGCACCGCCGAGTCGGTCGTGTTGACGGACTGACCGCCGGGCCCGCTCGAGCGATACACGTCGATGCGCAGCTCGTCCGGCGGGATCTCGATCTCCTCCTCGTCGGCTTCCTCGAGCATCGGGATCACGTCGAGCGAGGCGAACGACGTGTGACGCCGCTTCTGCGCGTCGAACGGGCTGATCCGCACGAGCCGATGCACCCCGCGCTCGGCCGACAGCAGGCCGTAGACGTTCGTGCCGCGGACGGTGAACGTCGCGGACTTGATGCCCGCCTCGTCGCCGTGTTGGATGTCGTCGACCTCGGCGTCGAACCCCTCCCGCTCGGCCCAGCGCGTGTACATGCGTAGCAGCATCTCCGCCCAGTCCTGGCTCTCGGTGCCTCCAGCGCCCGCGTTGATCATGGCGATCGCGTCGGAGGCGTCGTAGGGCCCGGAGAGCAGGGCGGCGAGCTCGAGCGTGTCGACGTCGGCCTCGAGACCGGCGACCGATGAGACCAGCTCCTGGGCGAGATCGCGGTCGGCCTCGTCGGCGAGGAGCTCGTCGATCGCCATAGCATCGTCGACGCGAGCGATCAGGCTGTCGTAGCGGGCGACGTCGTCGTTCAGGCGGGAGAGCTTCGACGTGATCTGCTGGGCACGCTGCTGGTCGTCCCAGAGCGCGGGATCGCTCGCCTGCCGTTCGAGTTCCTCGAGCTGGGCACGCTTGCCGTCGACGTCAAAGGAACTCCTTGGCGGCCAAGACGCGCTCCCGGAGCTTCTGCAGGCGTTCGGTGTGCTCGCTCATCGCGCCGCGCATCGTAGCAGCGGCCCTGCGCTACGGTGACCGCCGATGATCCGCCGCCTCGACCCGGTCCGTGACGCCGACGCCTGCGATGCGATCGTGCGCGGGTTACCCGACTGGTTCGGCGTTGCCGAGGGCATCGAGGAGTGCGCGGCCGCCGTCCGCGGCCATGACGGCCTGGTCGCGGTCGACGAGGGCGGTGTGATCGGCTTCCTCACGTACGAGCGCCGCGCGAGCACCTGGTGGGAGATCACGTGGATGGCCAGCCGCGCCGACCGGCGTGGAACCGGCGTCGGCACGCGGCTCGTCGACGAGCTGATCGCCCGGTTGCCCGACGACGCCCGGGCGCTACTGGTCAAGACCCTGTCGGATCGCGACGGCGACCCGGGCCCCGAGTACACCGCGACGCGAGCCTTCTACCTCGCGCGGGGGTTCGCCCCGGTCGCCGAGCTGGACGTCTGGGGACCGGAGAATCCCTGCCAGCTGCTGGCTCGCCGGATGCGGCCGGACGGACGGCTCACCGTCGGTGAGTGAGGACGTCGTCTCACACAGCGGCGCCGTGGCACTTCTTGTACTTCTTGCCGCTGCCGCACGGACAGGGGGCGTTCCTCGGCACCTTGTCGCTCACGGCCTGATTCGCGTTAGCGGTTCCCGGGCCCCCGCCGCCGGCGGCTCGCTGCCCGCCGGCCTCCTCGACCTCTGCACGGTTGTCCTGCACCCGGGTCGGCTGCGGCGCCTGCTGCCGGGCCTGTTCCTCACCCTGTTTCACGAACTCGACCCGGTAGATGTAGCGGACGAAGTCGGCTTGGATCGACCCGGTTAGGGCCTGGAACATGTCGTAGGCCTCGCGGCGGTACGCCGTGATCGGATCCTGCTGGGCCAACGCCCGGAGGTGGATGCCTTCTTGCAGGTAGTCCATCTCGTAGAGGTGCTCGCGCCATTTCGTATCGGTGATGTTGAGCAGCACCACCCGCTCGAGCTCACGCATCACGTCGGGAGTGACGGCTCGCTCCTTGTCCTCGTACCGGGCGAGGGCGTCCTCGATGAAGAGATCGACGAGCTCCTCGGTGCTCGCGGCGTCCTGCGCCTGCTCGCGACCGACCTGCACCGGGTAGACCTCCAGCAGGGCGGTGAACAGCCCGTCGAGGTCCCACTCCTCCGGGAAGACGTCGGGGGGGCATTGCGCCTCGACCACGTCGGCCACGAGGTCCTCGACGAACCCCACCGACTCCTCGCGTAGGTCCTGGCCCTCGAGGATCTTGCGCCGCTCGCCGTAGATCGCCTCGCGCTGGCCGTTCATCACCTCGTCGTACTTCAGGACGTTCTTGCGGCGCTCGTAGTTCAGCTCCTCGATCTGCTTCTGGGCGTTCTCGACCGCCTTCGACACCATCTTCGCCTCGATCGGCTCGTCGTCGGGCCACTTCAGCCGTTGCATGATCGAGGCGACCCGGTCGCTCGCGAACATGCGCATCAGGTCGTCGCCGAGCGAGAGGTAGAACCTGGACTCGCCGGGGTCGCCCTGGCGACCCGATCGGCCGCGGAGCTGGTTGTCGATGCGTCGAGACTCGTGCCGCTCGGTGCCGAGCACGAACAGTCCACCCAGCTCGACCACCTCGTCGTGCTCGGCGTCGGTCTGTGTCTTGAACTTCGCGTAGACCGGCTCGTACTCCGCCTCGTACGCCGCTCGCTCCTCGTCATCCATATCGAAGAGCAGGTACCGGTCGTTGTCCCAGTCGCGGGCCGCCATCTCCTGTCGCGCGAGGTACTCGGGGTTGCCACCGAGCAGGATGTCGACGCCGCGGCCGGCCATGTTCGTCGCGACCGTCACCGCCCCCTTGCGACCCGCCTGAGCGACGATCAGGGCCTCCCTCTCGTGGTTCTTGGCGTTCAACACGTTGTGCGGGATGCCGCGGCGGTTCATGAGGCCGGAGAGGAGCTCCGACTTCTCGATCGACACGGTGCCGACGAGGATCGGCTGGCCCGTCTCGTGACGCTCCTTGAGCTCCTCGACGACCGCATCCCACTTCGCCTCTTCGCCCTTGTAGATCAGGTCCTGCTCGTCGCGACGGACGTTCGGCCGGTTCGTCGGGATCTCGACGACCGAGATCTTGTAGGTCTCCTCGAACTCGGTGAGCTGCGTCTTCGCCGTGCCGGTCATGCCGGCGAGCTTGTCGTACATCTTGAAGTAGTTCTGGATCGTGACCGTGGCGAGCGTCTGGTTCTCCTCCTTGATCTTCACGCCCTCCTTGGCCTCGATCGCCTGGTGCAGGCCCTCGGAGTAGCGCCGCCCCTCGAGCACGCGGCCGGTGAACTCATCGACGATCTTGACCTCGCCGTTCTGCACGACGTAGGCGACGTCGCGCTTGTACAACTCCTTGGCACGGAGCGAGTTCTGCAGGTGGTGGACGAGCGTCGTGTTCGAGTGGTCGTAGAGGTTCTCGACCCCGAGGATCTCCTCCACCTTCGCGACTCCCTGTTCGGTGATCGCGATCTGATACTTCGCCTCTTCGACCTCGTAGTCCTCGTCGCGTTTGAGCCGCGGGGCCACCCGGGCGAACGTCACGTACCACTTCGCGGAGTCGCGCACCATGCCGCTGATGATCAAGGGCGTCCGCGCCTCGTCGATCAGGATCGAGTCGACCTCGTCGACGATCGCGTAGTTGTAGCCGCGTTGCACGCAGTCATCGATGCGCATCGCCATGTTGTCGCGCAGGTAGTCGAAGCCGAATTCGTTGTTCGTGCCGTACGTGATGTCGGCCCCGTAGGCGGGCCGGCGCTGTGCAGGCGACATCGTGGCCTGGATCAAGCCGACGTCGAGCCCGAGGAAGCGGTAGATGCCCCCCATCCACTCCGAGTCGCGCTTGGCCAGGTAGTCGTTGATCGTGACGATGTGAACGCCCTTGCCGGCGAGCGCGTTCAGGTAGCCCGGAAGGGTCGAGACGAGCGTCTTGCCTTCACCGGTCTTCATCTCGGCGATGTTGCCCTGGTGCAGGGCACCGCCGCCCATCAGCTGCACGTCGAAGTGGCGCTGGCCGATCGTGCGACGAGCCGCCTCTCGCACGGAGGCGAACGCCTCGGGGAGCAGGTCGTCGAGCGGTTCCCCGTTGCCCGCCCGCTGCTTCAGCTCGGCCGTCTTGGCCCGCAGCTCCTCGTCGGAGAGATCCTCGACCTCGGGCTCGAACGTGTTCACGAGCTGCGCGACCGACTCGAGGTTCCTGAGCTTGCGGCCTTCGCCGATGTTGCCGAGCTTGTCGAGAACGGGCACGAGGGTCCCTTCGGGCGGTCGAGGATGTCGTCTCGAATATCGATTCTAGCCCGCGACCGGTTCAATCCCCGGTGACGGCCACGGCATCGTCGGGAACGGGCCGCATCAGAAGGACGACCCCGAGGACGAGAGCGACGAGGACGGCCGTGATCACGCCGAGCGTCGGGTAGCCCGCGATCTCGAGCACGACACCCGAGATCACTCCGGCCGTTGCAGAGCAGGCGCTCACGAACAGGTCGGTGAACCCCAGGGCACCTGCCCGTTCTGCGGGAGTCGTCACGTCGCTGACGACCGCTGTCGCGCCCAGGAAGGTCGCCGACCACCCCAGCCCCAGTGCGAACAGCCCGCCGCCCATCACGAGTGCCGACCCTCCCGTCCCTGCGACCAACGCCCCGACGATGCTCGCCGAGCACCCGGTGATCAACCCGAGCCGTCTGCCCCACCGATCCATGGCCGCGCCGATCAGCGGCGAGAACGCGAACATGCCCCCGATGTGGAGGCTGATGATCCACGCGATCGTGGCCTCTCCGTGTCCGAGGTGGTGCAGCGCCGCCGGGGTGACGCCCATCACCCCGACCATCGCGATCTGCCCGACGGCCGCGGCGAGGATCGCGGTGCGGAACGCCGGCACCCGCAGGAGGGCGCGAGGCGACCGCGCCCGCCGGTCCTCGGATCCGAAGCCCTCCGTGGAAGGCGGCGCGAGATCGCGAGGGTCGGGCCGGACCCGCATCACGAACGCTCCCGCGATGGATGCCCCGACAGGCACGATCAACCATGGGAGCAGCTCGGCCAACCGAGGATCTGCCGCTTGCCCCTGGAGGAACGCGATGAGCAGGGGGCTGCCGACGGCCCCGATCGTGCCCACGGCCAAGAGGATCCCGACCGCCCTCGCTCGATGGTCGGGGGGATACATGTCGGCGACCGCCGCCCTCGTGAGGTTCACCCCCGCGTACCCGATCCCGAACGGCACCACGGCGAGGATCAACAACGGGAAGGAGCCGACGAGGACCGCGGCTGCGCAGCCGAGGCCGCCCATCGCGGTGAACGCCAGGGCGGTGAGGATGCCGGGGCGACGACCGACGCGGTCCATCCATCGCCCGATCACGACGGCCGCGACCGCCGCGACCCCGAAGTAGACGGCCCACACGAGTCCGCTGGCTCCGTCGCGCTGCGAGAGCTCGGTCGCGGCAACCGTGCCGGCCACGAGCAGCACGGGGAACGTGAGCTGCGCGAACCCCTGGGCGGTGGCGAGGAGGCGCGCGTTCCGTTGGACCGCGACGTCCCGGTCGATCTCCCCATCCATGGACGTGCTGGGCTCAGATCGGGTCGGTGAGCGCGCCGAGACGCTCGATCAGACGCGCGTTCTCGGCGTAGTCGACCGGACAGGCCACGATCGAGACCGCATCGGCATCGAGCGCCTTGCGCAGCGTCGGCGCCAACTCGTCGGCCGAGCTGACCTCGTAACCCTTCGCCCCGAAGCTCTCCGCGAGCTTCACGAAGTCGGGATTCGTGAACGAGACGGCCGCCCGCCGTCCGAAGTGGATGTCCTGCTTCCAGCCGATGAGGCCGAACCCGCCGTCGACCCAGACGAGC
>Ga0075304_1000305_pt1 | contig 11388 bp, 10 predicted proteins | sample Joice_CattailNLA_FD_120067 | JGI IMG/M metagenome (GOLD analysis project Ga0075304, IMG submission 120067) | Natural and restored wetland microbial communities from the San Francisco Bay, California, USA, that impact long-term carbon... | ecosystem: Environmental > Terrestrial > Soil > Wetlands ... | reverse complement strand
CTGACCTATGCCGGCGGGTCGCCGGTGGTGAAGGTCGGCCGCATCGCCGGCCAATTCGCCAAACCGCGCTCCGCGCCCACCGAGACGCAAGACGGCACGGAGTTGCCGAGCTATCGCGGCGACATCATCAACGGCATCGATTTCTCGGAAGCCTCGCGCACGCCGGATCCGCAGCGCATGCATATGGCCTATCGCCAGGCTGCCGCGACGCTGAACCTGCTGCGCGCCTTTGCGCAAGGCGGCTACGCCAATCTGGAACATGTGCATCAGTGGAATCTCGGCTTCGTCAAGGATAGTCCCGCCGGCCACCGCTACCAGGAACTGTCGGATCATATCGCCGAGACGCTGCGCTTCATGCGCGCCATTGGGCTTACCGCCGACAACACGCCGCAGCTTCGTTCGACCAGCCTCTACACGAGTCATGAGGCTTTGCTGCTCGGCTATGAGCAGGCGTTGACGCGCATCGATTCAACGTCCGGCGATTGGTACGCTACCTCGGGACATTTCCTGTGGGTGGGCGACCGCACGCGTCAGCTCGACCATGCGCATCTCGACTATCTCCGCGGCGTCAAGAATCCGGTCGGCGTGAAGATCGGTCCGACGATGACGCCCGACGAGCTGCTCAAGTTGATCGATCTCTTGAGCCGGCAAAACGAGCCGGGGCGCTTGACTCTGATCTGCCGGTTCGGCGCCGACAAGGTCGGCAAGCATCTCCCCGCGCTCATCCGCGCGGTGGAGCGTGAAGGCAAGTCCGTGGTCTGGGCTTGCGATCCGATGCACGGCAACACCATCAAGGCGGGCAACAGCGGCTACAAGACGCGCCCGTTCGACCTGATCCTGAAAGAGGTCGAGGCGTTCTTCGATATCCATCGCAGCGAAGGCACCCATGCGGGCGGCATCCATGTGGAGATGACCGGACGCAACGTGACGGAGTGCGTGGGCGGCGCCAAGGCCGTGACCGAGACGGACCTTTCGGACCGCTATCACACCCATTGCGACCCAAGGCTCAACGCCGACCAGTCGATCGAGCTCGCCTTCATCGTGGCCGAGCGGCTGCGCCGCGATCGGGAAGGGCGGCCCCAGCCGGAAGTCTCCGTCGTCGCCGGCGAGTAGGCGGGGATAGTCTTTTGCGCGCTTGTTTGTGCTGCGCCCACCGCTAAGTTCGATCCATGACCGGTGAAACCAAGGACTCATTCAAGCTCGCGCTTGCGCAGCTCAACCCGGTCGTGGGCGATATCGAGGGCAATCTCGAGAGAGCCCGGGCGGCGCGGGCGGTCATGGGCAAGGCCGGCGCGGATCTGATCGCGTTCACCGAGCTTTATCTCACCGGCTATCCGCTCGAAGATCTGGTGCTGAAGCCGGCCTTGCAGCGCGCGGCGCGCGAGGCCTGCGAGGCGTTGGCCCAGGACACGGCCGATGGCGGGCCGGCCATTCTCATGGGTCTCCCCTGGGGCGAGCCGCCGTTCGTCTACAACGCAGTCGCGCTCCTGGACAGGGGCCGTATCGAGGCGGTGCGCTACAAGAACAACCTGCCGAATTACGGCGTGTTCGATGAGAAGCGCGTCTTCGCGGCGGGGCCCATACCGGCGCCGATCCATTTTCGGGGCGTATGCCTCGGTGTGCCGGTCTGCGAGGACATCTGGGCCGAGGACGTCTGCGAGTCTCTCGTTCAGGCGGGTGCGGAGATCCTGATCGTGCCAAACGGTTCGCCCTATTGGATGGACAAGCAGGAGACCCGTTACGGCGTGGCGGAGACGCGGGTGGCGGAGACGCGCCGGCCGCTCGCCTATCTCAACCAGGTCGGCGGTCAGGACGAACTCGCCTTCGACGGTGCCTCCTTCGTGCTCAATGCCGATGAGGAGATTGCCGTGCAGCTTCCTGCTTGGGAGGTGGCGCTCGCACTCACGGAATGGCGCCGCGAGAACGGCCGTTGGCATTGCCTGCCCGGTCAGATCGCCGAGGTGGAGGAAGGCGATGCCGCGAACTACCTCGCCTGCGTCACGGGCTTGCGGGACTATATCGACAAGAACGGCTTTTCCGGCGTGGTCCTCGGACTTTCCGGCGGGATCGATTCGGCGCTCTGCGCCGTGATGGCAGTGGACGCCCTCGGCGCCGACCGCGTGCACTGCGTGATGCTGCCTTACGAATACACCAGCAAGGAAAGCCTGAGCGATGCGGAGGCGGTCGCCAAGGCGTTAAACGTGCGCTACGACATCGTGCCGATCCACGACGGTGTCGAGGGTTTGGCCGCGTGCCTGGAGGACGTCCTGAAAGGATCGCCGGAGGACTTCACGGCGGAGAACCTTCAGTCGCGCACGCGCGGCACGCTTCTAATGGCGATCTCCAACAAGCTCGGGCCTCTCGTGCTGACCACCGGCAACAAGTCGGAGGTTTCGGTGGGTTACGCCACCCTCTACGGCGACATGAACGGCGGCTTCAATCCGCTCAAGGATCTGTACAAGGGCCAGGTCTATGCGCTGTCGCGCTACCGCAACGCGCATCGGCCCAAAGGCTGTCTCGGACCGGACGGCGTCATCATTCCGGACAGCGTGCTCACCAAGGATCCCTCGGCCGAGCTGAAGCCCGGTCAGCGCGACGTGGATTCGCTGCCGCCATACCCTGTGCTGGACGATATTCTCAATTGCCTGGTGGAGCTTGAGATGCCGGTCCCCGAGATCGTCGCGCGGGGGCACGCCCCGGAGTTGGTGCAGAAGGTGGAGCGCATGCTCTATCTCGCCGAGTACAAGCGGCGGCAGGCGGCGCCTGGGACGAAGATCACCGCCAAGAATTTCGGCCGCGACCGCCGCTATCCCATCACCAACAAATTCCGTGAGCGGCTGTAGATGACCGTCACCGTCCGTTTTGCGCCGAGCCCCACGGGGCGGCTCCACGCCGGCAATATCCGCACCGCGCTGATCAACTTTCTGTTCGCGAAGAAGCAGGGTGGGGATCTCATTCTGCGCCTCGACGACACGGATCAGGAACGGTCGACGGAAGAGTTCGCGCGCGGCATCGAGGAGGACCTCGCCTGGCTCGGTATCGCGTGGAGCGAGTTCGTGCGTCAGTCGGACCGGTTCGCCCGCTACGAGACAGCGGTCGCGAAGCTGAAGAAGACGGGTCGGCTCTATCCGGCCTACGAGACCCCGGAGGAGCTGGAGCTGAAGCGCAAGCGCCAGCTCGCGCGCGGCAAGCCTCCGGTCTATGACCGGGCCGCCCTACATCTCACGGACGAGGACAGGGCCAAGCTCGAGGCGGAAGGGCGGATGCCTCACTGGCGTTTCTTGCTGGAGCCGCGGGACGTGGTCTGGGACGATCTGGTGCGCGGCACACAGCACGTCGATGCGGCCTCGCTGTCCGATCCGGTCCTCATCCGTGCCGATGGCAGCTATCTCTACACGCTGCCGAGCGTGGTGGACGATATCGATCTCGGTATAACCCACGTGATCCGCGGCGAGGATCATGTGGCCAACACCGCGCCGCAGCTTCAGCTCTTCGAGGCGCTTGGCGCGACCCCGCCCGCCTTCGGGCATCACAATCTTCTCGTCGGCGCGGACGGGCAGGCGTTGTCCAAGCGCGACCGGTCGCTTGCCATCGAGGGCATGCGGGCGGAGGGGCTTGAGCCTCTTGCGGTCGTCAGCTACGCGGCGACGATCGGCACGTCCGATCCGGTCGCGCCGCGTACGAGCCTGGATGAGCTCGTTGAAGCCTTCGAGTTCGCCAAGCTGTCGCGGGCCCCGGCGCGGTTCGATGCCGAGGACTTGCGCCTTCTGAACGCGAAACTCCTGCACATGCTCCCATTCGCGGCGGTGTCCGAACGCCTGGAGGCCCTGGGCGTTCGAGGTGACGAGGCGTTCTGGGAGGCAGTGCGGGGCAATCTCGCGGTGCTGGCGGATGCGAAGGCGTGGTGGGATGTGGTGACCGGACCGGTCGTGCCCGTGATCGAGGATCCCGCGTTCTGCGCGGCAGCCGCCAAGCTGCTGCCTCCGGAGCCGTGGGATGAGGAGACTTGGGGCGCCTGGACCTCGGCCGTGAAGGCCGAGACCGGGGCCAAGGGGAAGGCGCTGTTCCAGCCCTTGCGTCTTGCTCTCACGGGCGAGAGCCACGGCCCTGAGCTGAAACAGCTCTTGCCCCTGATCGGACATGACCGCGCGCAGGCGCGGCTCCAAGGCCGCAACGCGTAACGGTCGGCAGCCGCTAGTTTACGGCGGCGCGGGGCTTCTTGATGATCGTCGACTGACCCTGAGGCGGCGGCGCGGCAGGCGCTTGGGCTGCGGCGGGCGGCGGAGGGGGCGGTGCAGCCTGGGGTGCGGGCTCCGCGGCCGGCGCGGCCTCGGGAGGTTCGGTGCTCCCGGTGATATCGAGATCGAGCTCCGGCATCTGGCCGAGGTCCGGCGCTTCTGCCGCCGGTTGGGCCGGCGCAGGAGCCGGTGCGCCGCCGGCCGCATTGGCCTGTGCTGCGCCGGTCGCGGCGGGATCGGCTTGGGCCTTCTTGTTGGCCGCCTCGATCTTAGTCGGGTTGTACTCGGACTGCTTGCAGGAGCAGCCGCCCACATATTCCTGGCGATAGCGAAGCGCCACCGGCAAATCCATATAGGCGGAGCCTTGCAGCGAGATGGCCTGCTCGATCTCTTGGCCCGGGTTGCGATAGACGTAGAGCTCGGCAGGCGCGGCGCAATTCGCCTGGCAGGCCTCGGCGTCCTGGGCCAACCGGCTGCCATAGGTCGAGTAGCTGACCGGATAATAGAAGCCGTCACACAGCCGCACGCAGACCGAGCGGTAGCGGCCGTTCGGATTGATGCTGCGATAGATCGGCGATTGGTACTCCGGTTCGCGGGGGCCGCCAAAGAAGTCGAACAGACCACCGCCGCCGTTGCTGGGGGCGCCGCTACAGCCGTTGCGCTGCAGAGCCTGCTGGAGTTCCGCCTGACGGCGCCGGTTGCCGCCGCCGCGCTGAAGCGACTTGCGCTGCTCTTGGAGCCGGGCCAGTTGCCGTCGGGCATCCTCCATGCGGTTGTTCATGCTCAGGCACTGGGGGGTGCGTTTCAGAGCACGGCCGAAAATGAAGAGGCGCTCGTAGCAGCCGGCGTCGTCCATGGAGGCCTGGGTGCCCTGGAAGATGCGGTCCTGCTGGGCGATCTGCTGGTCGAGATCGGCCAGTTCGGCGCCGTTCAGACCGCCGCCCCGGGCCGCGGCCATCTCCTGCTGGAGCTGCATGCAGCGGAAATCCTGCTCGCTCTGGGCCTGGGCGCCGCCCGAGAATGCCAGGCACGCGAACGCAAGCAGGCCCAGCCAGCCGAAAGACCGCGCTGACGGCGCGGGGATGCGCCGAAAATGGCGATGAATGCCCACGATGATTTACCGGTCCCCGGAAAGCCTCTAACCCATTATGCGCCCGCAAAATCCGGGGTCAATGAGGCATGAATAAGATGGTTTGCTTGACGGTTTGGCCGTTTCCCGCCATAAGCGGCCCAAGATGACGCACGCGCAACCGAACCTTATCATTTCCTGCTGCATTATTTCCGGCTAGCAAACAAGCTCGCGCGGGTCGTTCCTCTTTTACCATCATACTCTTATTTGACGAACATCCGGCGGGCCCCCGAGAGGCTTGTCTGTGCCTATTTCGCTCTACAACACGCTAACCCGCCGAAAAGAGGCCTTCGAGCCCCTCGATCCTGCGCATATACGCATGTATGTGTGCGGGCCGACGGTCTACGACTACGCCCATATCGGCAATGCGCGCCCGGTCATCGTCTTCGATGTGCTGTTCCGGCTGCTGCGTCATGTCTATGGCCCCGAGCAGGTCACCTATGTGCGCAACGTCACCGACGTCGATGACAAGATCAACGCCCGCGCGGCTAAGGATTATCCCGATCTGCCCCTGAATGAGGCGATTCGCAGGGTCACCGAGAAGACCGAAGCGCAGTTCCACGACGACATGGCCGCGCTCGGGGCGCTCGATCCCACGGTCGAGCCGCGCGCCACCGAGCATATCGGTGAGATGCGGGGCATGATCGACCGCCTGATCGCCAATGGCTGCGCCTATGTGGCCGAGGACCATGTTCTGTTCCACGTCTCGTCGATGCCCGACTACGGCAGTCTGTCCGGGCGGTCGCTCGACGAGATGATCGCCGGCGCCCGTGTCGAGGTGGCGCCGTTCAAGCGCGACCCTATGGACTTCGTGCTGTGGAAGCCGTCCAAGCCCGGCGAACCCTCCTGGCCGTCACCCGGCGGCATCGAAACCGAGGGCCGTCCGGGCTGGCATATCGAGTGTTCCGCCATGGCGGCGGCGCATCTCGGCGACGTCTTCGACATTCATGGCGGCGGCATCGATCTGGTGTTCCCGCACCATGAGAACGAGATCGCACAGTCGCGCTGCGCGCACGGCACAGACGTCATGGCGAATACCTGGATGCATAACGGCTTCCTCCAGGTGGAGGGCGAGAAGATGTCGAAGAGCCTCGGGAACTTCGTCACCGTGCATGATCTGCTTACCGGCTGGCAGGGTTATGCGTGGCCGGGAGAGGCGCTGCGCCTCAACATGCTGCGCACGCATTACCGCCAGCCGCTCGACTGGACTTTCGCCAGTCTGGACGAGGCGCACAAGACGCTGTGGGATTGGTATGGCGACCTCGACGAGAGCGCCGCCGCTCCGGATGTGCCGTCCGCGGTGACCGAGGCACTGTCCGACGATCTGAACACGCCCAAGGTCATCGCCGAGCTGCATAAGCTGCATCGCGCGGGACATTTCGAGGAACTGCGCACGGCGCTCGCTTTCCTCGGCTTCTCGGGCCAGCGGGCCAAGATCGAGCGGGTTCGCCAGGACGGTGCAGGCGACGCCGACGCGAGCGCGGTCGACGGACTGATCGCCGCGCGCAACGCCGCGCGTCAGGCCAAGGACTTCAAGGAGGCCGACCGGATCCGCGGCGAGCTTGAAGCCATGGGTATCGTCTTGAAGGACGCCAAGGATCCGAAAACGGGCGAGCTCGTCACCACGTGGGAGGTCGCCCGATGAGCGCGGAGGCCAACCCCCGGCTCGCGCTGCGGCCGATGCTGCCGGACGAGGCGCCGCTCCTTGCCGAGATCTTTCGTGCCAGCGTCCTCGAATTGACGGGTGACGACTATACGGAACAGCAGCAAAATGCCTGGGCGGCCGTCGCCAACGACGAAGCCGCTTTCGCCGAACGTCTGGCAGGCGAGGTGACCATCGTCGCCACCATGGGCGGATCGCCGGTCGGTTTCGCTTCGTTGGAGGCCGACGACAAGATCGGTTTCTTCTATGTGCATCCGGCGGCGATCGAGCGGGGCGCCGGCACGATGCTCGCCGACGCGCTCGAGAAACTGGCGGCCGGGCGTGGCGCGGAGGCCCTCAACGTGGACGCAAGCGACACGGCCTATGACTTTTTCGGCAAGCGCGGCTATGCCGCTCAGCAGCGCAACAGCGTCCGGCGCGGCGACGAATGGCTGGCCAATACGACGATGAAGAAGACGCTCGCCGGCAAGGAGACCATGCAATGAAGCCGTTTTTGCAGGACGTGCCGTTTAAAGGCTCGCGGCGGGTCTATCTTGCGATCAAGATCTTGGTGCTCGTGCTGGCTGTCCTGCTGGCGCTGCACTTCTTCTTTGGTGTGGTGTAGGTCATGGCGCGCGAAGCTCTTTCTCTTTACGACACGACCTTGCGGGACGGCGCTCAGACCCAAGGAGTCGATTTTTCCCTCGAGGATAAGCTCTTGATCGCGGAGCAGCTCGACGGGCTCGGCATCGATTATGTGGAGGCCGGCTATCCGGGCGCGAATCCCACCGATACCAAGTTTTTCGGCGAGGATCGCAAGCTCGGCACGAGACTCACCGCCTTCGGCATGACCAAGCGGCCGGGCCGGTCGATCTCCAACGATCCGGGCTTCCAGGCGCTGCTTGCCGCGAAAGCCGATGCGATCTGTCTCGTGGGCAAGACCTGGGATTTTCACGTCGACGTGGCTCTCGGCATTACGCTCGATGAGAACCTGGCGGGGATCAAGGAGTCCGTGGAGGCCGTGGTGGCGAGCGGCCGGGAGGCGCTGCTCGATTGCGAGCATTTCTTCGACGGCTACAAGGCCAATCCCAAATACGCGCTGGCCTGCGCCAAGGCGGCCTATGACGCGGGTGCGCGCTGGGTCGTGCTGTGCGACACCAATGGCGGCACGCTGCCGGAGGAGATCGAGGCGATCGTCGGCGAGGTGGTGACGCATATCCCCGGCGATCATCTGGGGATCCATGTGCATAACGACACGGACAACGGCGTGGCGAACTCGCTCGCGGCGGTGCGGGCGGGCGCGCGGCAAATCCAAGGCACGCTGAACGGCTTGGGCGAGCGCTGCGGCAACGCCAACCTGACGTCGATCATCCCCACGCTCATGCTCAAGTCCGACTACGCGGAGCGCTACGAGACGAAGGTCACGCCGGAGAAGCTGGCGACCTTGACCCATGCCTCGCGCGTTCTCGACGAGGTGCTCAATCGTGCGCCGAACCGGCATGCGCCTTATGTGGGCGAGTCCGCCTTCGCCCATAAAGGGGGCATTCACGTCTCCGCCGTGCAGAAGGACCCGCGCACTTACGAGCATGTGCCGCCGGAGTCTGTCGGCAATGTGCGCAAGCTTTTGGTGTCCGACCAGGGCGGCCGCTCCAACATCCTGGCGCAGCTGGACCACATCGGCATCTCCGTGCCGAAAGACGATCCGCGCGTCGGCCGTCTGCTCGACGTGGTGAAGGAGCACGAGGCGGTCGGCTATGCCTACGAGGCGGCGGAAGCGTCCTTCGAGCTTCTGGCACGGCGCATGCTCGGCAACGTCCCGCAGTTCTTCGACGTTGAGTCCTTCCGCGTCATGGTGGAGCGGCGGCACAACGCGGTCGGCGACCTGGTCACGATCTCGGAAGCGACGGTGAAGGCGCGCGTCAACGGCGACACGGTGATGTCGGTGGGCGAGGGCAACGGTCCGGTGAATGCGCTCGACAACGCGCTGCGCAAGGATCTCGGCCCGTATCAGAGCTATATCGATGACCTCGAACTCGTCGACTACAAGGTCCGCATCCTCACCGGCGGCACGGACGCGGTAACCCGCGTCTTGATCGAGAGCCGCGACGGCGAGGGACGGCGCTGGTTCACGGTCGGCGTCTCGCCGAATATCGTGGACGCTTCGTTCGAGGCGCTCCTCGATTCGATCAACTACAAGCTGATCCGCGACGGCGCGCCGGCGCCTTGAGGTGAGGTCATGGCCGACGCAAAGACCGAGCGAAGCGCTGGCTGCGCGTGCGGCCGTCTGACCGTCAAGACGACCGGTGAGCCCGTCGACGTCTATCTGTGCAGCTGCTTGAAGTGCCAGCGGGGCACCGGCAGCGCTTTCTCCTATGCAGCGCTCTTTGCCGACTCCGCGGTGACCATCGCCGGCGACCGACAGCACTATGCGGATCGGGGCGATTCCGGGCGGGCGATCGAGAGCTCCTTCTGTCCGACGTGCGGGACCGCCGTTGCGTTCCGTGCCGAAGGTTTGCCGGGGGTGACCGGCGTGCCGGTCGGCTGCTTCGCCGACCCGAATTTTGCCAGACCGTCCAAACTGTTCTGGGCGTCGCGGCGCCATCACTGGCTCGACCTGCCGGCGGACATCGCGGAGATCGATACGCAGTAGCTCAGAACTTCGCGGCGATCTCCGCTTCCGCTTGCGTCTCCGCCGCGCTCGGCGTGACCTCGAGCGCGCGCTCAATGGCCGGCAGGATGTCGCCGACGCTTTCCGCCACGGTCATCTTGAGTTCGAAGCCGCTCCGGACAAAGCCTTGGCCGGTCATCTTGTCGAACAGCTTGAGCAGCGGATCCCAAAACCCGTCGATGTTGGCGAGCACGATCGGCTTCTTATGCCGCCCGAGCTGTGTCCAGGTGAGCTGCTCGACGAATTCCTCCAGGGTCCCGATCCCGCCCGGCAGGGCCACGAAGGCGTCGGACTTCTCGAACATCAGATGTTTGCGCTGATGCATGTCGTCCACCACGATCAGCTCCTGCGCCTCGATCAGCATGTGCTCCCGCGCGGAGAGGAAGCCGGGGATGATGCCCGTGACGTGGCCCCCATGGTCGAGTACCGCGCGGGCCACAATGCCCATCAGCCCGAGATCGCCGCCGCCATAGACGAGACCGACGCCCGCCGTGGCAAGGGTCTTCCCAAGCGCCTGCGCGGCCTTGGCAAAGGCGGGATTTTGCCCGGCGCCGGAACCGCAATAGACGCAGACAGTTCGAAGAGTTGGTCGAGCCTGGCTCATGGGGTCATCTGCCACCGGGCCTCTATGGGCGTCAAGCAACCCTGTTTGGCGAACGGTCTGGAAGCCGGCCAAGCGATCCGTTAGGGTCCGGCCAACGCCGCTGGAGGCGCGTTCCGCGAACATCCGGCGGCATCAGAGATGAAGCGTTCTTAGGAGTACCCAAATGATTGGTAGCAAGCTGACGGCCTGGGCGGGCGCCCTCGCAGTTATTCTCGGCGTGGCCTATGTCACGCCTGCCATAACCGCAGAGGGTGATGCGCCGGCTGCGGATGTGGTCGGCGAGGCGTCTTCGCCGTCACCGAAATCCCCGATCAAGGTCGGTGTCGTCGATTACCAGAAGGCCGATGAAGGTCCGGGCACTTTCAAGCTTTCCGGGACCGCCATCGCCGGCAAGACGGTCTACATCTATCTCGACGAGAAGCCCATCGCGCAGGTCATGGCGGCCGAGGGCGACGGCGCGTGGAGCGCCGAGGAGAAGCTCGAGATCGACGACAAGGTGCATGTGGTTCGCGTTGAGCAGCTCGACGAGACGACGAACATGATGGCCGCCCGCGCCGAGTTCCGTATCTCGCTGTCACCGCCGACTCCCGAGGACTTGGCGGCGCCGCCCCCCGGCTTCGAGTAGGGGGATCGGCCCCGGCCCTGCTTGGCGCGGGGCCTGCGGAGGACTATATCGGATAGCGAGGGGCAGCCGTTCACGCTGCCCCTTTTGCCGCGCGCCGTAACGCGCTGATAGAAAAGTCCTTTCATGCAAGACCGACTGCCGCAATCGACGAGCGACGCCCTGCTTCACGGCCGGGCCGGGCAGCTTGCCGTCTTGCGGGAGCTGATTCCCTATGTCTGGCCCAAGGGCCGGCGGGACTTGCATGCGCGCGTGATCGTGGCCTTCGCCGCGCTGGTGATCGCCAAGGTCATCACCTTGGCGGTCCCGATCGCCTACAAGAACGTGGTGGACTATCTCACCGGGGAGGCCACGACAGGCGCGGCCCCAGGCGTCGGGTTCCTCGGTCTGGCGATCGTTCCGGCGATGCTCATCGTCGCCTACGGGGTGGGGCGCATCCTGATGGTGCTGTTCGCGCAAGTGCGCGACGTGATTTTCACCGTCGT
>Ga0075304_1000303_pt1 | contig 11401 bp, 11 predicted proteins | sample Joice_CattailNLA_FD_120067 | JGI IMG/M metagenome (GOLD analysis project Ga0075304, IMG submission 120067) | Natural and restored wetland microbial communities from the San Francisco Bay, California, USA, that impact long-term carbon... | ecosystem: Environmental > Terrestrial > Soil > Wetlands ... | reverse complement strand
TACGACGGCGACCTTCCCTGACGACCTACCGACGGCGGACGAGATCGCGGACGAGGTGGCGAAGTATCTCCGAGATGCCGAGAACGGCGAGAGCGGTCCGTAGTCGCGCGATCCGGCCGAATCAGTTGCTCAGGATCCCGACGAAGAGCGTCAGGACGATCAGCGCGGAGGTGACGGCGATCATCGCCCAGATCGACCACGTCAGACCCTTGATGGCGCTGATCTGGTCGCGGACAGCAGCCGTGAGCTGAGCGACCTCGACATCGGACGTCCCGACCCCCTTTGGCTGTACCCGTGTCGACACCATCTCAGGAGCCGTTGACGGTATTGCCTTCGGTGTCTTCGCCGCCCTGGACGCGGCGACATCAGCGGTCGTGACGGGTGCCGCCGCGGCGGCTTCGACGGGTGGTGAAGGAGGGAGATCGAACGGTTCCGGTTCGGCGGGATCGGTCGCGTCGCTCGATTCCTCCACAGGGACGAGTGACAGTGCCTCCCCGTCGGACGGATGTCCGAGGAACAGTGTCGTCGGACCGACCACGGCGGTGACCTGGATGCGCTTGCCGTCGGCGAACGTCCCGTTGCGGGATCCGGCGTCCTCGACCTTCCACCCGGTGCCGTCATGGGATATCACGGCGTGTCGTCGCGAAATCCCCGGCCGAACGATGCGGATCGTCGACGACGCGTCCGAACCCACGATCGCGGTTGCGTCGTCGTCGATGACGTTCTCGACGCCCTGATGCATGACCTTCAGTGGCACGCTGCCCCCCAAGAGCAAGAGTCTGCTGTGTCCTGAGAGGGTAACGCTACCGGGTCGGCATCCGAATCGTGTGTCACGATGGGAACGAATCCGTCTTCCGTCTGGCCTTGCGAGCGCCTCGTCCCTAGCCTTCGGTGCAGACCGCGACGAGGAGGTTCGGCGGATGAAGGTCGGCGATCTGATGACGACCGAGGTCATGACGATCGGTCCGGATGCTCCCCTGAAGGAGGCGGCAACCATCATGGTCAGGTCGGGAGTCAGCGGTCTCCCGGTCGTTGACGATCAGCGCCGTGTGGTCGGGATCATCACCGAGGCCGACTTCGTGACCGCAGAGGCGGAGCGCTCGTGGGGTCGCCAGCGCAGACGACTGCTGGCTGGGCTGTTCGATGACAGCCAGCCGAAGAAGGCACGGTCCGTCGGCGACGCGATGACCAGGAACCCGCATGGCATCGACCGAGAGTCCACCGTGACCGAGGCTGCGCGCAAGATGACGGAGCTCGGGGTGAAGCGGCTGCCCGTGTTGCTACCAGACGGGACCCTGGATGGGATCATCTCGCGCGCGGACGTGATGCGAGCCTTCGCGCGGTCCGATGACGAGCTGCTCGAGGAGATCGGCGTCGACGTCGTCAACGCGGTGATGCAGCTCGACGACGATGCGCTGGACGTGGCGGTGGCCGATGGTGTCGTCACCCTCACCGGGACCGTACCGACGAAGTCCGAAGCCAGGTTGCTGGAGGAACTCATCGTTCGGGTCGAGGGGGTCGTCAGCGTGAATTCAGACCTCTCGTGGGACCTCGACGATACGAGACGGACGTACGGCGCAGCAGACGGATCTCCCTGATCCGTGACTGATCGACCAATCCGGAATACATCACGGCCTCGAACCGTTAGGAAATCTCTGGAGAGAGGAAACCCAACTCGTGCTGACTTTGAGCGATCTGATGTGGGAGCCAGATGTCAACTGGCGAGAGGACGCGGCATGTACCGGCGTGAACAGCGACCTCTTCTTCCCTGCATCGGAGGACGAACAAGCGTCGGAAGCTGCCAAGGCGATCTGTGAGCAGTGCCCGGTCCGTGAAGCATGCCTGCAGTACGCACTCGCAACGAACCAGGCGGCAGGCGTCTGGGGTGGGCTGGACGCAGGCGAGCGGCGCCGCATGCGCCGCAGGATCAGGGATCGCGAACGCCGGAAGGCCTCGTAGCCTCGATCGATCGGAGCCGGGCGGTATGCGCCGGCATCGCCTCGGTGACGTGGTGATGGCTCCATGGCTGCTGTGAGCACGTCGGCTGCACCGACTCGATGGATCCTGATCGGGGCGGTATTCATCGCCTCGGCCTCGGTGCTCGTCCTCGAGATCGTTGCGGGCCGCATCCTCGCACCGTACGTAGGGGTGAGCCTCCAGACCTTCACCGGGATCATCGGGACCGTCCTCGCGGCGATTGCCGCCGGTGCGTGGGTCGGTGGAAGGCTCGCCGACACGACCGATCCCTCCCGGCTGCTCGGTCCCGCCCTCCTCATCGGGGGGATCCTGTCGGTGGTGTCGCCCGCTCTCGTCTACGTCATCGGACCGAGCGTGTCGGGCGAGGCTCCCGCCACGATCGTGACCCTCGCCGCCGTTGGGTTCTTCCTCCCGGCCGCGGTCCTGTCGACGATCACACCCATCGCCGCGAAGCTGTCGCTTCGCACGTTGGACCGAACCGGTTCGGTGGTGGGACAACTGTCGGCGGTGGGCACGGCAGGTGCCCTCTTCGGAACGTTCGTCACGGGATTCGTCCTCATCGCTGCGATCCCGAGCCAGCCGATCACCTGGGTCGTGGGAACCGTCCTCGTCGCGTTCGGCACCGTGACCTCGCTGCCGTGGGGACGAGCGACGCTGATCGGCGCGCTCGCGGCCTTCGCGCTTGCGATCATGGGCTCGTCGGCCATCGCCGCACCATGTGACCATGAAACCGCGTACTCGTGTGCCGTTGTCGTGGATGGTCCCGAAGGGTCGACCGTGCGGGCGCTCATCCTCGACACGTTCGTGAACAGCGTCGTCGACACCACGGACCCGGCGTATCTCGGTTCCCGGTATGCCAGGGCACTCGACGCCGTCGTCGGCTCGCGGTTGCCATCGGGACCGAACGACGTTGCGTTCGTCGGTGGGGGAGGATTCACCCTCCCGCGGCACTACCAGGCGACATCGGGGGCTTCGGCCGTCGTGCTGGAGATCGACGGTGCCCTCCATGACATCGCCGTGAACGAACTCGGACTCGCTGACGGTGCGTGGTTGGACGTCATCGTCGGGGATGCCAGGGTTTCCCTGCGATCTCTGCCGATCGGCGCGTTCGACGTCATCGTGGGGGATGCGTTCAGTGGTCGATCGGTTCCATGGCATCTCACGACTCGTGAGTTCGTCACCGAGATCCGTGATCGGCTCGTTCCCGGCGGTGTCTATGCGATCAATGTGATCGACCATCCTCCGACACGGTTCGCGATGGCTGAGGCAGCAACCATCGCCGACGTGTTCACCCACGTCGCGGTCGTCGCCCCCGCCGACTACTTCGACGGTGCGCGTGGTGGCAACTTCGTCATCGCAGGGAGCGATCGGCCGTTCGACGAGGGAGCCATCGGTCGGCGACTCACGGACGGTGAGTCGGTGATCCTCGATGACGATGCCATCGCATGGTTCATGGGGGCTCGTGTGTTGGTCGACGAATTCGCTCCAACAGACCAGCTCCTCAGCCGACCGTAGGGACCGCGAAGCGACCCCTCATCCGAGACGAAGGACGACCTCGTCGATCTCCCGGTTTCGCGCCGTCGCGAACGCGCGCTCGGTCCCGATCAGCCGGAAACCGCACTTCTCCATGGCTCGGATCGACCCTGCGTTGTCGCCAGCGGCCCTTCCGAAGAGCGGCCGCGTGTCATCGACCATGAGGAACTGGCGAATGGCCTCGGTCGCCACACCCCTTCCCCACGAGGTGCGGTCGATCCAGTAGGTGATCTCACGATCCCCGAGCATGTCGAAGCTTGCGATGTTCCCAACGGCGACCCCATCGACCACGATCGTTCGCTCGATGCTCGACCGATCGGCGAGGAGTCGAGCCCAGTGGGCATCGAAGGTTTCCCTCTCGGAGGGGTCCGGTGGTGTGAAGGCGGCCATCCACACCGCTCCGGCGTCCTGCATGTGATCGAAGAAGACGTCGAGATCCTCTGCCCTCACGGCTCGCAGGCTCACCGACCCCGGGGCGGTCATGCCTCGATGACGTCGATCGATGTGATCGAGACGGGTTCGTGGGGTCGATCCTGCGCACCGGTCGGGGCTGTGGCGATGGCATCGACGACGTCCATGCCGTCGGTGACCTGCCCGAAGATCGTGTACGCATTCGGCAGGCCGTAATCGGCATGCATGATGAAGAACTGTGAGCCGTTGGTGTTCGGACCTGCGTTCGCCATCGCAACGGTTCCGCGGGGATATGCGGTCCTGGAATGGAATTCGTCGCGGAAGGTGTAGCCGGGGCCACCGCGACCTGTCCCCGTCGGGTCGCCGCCCTGGATCATGAACCCCTCGATCGTGCGATGGAAGATGACATCGTCGTAGTAGCCGTCCTTGGCGAGGAACACGAAGTTGTTGACCGTCTGGGGTGCGTCGGCTGCCAGGAAGCCGATGTGGATGTCGCCGGCGGTCGTGTGGAGAACCGCGGAGTACTGCTTGGCGAGATCGATGTCGAGTGATGGCGCGGATGGGTATTGCTTTGCCACGAGGGTCCTTCCTGTGTCGTGCTTCCGAGGCTAACCCCGTCCGTGGATCGGGCTCTCCTCCACCCGGATCGGTCAACCGTGGGCACCCGTCAGGAAGAACGTCGCCATCGACCCCTTGCCCTTCACCTCGAGTGTGCCGCGGGGTTCGAAGTCGAATGATCCCGCCAGCCTCACCCTGACGTCCTCGGTGCAGTGGATGCGGCCGCCGACGCCGGCGGATTCCATCCTGCTCGCCGTGTTGACGGTGTCGCCCCAGAGGTCGTAGATGAAACGCTGTCGTCCGATCACACCTGCGACGACATCTCCCGTGTGGATGCCGATCCTTGCTGAGATCGGGAGGTCGAAGGCCAACCCGACCGCATCGATCACGGGCAGCATCTCGAGGGCCATCCTCGCCACTCGCGCGATGTGGTCATCCTGAGGGATCGGCACACCTCCCACCGCCATGTAGCTGTCACCGTTCGTCTTGATCTTCTCGACGTCGTGCCGATCGGCGATCGCGTCGAATCGTGAGAACAGCACGTCGAGCATCTGCACGATCCTGGGGGGTGTCATGTGGGCGGACAATGTCGTGAACCCGACGATGTCGGCGAAGAGGACGGTCGCCTGGTCGAAGTAGTCGGCGATCAGCTCCTCGCCGGCTTCGAGACGCTTGGCGATCGGCGGCGGCAGAATGCTCAGCAGCAGCTGTTCGGACCGATCCCTCGCCTCGGCGAGCTCCCTCGTTCGCACCTCGATCAGACGTTCGAGTTCCTTGTTCGATGACGAGACGTCCCCGAGGTACTGCTTGACGTAGATGCCACTCAACGGTCCCGACACGTCGATTTCGTCGGCGCTCTCGAAGCGAGGCATGTCGATGACCCCGGCGCGGTCGAGCGGCTCGAATGGGTCTGCAACCCGACCATGGAACTCGTCGGCATGGGCGATCGCCCTGACGAGCGAGGTTGCACAATGGTCCACCGGCATGAACCCGTCATAGCCCGGGTTGTGGGCGACCGTCGCGAGCACGGCCTCCTCGGACATGCCGAACGTCTCGGCCATGATCGGAATGACGTGGTCGGTCATGAGCGGCGTTTCGACGATACCGGGGACGAATGAGAAGATCGAGACCCCCGATTCGTTCCCGACTTCCCTCGCGATGCTCGTGGCGAGCGACCGCAGGCCGGTCTTGGTGCTGCCATAGGCACCGGCAAAGGGTGTGCCCTCGTAGGCGACCATGTTGACGATGACTCCACGACCCCGATCGATCATGCCAGGGAGTAGGGATCGGATGAGGAGGAAAGGGGCCCGGATGTTCGTGGCGAATGTCTTCTCCCAGTCCTCGATGGGGATCGAGATCACCGGCGCAGGGTCGAGGTGGAGTGCGTTGTTGACGAGTATGTCGACGTCGCCGATGTCGGCTGCGACGCGGGCGAGAACGGCCTCGACCTGGTCGACATCCGAGAGGTCTGCATGTATGAACAGCGACGATCCCCCTGCGGTGTCGATCGCCGCGGCGACCTGTTCCCCGGCGGCGAGGATGTCCACGATGACGACGGTTGCGCCGAGGTCGGCGAGGGTCATCGCCGTGCCCTCGCCGATGCCACGCGCAGCCCCCGTGACGAGCGCCGTTCGACCGGCGAACAAGCCGGATTCGACGCCGAGCGTCTCGAGGAGATCGGTGTTCACGACGTACACGGGCAACCCTTCGACGACTGTCGAGCATCCTACGCCGCATGGATGGGTGGGTTCAGGTCCACGGATCGCGGTCGGATCATGTGGGCACGACGCCGAAGGGGCGGATCGCCCTGCAGTGACCTCGGCGGTCAGAAGCCGCCGCGGCGGCGACGCTTGAGGGCCTTCTCCTTGAACGGGGCTTCCTCGGCGGGTGGCTCCCACGAGAACAGGTCGGCGAGGCGTTCATCGTTCGAGAACATCTTGACGATGGGGACATTGAGCTCTGCCCTCCGCTGGATGCCGAGGACCTCGTTCACCTGATCCCACTCGACGAGGGTCACGACCAACCCCTCCTCGCCAGCCCTCGCCGTTCGGCCGCTCCGGTGCAGATATGTCTTCGGGTCGTCGGGTGGGTCGTAGTGCACGACGACGTCCACACCGTCGATGTGGAGTCCCCTGGCCGCGACATTCGTCGCCACCAGGACCCCGATCGTTCCGTCCTTGAATCGTTTGAGCGATTGCTCGCGCTTGTTCTGGGGGAGGTCGCCGTGGATCGGGGAGCAGGACACGCCGAGCTCGGACAGGTCCTTCGCCAAACGGTCGGCACCCGCCTTCGTTCGGGTGAACGCGAGGATCCTTGCGTTGTGACGCGACAACTCGGCGACGACCTTCGCCTTGTCCATGTGGTGAACCTTGAGGAAGCGGTGCTCCATCGTGTCGACCGTCTCGGTTTCCGTTTCCACCTCGAAGACGACGGGTTCGTCCATGTACCGATCGATCAATTCCTGAACCTGCATGTCGAGTGTCGCCGAGAACAGGAACGTCTGTCGCGGCTCCGGAAGCTTCGACATGATCGCCCTGACCTGTGGCATGAACCCCATGTCGGCCATCTGATCCGCTTCGTCGATCGTCACGATCGTGATGTTGCCCGGATCGAGGGCCTTCCGCTCCATGAGGTCGATGAGCCGACCGGGGGTGGCGATCGCAATCGAGGCACCCTTTCTGAGGGCCTCGACCTGGGGACCCATGGGCGCACCGCCGTACACCGCGACGGCCGTGCGACTGCGAGCGGCGAGGAGGGGGTCGAGCGTTCGCGTCACCTGGAGGGCGAGCTCCCTCGTGGGCACGAGGACGAGACCCTGGGGTCGCTTCGATTCGGGGGGACCCACCTTCTCGAGCATCGGTATCCCGAATGCCAGTGTCTTCCCCGATCCCGTTTGAGCCTTCCCGGTGATGTCCCTGCCCGACATGGCGGTTGGGATCGTCAGAGTCTGGATCGGGAACGGTGTCGTGATACCGTCTCTCGCGAGCGTGTCGACGAAGTCGTCGGAGACGCCGAGATCGGAGAACGACGCGGTGGTATTGGTGATGTGCGTTTCGGTCATACGTCCGGGAGCGAGGTGCAGGTGGCTCCGCGTCCACAACGGTAGCGCTCGAATCTCGGATAGTTTCGGCGTTCATCGATCCACCAGCCAGGTGCCCGGACGAAGAACCACCGATGTCTGACATCCTCACCGAGCAGTTCGGCCTCGCACCGACGCTGTCATCACGGCTGCTGTCCACCGTTGTCGTCATCGCCGTCATCATCATCCTCAGGTATCTCGGCGCTCGCGTCGCCCACCGAAGGGTCTCTGACCCGGAGCTCGAGTTTCGAACGAGGAAGGCGATCACCTACATCGCGACGGCCGTCTTCGTGGTCGCGATGGTGTTCATCTGGTTGCCATTCTTCGACAATCTCGCGACCTTCCTCGGTCTCCTCTCGGCCGGTATCGCGATCGCCCTCGCCGATGTGTTCCTCAACCTCGCGGGCTGGACGTACATCGTCTTCCGTCGACCATTCCGCGTTGGGGACCGGATCGAGATCGCCGGAAACGCCGGTGACGTCGTCGACATACGGGCGTTCCGGTTCACGCTCCTCGAGATCAGGGATTGGGTCCATGCCGATCAATCGACAGGGCGCATCGTCCATGTCCCCAACGGGAAGCTCTTCAGGGAGGCAGTCGCCAACTTCACAGAGGGATTCCACTACATCTGGCATGAGATTCCCGTGCTGGTGACGTTCGAATCAGACTGGCAGCGAGCCGAGGAGTTGCTCAGGAGCGCCCTCGATTCGGTCGCCATCCCCGAGGTCGAGGCCCGGAAGGTCATCAGGGAGATGAGCGCCAGTCGCGATTACCGCATCACCTACAGGGAGCTCACGCCCAATGTCTACGTGTCGACCAGGGATTCGGGTGTGCTACTCACCGGCCGTGTCCTGGTCGAGGCGAAGCGGCGGCGTTCCGTCGAAGACACCGTGTGGCGGCATCTCCTGACCGCCATCGCATCAGATCCATCGGTCGAGCTCGCGTACCCGACCATCAGGGGCTTCGTCCCCGAGATGTACAGGGAAAGGGACCAGGCGAGGTCCGCAGGCGAGGACTCCCAAGGGGTCTAGGAGGCGCTCCTCGATCGAACGTAGCGGCGACCATGTGAGTGACCGATCGCATAGGCCGTCGCCGTGGCTCCGACGCCCAGCGCTGCGGCCGTCGTCCGCTTGATGACCTTCTTGCGTGTCCTCGAGAATTCGACGATGGGCCAGCCCCGGTCGAGGGCGATCGACTCGAGTTCCCGATCGGGGTTCACCGCAACCGGATGTCCGACGACCTCGAGCATCGGGAGGTCCCCAGCCGAGTCCGTATAGGCATAGGAGCGGGCGAGCTCGTACCCATGCTCAGCGGCCACCCGCTCGATGGCCGTCGCCTTTCCTTCGCCGTAGCAGAAGGGCTGGGCGAGCTCTCCCGTGTAGATGTCGTCCTCGGTCTCGGCGACGGTTCCGATGCCCCCCGTCATCTCCATGGCCTCGGCGAACCGTGCAACGATCTCAACGGGCGATGCCGACACGATGTAGGTGTCCCTGCCGGCGTGGCTGTGCAGGTCGATCAGGCCCCGTGCCTCGCGTCGCACGTCACCGAGCAGCCTGGGAATGATGTCGTCGGCGAGGCCGGTCAGGGTCGAAACGGGAACACCCTCGATCGCCTCGAGGATCCGATCCTTCACCGCATCGGTCTTCCGGTCCGAAGCCCCCGAGAACTTGAACGCAACCGCGCTGAGCGCATCCTTGATCAACTGCGAGGTCGGCACCAGGCCATCGCGGTAGGCGACCCAACCGAACACGAACACCGACGAGCCCGCGATGATCGTCCGATCGAGATCGAAGAAGGCCGCAGCCCGTTCCCCTGTCATGCCTCGGCGCCCATGAATTCGTCTCGGACGGCGAAGAGGATCTCGGAACCTGCGACAACGGCATCGGCACACGCGTGGACCCTCGGGAGGAGGTGCATGGCGTAGAAGCGGGCTGTCGCCACCTTGGCGGCCATCCATGGGTCGTGATCGGCGTCGGCGACGGCAACTGCCGCCTGCCTCGCGAGGTAGTAGCCACCCGCCAAGGTGCCGAGCATGTCCTGATACGGTGTCGCACCAGCCATCCTGGCGACCGAATCGGTGGATCCATTGAGCCACTCCGTCGCCTTGCGGACCGCTGCGACGGCGCTGGAGAGTTCTCGTCGGACGTCGACGAGCGCATCGCCGGCCGCACTCAGCGATTCGGTGAAGGTTGCGATCTCGTCGAGGTAGCCCCCGATCAGGGCGCCTTCGTGCATGGGGAGCTTCCTCATGACGAGGTCGAGGGCCTGGATGCCGTTGGTACCCTCGTAGATCGGGGTGATCCGTGCGTCCCGGTAGAACTGGGCCGCACCGGTCTCCTCGATGAAGCCCATGCCGCCGTGCACCTGGATGCCGATGGATGCGACCTCGCAGCCTCGATCGGTGCACCAAGCCTTGGTGATCGGTGTGAGCAGGGCGAGCCGGTCGAGTGCCGTCTCCCGCTCGGCCGCCGTCGACGCGTGATGGGATCGGTCCTCGGCTGCGACGGCGTCGTAGACGAGGCCACGCATGGCCTCGGTGGTCGCCTTCATCGTCATGAGCATCCGTCGCACATCCGGATGTTCGATGATGGGGGAGGGGCCTTCGGACCCGGCGGCCCGTCCCTGGCGCCGATCCTTCGCGTACGAGGCTGCGAGTTGGTAGGCGCGTTCGGCGATCGCCATACCCTCGAGTCCGACCTCCAGCCGTGCCTGGTTCATCATCGTGAACATGTACGCCATGCCCCGGTTCTCTTCCCCGATGAGGTATCCGGTCGCTCCTTCGAAGGAGAGCACGCACGTCGGGCTCGCGTGGATACCGAGCTTGTGCTCGACGGAGACCGTCTCTATCGCGTTTCGATCGGAGGGTCGCCCTTCGTCGTCGAGGATGAACTTGGGCACGAGGAACAGCGAGATGCCCTTCGTCCCGGCAGGCGCATCGGGTGTCCGCGCAAGGACGAGGTGGATGATGTTGTCGACCAGATCGTGGTCGCCCCACGTGATGAAGATCTTCGTTCCCGAGATGCGATAGGTGCCGTCGTCGGCACGGACGGCCTTCGCCCGGACTGCGCCGACATCGGAGCCAGCCTCGGGTTCGGTGAGCACCATCGTTCCCGTCCACACGCCGGTGATCAGGTTCTCCAGGAACTGCTCGCGCAGTGCATCGGTCCCGTGTCTGGTGAGGAGCGTGATCGCGCTCCCGGTGAGCATCGGGCACAGCGAGAACGCAAGGTTCGCAGACGTCATCATCTCGGAGATCGACAATCCGATCGTCTTCGGGAATCCGTGTCCCCCATACGCGGGGGAACCGGTCACGGCTCCCCATCCGGAGTCCACATACTTCGACCAGGCATCCTTGAAGGCGTCCGGTGTCCTCACCTCACCATCCACCAGATGCGACCCCACGGTGTCACCGATCTCATTCGTCGGTGCGATGACCTCGGAGAAGAAGCGGGAGGCCTCGCCCAACATCCCATCGACCATGTCACCGTCGACGTGGTCGAAGTCGGGAAGCGAGATGATCGAGTCGATGTCGCAGATCGTCCTCAGCGTGAACGCGATGTCCCTGGTGGGTGGTGTGTATCCGGCCATACCGCAAGGGTACCGGGTGCTCCAGCCCCTCTGCGTCGCAGCGCGGCGCCGCGATACGTCGTCTCGTCGATACGCTTCACGGGATCCGACCCTCTCGCCCCGGAGTTGAACCTGCATGTCGTACCGCCGCATCCTCATCGCCGTCGTCGCCTTCGGACTCGTGGTCGCGGCATGCAGCAACGATGCCGATCCATCAACGACCACATCGGCTGGCGGGGGCTCTCCCGAGCTATCGATCCAGGATGGTGATCTCGT
>Ga0075304_1000302_pt1 | contig 11451 bp, 8 predicted proteins | sample Joice_CattailNLA_FD_120067 | JGI IMG/M metagenome (GOLD analysis project Ga0075304, IMG submission 120067) | Natural and restored wetland microbial communities from the San Francisco Bay, California, USA, that impact long-term carbon... | ecosystem: Environmental > Terrestrial > Soil > Wetlands ... | reverse complement strand
ATCGTGCGTACGGGGGCGGTGGGGACGACGCATCCGCCCTCGGGCTGGCGCGACCGTTCCTGCATTCCTGGCGGATCGCGTTCGACCACCCGCTCACTGGGGAGCACGTCGAGGTCGAGGAAGCCCTCCCCGACGACCTCGGCGACGCCTTGGAGAGGGCCCGCGACCTGCAACCTTGACGACCCCAGGGGCCGGGCGTAGGTTGGTCACCCGCTGGAATCACACCGGTGTAGTTCTCCACAGCCGCCGGGGAAGCTGTGGATATCCGCCCCGCAAGGAGCTCGCACACCGCATATGACCGACCGCAGCGACGGCTTCGTCCACCTCCACGTGCATTCCGAGTACTCCCTACTCGACGGCGCCGCTCGCATCGAAGCGCCCGCGTCGAACCCCGGGGCGCCCACGATCTTCAGCGAGGCGCAGCGGCTCGGCATGCCTGCGGTCGCCGTCACCGACCACGGATCGATGTTCGGCACCCTGCGATTCTTCGAGGCGGCCAGGGCGGCCGGCGTGAAGCCGATCATCGGCGTCGAGGCCTACGTCGCGCCCGGCTCGCGGTTCGATCGCAACCCCGGCGAGAGCGAGGAGAAGTACTACCACCTCACACTCCTGGCCCGGAACGAGGCCGGGTATCGCAACCTCCTCAAGCTCGTCTCCGCGGCCTACCTCGAGGGCTTCTATCACCGCCCACGCATGGACAAGCAGCTGATGGCCGAACACGCCGAGGGCATCACCTGCCTCTCGGGCTGCCTCTCGAGCGAGGTGTCCGTGCAGCTGCTGAACGGTCAGCAGGAGCGGGCCCGCGACATCGCCTCCGAGTACCGCGACATCTTCGGGGCCGACGGCTTCTACATCGAGGTGCAGGACCACGGCATCGGCGACCAGCGCAAGATCCTGAGGCAGCAGTTCGATCTCGGGCGCGACCTCGGCATCCCGGTCGTGGCCACGAACGACCTGCACTACACGCTCAAGGAGGACGCCAAGCCGCACGACGTGCTGCTCTGCATCCAGCAGCAGAAGGTGCAGACCGATCTGAAGCGGCTGCGCTTCGATGCCGACGAGTTCTACCTGAAGAGCGCCGAGGAGATGCGCCATGTGTTCGCCGAGGCGCCCGAGGCCTGCGACAACACCCTCACGATCGCCGAGAGCGTCGAGCTCGACCTCGTCTACGGTGATCGCGCGCCCGCCGAACAGCGCTACCACCTGCCGCGCTTCGAGACGCCCGGTGGCCTCGACCGAGACACCTATCTACGACAGCTCGTCGACGACGGCGCCGCGGCCCGCTACGGCGAGATCACACCCGAGATCCGCGAGCGGATCGACCACGAGCTCGGCGTGATCACCAGCATGGGCTTCGGGGGCTACTTCCTGATCGTGTGGGACCTGATCCGGCACGCCCGCGACCAGGGCATCCGGGTGGGCCCGGGACGCGGATCGGCGGCGGGGTCGGTCGTGAGCTACGCGCTGCGCATCACCGACCTCGACCCGCTCCGCTACGGGCTGTTGTTCGAGCGGTTCCTGAACCCCGAACGCATCCAGATGCCCGACATCGACATGGACTTCGACGAGCGCCGCCGCGACGAGGTGATCCGGTACGCGACCGAGAAGTACGGGGCCGATCACGTCGCGCAGATCGTCACGTTCCAGACGATCAAGGGGAAGCAGGGCATCCGCGACGCCGCGCGCGTGCTCGGGTTTCCGCCGGTGGTCGGCGATCGTCTCTGCAAGATGTATCCGCCGGCGGTGATGGGCCGCGACTACCCGATCGAGGATGCGCTCAAACTCTCGCCCGACCTGGCGAACGCGTACGAGCGTGAGCCGGAGGCCAAGGAGATCGTCGAGACGGCACGGGCCCTCGAAGGGCTGCGCCGCGAGGACTCCGTCCACGCGGCCGGCGTCGTGATCGGCGACGCGCCGCTCGTGAACTACCTGCCGCTGAAGCTCTCCAAGGACTCCCGCGACGATTCCAAGAAGGTCGTAACCCAGTTCGACATGAACGGGGTCGAGGCGCTCGGCTTGCTGAAGATGGACTTCCTCGGCCTGCGGAACCTCTCGGTGATCGAGGACACCCTGCGACACCTGCGCGCCCGAGGCGTCGAACTCGACATCGACCACGTCGCGCTCGACGACCCCGAGACCTACGCGATGCTGCAGCGCGCCGAGACCACGGGCGTGTTCCAGATGGAATCGGCGGGCATGCGCAACCTGATCAAGGTCCTCAAGCCCGACCGTTTCGAGGACCTGATGGCGCTCGTTGCCCTCTACCGGCCCGGGCCGCTGAACAACGGTCTGCACACGGAGTACGCCGAGCGCAAGCACGGACGGCGCCAGGTCACCTACCCGCACGACGACCTCGAGCCGATCCTGCGCGACACGTACGGCGTGATGATCTACCAGGAACAGGTGATGCAGGTGGCGGTGGCGCTCGCCGGCTTCTCGATGGGCGAGGCCGACACCCTGCGCAAGGCGATGGGCAAGAAGAAGCTCGACGTGCTCATGCCCTTCAAGGAGAAGTTCATCGCCGGCGCCGTCGACAAGGGCTATCCGCGCACGCTCGCCGACGACATGTTCGACATGATCGTGCCCTTCGCCGACTACGGGTTCAACGCCTCGCACGCCTGCGCCTACGGCTACGTGGCCTACCAGACGGCGTACCTGATGGCCCACCACCCGGTCGAGTACATGGCGGCGATCCTGACCTCGGTCAAGGACGACAAGGATCGCAAGCCCTACTATCTCTACGCGTGTCGCGGCATGGACATCGAGGTCCTGCCCCCCGACGTGAACGAGTCCGAGACTGACTTCGCCCCGGCGCCGGGTGGCGTGCCCGCGATCCGCTACGGCCTGTCCGCGGTGCGCAACGTGGGGGAGGGGGCCGTCACGAGGATCATCGAGGCGCGCCGCGCCGGGGGGGCATTCACGTCGTTCTCGGACTTCTGCAGGAAGGTCGATCCGGGGGTGCTGACGAAGCGCGTGCTGGAGTCCCTCGTGCAGGCGGGCGCGTTCGACTCACTCGGCTACACGCGCCAGGGCCTCCTCCACGCCCAGGACAAGGTCTCGGGACCGATCCTCGCCGAGCGCAAGGCCGAGGATGCCGGCCAGTTCTCCCTCTTCGGAGGGGGTGACGACGCACCGGCGGCGGGAGCGATCGACGAGTCCGTGCTCGAGGCGGAGGAGTTCGACAAGCGCACGCTCCTGCGGCTCGAGAAGGAGATGCTCGGACAGTTCGTCACCGACCACCCCCTGCTCGAGGTCCGCGGCGTGCTCTCGTCGAAGTGCTCGCATGAGATCGCCGACCTCGATGCGCTCGGCGACGGCGATCTCGTCACGATCGGCGGCATCATCGGAGCCGTCGCCCGCAAGTACACGAAGCGCGGTGAGCCGTACGCGCAGTTCCGCCTCGAGGGGCTGGCGGGCGGTGTCAACGTGGTGGCGTTCCCGAACGTGTACGAGGCCGTGCCCGGCATGATCGAAACCGATCGCATCGTGCTCGCCGCGGGCCGCATCGACCTGCGCGGGCGCGAGCTGCAGATCCGGGCGACCGAAGTCCGTGAACCCGACCTCGGCGGCGCGTCGTCGATCGCCGCGGTGCCCGATGCGGTCGTCGTCGATCTGCCCGCGGCGGCCTGCACACCTTCGGTCCTCGCCAGGCTCAAGGATCTCTTCGAGGCCCATCCCGGCGGAGCCCCGGTCCGGGTGCGGTTCCTGTCCTCGGGTGGGGTGACCCCGTTGGAGCTCGGCACGTACCGGGTACACCCCGGTGGCCCGCTCCTGGGTGAGCTCCGGTCGTTGCTCGGCGGCGACGCCGCGCGGGTCGAGCGCGATCCGGCGGCCGACCCCGAGGGCAGCGCGTCGGCCCTCCGCTCGTCCGGCCTCGACTAGTTGGGGCTCACGTCGAGGCCGGCGCCGCCCACCCCGGCCCCGAGCGCTCGCACCAGGGCCGTCTCGTGCCGGAAGATGCCGCGCACCGCCACGAGTCGGTCACCCGCGCCGGCCAGCTCCAGCAGCGACTGATGCGTCGGCACCAGGGCGGGAGTGGCCGCGGCGAGCACGTAGCTCGCGGCCACGGGATCGTGAGGGATCGAGGCGACCTGTCCAGCGGGTTCCCCCGTGACGGACAGGTACGACGAGAGGGCGGCAGCGGCGGCCTCGACGGCGTCGGTGCCCGCGCCTCCCTCGTCCGGGTAGGGTTCGACCTGCCAGATCGGGTACGGGTCCTGCCGGGTCGGCGCGACCAACGCGACGCGATCCCGGCCGACGATGCGCAGTCGGTGCGAACCGTCCTCGTCGCGATCGTGTGCCTCGAGCCCTACCATGACGCCGACACGGTAGGGCTCGTAGGAACCGCCCACCTCCTGTCCGTGGAGGATCGCGACCACGGCGAACGTGCCCGCAGGGAGCACGTCGTCCATCAGGGCCCGATAGCGGGGCTCGAACACCCGCAGGCCCATCGCCTGACCGGGGAACAACACGGTGTGGAGCGCGAAGACGGGCATCTCCATGCACCCATGATGCCAGCGCGCGGCCGATAGGGTTCCCCACGATGGGCTTCGAGGTGATCCCCGCGATCGACGTCTCCGGCGGGCGGCTCGCGTCATACTCCCCCGCGGGGCCCGTCCCCGAGAGCGCGTTCGACGGCGACCCGCTCGCCGCAGCCGGTGACTACGCCGCAGCGGGAGCGCGATGGGTGCACGTCGTCGACCTGGATCTCGCCTTCGACGGTCTCGCGCGCAACCTCGACGTCGTGCGCGCGATCGTGGCGCTCGGTGTGCGCGTGCAGGCGAGCGGGGGCATCCGCACGAGCGCCCACGCGCACGCGGCGATCGGCGCGGGGGCCTCTCGCGTCGTGCTGGGATCGGGGGCGCTGCGTGATGAAGCGGGCGCCTTCGACGCGATCGCGGCCTTCCCCGGCCGCATCGTCGTCGGCATCGACGTGGACGGTGATCGCATCCGCTCGCGGGGAGCCGCCGGCGTGGATCTCCCGCTCGTCGAAACCCTCGGCTGGCTGGTGGCCGGGGGCGCGCCGGCCTTCCTGGTGACCGCGGTCGCCCGGGTCGGAAGCCTCATGGGTCCCGACGTCGCGGCGGTCAAGCGGGTCATCCGAGCGGGCCGTCCGGTGATCGCCGCGGGCGGCATCTCCAGCATCGAGGACCTCGGGGCTCTCCGCGCCTCCGGAGCCTCCGGCGCCGTCGTGGGGCGAGCCGCCCTCGAGGGTGGACTCGATCTCGAGCGCGCCCTGCACCTCGGGCTCGGGTGAGCGGGGTTCGACGGACCTGTCGGTAGACTCGCGAGCTCGATGGGATTCCTCACCGACTTCGTCTCCGGGGTCCGACGCGACCTCCGCGAGCATCCCCTCGACGAAGGGGCCCTCCTGTCCCGCGCGCAGGCCCGACCCCCGGCCCGCGGGTTCGTCGCCGCGCTGCGCGAGCGGACGCCCGCGCTGATCGCCGAGATCAAGCGCGCCTCGCCGAGCGCCGGCTCGATCGCCGACGGTGCCGATCCGATCTCTCACGCGGTCGCCTACGCCGACGCAGGCGCCGCGGCGATCTCGGTGCTGACCGAGCCACGCCACTTCCATGGGTCGCTCTCCGACCTCGAGGCAGCGCGGGTGAGCGTGCAGGTGCCGTTGCTACGCAAGGACTTCCTCATTCACCCGGCGCAGGTGATCGAGGCGCGCGCGCACGGCGCCGACGCCGTGCTGCTGATCACGGCGGCGCTCACCGACGATGAGCTGACGGCGATGCTCGCGATCGCCGGAGACCTCGGCATGGGTGTCCTCGTCGAGGCCTACGCCGACGATGAGCTCGAGCGCGCGATCGCGAGCGGCGCCGAAGTGATCGGGGTCAACGCTCGCGACCTCGAGTCCCTCGAGGTCGACGCCGTCGGCGCGCTCGAGCTCGTGCGACGCATCCCCGGCGACCGGGTGGCCGTCTTCGAGTCGGGCGTGAGGACCCGAGCGGACGTCGACGCCGCGGTCGACGCCGGGGCGTCTGCCATCCTGGTGGGCGAGGCCCTGATGCGCGCCGCGGATCCGCGCGCCGGCGTGCGGGAGCTCATCGGGGCTTCCGCCCACGATCCGAACGACAAGGAGACCGGACCGGCATGAGTCCCGACACCGCCACGTCAACCCTGCCGACCGTGCCCGACGAGCGTGGACGCTTCGGCGACTACGGGGGCCGGTACGTGCCCGAGGTGCTGATCCCCGCGCTCGACGAGCTCGCGAACGCATGGGCGCGCCTGCGCGACGATCCGAGGTTCCGCGGCGAGCTCGGCGCGCTGAGCCGCGACTTCGTCGGACGTCCGACGCCGATCACCCATGCTGCCCGCCTCTCGGCAGAGGTCGGGTACGAGGTCTGGTTGAAGCGAGAGGACCTCGCCCACACGGGAGCCCACAAGATCAACAACGCGCTCGGTCAGGCGCTGCTCGCCAAGAGACTCGGTAAGCGGCGCATCATCGCCGAGACCGGCGCCGGACAGCACGGGGTGGCCGCCGCCACGGCCTGCGCGCTGCTCGGGCTCCCGTGTGTGGTCTACATGGGCGAGGAGGACACGCGCCGCCAGGCGCCGAACGTCGCGCGCATGAAGCTGCTCGGCGCCGAGGTCGTGCCCGTCACGGCCGGCACGAAGACCCTGAAGGAAGCCGTGAACGAGGCGCTGCGCGACTGGGCGGCCACGGTCACCGACACCCACTACATCATCGGGTCGGTGGTCGGGCCTCACCCGTTCCCTCAGCTCGTTCGCGACCTGCAGCGGGTGATCGGCGACGAGGCCCGAGCTCAGTACGCCGAGCGGATGGGAGGCGATCCCGAGGTCGTCGTGGCGTGCGTGGGAGGAGGGTCCAACGCGATCGGCATGTTCACGGCGTTCGTCGGCACCCCCGGCGTGCGCCTGATCGGGGTGGAAGCGGGCGGGCGGGGCATGAACCTGGGGGAGCACTGCTCCTCGATCACACAGGGGCAGCCGGGCGTGCTACACGGCGCGATGATGTACCTGCTGCAGGACGCCGAGGGACAGATCGTCGAGACCCACTCGATCTCGGCCGGCCTCGACTACCCGGGCGTGGGACCCGAGCACGCGTGGCTGCACGACGAGGGGCTCGCGGAGTACGTGAGTGCCTCCGACGAGGACGCGCTCGCCGGCTTCCAGGCGCTCGCGCGCACCGAGGGCATCCTTCCCGCGCTGGAACCGGCCCACGTGATCGGCTGGCTGCTGCACCGCCCCCTGCCCGAAGGTGCCCGGGTCCTCGTCTGTCTCTCGGGCCGGGGCGACAAGGACCTCGATACGGTGCTCGCGGCGCTGGGGTCGAGCGCCTGATGGGCGCCCTGGAGACCGCGCTCCGGTCGCGACGCGACCGCGGCGGACGCTCGTTCGTCCCCTACCTGACGGGCGGCCACCCGGGTGTCGATGCGGCCCTGCTGCGCGCGGTGGCCGACGCCGGCGCCGACGCGATCGAGGTAGGCGTGCCTCACTCCGACCCGGTGATGGACGGGGGGGTGATCCAGGAAGCGTCGGCGGTCGCGCTCGCGGCTGGCACCCGTCCGTCCGACGTGCTCGCGACGATCCGCGACGCCGCGCTCGAGATCCCCGTCGCCGTGATGACCTACGTGAATCCCGTGCTCCGCCGTGGGGTCGAGGTGTTCCTCGACGACGCCCGTGAGTCGGGCGTCGCAGGCATCATCGTGCCGGACCTGCCAGTCGACGAGGCCGCGGCGTTCGACGCGGCGTGTGCGGGGAAAGGCATCGACGCCGTCCTGCTGGCGGCCCCCGGCGCCATGTCTGCGCGGCTTGCGGAGATCGGCGCCAGGTCGCGTGGGTTCGTCTACTGCGTGGCGACCTACGGCGTCACAGGAGCACGAGATGAACTGGGCGGCAGTGCTCGGGAGCTGGTCTCCGCCCTCCGCCCACTCACCGACCTGCCGCTCCTGGTGGGGGTCGGGATCGGCACACCGGATCAGGCGCGCCAGGCTGGCGAGTTCGCCGACGGCGTGATCGTCGGCAGCGCCTTGATGGACCGGCTGGTGCACGGCGACCGCCGCGGCATGCTCGATCTGGCGAGATCGTTCCGCGAGGCGCTCCCGCTCGCCTGATCGGCCTCCGGGCCGAGGTGGCGGCATCCCGAGGGGACCCGTCGAACGTATGCACGTGCAGGCCGATCCGACGGAGCGGTTGGCTTGGAGGTTCGGGATGTGATACCAACACGCATCCCGAAGCACTCAAGGGAAGGGGGCTCAATGAAGCGTCGACCTTGGCTGACGGTGATCGCCACCGTCGCCGCGCTCGCCCTTGTGGCGAGCGCCTGTTCCAACGACGACGATGGTGGTGACGCCGGCGACGGCGACACCGAGACCGCGGCGGCGGACGAGTTCGGCACGATCGAGGTCGCGGCGGGCGAACCGATCAACATCGGCACGCTGATGGTGATCTCTGGCGCCGACGCGGCGCTCGGCCAGGACAGTCAGAACGGCGCCGTTCTCGCTGCCGACTACCTCGATGGCGCGTTCGACGGCACCGACGGCCAGCTGCTCGGCCACGACATCCAGTGGTCTCACGAGGACGAGCTCTGCACGGCCGAAGGCGGCCAGGCGGGCGGCACCGCCCTCGCGGCCGACCCCTCGATCGTGGCCGTGATCGGCACGAGCTGCTCGAGCGCGGCGTTGGGTGTCGCCGACACGATCATGTCCGAGAAGGGCATCCTGCTCTTCTCGCCGTCGAACACGAACCCGGCGCTGACCTCGGAAGAGGCGCACCAGCCGTTCTACGCGCGCACCGCGCACAACGACCGCATCCAGGGTGCGGTCGTGGCCGAGTACGCACTGAACGAGCAGGGCGCGACGAAGTTGGCCACGATCCACGACGAGAGCCCGTACACCCAGGGCCTCACCGCCGCTGCGGCGGTCAACTTCGAGGCCGGCGACGGCACGGTGACGGTGCAGGAGCAGATCAACTCCGAGGACACCGACTTCAAGCCGCTGCTCCGATCGATCGCCGAGGGGGACCCCGATGTGCTGTACGCACCGGTGTTCGTCGCGGCGTGCTCGCTGATCCTCAAGCAGGCCGCAGAGATCATGCCCGACGTGACCATCATGGCATCCGACGGCTGCATGAGCAGCGACACGCTCAAGAACGCCGGCGACGCCGTCGACGGCGTCTTCCTGTCGTCGCCGGATATCTCTGTGTTCCAGGAGGGTGAGTTCTACTCCAACGAGTTCATCCCCGCGTATCAGGAGCAGTTCGGCACGGAGCCGACCTCGGTATTCCACGCGCACGCCTTCGACGCGACGAACGTCTTGTTCGACGCGATCGAGCAGGTCGCGGTGGAGAACGACGACGGCTCGCTGTCGATCCCTCGGACCGCTCTGCGCGACGCGGTGTTCGCGACGTCGGGGTACGAGGGCCTCACCGGCATCATCACCTGCACAGAGCTGGGTGACTGTGCCACGGACGTGACGATCGGCATCTTCGAGGGCCCGAACTGGCCCGTCGAGGGCGGGGCGAAGCCCGACACGCCGGTGTACAGCGACACGAAGTCGCTGGACGACGTCCTGTAGTCCCGGAGCGAGAGAACGACGGATCCCCGGGCGACCGCGTGAGCGGTCGCCCGGGGGCCCATCCATGAGGGGGGCGGGCGAGGCGTGTCCAGTTCCGGGTCCGCACGAACCGTCGACGCGCGGCTGAGCGGCTTCGCGACGCTCCCGTGGCGTCGCATCATCCTGGTGGTGCTCGGCGCGACGATCGCGTTCGTCACCGTCGCGGGCGCCTACAAGACCCTCACCCTGCCGGAAGGGGAACGCTACTCCGGCGACTTCTGGATCGACCAGATCGTGAACGGCCTCGGTCAGGGCGCGATCCTCGCCTTGATCGCCCTCGGCTACACGCTCGTGTACGGCATCCTGCGCATGATCAACTTCGCCCACGGCGAGGTGTTCATGGCGGGGGCGTTCATCTCGTTCTTCTTCGCCGATGCCTATCTGAAGAGCGGGTTCCTGGACTCGAACACGTACCTCGCGCTCCTGATCCTGCTGGTCGTCTCGATCGCGGGCTCGACCCTCGTCGCGATCCTGCTCGAACGCATCGCCTATCGGCCCCTGCGCAACGCCCCGCGACTGGTGCCCCTGATCACCGCGATCGGGGCATCGCTGTTCATCCAGAACGCGTTCCGTGGCTTCTTCGGCCCTCAGCCCTACGGCTACCCGCTGCCGACGCTCCTGCAGGGATCGATCGCGATCTTCGGGATCTCGGTGGCCAAGGTGCAGCTCCTCGTCTTCGTGACGGCGATCGTCGCAATGGTGGTGCTGCAGATCTTCGTGAACCGCAGCCGCACCGGCCGATCGATGCGCGCGGTCGCGGAGGACAGCGAGATCGCGAGCCTCATGGGCATCAACGTCGACCGCATCGTGGTGATCACCTTCATCGTGGGCGGCATCCTCGCCGGCATCGCCGGCGTGCTCTTCGCCCTCACGTTCCAGCAGGTGCAGTTCACGATGGGCTTCAAGCCGGGCATCGCGGCGTTCACCGCTGCGGTCCTGGGCGGCATCGGCAGCATCGGGGGTGCGGCGCTCGGCGGGTTCGTGCTGGGTGTGCTCCAGGCGGTCGGGCCGCCGTTGCTCCTGACCGGCTTCGGCGTCCCGAGCCCGTTCTCCCTGAAAGACGCGTTCGTGTTCCTGGTGTTGATCCTCGTGCTCGTGTTCCGACCCGGCGGCCTGCTGGGCTCGGGAGAGGCGGAGAAGGTCTGATGCGGGCGGCCGTCCGCATGGGGGCGATCGCCGGGATCGTGACGATCTTCCTCGCGGCGGTCGGGCTGATCGGGAACTTCACCGAGCTGAACCTGATCGGCACCCAGGTGACGTTCGCCGGGCTGATGATCGTGACGCCGCCGCTGCTCGCCGGCTACGTGGCCATCACGCCGCGGGTCGAGGCGGGACGGTTGATCGAGCTCGGTCGCGGGCAGGCGCTCGCGGCCGGTGCGACCGCCGGGGCGCTCGCCGGCGCGGTCTTCGGAGCGTTCGTGATCTTCGTCGACACGTTCGGCGTCGAGCGCATCCGCGAGGTGTTCATCAACATCTCACCGGTGCTGATGGACTACCTGACGCAGGGACGCCCCGCCGTCGTGGCGGCCGCGATCCTCGTCGCCGTCTCGGTGGTGGCGGGCGCGGCTGGTGCCGGGTATCGCACGCTGCCCGATCCGGTCCGCCGCCCGTTGGGGACGGCCGTGTGGGTGACGCTGCTCTTTGGGTTCCTGCAGCGCATCGTGCCGATCGCGCTCGACCAGGGCATCGAGTGGGTCCGCAACCAGCTCCTCTGCCCGGCTTCGGACGGGCCGGTCTGCCGCGGCAACGATTTCGTCGTCTGCGCCGCCGCCAAGATGCCGGTCAGCGCGGCGGCGCCCTGGGTGCACGACGTCTACGGGTTCCTGCTGGCGCTGATCGCCTATTCGATCGTCTTCGGCGCCTT
>Ga0075304_1000300_pt1 | contig 11491 bp, 10 predicted proteins | sample Joice_CattailNLA_FD_120067 | JGI IMG/M metagenome (GOLD analysis project Ga0075304, IMG submission 120067) | Natural and restored wetland microbial communities from the San Francisco Bay, California, USA, that impact long-term carbon... | ecosystem: Environmental > Terrestrial > Soil > Wetlands ... | reverse complement strand
TTGATGGATCGGGCTCTCCGGGGGGATAACGCGCTGGCTGAAATTCGGGATTCAATCTCCGCAGCGGTTGGTTGTGGCGCTGTCAGACTCATCGGCGCCCGGCGCTGGATTGACAGGGCGCCGCCGCTTCTCTCAAAATCCTCGTCCTCGATGGTCAGCAGCTGGTCCCCTTTGTCCGTGGTAATCACGACTTTGCTGCGCATGATCTTCTTTATTTTGACATCACCGGCCTGGTCTCCTTCGCGATAGGCTTCCTGTTCGCGCGTCTTCTGGTTGCGGACGATGGCACGGCTCAGGGCAGAATTATTTGCCAGCACCGTGCCCAGCAACTTCAGGCCGATACTTTTTTCGGCCAGCGCTATTTTTTCAATTGGAATTTCCTTAACGGCGGTGGGATCCTTTTCCTCTTCGATATTGAACAGGTTGCGCTCCCAGATTTTATGATAGCCTTTAAGTGGCTGAACGGCTATTGCCGGTTGCACGGCAAGACTGAACGGCTCCGGCTTGACAGCTACGGTCACCTCCGGTTCCCGTCTGACCTGCTTGAAATTAAGCACCGCATGATAGCCGAGGTATCCGACCAGAACAAGCAGGCACAAGTCGGCAAGGTAGAAAAGCCAGCGCGCCCTTCGGGGGGATTTAACCGGCGCTGAAGGTACGGGTGCCGTGGGGGGTGCTTCCAAAACACCAACGGTGTCCTCCGGAGCCTGCTCCGGTTCCTCTTGTGTTTCGAGTATCGGGACTGCATACGGGACAGGTGTTTCGACCTCCGGCGGCGGGGCTTCGGTCAGGCTCTGCAGTTCAATTCTTGAAAGCCGCAGGGCACGGTTTTGCAATCCATGACGCTTGAGCAGGGTGTAAAGCACGGATGAGGATATTAATATCCCCTCCCCGTGCAGCAATCCGGCCAGGCGCCGGGCACCATGATCGGGGTTCTGCAGCGACACCTCGACGATGCGCTCCTCGATCTCAGGCGTGAGTTCGGCAAGCGCTTTATCAGGCCTGGGGGCGTCTTCAGTGCTGGGCAGCTCATCGAGTTTTGCCAGCCGCAGCTTGCGGGTTTGAAGGCCCCGGCGCTTCAGGATGCTGTAAACTCTGGGAGTCGAAGTGTCGATGCCGCTTTCCTGCAGCAAGGGCAGCAGGCGTTTGACGCCGAAATCAGGATTCTGCAGGGAAATCTCGACAATTTGTTTCGCTGTTTCGTCCGCTAGTTTAGTCGAGGCTTTTGCGGGTGGGGGCTTTGCTTTTTGGGAGGCCTGTTGCTCGATTCTGGCCAGCCGCTTTTCCCGGGTCTGCAGACCGTGGCGCTTTAAAATGCCGTAGATCCGCGACGATGAAACACTGATTTTTTTCTGCTTCAGAAGGGAAACCAGGCGTTGGGCGCCGAAATCAGGATTTTGTAGTGACAGCCCGACAATACGATCCTCCATCTTTTCCGAAATCCTGGAAGCTGTCTTTTTGGTGGTTTTCGCCCGGGCCATGCGAACCTCAAAACTTGATTAGAAGTGGTTTCAAAAACATATAAAAATTTTACAACAGATGCGCTCCATTGGCAACATCATATCTGCACAAACCCCCTTCCTTATGTATCAACAATATTTAAAAATATCCAGGAATTGCCTTCCCAGTGGCAACAGGGGTTAACAAACCGGATTTCAATGCTTAGGTTGGCCTCATGCAAAAAAAGAAACCATATGGCAATACCCTCAAAGAACAATTACGGGCTGGTGCCAGAGACCGGCTGTATAATTTTATATTGGCTGACGGGGCTATTCGCGGTGTGATCATGAACGGGACCCGGATGATCAATGAAATGCGCGCCAACCACGAGCTGGGTATTCTGGAAACCCTTGTTTTGGGCCGCGCCTATCTGGGTGCGGGCTTGATGTCTGCAGATTTGAAAAGCAACGACCGGATCAGCATTAAAATCGACTGCTCGGGACCGATTAAAGGCCTGGTAGTCGAAACCAATGCATTCGGCGAGGTACGCGGCTACCTGAAACAGGTGCCGATCCCCATCGACAAACCCATGGAAAGCTTCGACCTGTCACCGTTTTTCGGGGCCGGCTTTCTGTTCGTGACAAAATACCTGGAAGACGCCAAGCAACCCTTTACGGGGCAGGTGATGCTGAAATACGGCAATATCGCCACAGATCTTGCCAATTACTACCTCACCTCCGAGCAGGTTCCCACGGCCTTTAATCTGAGTATTAAATTCGATAAACAGGGTCAGGTCACGGGAGCCGGAGGGTTGTTTTTACAGGCCATGCCCCAGGCTGATGATGAATTAGCCGGCAACATGGAAGACAGGGTAACCAGCTTGCCTTCACTGGGCGAAGTGTTTACCGAAGACAAAGATCCTGAAGCCTTGGTGGCCGAAGCATTCAAGGGGTACTCACCGCGTTTTTTAGCCAATCGCCGGATTGAATTTATGTGCCACTGCAAGCCGGAGCGGGTTCGCAATCTGTTGATGCTGCTGCCGATTGACGAGCTTAAGGATATCCGGGACAAAGGACCGTTTCCAGTGGAGATAAATTGTCACTACTGCAATACACCTTACAAGTTTACCCGTGAGGATATAAGAGAGATTTATGGAAAGCGATATCCAAACAACTAGACTGGCTTTAAAACCTTCATATCTTGACCGCCGGCGTCAAAAAGCTCATAGCCTGGAGCTCACAGCTCATAGTAAAAATGATTTCAATCCTTTGGACTATCAGCTATCAGCTTTCAGCTACGAGCTATCAGCTATTTCGCCGGCGCCTGGGGCTGCTTCTTCATCTGCTGGACCATCTGGTCGATGGATTGCCCGGTGGGCGACATGGCGACGGGGTTTATTTCCAGCAGTTCTTCCCAGGCTTTTATGGCCCCTTCCAGATCATTCAGGTCATGCAGCAGGACAATTCCTTTATTCATACGCGAAACTTCATGCTTGGGATCCACTTCGATGGCCTTGTCAAATGAATTTATGGCCTCCTGCGAGTTTCCGTTGCGCCGATACATAACGCCCAAATCGGTCCAGACATCGGCATTGTTCGGATTGATTTCAAGCGCTTTACGATAGGCCTGGATCGCCTTTTCATACTGGTTGGTATCGAAGTAAGAATTTCCCAGCTCAATCCAGGTTTTTTCATTGGTAGGATTTTCCTGGGCCTCTTTTTCAAGAGCCGCTATCATACTCAATCTTCCGGGATCCACTGCCGGAGACTGAGCGGCCTGCGACTGAGGGATCTGCGCCTGGGGCTGACCCGGCACAACTGCGTTATCTGACTTAAATATAGCAAACATAACCCCGCCAAAAAAGCCCACCGCCAATGCAAGCAGTGCAACCAGCCAGAAAGTTTCTTTGCGAACATATTGATTGTCGGCATTATTAGATTGCTTTGCCATGTATCCTCCTTGAATCTTTACCCAACAAATTATACCGCTTTTCATAAAAACATTTCGGCTGGTATAAGTGGTTGTAAGAAAAAACGTTTGAATAACGGAGCGTTTTTTTGACAACCACTATAAGTCCCCGATCAATCCAGGTCAAGCCCGCTTCTAGTCTTTGGCCCAGCTGGATTCCAAGTACGGTGTCCAATCCCCGGCAGCCAGACAGCGTTTGAGCTTTTCACAAACCACCAAATCGGTGGGGAAGGCCATGCGGTCCGGCAGGTTATCGACTTCGAAGAATCCGACTTCGGCAGCATCGGAACCGGCCCCCAGTTTACCTCCGGACTTTTTGCCCCAGAACCATACCCCGACGCTTGGATTTTCGGCATCATGAAAATTGGAGTGCACGGCAAAAACAGGGCCCAGGGTCACCTGCAGCCCGGTCTCCTCCTCAAATTCACGCCGGCCGGCGTCCCGGATATCTTCGCCCCGCTCCACATGACCACAGGGAATACACCACTTACCCGCATCGAATCCCGATCGCCGGACCAGAAGCAACCGGCCATTTTCTACGTATACCACCGCTACGCCCACCGTCGGGTTGCGGTATTGAATCTTGCGGCAATGGTCGCAATAAAGCCGTTTAACGGCACCGAAGGATTTGATCTGCAACTGCCGACCGCAATGCGGGCAGAATTTAAACTCCACCGGCCATCCTCCAATTTGAAAAAGCCCGGTAAGTTTCCAGGCTTTTTGAATAACGCGTTATTTGTTAATTGACAATGGCAATAACTATCCAGGCAAAAATTGAATACAGATGGAAAGCAAATTGCTCACAGCCAGATGATTCAGTTGATTATACACGCTCGAGACCGCTGGCCGCTTTCCCTGGCGGCCTCGCGATAGCAATTGTGAAACTCCTCATAGTCATCAGAGCAGAAGTTGCACTTTTCGAGTTCTTTCATCAACCTCTTTTTTTCCATTGAACAGCATTTTGCGGATTTTGAAGAGTTGGCCATTGGTCGCTACCTCCTTCTTTGACGATATATGAAAAGGGTTCTACCAGGTAAGTTGCTAATATAAAAAGACTGAAACCGGAAATTGTCACATGATTACTCCGGGCTAATACAGTTCGGTATTAACACCATTAAGCTAACACTGATATCCGGCAAGTCAATCAAAAGCCAGGGCCAAAATCCATCTTTTGACATATCTCTTAAAAGACTTAGATTGTCATTGAAATGAGACACGATTCAGGGAAATTTCTAAACACACACTATCTTATCCTAACTGGCGTCTTACTGGGTATATTTGTCTTTGCCGCAGTTTCCCAGGCAACCGGATTACGCGCGCATCACAACCTTCAGATAGAACTGTTTCCCGCCGCAGGCAAGCTGACCGGAATCGATGAAATTGCGATCAGATCCGATGCTGCCCGGGTTTTGGAATTTCATATTTCGGAACGGGTATCGCAGCTCAAAGTTGAGGTGAATAAGAAATCCCACAATTTCAATTTTGAAAACGGTCGCATAAAGCTGACCCTTGAACCCCAGGAACAATCCTCTGACCTGCTGGTCACCATTTACTATGCGGCAATATTTGACGACCCGGTGCCGGTGCGTCCCGCAAATGCGGATAACCCGGGTTATGGGGTCACGGCGACGATATCGGAAAAAGGCAGCTTTTTGCTGGCGGGTGCGGGATGGTACCCGGAACTGGCAGGCGGCCAGGCAACCTACCGGATAAAAGCGAGGGCCCCTGCCGGTCTGATTGCCGTTACCGCCGGTCGGTCGTTGGGCCATAAAACCGATCAGGGGCAAACCGAGTCCACCTGGGAAGTGAATTATCCGGTGGAAGGTCTGGCACTTTCCGTCGCCCGATATGTGGTCGCAACAAAAACTGTCGGCAGCGTAACCGCAGCCACCTATTTGCTGCCGGCCAACCAGGACCTGGCGCAATCATATCTGGAGGCCACCGCCGGTTATATTAAATTGTACTCCAATCTATTTGGTCCTTACCCCTTTCAAAAATTTGCTGTGGTTGAAAATTTCTTCCCCACGGGATTCGGCTTTCCTTCTTATACCCTCATGGGCGGCAGTGTGCTGCGCCTGCCGTTTATTGTTGAGACCAGTCTGGGCCACGAAATTGCTCACTGCTGGTGGGGAAACGGCGTTTACGTGGACTATGCCGGGGGCAATTGGTGCGAGGCATTGACCACCTATGTGGCGGATTACCTGTTTCAGGAAATGAAATCAAAAAAGGCCGCCCTGGACTACAGGCGCCAATGGCTGCGCAATTTTTCCACCCTGGTCCGGCCGGAAAACGATTTCCCACTGGATCAGTTCATGAGCCGCTCCAGCCCGGCCAGCAAAGCCATCGGTTATGACAAGGGTGCCATGGTATTTCATATGATCCGGCGTAAGCTGGGTGAAGAGGCCTTCTGGAACGCCCTGCGAGATGTCTACCGTCAGCGTCTTTTCCAAAAGACTTCCTGGTCGGATTTGCAGCGGGCATTTGAAGCCCGGGGGCAACGCTCTCTGGAAGAATTTTTTGACCAGTGGATCCACCGCAAAAGTGCCCCGCGGTTTTTCATGGACGAAGTTGAGCTGGACCATTCCGCCGGAAAATGGAAAGTGAGCGGACAAATCATTCAGAAAGATCCCCGCTATACCGTTGCAATTAACATGGCCCTGGAAGCCGGCTCGGAAAGGATAAACCGGGAAATTGAAATCACCGGAGAAAGGACGGCTTTCGAGATGATCAGCAGCGAACGGCCCCGGAGACTAGCGGCGGATCCTGATTTCGACACCATGCGGCTGCTATATGCCGCCGAAATACCGCCGGCCGTTAACAATATTAAAGGCTCCCCCTCGGTCCAGATCGTGCTTTCCGATCATCTGCCGCCGGATTATAAAAAGGCCGCCGCAACCCTTGCCCTTTCCCTGGGATTGAAGAATTATCAATTTATCTCCGAGGATGAGGTGAGCCGAAGTCAACTGATCGAAAATGATTTTCTGCTGATCGGTCGACCAGAACACAAGGAGCTATTACCGAAGATGCCGAATCAGGTCAGTATGCACCCAGGGTCCTTTACGCTAAACGGCTCTCTTTATAACAAGTCTTCAGATGCTTTTTTTGGTGTTTTTCATCATCCATTTAATAACAATCGCGTCGCCGCCCTGTTTATTCCTTCATCAGGCCGGTTCGCAGACATTGTGGCCAGAAAAATCACCCATTACGGGAAATACAGTTACCTGAGCTTTCAATCCGGAAAAAACGTGGATAAAGGAATCTGGCCCGTGGTAAAGTCACCCCTGGTGTATGAATTCAGATGACAGAAGAAGGAAATTTTCGATTTGGGGCGGTAAGCGCATGGCGCATAGAGCATAGAGCAAAGCGTTTGATTTTGCCGAGCCTTCCGAATTATCAACCTTACGCTATGCACCATGCACTATGCGCTTTGCATCGGGTAACGCATAACCCGCAACGCGCAACTTGCAACCCGTAACTCGTGACCCGTAACTCGTAACCCGTAACTCGAAAGATAATTGATGGGGATGTAATAATGAAACGAATTTTTCCGATCATCGTATCGGTGGTCGTATTTTTCGGCGCGCTGGATGTGATACAGGCCCATTTAAGCCACCGAATTTATGATCTCCAAAATAATAAAGAAATGCTGCTGTCCGAGGTAATTCCCGACCTCAAAAAAAATCGGATCATTCTGGTTGGCGAGCATCACCCCAATCAAGACCATCACTTCGCCCAGCTGAACGTAATTCAATCGCTCAACGAGGCCGGTGTCCAGGTGGCCATCGGTCTTGAAATGTTCCGCAACGACAGCCAGCAGGCCCTCGACCGGTGGGTTGATGGCAGCATCGGCCAGGCCGAATTCCAAGAAATCTATTACAACAACTGGAACTATCCCTGGTCGGCTTACGAAATGATTTTTGAATACGCCAAAAAAGAAAGATTACCCATGATTGGACTGAACGTCCCCCGGGGAATTACCCGCCAGGTGTCGCGCCGGGGATTCAACTCCCTTTCCGAAGAACAGAAAGGGACGCTTGCAGACGTGAGCTGCAGGGTTGATAAAGAATACATGGATTACATAAAAAAAGCTTTTGGTGGTCATGGTCATGGCCAGCTTAACTTCACCTATTTTTGTGAAGCCCAGCTGGTGTGGGACAGTGCCATGGCTGTCAATACCCTGGAATTTTTGAAAAAAAATCCGGATGCCGTCGTCGTGCTACTTGCCGGCACAGGGCACGTTCGTAAAGGGGCCGTACCGCGACAGATAAGCATCCGCTCGGAAATACCTTACGCAGTGATTCTGCCAAAAATTGAGGGAATTATTGATACGCAAACGGTCGGCATTAAAGATGCAGACTACATTATGCTCGATTTTTAATCGGAGCGAGGCGACACCGTAATTCTTGTCCGCCGCGCTCTTTGGCGGATTAGGCATTCTTGTCCGCCACGTTCTTTGGCGGATTAGTGCATTTTAGGCATTTCTTGAATTTTGCAGGCGGTATGATAGATACTTTTAACGTAGATTAACAGCAAAACATAATCTAAGGACCTATAGTGAACTACTGCAGCAACTGTGGCCAAAAATTAACCTTCCGCACGCCACCGGGTGATGATCGACCCCGGAATTGTTGCGAAGCCTGCGGCACGATCCATTACCAGAATCCTACTATGGTCGTGGGCTGCATCCCCGAATGGGATAAGAAAGTTCTACTTTGCCGCCGGGCCATTTCACCTCGCTACGGCAAATGGACACTACCGGCGGGCTACCTGGAAAACGGAGAAACGGTTGCCGAAGGTGCCGCCCGGGAAACTTATGAGGAAGCGCGGGCGAGGGTTGAAAAACTGACGCCTTATGCGTTATATAACATCTGTTATGTAAATCAGATCTATTTTATGTTTCGTGCCCGCCTGGCAGACGACCGCTTCAAACCGGGCACTGAAAGTCTGGAAGTCAAACTCTTTACAGAGGACGAGATCCCCTGGGAAGATATTGCCTTCCGGGTATTGCAGGAAACCCTCATGCAGTATTTTAAAGACCGTCCAACCGGACAATTTCCTTTTTATACGGGGGAGATCCTTTCGAACAATTTGAAGAAAGTATAGCGAGGTCGGCTCATGCCATTGATCAAAGGTCAAAAATCGCAACCCGGTAGAAGCTCTCTCAAAAATAGGCCAGAAGACATTTTTGAGAGAGCTTCTAAAACAGCCCTGTACCTAATTCTAATTTTCGTATTGATTCCTGTTTTAATATCATGCAGCGACAGCCAGGAACAGGACGACGCGACTGCGCCGGCCGATGTCATGCCCGAGAGCTTTACATTTTTTGATTTGGGAATCAATTCCCGGCTCAATAATAAGGTTCGCCAAGAACTCGGCAACAAACTGGGCCCTGATGCCATCGAGTACAGAAGCATCATGGATTTAGAAATCAATTACAAAGGCTTTTTAAAACAATATTTTCCGGACTTAAACGAACTCAACCAAAGATTAAATTTTCCGCCCCGAGAAAGGGTTGAGCATAACACCGTAAAGCTCATGTACCGCTATGCCACGAAGAAAAACGTACCTTTTGATTATGTCGAGCTCGTGTTTTCAAATTATACAAAGGCCCCGATTCTGTTCAGAATTAATTTTCGGAAGGATGAGACCGGAATTATCAAGACCCTTGAATCCAAGTACGGTCAACCCCAGGTCATCAGCTGGCAGGAAGAAAGCGGCAAATCCATGTACTGGATGAAGAATGGCGATTTTTTTATTAACTCTCTGGTGCCCGATCAGTTTGGTAATCCCACCTATCAAATCGTCATCTATTTCGTCAGGAATCTGGAGCAACTGATTGCTGCGGAAAAAGATGGGCGCAAAGAAAAATCTATCGAGAGAAACCAGTCCGGGAAAAAAGCCTTCTGAAAAACAGAAGTCAGACGACAGAAATGATAATCTATACTTTAACCCAAATTATCACAAATAATTTGACTTATCATAAAAGTTATCATATATATTTTTAGCATGTCGAACTCTGAACTGGTACATAGAATTCAAAAGATCGATCCGCCCGCAGACCGCTCTGCCTTTTTGTGGGGACCCAGGAAGACCGGGAAAACAACCCTTCTGCGCCAGCAATTCCCAGAAGCCTGCTGGATCGATTTGCTGGACTACGATCTTTTCCTTTCTCTGAGTCAAAGACCCAGTTCCTTACGACAGATTCTGGAGGCTCAGTTTTCAAAAACGGTGGTGATCGATGAGGTTCAAAAAATACCGAATCTCATGGATGAAATTCATTGGTTGATTGAAAACAGAGGATATCAATTCATCCTTTGCGGTTCCAGTGCAAGAAAAATCAGAAGGGGAAAGAGCGGCCTTCTGGGCGGAAGGGCATGGCGGTTTGAGCTCTATCCACTCGTTACCAGGGAGTTGGAGTCTTTTGATTTGGACAGGGCACTGCATGTTGGCCTCATACCCTCGCATTACTTTGCTGCAGACGCTGAAATGGATTTAAAAGGATACGTTCAAGACTATCTGAAAGAAGAAATTCAGGCAGAGGCTTTAACGAGAAATCTTCCTGCTTTCTCAAAATTTTTACGTTCCGCGGCAATCACAAACGGCATGCTTTTAAACTATTCCAATGCCGCAAGAGAATCCGGCGTTTCGGTGAAAACAATCAGAGAGTACTATCAAATTTTGGAAGATACCCTAATCGGAAGACAACTTGCGCCCTGGAGGAAAACAAAAAAAAGGCGCCTTATCGAAACGGCAAAGTTTTTCTTCTTTGATACGGGGATTGTGTCCAACCTATTGGAGCAACGCTCGCTTGCACGCGGGACGAGCGACTATGGAAGGGCGTTTGAACATTTCATTCTTCAGGAATGTTGGGCATACAGACACTATAGCAAACTCGATTTTCCCATCAGCTTTTGGAGAACGGCCAGTGGTTCGGAAGTAGATTTGATTCTTGGCGATGCAGAAGTCGCTATTGAAGTAAAAGCTTCGGCCAATGTGGCAGATCGGACGAAGGGCCTGCACCTATTTCATGAGGAAAATAAATGCCGCAAAAGCTTCATCATTTCAAAAGAACAAAGACCGAGAAAAATCTCTCCCCAGCTCACCGTGCTTCCCTGGCAAAACTTCTGTGAGATGTTGTGGGCAGGTGATATTTTATAGCCTTTTTCAGAGAAAAGGAGTGAAACGGACTTGTGCGCCTCTGGAGCATTAAACAGGGCAATAAACACGCAACCCGTAACCCGCAACTCGTACCTCGCACCTCGCAACCCGCAACACTTAACATTTGACATCCCTGCGGCTTTATAATATCTTCCATCCTGAATTCCATTAAGTCTTTGTTTTTCTATTTAATTTCTATTTAAATTTCTCTGACACTTATTAACACCCGGGGGGGGAGTGAAAGAAAAAATAAGAATCGTGGACGAGCGGACCGTAGAAGTAGATCTTCCGAATATGAATGGTTACGAGCGGATTGCCATGGAGTGCTCGGCCTCGTTTGCAAAAATCGGCGGGCTCTCCAAAGAACGTATCGAAGATCTAAAGACGGCTGTTTCCGAAGCCTGCCTGAACGCCATGGAACACGGCAATAAGGGACGCCCTGAAGCCAGAGTTGTAATCAGCATGCATCTGGGCGATAAAGACTTCAGGGTCTCGGTGAAAGATGAAGGCAATGGAATCCCGCATGTACCCCAGAACATTGACATCAGGAGAAAAGTGGCGAAGCTCGAACCTCCCAATGGCCTGGGGCTGTATTTAATTCAACAGCTGGTCGACCGGGTCGATTTTAACGAGAAAACCGACGGCGGCCACGTGGTCAAAATGGTTTTGAAGATGGAATGTCAGACAGCGCCCTGCCCTTGCGATGAAGATCAAACTCCAACGGTTATAGAAGGTAAACGCTGATCATGGAACAAACAAACCAATTCCAGCTGAAACAACAAAACGACGTTACCGTTTTACACATCAAGGGCGATATTACTGCCCAATCGGAACCCGTCATTAATGAAGCCTATAAAAAGGCAGATGACCAGGGAGCTGCGCAAAAGATTCTCGTTCAATTTGAAGAAGACGCCTATATCAACAG
>Ga0075304_1000299_pt1 | contig 11532 bp, 11 predicted proteins | sample Joice_CattailNLA_FD_120067 | JGI IMG/M metagenome (GOLD analysis project Ga0075304, IMG submission 120067) | Natural and restored wetland microbial communities from the San Francisco Bay, California, USA, that impact long-term carbon... | ecosystem: Environmental > Terrestrial > Soil > Wetlands ... | reverse complement strand
CGCGATCGACGCGCGGCGGGCGGCGCCTTTGCCGGAGCCGGAGGGCTTCGAGGTCGGTGCCTGCCTCGGCATCCCGGTCATGACCGCGCATCGCTGCGTATTCGCCGACGGTCCGGTGGACGGGCAGGCGCTGCTCGTCACCGGCGGTGCCGGCCGCGTAGGTTACTACGCCATCCAGTGGGCGAAGTCGGCGGGCGCACGGGTCATCGCGACGGCGAGCAAGCCCGCGGACGAACGTGCCTGCCGGGAACTCGGCGCCGACGCGGTCGTGAACCATCGCGAGCCCGGCTGGGGCGAGCGGGTCAAGGCGGCCAACGGCGGAGCGCCCGTCGACCGAGTCGTCGAGGTCGAATTCGGCGGCAACCTGCCGGAGGCGCTGCAGTGCATCCGCGTCGGGGGCACGATCGCGACCTACTCGTCGATGCAGGCACCCGAGCCCAAGCTGCCTTTCTACCGCATGATGTTCATGGACCTGACGGTGCGCATGGTGCTGGTGTACGTGATGCCCGAGGCCGCCAAAGAGGCCGCGATCGCGGACATCGGGCGATACCTGGCGGAAGGACGGCTGCAGCACCGCATCGCGCACCGGTTGCCGCTCGGGGAACTGGCGCGCGCGAACGAACTGGTCGAGCAGGGCGAGCTTCGCGGCTGCGTCGTCGTCGACATCGGGGAGTGACGGCGATGGCGCCTGGCAGCCGCGGCGCGTCCAGGCTCCCCGGCATCGTCGTCCTGCTGCTGGCGATTGCCGGCTGCGACCGCGGCAGCCCGCCAGCGACGCCCGAGGTTCGCCTGGGCCAGCAGGTCATCGCCGGGCGGGCGGGCGACTCGCACCAGAGTACTGCGGGCTTTCTCGGGATTCCCTTTGCCGAGCCGCCGGTCGGCGCATTGCGGTGGCAGGCACCGCAGCCCCTGCGTGCGGCGGCGGCGCGGCTCGACGCGACCGGGTTCGCCGCGGCCTGCTACCAGGACAGCTACAACAACGACTGGTACCGCAAGGTCGGCGCGGCATTCGGTGCGGAACCCGTGACTTTCGTCGATCCGCCGTTCAGCGAGGACTGCCTGTACCTGAACGTCTGGACGCCGGCGCCCGGCGAGGACGCCCGGCTGCCGGTCATGGTCTGGATCCACGGGGGCGCGAACCGTTCCGGCTGGTCTTTCGAGCCGAACTACCTGGGCGAGAACCTCGCAGCGCGCGGCAACGTCGTCGTGGTCAGCATCGCCTACCGGCACGGCGTGTTCGGATTCTTCGGTCACCCGGAACTCGATGGCGCGACCAATTTCGGCCTGCTCGACCAGCTGGCGGCACTTCGGTGGGTGCAGGCGCACATCGCGGCGTTTGGCGGCGATGCGGAAAACGTCACGATCTTCGGCGAGTCCGCGGGTGCCGCGGACATCGGCTACCTGACGGCGACGCCGATGGCGCAGGGGCTGTTCCGGCGCGCCATCAGCCAGAGCGGCGGCTACCAGATGCTCGAGCGCCGCTCGGTCGCCGATCTCGAGGCCCTGGGCAAGACCCTGGGCGCGGCCTTGCCGGGGCACCCGGATCTCGCGGGCCTGCGCCAGTTCGACAGCGCGACGATTCTCGCCGCCGCGAACTCGGCATTGAAGGACCACGATTGGGGACCGGCGGTGGACGGAACGACCGTCGCGGGGCCGATCACAGCGGAGGATCTCCTCGGTGTCTCACCGGTGGACCTGCTGGTCGGGACCAACCAGGACGAGTGGTTCATGTACGTGGACGACGACGCGGCCGCGCTCGCCGCCGCCATCGACGGGATGCCGGCTGCCGCGCGGGGAGCGTTGCGCGCACTCGCCGCGGCGGAACCGGCGGTGCGGCGCGGGCATGACCGGGCAGTCACCTTCGCGAACATGGCGTGTCCCGGCTACCTGATGGCCGACGCGGTGCGGCGTGCCGGCGGCAAGAGCTGGGTGTACCGGTTCACGCGCGTGCGGCCCGGGCCGGGTGGCGAACAGCTCGGTGCCTATCATGGGGCGGAGATACCCTACGTGTTCGATACGCACGATGCCTGGCTCGCGGCCGACGACGCCGACCGGCGATTGACGGAGGCGATGCAGCAGTACTGGGTCAACTTCGCGCGCAGCGGCGACCCGAACGGCGCGGGCCTGCCGGCCTGGCCGGCGTACGATGCGGAAAGCGCGCGCGTGATGACGCTCGGCGACGGGCTCGCACCGCAGGCGGCGCCCGACCACGCGCTCTGCCTCGAGCAGGCGGACGCACTCTACGGAGCTGCCCCGTGAACCATCGACCGGAAGACCGTCCCGCGACCGACTGGCCGATGTTCGGGCTGACCCTCCTGGTCATCCTGATGGCCTGCATCCCGATCTTCGGACTCGGCCACCGCGCCGAGACGACGATCATCGGTGCCTACGACGCGCTGACGCAGCGATTCGGCGTGCTCTATCTCTGGTACGGCTTCGGCACGCTCGTGTTCCTGCTCTGGCTGGCGGCGAGCCGCCACGGGCACGTGCGGCTCGGCGGCGACGGCACCCGGCCCGAGTTCCGCACTCCGAGCTGGCTCGCGATGATGTTCTGCGCGGGCGTCGGTGCGGGGCTCCTGTACTGGGCGGTGATCGAGTGGGGCTACTACATCGGCAAGCCGCCGCACGGGTTCTCGCCGCGAAGCCCCGAGGCGATCGAATGGGCGGCGGCCTACGGCCTGTTTCACTGGGGGCCGACCGGCTGGGCGATCCAGTGCCTGCCCGGCCTCGCGATCGCCTACGCCTACTACCAGCGGCGGGTGCCGTACCTCCGGCTCAGCACCGGCTGCAGTGGCCTGCTGCCCGAGGGCGTGAATGGCGCCCGCGGCCGCGCGCTCGACTTCCTGTACATGCTGAGCATCATCGGCGGCGCAGGCACCTCGCTCGGCCTTTCGACGCCGATGATCTCCGCCGCGTTCGCGGACTTCGCGGGGATCGAACGCAGCTTCGCGCTCGACGTCTCCGTGGTCGTCGCCTGCATCGCGATCTTCGGCACCAGCGCCTGGCTCGGCATCGAGCGCGGATTCAAGCGCATGGCGGATGCGGCGATGTGGATCGCGCTGCTGTTCCTGGTCTTCGTGCTCCTGGCCGGCCCGACGCTGTTCATCCTGAAGATGGCGACCAACGGCATCGGCCTCGTGCTGCAGAACTTCCTGCGCATGAACACCTGGACCGATCCCGTGCGCAACGCCGGCTTCGTCGAGAACTGGACGGTGTTCTACTGGGCCTGGTGGATCGCCTACGGGCCCTTCGTCGGCCTCTTCGTGACCCGCATCTCGCGCGGCCGCCGCCTGCGCGACATCATCCTCGGCATGCTGAGCTTCGGGACGCTCGGCGCCGGGATCTTCTTCATGGTGCTCGGCAACTACGCCATGCACCTGGACCTCGCCGGCATCGTGGACGTGACCGGCCTCATGGCAAAGGCCGGGGAGGCCGAGGCCATCGCCGCCGTGATCGGCAGCCTGCCGTTCGCGAAGCTCGCGCTCGCGGTCTTCACGCTGGTTGCGGTGGTGCTGCTGGCGACGACTTACGACTCCGCGTCGTACACGCTCGCCTCCGTGTCGACGCAGCGCCTGGAGGCCGGACGTAACCCGGCGCGCTGGAACCGGCTGTTCTGGGCCTGCGCGCTCGGCATCGTGCCGGTCACGCTGATGTTCGTCGAGGGCGGCATCAAGGTGCTGCTGTCGGCGACGATCGTGGTCTCGCTCCCGCTGCTCGTCGTCGGCGTGCTGCTGGCAGTCTCTCTGATGCGGATGCTGCGGGAGGATGCCGCCGGGCCCGCCCGCTGATCGACGGCGGATTCGCCGTTCAGGCCGGGGCGGCGGTGCCCGCGGCGAACAGCTGCCATTCGCGCGGGATGTCCTTCAGGGCGTGCGACCCGCGGTCGGCGAATTCGATGCCGGAGCCGGACACGAGGTCCTTGACCGTGCTCGAAACCAGCACCTCACCCGTCTGCGCCTGCGCTGCGATGCGGGCCGCCGTGTGCACGGCGATGCCATGTACCTTGCCGCCGGCCAGCTCGATCTCGCCAGTGTGCAGGCCTGCGCGAATCTCGATGCCGAGCGATTTCACGGCGTTGTGGATGCGGAAGGCGCAGCCGACCGCGCGCGCGGGCCCGTCGAACGTGGCGAGGAATCCGTCGCCCGCCGTGTCGATCTCCACGCCGCGAAAGCGGTCGAGTTCCCTGCGCACGGTCGCGTGGTGGCGCTCGAGCAGCTCGCCCCAGGCGCGGTCGCCGAGTCGCGCGGCGTGGCGCGTGGAACCGACGATGTCCGTCACGAGCACCGTCGCGAGCACACGGTCTGGCTCTCGCTCGGGCCGGTCGCCGGTCAGGAACTCCTGGATCTCGTCGAGTACCGAGTCCTGGTCGCCGACCCACGGCATGTGGTCCTCGCCGGCCAGTTCGACGAAGCGCGCCCCGGGGACCTGCTGCGCCAGCCAGCGGCTCTCGTCAATACGCACGCTGCGGTCACCGGTGCGGTGCATGACCAGGGTCGGCACGTGGATCGCGGGCAGGATATGCCGGGCGTCAACGGCGGAGTTCATGCGCAGCAACGTGACTGCCGCGCCGGGGCTCGCGGCATTCCTGAAGTAGGCGTTCAGTCGGTCCAGGAAGGCCTCGTCCCCCATCTTGCTCGGGACGTAAAGCGACAGGTCGATGCCGCGGCCCCAGTCGCGCTCGACCTCCGCGTAGAACTGCTGTCTCTGTTCGGCCGTCGGTGCCCACGGGTAGTCCGGGCTCCAGAGCCGTTTCGCGAAGGTCCCGAACAGCAGCAGTGCCCGCGTGCGCTCCGGATAGGAGGCGGCAAAGAGCGTGCTGAGGTTGCCGCCCTCGGAAAACCCGAAGATGGCGGCACGCTTCGAGCCGGCGGCATCCATGACGGCGCGAAGGTCGTCCATCCGCTCCTCGAGCGGCGGCAATTGCGATGGAGGCACCCGGTCCGAAAGCCCGGTGCCCCGCTTGTCGAAAACGATGAGGCGCGTGAATGAGGCAAGTCGGCCCAGGAAGCGCGCGAGCGAAGGTTCCTCCCATGCGAGCTCGACGTGCGAGACCCAGCCCGGCACGTACACCAGGTCGAGCGGGCCGTCACCCACGACCTGGTAGGCGATGTGCAGGTCGCCGCTGCGGGCGTATTCGGTACGCGGATGCAAGTCAGCCCTTGCGCGAGAAGCGCCTCCAGATCAATCCCGCGACAGCCGCCGGCACGCCGAATACGACAAGCAGGAAGGGCAGTTCCTGCGTCACCGTGTAGCCGGCGCGGCTGACGCCCATCCAGAGGTTGGCAAGCGCCGCGGCCAGCCACACGGGAATGAACCACAACGCCGCCCTGGCCACGGATCGCACGCCGCCCTGCTTGCCAACCAGCACGAACAGCGCGAGCAGCACCAGTCCGCCGCCGATGACCATGATCGAATGCATGAGCTAGCCTCCTCTCTTCACCGCGAGACTCAATTGAAGGTACCGGCGATCCGCGAGCCACAGCTCGGTACCAAGAAACGCCGCGAGCACCGCTGCGATCGATGGCACCGGCCATGGGCAGAATATCGCGAGCAGTACGCCGGCGATCGCGATCGGGAACAGCAGGGAAAGCCCGAGGCGCGCGTGGTGAGGGCGCACGTGAAGCAGCCAGACCGTCAGCAGGAATAGTGCAACTGGCACGGCAATCGAAGCCGCTGCGAGCTGGCGGTCGATCGACGCCTCACCGAGGAGGTAGTCGACGTTCACCGCGAGCCCGGCACCGACTGCGGCCGTCGCGGCGAAGATGCAGTAATGGCCGTAGCCCCACATGAACGCAACCCGATTCGACGTGAGGAACCGGTGGGCCGGCTTCGCGAAGTAGACCCACCAGAGGGAGAATAGGATTACGAGCCCCCCGCCGATCAGGGCGAGGAGAGCCGCGCTGTACCCGTGGCCTTCGACGCCTTCGCGGACTGCGTGCGTGGCGGCGAGCACCGACTCGCCGAGCACGATGATGGTGAAGAGCCCGTAGCGCTCGGCGATGTGGTGCGGATGCCAGGGCGTCGGCGCCGCACGCTCCGCCCAGACGGGGACCGACATCTCGACCAGCGCCATGAACCACCAGCCCCAGAGCGGCCATTTGCCCGTAAACAGCATGACCGACCAGCCGAGCATCGCGAGCGTGACGCCGGCCGCGAAGCGCAGGCAGGCCTTGCGGCAGGCCGGGTGAGCGCGTGCGGCACGAAGCCACAGGAATACGAGGCCTGCGCGCATGACGAGGTAGCCGACGAAGACCACGTCGAACTGCCTCAGGTCGAAGGCGCGCGGGATACCTGCGGCAATGATGAGGCAGCCCGTGATCTGCACCATCACCGCGAGCCGGTACGGCCCGTCATCGTTGTCGTAGGCGGACGCCTGCCAGGAGAAGTTCATCCAGGCCCACCAGATCGCGAAGAAGACCGTCAGGAAGCTCGCGATGCCGGTGCCCGCGTGGTTGTCCGCGATGGCGTGGTGCAGGCCGGCGCCGGCATAGGCAACAGCGACGACGAAGCACAGGTCGAAGAGCAGCTCGAGGCTGGTTGCCGCGCGGTGAGGCTCGCCAGGGTCGCGCGGCCCGATCGGGCGGCGCCAGGGGAAGCTAGGAAAGTCGGAGGTGTCGGTCATGGCTCGCGGTAGCATTCCACAAGGCGAATCAACGTGCGAGCCGGCGCGCTGCCGCGCCAAGCAGCATCCGCGAATAGAGCTTGTGAAAGCCGATCAGCGGCCCGTGTACGGGCCCGAGGCTCTGCCCGCCCGTCATTGGATCCCGTAGTGGCTCGACGACCGACCCGAAGTAGAGGCGGGTGCCCGGCATGCCGTCGATCGTCGACACCATGAACCAGGACCGCGTGCGGCCGGTGAAGTCGCGCATCAGCAGCTGGTCGGCTGCGCGCGCCTCCACGGACCAGGCCGCGAACGTGTCACGCTCACGGTACGCGAGCTGGCGCGCTTCCTCATCCGTTGATGGACGCGCAACCGCAAGGCGCAGGATCCAGCGCTCGAGCCGGAACAGCCCGGTGGTGTAGAACGCCGTCACGAAATCTGCGTACGTGACCGACCGCGTAAGATCCGTGAAGAAACAGTCGGCGTAGGCGCCCGCAGCCTGGTATCGCTGCGTCAGGGCACCCGCCGGCAGCGCCCCGGCGTGGATGGCTACTTGCGTTCCTTCGGCGTGTAGCCCGCCGGCACCTGGAACAGCGCATCGTCGAGCGGCGCGGTATCCACCGAGTCGATCGTCGTGGTGGTCGAGACGCCGCCCATCCTGGCCATCATCTCCACGATCGGCCCTTCGCCCTCGGCCTTGATGTCCATCTGCGATTCCAGCGGCATGCCGCCGATCTTCGAGAACTCGGCGTACATCTGCGCCATCGCCTTGGCCTGACCGGGCGCGCCCTTGGCCGCGCGCGGGTCGCTGAATATCCAGCCCTTCTCGGCGGCGCCCCTGTAGAAGGCGGCGTAGTCCTCGGAACCGGGCGCGCCCTTGGCGATCCAGGAAACACCCTTCAGGAGCATCGTGACCGGCATGCCGCCCGGACCGCCGATCGTTGCGGGCACGACGATCTCGACGTCGTAGCCTTCCGTGGTCTGTCCGTGGATCGTTTTCGTCTGGCCGTTCGGCGCCATCGATGCCTTCACGCCGTCCACCGCGACGGCCTGGTTCACCTCCTGCGTGAAGGCGCCCATGTCCCAGACGTCCACTTCCTTTTTCTGCTCGTTGAGGATGTACATCTTCTGGGCGTCCACGTCGAAGATGGTCACGTTGCTCGATTTCCCGGAAGTCGCTTCCGAGCGCATCTTCAGGCCCTTGATGTAGGTGACGTTCGCGGTCTCGCCGGACATGCCGAGGCCCTTGCCGGTGGCGGTGGCCTTGAGGGTGACGTCGGCCCGGGCGGGCGCGAGGGCGACGAGGGCGAGCACGGCGGGCAGCAGCCTGCGATCCATTTCGCAACTCCGGCACGGGGAAAGCCGGAATTCTACTCCTGCCGGTCGTCCTCGTCAGTCGGGCTCAACTTGACCTCCGGCCCCATCTCGTAATCGAGCCCGAGGAACATCCGGTATCGCTCGATCGTGGCAGCCGGGGCCTCCTTGGTGCGCAGGTACCAGCGGCCCTCGTGCAGGTTGGCGCGATCAACGTCGGCGACTTCCGTGTCCTGCAACCGGACCGTGTACTCGACGACGGCCGTGCCGTCGCCGGGCAAGGTGACTTTCGTCACGCGGATGGCGCTCTGGTGCAGCTGCTCGTAAACGTGCGGCAGGATCTCGCGCATCATGAAATTCATGCCGGCGAACACCTGCGCCTCGGTCATCCCGTCGCGCTTGCGCGGCGGGGTGCCGGTGAAGAACGCCTTCGCCAGCGGCTGGACATTGACGTTCTTGCTCTCGGCGGCCTCGAGGAAGAGCGGCAGCAGGCCTTCCTTCAGCTCGCCGAGGTCGCGCGGGTCCAGGAAAGCCGCAGCCGCGACGAAGTCGGACTGCGCGTAGGCCTGCCAGTAGTCCTCCATGAGCGTCGTTACTTCGGTCTCCGAAGCGCGGGCCGCGCCGGCGGCAAGCAGCAGCACGATCGCCAGGCGCCGTAACGCAGGCGTGGCTACGCTCACGGCCTACGCCCGCCGTTTGTCGACGACGAAGGACTCGTCGATCTCGGCGATGCGGCGCGTCCCTGCCTGGCGCATGTTGCCGGCGAGCTCCGCCTGCAGGATCTCGAGCACGCGCTCGACGCCCTCCTGCCCGAAGGACGCCAGTCCCCAGATGTAGGGCCGGCCGATGCCGACCGCATCCGCGCCGAGCGCGAGCGCCTTGAAGACATCGCTGCCGCGGCGCACGCCGCCATCCACCAGAACCGGCACGCGGCCGGCGACCGCCGGCGCGACTTCGGCGAGGCTGTCTATCGACGCGCGCCCGCTGTCCTCGGCGCGTCCGCCGTGATTCGAGACGATGACGCCGTCGACGCCGTGCTCGATGGCGAGCAGCGCGTCCTCGCGCGTGGCGAGGCCCTTGATCACGAGCTTGCGCGGCCAGATGTCGCGCAGGCGCCGGAGGTACTCCCAGGTCATGTCGGCCGGCTCGAGAGAGCCCACGTTCGACAGGTCGAGCCCGCTGAACATCGGCTTGCCGACGATGAAACCGGAAAGCTGCGTGCGGCCGGTCGTGTGGCAGGTCGTGCAGTCCCGGGAATCGCGGGGGATCGCGCGCGCGAGCGTCACGCGGTTGGAGCCGCCTTGCAGGTCCACGGTCAGCACCAGAACCGGGCAGCCGGCGGCTTCGGCGCGGCGCACGAGCGCCTGGGTGACTGGCCAGTGGTCGGTGGGGTAGAGCTGGTACCAGACGGGCTCGCCGCGCGCCGCGTTCACGTCTTCGACGCCGGTCGAGGAGACCGTCGACAGGATCTGCAGGTGCTTCTTCGAACGGGCCGCTTTCGCGCTCGCAATCTCGCCGTCCGCATGGAACGCGCGCTGGCTGCCGACCGGATCCAGGAAGATCGGCGACTGCCAGGTCGTTCCGAAGAGGTTGACGGAGGTGTCAATCCGGGAGACGTCCACCATCCGTCGCACGCGCAGGCCGTAGTTCGCGAAACCGGCGTCGTTCGCGTGCAGCGTCGCGTCGCCGTCCACGCCGGTCTTGAGATAGCCCCAGTGCGCGGGAGGCAGTTTCGAGCGCGCGAGGCGCTCGAAGTCGAAGATGTCGAGCGCCTTGGCGGGGGAGTCGATGAGCGGATCTTCACCCGCGATGGCCCGCAGCGCAGGCGTGAGGCTCGCGAGCGCCGGGGCCGCGAGCATGGACTGCAGGACGCGCCTGCGGGTGTGCACTGTCATGGCTGTCCCTTGACCTGCCGATCCCAGTCCGCCGAATCATAGTGTCCCTGCGATTCCGCGATGAGGCCGTCCGCGCCGATCGTCCATTCTTCGAAGCCGCCAATCTTCACGGGCCGGCCCGTGCCGCCCGGGCCCGAGTTCGTGCCGGTGAATCGCCAATGGTAGCGGTACTTGCCGTTCGCGTACTCGAGCGAGTCCAGCTCGACGACCATGTCCGGGTAAGCCGTCATGAAGGCGCGAACGGCCTCGGTGATGCCGGTGCGGCCGACGGAAGGCGTGCCGCCGTTGATGGTCAGCGACCCGTCCTCGGCGTGGAACGCGGCGACGCGCGCGGGATCCCGGCTGCTCCAGGCGGCGCTGTAGCGGATGGCGAACTGCTTCATGTCGGTGGCGGCGACGGGATGCGTCACACGCGTGGAGTGCAGCAGCGCGACCTTCCACCGGCCATCCTCGCGCCGCAGGACCGCGCTCTCCAGCCACTCACGCTCGCGCGTGCCGCGCTTGTCGTCGTGGATCCCGGACTTGAGCGTATAGACGGCCCAGGCCACGTCGCCGTGGATCTTCACCGAGTCGAAGTCGAAGCGGTCGGTGCGCCGGAATCCGGTGCCCGGCTTCGCCATGTTCGCGACGTCGCCCTCGCGGTCGATCAGCTCGCCGTGCTCGAGCAGCAGGAAATCGTCCGTCGTCGTCCGGCGATAGCGGGCTTCGTCGAAGCTGCTGTAAGCCGCGTAGTTTTCCTGGATGGCCGCCTTGACGGCAGCCGCATCGTCGGCGAGCGCCGGCGTCGCAAGCCATCCCGCCGCGAGCAACAGGACCGTTGCAAAACGAGCTGGAGTCAAGCATCCCCCTCTGGCGAGCCTACCGGTTCCGTCGCGCCACGTCCTCCATGAGTTGCGCGTTCCGTTCCTGGTAGAAGCGGAACAGCTTCGCGAACTCAGGCTCCGAGCCCGCGAAGTAGCCGATCTGGCGCACGTGCACCTGCCCGTTTTCCTCGACCATCTGGCGCGTGATCCAGGCGGGATGCGCCGGATGGTCCTTCGTGGTGAAGATCCAGAACGTGCGCGTGCGCATGTCCGAGAAGGCAACCTGGTTCTGGCCTGCCAGGATCTCGGCGGAGGCCAGGTGGGTCTGCCGGATCTGTTCGGCGTATTGCGCCCACTGCTCAGGCGTAATCTGCGGCGTCGGGTAGGGCTGGAACTCCTGTGCGAGGGCAGTCCCGGCGAGCAGCGCCAGCAGGACGGCGGCGAGGCGTATCGGGCGATTGGGCGTTCGCATGGTGCGCAATATTAGCGCGACTGTCCGTTCAAGGCTTTGACCTGAGCAAGGGCTGGCCCGGGAAGACCGAGTCGATGAACCTGCCTTCGTCGACGACCACCGTGCCGTCCACGACCAGGTAGCGCACGCCCTCGCTCGGCTCCGTCGGCGCGCGGAACGTGGCGCGATCGGTCACGCTACCGGCATCGAACACGACGAGGTCCGCCCGCGCGCCCACCTGCAGCCGCCCGAGCCGCTTCGCCTCGGGCGTCAAGGCCTCGAGGCGCTGCGCGGGCATCAGGGACATCTTGCGGATCGCCTCCGGCAGGGTCAGCGACTGCCGGTCGCGTACGTAACGACTCAGCACCCTGGAGTAACTGCCGGCCCCGCGCGGATGCATGAGAGAACCGTCGCTCGCGATCATCGCGAGCGGGGCGGCCATGATCGCGTCCACGACCTCGTCCGGGT
>Ga0075304_1000298_pt1 | contig 11546 bp, 12 predicted proteins | sample Joice_CattailNLA_FD_120067 | JGI IMG/M metagenome (GOLD analysis project Ga0075304, IMG submission 120067) | Natural and restored wetland microbial communities from the San Francisco Bay, California, USA, that impact long-term carbon... | ecosystem: Environmental > Terrestrial > Soil > Wetlands ... | reverse complement strand
CGGCGGCGGCGGGCCCCCGCCATTGCCCCCTCCTCCTCCACCGCAGGATGCCGCAAGGACTGCCAAGGCCAGGACCCACAAATGTTTGTTCACGCGATTGCTCCAGCTCCGTTGTCGGTGACGAGTTGGAGCAGAGTCTCATCGGCCCCGTTCGGCCGCCTCAAGCGCCGGAGCGCGCCGATTCGTCCATTAGTGCGCGGGTGGACCCGATGGATCGGCGACGACGCCCGCGCGCGACGTGCGGTACTCGGCGGGCGTGAGCCCGGTGTGTTGACGGAACAACTTGAAGAACGTGGAACGGGCACGAAACCCGGCCTGCCGCCCGAGCGCCTCGATCTTGACCCGCGATTCCCGCGGGTCCGACAGCAGGCGTTCGGCCTCGCGCAGGCGGTAGCCGTTGACGAAATCGTAGAAGTTGGTCGTGCCGGCGCGGTTCAGGGCGCGCGAAACCGCGTTCGGATGCGTGCCGATCAGCCGCGCGAGCCCGCCGACGTTGAAGTCGGGTTGCGTCCAGGGACTGGACTCGAGCATGACCGCCCTGATTCGCACGAACAGGGCCTCGTCGGCGCCATCCGGCCTTGCATCCCGGCCCCGCGCGAGACGGCGCAGGCTGGGCGACTCCGCGAGCGCGATCCCGATGGCGGCGAATGCCCAGGCGGCAACCACGGCGAAGGGCGCATAGTCCACGAAACGCGTCAGTTCGATCACGCGCAGGAACGAAAGGGTCTGCAGGACGTTGGCGAGCGCGAGCGCGGTCGCCGCGCCGAGCACGCACCCGGACGCCAGCCGATCGGCCGCGCTGCCCCCGGCCCGTACCCAGACCCACCACGATGCGCCGAGCATCGCGTACTCGAGCCCGATGACGTGGTGAAGGTTGACCACCCCGTTCAGCGACGTCCCAAACACGAGCGCGGCCGCCAGGTGCGCGGCAAATGGCAGGAACCAGACCCAGTGCAGCCGAAGGCCGCGCGACGCGTGAAGTGCGTAGCCGTACAGGAGCGGACCCGCGGGCGTGGACAAGAGCGGAATCAACAGCTTTCCCGCCGGGGACATGCCGACACCCGGCGTGAAGCCGAAGACGATCACCCAGGCAGTCGCCGCCAGGAGCGCCATCCATGACGCCAGGCAGGCGAGACCGAAAGATCGCTGGTGCCAGGCGTGGGCCGCGATGCCCAGGGTCAGGATCGTCGCCAGGATGGCCACGATTTCGCGCAGCAGCATCGTCTAGACCCGGTGCAAGGGCCGCCGGATCGTGCGGCGCCCGCTCATGCCGCCGGCACGGGCCCGCTGCGCGCCTCCCGATACTCGGAAGGCGTCTGCCCGGTGTGCTCGCGGAACAGCTTGAAGAACGTGGATCGCGCGCGGAATCCCGCCAGCCGGCCGAGCGCCTCGATCTTCAGGTTGCGTTCGACGGGATCGGTCAGCAGCCGCCTGGCCTCGCGGATCCGGTACGAATTGACGTACTCGTAGAAAGTCGTATTGCCGGCACGGCTGAGCGCCCGCGAGACGGCATTGGGATAGGTATCGAGGAGCCGGGCAACCCCGCCGACGTCGAGATCCGGGTCGCTCCACGGGCGTCGTTCCTCCATCAGACGGCCTGCGCGCTCGAACAGATCGCGGTCGGCCGCGTTCACGGCGGGCGTGATGCCGGGCACGAGGCGGCGCAGCCACGGCGAGTCCAGAAGCGCCATGACCAGTACCGCGACCAGCCAGGCGCCGAAAATGACTAAGGGCGCCTGCCGGATCGGCCGGAAATCGAGCCAGCCCAGCCAGTCGAGAATCCCGGCTGCCTGGCCGGCATGCAGGCTGGTCACTGCGACGAGCACGCCCAGCACGGGCAACTGGCCATTCACGGATCGCGAGCCGCGCAACCAGACGATCCAGGCGATGCCCGTGTAACAGAACTCCACGAGCATGGCGCGCAGCGCGCCAAACCATAGATTCACGCCGAGGCCGAGAGCTGCGATCGCAGCGGCGTGCAGGAGAAACGGCAGGAACCAGGCCCAGTGGAGCCGCTCGCCGCGCACGGCGTAAACGACGTAGCCGAGCAGCAGCGGCCCTGCCAGCGTCGTCAGCGGCGTTGCGACCAGGTTGCCTACGGGCGTCAGCAGGCCATTTGGCCACACCAGGAACACCATGGCCCAGGCCGACAGTGCGGCCGTGGTCATCCACAGCGCAAGGCAGCCGACACCGAAAGATCGCTGGCGCCAGGAATGGATGCCGAAGCCGGCGGCCATCACGGTGGCCAGCACCGCGAGGGCGATGCGCAGCACCATGATCATTGCGCTTGCATCGCCCTACTCGAGCTCGACTTTCGCCTGCTCGACGTCGAGCCGCTCCATCGCGTCCGCCGGCTTGCAGGCGGCGGCCTTGCGGTACAGCTCGACCGCCTGCTTGCGCTTGGCGTCCCCGTGCAGCATCAGCAGGCCGTTGGCGTACTCCATGTGCGCGATCGCCGATCCCGGATTCAGCTTGAGCGCCTGCTCGAAGTGCTTCACGGAGGCGCCCGCATCCGCGCCGTAGGTGAGCTTGCCGAGCGCGCCGACCTTGTCGATGATTTCCGCGTGGTAGAGGCCGAGCGCGATGTGCGCATCCGCGTGCTTCGGGTCGAGTTTCAGCGCGCGGTCGAGCGCCTTCCTGACCTTTCCGCCGATGCCCTCGGCGAGCGCCTTGACGATCGAGATGCGCTGCGCGTAGCGGCCGAGCACGAAGGCCTGCAGGTACCAGGCGTTCGCGTCGTCCGGCGACTCGCGGGTCGCCGCGTCGGCGCGTTTCGACGCGTCGAGCAGCAGCTGGGTCGCAGGCTTGTCGTCGTCGACCAGGTAGGTCGCCGCGACCGCCGCCGCCTTGCCGGCGGCATTCGCGCCGCTCCCCTTAAGCTTCGAGCCGAGCGCGATCGCCTCGGCGAAGTCCCCGCGGTGGAACGCGCGCCAGGCGGCCTGGGCCCTTGCGTCCGCGGGAAACGCCTCGCGGTCGCCCTTGTGCAGGCGGTCCCAGGCTTTCTTCAGCGCATCGCCCTCGAAGCGATACGGTTCCTGCGGGTAGGGGAATGCCGGAATCCTGACCGAGGCCATCCTGTACTCCTTTCGCGAACGCGCTATTCTGCCGCATCGAGCCGCGCCCGAGGCGGGGCCGGCAGGAGAACCTCATGGCGGCGAAGAAAAAAGGCAAGCTCGGCGGCGGGAGTTCGAAGGCAAAGGAGCAGGACCTGCTCTATTCCGCCCAGCAGATCTGGCAGGCCGGCCTCGGGGCACTGGCCCAGGCGCAGGCGGGCGCGCCCAAGGTCTTCGAGGACCTGATGCGCGAGGGCGGCAAGCTGCAGGGCGGCGCGCTGGATGCCGCACAGAAGGCCGTGATGCAGGCCTTCCGCGGCGCGCAGAAGACCGTCAACCGCCGCATCGACAACGTCCAGGCGCAGGCCGGCGAGACCTGGGACAACCTCGAGAAGATCTTCCAGGCGCGCGTGCAGCGGGCCTTGCATCAGCTCGGCGTGCCGTCTGCCGCGGAATTCGCCGCCCTGAAGCGCCGCGTCGAGGCGCTCGATGCGGGCGTCAGTCGAAAGGGTGGCGCGAAACGATCGTCTCGTCCCGCTCGGCGCCGGTCGAAATCATCGTGACCGGCACGCCGCACGTGGACTCAAGCCGCGCCAGGTAGGCGCGCGCCCCGGCAGGAAGCCCGGCAATGGACCGGACGCCCGCGGTCGGCGACTGCCAGCCGGGCAGCGTCTCGTAGCGCGGCGCACCGTCCGCGCCGTATTCAACGCACAGCTTCACCTCGTCGAGCCCGTCGAGCACGTCGAGCTTCGTGACGCACAGTCCCGTGATGCCGTTGTTGACGATGGAGCGCCGGAGCGCGACAGCGTCGAACCAGCCCGTGCGCCGCGGCCGCCCCGTGACCGCGCCGAACTCCTGGCCGACACGCGACAGGTGGCGGCCCACGTCGTCGTCGAGCTCGGTCGGGAACGGCCCTGCACCCACGCGGGTCGTGTAGGCCTTCACGATGCCGAGCACGTCGTCGATGTCGCGCGGCCCGAGGCCCGTGCCGACCGACGCGTAGCCGGCAACCGTGTTCGACGAGGTCACGAACGGGAACGTCCCGTGGTCCACGTCGAGCATCGTCCCCTGGGCGCCCTCGAAGAGCACGTTGGCGCCCCTGCTGCGCAAGGCGTGCAGCTCGCCCGTGACGTCGCAGACGATATGCCGGATCCGCTCGCCCTGCGCGAGGCAGGCATCGAGCGTGGCGGCAGGGTCCACGGGCGCCTCGCCGTGCCGGCGCTCCAGCAGGAAATTGTGGTACTCGAGCAGCTCCGCGAGCCGCTCACCGAACCGGCGATGATCGGCGAGGTCGCCCACGCGCACTGCGCGGCGCGCGACCTTGTCCTCGTAGGCGGGACCGACGCCGCGCCCCGTCGTGCCGATCTTGCGGTCCCCGCTCGCGCGCTCGCGCGCGCGGTCGATCATCGCGTGCGAGGGCAGTACCAGCGGGCACTGCGCGCTGACCCGCAGGCGCTCGAGCGCGGGCACGCCCTGCGCCGCGAGCATGTCGGCCTCGGCGAGGAGCGCGTCCAGCGAGACGACGACGCCGTTGCCGATGAAGCAGCGCACGCCCTCGCGCAGCACGCCGGACGGGATCAGCGACAGGACGGTCTTGACCCCGCCGATCACCAGGGTGTGGCCGGCGTTGTGCCCGCCCTGGAAGCGGGCGACGGCCGAAACGCGCTCGGTCAGGAGGTCGACCAGCTTGCCCTTGCCCTCATCGCCCCACTGGGCGCCGACGACGACGACAAAGCGACCCACGGGATGCTCAGCCTCGCGCGAGCCAGAGCACGAGGACCCCGGCGACCATGCTGGCGGCCCCGGCCACGCGGAACGTGGCGTCATCCATCGCCAGCATGCGCTCCAGCGTGCGCCGGATCGCGCGCGGGCTCAGGAACGGCAGGATGCCCTCGATCACCAGCAGCAGGCCGATCGCGGCCGCGAGGTCGGGCCATGCGACGCGCATGGTAACTGGATGCCTTTACCGGCCGGACTGCTTGAAGTACTTGAAGAACTCGCCCTTGGGCGCGATCACCAGTACGTCGTTCGGCTGGCCGATCGACTTGCGGTAGGCCTCGAGGCTGCGGTGCAGCGAAAAGAACTCGGGATAGCGTTGGAATGCGCGCGCGTACGTCAGGGCCGCCTGCGCGTCGCCTTCGCCGCGTATCACCTCCGCGTCGCGGTTGCCGTTGGCGAGGATCTCCGTGCGTTCGCGTTCCGCTTCCGCGCGGATGCGCTGTGCCTGCTCGTCGCCTTCCGCGCGCAGCTGCGAAGCCTGGCGCGCGAAATTCTGCCGCATGCGGTTGTACACCGACTCGGAGACCTCTTCCGGCAGGTCGATGCGCTTCACGCGCACGTCGACGAGGGTCAGGCCGAGCTGGCCCACCGATGTGCCCGCGAACTGCAGGATATCGCCGATGAACTCGGTGCGCGCGGCGGCCACGACCTGCTGGATCGTGCGCTTGGCGATGACGCCCTTGAGGCCGTCCTTGACGACCTCGGCGAGGCGCCCGGCCGCCGCTTCCTCGTCGCCAGCGGTCGCAAGGTAGAATTGGCCGACATCCGTCACCCGCCACTTCACGAAGAAGTCGACGTTCAGGATCTTGCCTTCGCTGGTCAGGAACGGCTCGGCCGGATAGCTCCGCGTCAGCACGCGCCGGTCGAATTTCTGCACGGTCTCGATGAACGGGATCTTGAAGTGCAGGCCCGGATCGAAGTCGGCGGCGACAATCTCGCGCAGCCGGAACTTGATGGCGAGTTCGGTTTCCTTGACGGTGAAGACCGCCGCGGACGCGAGCCACGCCACGAGCAGGGCGCCGATCAGTGCCTGGAATGCGCCGCGACTCATCTCAGCGCTCCCTCCGGGCACGCGGGTCCTCGGCCTCGAACTCGCTGCCGTCGTCCAGCCGGATGGTCGGCGGAGTGTCCGTCGGGTTGCGTGCCGGGCTGCGCAGTTCCATGAGCTTGTCGATCGGCAGGTAGATCATGTTTCCCGTGCCCTCGACGTCGACGATGATCTTGGCCGACGAACCGAGCACCTGCTCGATGGTCTCGAGATAGAGGCGCTCGCGCGTGACGGCCGGCGCGCGCTGGTACTCGGCCGCGAGCGCGAGGAACCGCTGGGTCTGGCCGTCGGCGTCCGCGATCACCCGGTTGCGGTGCGCGCGAGCGCCCTCGACCACGCTGACCGCCGCGCCGCGCGCCTTCGGGACGATGTCGTTCGCGTAGGTCTCCGCCGAAAGCGTCGCTCGTTCCTTGTCCTCGCGCGCCTTGATCGCGTCCTTCTGCGCCGGCGCGACCTGCTCCGGGACGCTCACCCCCTGCAGGTTGACGCTGATGACCTCGATGCCCGTGTTGTAGGCGGCGATGGTCCGCTGCACGAGGTCCTTGGTCTTGGCGCTGATTTCCTGGCGCCCGGCTTCCAGGACGAAGTCGAGCTTGCTCTGCCCGATCACCTCGCGGATCGCGCTCTCGCTGACGTCGCCGAGCGTCTGCTCGGGGTCGCGCACGTTGAACGCGAACTTGACCGGGTCCACGCGCCGGTACTGCACCGCCAGGTCGATGTCCACGAGCGCCTCGTCCTGCGTCAGCATCCGCGTGCGGTCGGTGAAACTGCGGAACTCGGTCACGTTGATCACGGTCCGGCGGTCGATTGGCCACGGCAGGCGCATGTTGAGGCCGCCGGAGGTGGTCTTGACGTACTGCCCGAAACGCGTGATGACCGAGCGCTCCGCCGCGCCATTCAGGTAGAAGCTCCCGAACAACACCCAGGCGGCGACGAGACCGAGCAGCACCGACCCGATGCCGAGCGCGCGACCGCCGGCGCCGGAGGAACCGCCCCCGGGCGCGCCGCCGCCGCCGCCGCCGCCGAACAGGCCGCGCAGCTGCTTCTGCAGACGACGCAGCAGTTCGTCGAGGTCAGGCGGGCCCTTCTCGGGCCGGCGCTGCCAGGGATTCTCGTTCTTGCCGGGATCGTTCCAGGCCATGGTTGGTGTCGGCTTGCTCGGGAGTTCAGGCCGCGGAACTTGCGGCGTCACGCCCGAATTCTACGAAGCCGGGCGCGGGCAGACAAGGCGAGACTGCGGTGCCGAACTCGACGCCCGCTGCGTGGCAGAGCAGTACGAGCTCCTGCGGCGAGGATTCGACGACGAGACGCGTGTTTCCGTCCTCCATTGCCTCCTCCGCGTGCACCAGCCGCAGTTCGTACAGACGCGCCCGCAGCCGGCCCTGCGACGGCGGCAGCACCACCGCGAGCCACATGGCAGCCTGGCCGAAGATCTCCTGGAGTGCGTCCTGCAGCAGGCCGACGCCTGCGCCGCTCGCCGCCGAAAGCCAGACGGCCGAAGGCCGGCCTGCCGCGTCGCGCACGAGCTCGGGCACGCGCCCCATCCGGTCGATCTTGTTGAACACGCGCAGCTGCGGGATCGCTTCGGCGCCGATGCTTGCGACGAGTTCGTCCACCTGCGCGATACGCTGGTCGCGCTCGGGATCGGCGGCATCGACGACGTGGATCAGCAGATCCGCCTCGCGCGCCTCCATCAGCGTCGAGCGGAAGGCCGCGACCAGTTCGTGCGGCAGGTCGCGCACGAAGCCGACGGTGTCGGCGACGACGAAGTCCGGCGTGTGCGGCAGCCGCAGCCTTCGGACGGTCGGATCCAGGGTCGCGAACAGCTGGTCGGCCACGTAGGCGTCGGCGCCCGTGAGCGCGCGGAACAGCGTCGATTTCCCGGCATTGGTGTAGCCGATCAGCGCGACGCCGGGCACCGGCACGCGCTTGCGCTCCTGCCTGCCAGTGTCGCGGCGCCTGGCGAGCTTCTCGAGCCTGGCGGCCAGCGTACGGATGCGCTTGCCGATCAGGCGCCGGTCGGTTTCCAGCTGCGTTTCGCCCGGTCCGCGCAGGCCGATGCCGCCCTTCTGGCGCTCGAGGTGCGTCCAGCCCCGCACGAGCCGCGTCGACAGGTGCCGGAGCTGCGCAAGTTCCACCTCCAGCTTGCCTTCGGCGCTGCGGGCACGGCGGGCGAAGATGTCGAGGATGAGCCCGGCACGGTCGAGCACCCGCCGCCCGGTCAGGCGCTCGAGGTTGCGCTCCTGCGACGGCGACAGCTCGTGGTCAACCAGCACGATCTCGGCCTTTTCCGCCTCGGCCCGCTCGCGGATCTCCTCGGCCTTGCCGCTGCCGACGAAATACCGCGGCTCCGGGATGCGCCGGCTGCCGGTGACGGTCGAGACGGGAATCGCGCCCGCCGAACGCGCCAAGGCGTCGAATTCGGCAAGCTCGTCCGCATCCGGCGGCTGGCCGAGGCCGATGCGTACGAGGATCGCGCGCTCGCCGCGTTCAGGGCGATCGAACAAGGCGTCCTGCCGGGATCCCGGTCAAGCAGTCTCCGAGACCGGTGCTTCTTCTTCGGTGCCTTCCGCCGACGGCAGGCGGACATTGCGCGCCGGGACGACGGTCGAGATCGCGTGCTTGTAGACCATCTGGCTGACGGAGTTCTTGAGCAGCACCACGAACTGGTCGAAGGAGTCCACCTGGCCCTGAAGCTTGATGCCATTGACCAGGTAGATGGATACCGGCACGCGCTCCTTGCGCAGCGCGTTCAGGAACGGATCCTGCAGTGACTGACCTCTGGCCATGGTAACTCCTTGTTTTTTATCGCGCTTCGGGCCGCTCTAGGCTTGTCCGGCGGCTATATCTTCGGACCGTTCCGGGCTTTTTCAAGACGCAGGGGGCGTCGCCGGTAGGTCAGAAGTCTAGCATCTCCGTGCCACGAATCATTGCTTCCGCAGCCATTCGGCAACGCGGGCGACGATCCGTTCCGGGATGTCCGCTGCCCCGGCGTCGAACCACTCCGCGCGGGGCTCCGCGCGCAGCCAGGTGAGCTGGCGGCGAGCCAGCTGGCGCGTGGCCGCAATGGCCCTCTGCGAGGCGTCCGCGAGGGTCCCGGCGCCGTCCAGGTGCTGCCAGAGCTGCCGGTAGCCGATAAGCCTCATCGAGGGCAGTTCGGCATGCAGGTCGCCGCGGGCCCGGAGGCCGCGCACTTCGTCCACGAATCCGCGCCGCATCATCTCGTCGAACCGCGCCGCGATGCGCTCGAACAGCAGCCCGCGATCCCGAGGCGCGAGCACGAGCGGAAGGTCCGTGCGGCTCGAAGCGCCCCTCAGGTCCTCCCCGAGCTGGGCGGACAGGGTCTTGCCGCTCTGTTCGATCACTTCGAGCGCGCGCTGTATCCGCTGGCGGTCGTTCGGTCGGACCCGAGCCGCGGTCACGGGATCGAGCCTCGCGAGCTCGGCGTGCAGCGCCGGCCAGCCCTCGACCGCGGCACGCGCGTCGAGCCGCTGCCGGATCGCTGTATCCGCGGCTGGCAGCCGGGCGAGGCCCGATTGCAGCGCACGGAAGTAGAGCATCGTGCCGCCGACCAGCAGCGGGATGCGGCCCTGCGCGCTGATTTCCGCCATGGCGGCCCCGGCATCGGCGAGGAAGCGCGCCGCGGAATACCGCTCGGCCGGATCGACGAGGTCGATGAGGCGATGCGGAGCGCGCGCGAGCAGCCCGGGAGGCGGCTTGGCGGTGCCGATGTCCATGCCGCGATAGACCATTGCGGCGTCCACGCTCACGATCTCGAGCGGCAGCCGCGAGACGAGCGTGGCCGCCAGCTCGGTCTTGCCGGATCCCGTCGGGCCCATCAGCAGGATCGCCGGGCTTCGCGTCATCAGCGTCCGCGCAGGAAGATCCGGTCGAGCTCGGCGAGCGTGAGACGCGTCCACGTCGGCCGGCCGTGGCTGCACTGCCCCGAGCGCTCGGTCTTCTCCATGTCGCGCAGCAGAGCATCCATCTCCGGGATCGTGAGCTGGCGGTTGGCGCGTACCGCGCTCCGGCAGGCGATGTTCGCGAGCAGTTCGTTCTGGCTGCCGTCGATGCGATGCGCCGTGCCGCCCGCGCCGAGGTCGGCGAGCGCGTCGGCGAGTACGCCGGCGACATCCGCGCCCGCGAGCGCGACCGGCACTTCGCGCACGGCCAGTGTCGCCGGGCCGACGCGGTCGACGGCGAAACCGGCCGCTTCGAGCTCGCCGGCATGCTGCTCGGCGAGCGAAGCCTCGCCTTCCGTGGTCTCGAGCAACGCCGGCACCAGCAGTGCCTGCCGCGGACCCCGGCCCGTGTCCATGGCGAGCTTGAGCCGCTCGTAGAGGATGCGCTCGTGCGCGGCGTGCATGTCGACGAGGACCATGCCCTCCGCCGACTGCGCGATGATGTAGATGCCGTGCAGCTGCGCGATCGCGTGGCCCAGCGGCCGGTCCTCCTGCGGCGCGGCCGGGGCGGCGACCGGCCACAGCGCCGGGCCGGCGGCCGCAGACGGCTCGCCGAGCGCGAGCGCCGCGACGGCGGGCGGGGCCGCCCAGCGCGCTGCCGCGAAGACCGGTGCGGAACCCGCCGCTCCCTGCCCTGCCTCGGCCAGCGCCCGCTCGATCGTGTGAAACAGGAAATCGTGGACGCCGCGACCGTCGCGGAAGCGCAGCTCGAGCTTCTGCGGATGCGCGTTCACGTCCACCTGCATCGGATCCAGCGTCAGGTAGAGCAGCCAGGCCGGGTGCCGGCCGCCGTAGCTCACGTCGCGGTATCCGAGGCGCACGGCGCTCCCGAGCAGCCGGTCACGCGCCATCCGGCCGTTCACGAACAGGAATTGCCGGTCCGGCTGGGCGCGCGAAGCCGAGGGCAGCCCGATCCAGCCCTCGAGTGCAAGGCCCGCCTGCGTGTGCGTCACGAAACGCGAGGCGGCGACGAAGTCTGCGCCGACCAGTCGCGCGATGCGCGCCTCGCGCTCGCGACGCCCGGGAGCCGGGGGCAGGACGAACTGCTCGCGCCGGTTGTGGGTCAACGTGAATGCCACGTCGAAACGCGAGAGCGCGAGGCGCGTGACGGTCTTCAGGACGTGCTGGAACTCGGTCGCCTCCGCGCGCAGGAACTTGCGCCGCGCCGGCACGCGGTGAAAGAGGTCGCGGACCTCGACGGTCGTGCCCTGCGGGTGCGCGGCGGGCTGCACGCGGCCGGGCTCGCCGTCCAGGCACTCGATCGCCGCGCCCGCCTCGGCGCCCTGCCGCCGGGAGGCCAGCCGCAGCCCCGATACCGACGCGATCGACGGCAGCGCCTCGCCGCGGAACCCGAGCGAGGCGACCCGTTCGAGGTCTTCGAGCGAGGCGATCTTGCTGGTGGCGTGGCGCGCCAGCGCGAGCGGGAGCTCGTCCGGCACCATGCCGGCACCGTCATCGCGCACGCGGATCAGGCGGATCCCGCCGTGCTCGATGTCGATCGTCACCTGCTGCGCGCCGGCGTCGAGGGCGTTCTCGACCAGCTCCTTGACGACGGAAGCCGGGCGCTCGATGACCTCGCCCGCAGCGATCTGGTCGACGAGCGGCCCTTCGAGGATGCGGATGGGCATGGTGGCGCTGCCGGCGCCAGTCTACCCGCTCAGGTGCCGGTGACGGGAATCTCGAGGATGGTGCCGGACGCGACGG
>Ga0075304_1000297_pt1 | contig 11569 bp, 5 predicted proteins | sample Joice_CattailNLA_FD_120067 | JGI IMG/M metagenome (GOLD analysis project Ga0075304, IMG submission 120067) | Natural and restored wetland microbial communities from the San Francisco Bay, California, USA, that impact long-term carbon... | ecosystem: Environmental > Terrestrial > Soil > Wetlands ... | reverse complement strand
TACCGCCAACAGCACCTCCTATTGCTCCAGAAATAACACCTCCAATTATTCCACCAACAGCTGATGATGCTTGAGGGAAAATGGCACCAATAAGTGACCCCCCAACGGCGCCAGCGACGCCTCCAATGATTCCTGCAGTTATGTTTCCCGATTGTATTCCAGAAAGAAAGCCGCCATACCCACCAGCGATCCCGCCTATTATGGCACCTCCCAATCCAAATTTCCCAGCAGGATCAATTATATTAATCGGATCATTTAGGACATACCCATACAGATCGGTATCACCGCCGGCAAAGAAGATAGGATCCTTTGCTGCCCACCGACCAACATCCGGATCATAATCTCGGTAGCCAAATCTTACCAGACCGGTATCTCTGTCGTGCAAACCACCGGCAAATCCAAAGGGCATTTCAAAGGACAAATTACTATCCGTTAATATATTTCCGAACGAATCATACTCAATACTTTTTACCACATTTCCTGCAGCGTCTGCAACCACTCTTAAAGATCCCACCTGATCGTATATTAGATAGTATTTGACACCTTCTTTTACCATGGCTACCGGCACACGATCATCGGCATATTCAAATCTCATCAAAAGTGTATCGGAGGAATCATAAACCGCCAGCAAGCGGGTCAGCCCTTGCCAGAGGTATTTTTCTTCGATGCTGCCGTTTATCTTTTTAGCAATTCTTCTACCTAACGGATCATGGATATATTCGACCACCCTGCCATCAGGCTGTGTAACACTGAGCAATTCACCACGAGAGGAATAGCTGTAAATTGTGATGTCACTACCTTCGGTTTTGGTGGTTAAAAAGCCGTCTAAATCGTAACCATAAGTCACAGAGCCGGCCGACAGGAGGTGATCTTCATCCGAATATGTGAAATTCCTTCCGGCGATACCTCGCAAGGAGTTCATCTCATAGGTGCGGGTACCGTTGAGGTCATATCGATATTCTTCCACAAGCGTACTGTCTTTGGTTGCGCTCAAAAGCCTCCCCATGGCGTCATAGGTGTATACATAACCAGAAGGCGTCCCAGCCACCGTTTCCGTCTTGTCTGTAATTCTGCCGTTATTGTCACGGGTCAAGGACCACGAGGCAACATTTTGGCTGTTGACCGTCAGGTTTTGAGATCCCACTTCAGCGTAGCCGTTAAACGTGCGTACAAGATTCAACGCACCACCTGCAACGGTCTCGGGCAGCCCATTATCCGCATTGCGGGTGATGGTGAAAGTTCCTGCGCCTCTTAAAAGCCAGTCATTGTCATAACTGTATGCGACCGGTGCGCCCGCGTAGGTGAAACTGGAAATTTCAAAGTCGTTATTGTGGGTATAGGTCAGAGATTGATTCAGTGTACCTGCCAGCGTTTCGGAGGTGAGTAGTTTGCCGTCATAGCCGTAGGATATTTCTTCTCCTCCCTGATTAAGCGACTTCAGCTTGATCCCGCATGAATAGTATTGCAGATCAATGTCATCTTCCCCCACGGGCAAGTCAATTTGCTCAAGCCTGCCGTTTTCATAGAGATTCCGGGTTAGCTTTTTGGAGGGAGAGTGAATTTCCCTCAACCGCCTCTCTTTGTCGTATACATAGCGATAACTTCCACTTACCGGCGTTTGATAGGATTCTCTCAAATTGACTTTGTTAAAATTAAAACCATGCTCGATGCCGGCCGGATTGACCAGCATGGCCATGTTGCCGTTATTGTCATAATCAAAGTCGATAATACTTCCATCCGGGCGCCGGATTAATCTGAGTCGATCAACCGTATCAATCTCATACACGGTTTGAAGTTCTTCCGGATCGGTAACAGTGATTTTATGACCCTTATCATCATCCACATAGCCAAATACAGTCCGGCGCGTGCCGGTGGTAATGGTCCCAATCCGTCCCCTGGCATCGTAGCTAAAAGTTGTGGCGTGCAGCCCCGGAAACTGAAGACTGACATTCAGCAGTGTCTGGGGATCGTATAAGGTGGTGGCAGTCCTTCCTTCAGGTGAGGTAAAAACCTTTTGGAAAGTCAGAGTATCTTGCACCAGGCTTGAGGCCTTGCCATTGATAGTCACGGTTTCAGTGATCAAGTCCGCAACCTCATCACCGCTGATATCCTGATAGTTTTTCTCCCTATGAATGGTTTTCTCCAGTCCTGTCGGACTTCTTTGCATTATTTCAGTTAAATATTTAAATTTATACACGGGATCCAGAGCGTAGCTGAGCTCAGCTTCCATCCCGCATGATTGTGAAATTTCTTTAGTCAGGCCATCAGCCGTTTGGGAAAACAAGGTCACCGCCCCGCCGGGCTTCGTAACCATAGAGGTATATTCCCCGGTTGAGAATATATGATCCCGGAAAGTAGTTAAGTTACCTTCTGCTGTGCGGGAATTTATTTGTATATCCCCATTTTCAAACCGGGTCTTACTAAACGTCCAGTGCCCGTCTGCTTCATCAAAAACATCTTTCAATCTCCCCAAAGAACTGAAAACATGCTCAAACTGGTTGAGCTCCGGCTCTATTTCGAATCGCATCAGCCCATCCGGGGAGTAGTCGAACTGATAGATACTGCCATTGGGATAGGTAATACGTGTCAGATGATTGGTCGCCGGGTCGACGGTAAGGCTGGTCGCAATCCCGTCCGCCGATATAATTGCCGTCGGTACCTGATTTTCTCTCCGGATGATAACCTGGTTGTCAAAAGGATCTGATATTTTTACCAAATCATTGTCATCATCGTATTCGAAATTGTAACGCAAAATGCCGGTATCGATGTCAAAGGTCTTTTGATGGGTTCCGGAACTGGAAATCAAATAAGCCCGGCCATTATTATCGGCAAAAATCAAATCCGAAATATTGAAGGTGTCATGGAAAGCAGAAAACGGCGCCACCTTCCTAATTGTATGGCTCGAAGCGTCTGCAATAAATAAATTATCGAAAGGGTCTATGGTTACCTTTTCCGGACTATTTAAGTGGGCGTTCACTGCGGGCCCACCATCACCACTGAAACCGTAAGGTCCGCCACCCGCCACGGTCATGATAATGCCCTGTGAATTAATAAACCGAATCACATGGTTTCCGGTATCTGCAATATACAGGTTGCCGGACGAATCCAGTTCCAGATCGTATGGGTGATTGAGCTGGGCCTGCGTGGCAAGTCCCCGGTCACCGCTGTATCCCCGGATGCCGTTGCCGGCAATAGTGGTTATGATTCCGCCTGGGTCCACTTTTCTGACAACATTGTTGCCCGTATCAGCAATATATATATTCCCGAAACGATCCACTGCGACTGCACCGGGATCATTTAGTTCGGCCAGAATGGCAGGCCCTCCGTCGCCGCTATAGCCGCCATCATATGATGAACTGCCAATTCCGGCAATCGTGGAGAGAATGCCATTTGGATCTATTTTTCTGACGCGATGAACCCAAGTGCCGTAGGCAATATAAAGATTGCCATAGGCATCAAATGTAATATCTTTTGCCATAAATACATCGGTCCCAGATCTAAGCTCACCCATACCGTCAGCAGGTTGCCAATAATATGTCAACTTCTGCAAAAGGCCGTTGCGGTCCACTTTAAGTATTCTGTCTTCGTTGCAAGTTCTGGTTTCAGTATCACCCCAATCTAAGATATAGAGGTTGCCGTTGCCGTCAACCGTAACATCGAGAGGAAAATAGAGCTGAGCCTCAGTTGCCAGACCGCCTTCCCCGCCGCACCCCTGTGTACCATTCCCGGCGACGGTGGTGATAATTCCGTCTGTGTCTACTCTCCGAACACATCTGCAGGTTGTGTCGACGATATAATAGTTTCCCTCGGCATCAAAGGCAATCCCCTGGGGGTAATCTAGCCGTGCGTCTATAGCCGGACCACCGTCACCATCTGAGCCGTATTCCCCATTGCCCGCAACGCGATCAATTATTGCCCCGGTATAACTGGCTATGCTTGTGCCGTTGCCTTTATTTAACGTTGAAGGGTCTTGCTTATCTAATTGATGGTGGATAGACAGCGTCCATCCTTCGGCGATGACACCACCTCCTTTGGCGATAATTTCATCAAGCGGATAAATCGTTAGATAGTTGTGTTGCCAGGAGATTACTTCCTGTCTTGCACGGACTCCGGTCACCTCCTCGCCGGCCTGCGCAAAGGCCCTGGTAACATCACGCCTCGCACCAAGATAAACCGCATCATACCCAAACCCAATGCGTATATGGGCCTTTACAGGGCTATTAACTTTGCGGCCTCGATAATCAAAGCCGTTCCAATTAAAATCCGCCACGAGATTGGGCAAGGGCTGCAGCACTTGCTCAAAGCGCCGTCCGGCCAGTTCAACCTCAATTATAATCATTTTAAGGCTCGCCGGCACCGTATCGCCGCTTGCCGGGATACTGATTCCCCTCACATAACCGGCGACCCTGTTACTCGCATAGTGGAGTGAAATATCTGTGCCGGGGATAGATATGTCCTCATGAAAGACACGGCTTCGCCGCCTTACAAAAGAGTTCATGCAAATTATATCATCGGGCGGATTGATCCGGTCATCTATAATTTCCTCATCCAGTTCGGGTATGTCATCCGGATTCGGGGGGATTGCGTCTGCGGGGGGGCCGTATGGATAGTTGCAGTCCCAAGGTGTAAAATGATTGACTGAATATCGCCAATACATAGAACCAGGGACATATCTCGTGGAATCTTCCAATCCTCCAACCTCATCACTATAACCACCATCTTGATTGAGATCATCGGGCTGACCATCCCCGTTTGCGTCCAGGGCGTCAACCCGATCATCTCCATTGGTATCGAGCAGTTTTACCACTACACCATTTTCAGACGGCACCCAAACGCCCCGGTTACGATCATAATAGCCCACGGGAACGGCCATACCAACGTCAAAGCCGAGGAAATTATCCACATAAATGATGACCGGCTTTTCAAACCTGACATTTTGAGCGCCTTCAACCGCAAGCTCCACACAGTATGTATAGCCAGAGTTGGGCGGCAATTTAGCCGGCATTGATTCAGGTGTAGTAAATTCGGTTGCCCGGGTCGTGATGGTGGTAAGCTCTTGAACATCATTTCCATTTTCATCAACCAGAAAGGCGCGATTGTCCCCTGTGAACACCATGGAAGCTGAGCGACTGCCGAATTCATCGGCCACAGGAGTGCTCTGGTGGGTAACGACCGTATCGGGATTACCGTCAAACGTCAGCGTGGTGGATACAGAGTCTTCGGTTATCATCTGAACCGTTTCGGCAATTGCAATGTCATTCCAGGGAACATAAACCTTGCGATGGGTTGTGATCAGCCCCTCTTTTTGATAGACAACCGTCAGATTGCCGCCACCCTCCACCGGAATGGAGAATCGACCTTCGGCACTGGTTGTTGCCGTGCCATATTCCGGGTGGTTGTGAATGGTGATGGAAACATTTGTTATGGGTAACTCAATAGGGTCCTGAACCAGGCCGGTGATGAGTGCAAACCGCTTGGGCTCGTATTGGTCAACCGTGGCATCCACCGGCACCAGATCTTCATACTGCGCGCCGAACGATCCCTGCGGTTGGGGTAATTGATTCCCGAGCACGGTGAGCACTGCCCGGGCATTGGTTGAGCCGGTAGGGCCGGTCACTGTTAAGGTATAGGCAGTGGTGTGCTCCGGGGAGACGGGAATTGATCCATTGGGCTCCACTGCACCGATGCCGTTGTCAATGTGAGCGGCGTTTCCATTGTAGGAAGCCCACGAAAGCGTGGCTGATCCCCCCTGTTCAATTTGCGGCGGAGTGACGCTAAAATTCACACGAGGCGGTGCACTGGGATCGTTTACGATGACGGTGACACTGTCCGTGGCCTGGCCCCCCGGACTTGCCGCTGTGATGGTGTAGGTAGTCGTCTCGGTGGGTGATACTTTAAATGAACCAACGCCAGCGACGCTGCCGATATCAGGCTCAATCGTGCAGGAATCAGCATTTTTTGTACTCCATCCAAGGGTAGACGAGTCACCCAGTGCAATGGACTCTGGAACTGCGGTAAATGTCACTTCCGGAGGCTGAACGGTGTTCTTTATGCTGATCTCAAAATGGATCGAAGCCTCGGGTGTGCCCCGGAGAAACACCGCCAGTTGATTTTCGGCTTTCAGCTCGACATCTTTCGTAAATTCAGATTCTGCACCCCTTAGAAAATCCCTCAGGAAAATAAACTGACCGTTTAACAGAACAAACCCGCCGTCAATCCGTTTGTCGGGTGTGGTTTTTTGAATCCTGAGGATACCTTCTTCCGAATTATCGCTGTTAAACGTCTGGTAGGATAAATGCAGGTGCCAGTTGCCGATCGCATATTCTTTCGCAAAAACGACCGGATCTTCGGAATGAGCTGGCGTGGCAATTAAGGTGACAATGAGAAAAAGAACGAAAACCGCCGGAGAGCCTTTTTTCAGCATAATGCTACCTCCCTCCCAAAAAAAGTGCCGGCAAAACGGTAAAAACCGTCGGCCAAATAAATGATCGGTCATGCAGCTTTACATAATATGCAACCGCGCAGTCAGGAAGTTTCCTAATTCATTTGTTATCGAATGTCAATAAGAAATTGCTTTAAAGCAAAATTATTTTGCCTACAAATCCGCATCATGATCTATCCGGGATTTGGCCCGATACCCGAAAAATAATTATTAAATAAATTATTACAGTAAGTTAATTAAATTTATAATTGAGATAAAATAAATCATCGGCCGGTTGACAGTAGCGGTCAGTGCCAAGTCCAATCAATAAACGGCAACTTATTCAGGCATTTTAAGGCAAAATATTAGTGCTATCAGTAAACGTTATGACGTGCAAAAACAAACCGGGGTCTTCTCCTTATAGGAAAAAGAATCTATCGGGGCAGATATTCAAATCGTAGGCATTTTAGATCGTTCTCCACCTTTTATCTTAAGCCGGTAAACTGCTTCCGGCGTATCTATTTCTTTACCCTCTATCATCTCTTTGATTGCCGGAGCCACCTTATCAAAGACTTTATATAATTCCTCCATGAGCTCAACCTCGGAGATCTCCTCCCAGTCTTCTCTCTCATTATATTTTGCCTCGTATAGGGGCAGTGCGTACATTCTCCTCCTCCACTCCTTGCCAGCGTTCATCAGAATTCAAACCGTACATAACCCTGAAACAGGAGTGAGATACCAAATATTTTTCTTAAATCTACTGCTGGCAGCAGGGATTACAGTCATATGTCCCACCAAGGGATACACCTCCGGAGGGGCAGCTGCCTGACTGGCTGCAATAATTGCCGCCAAGCTGGCCACAGGAAGGCCCCTTCTGGCAGCAGGTTTTACAGTCGGATGATGGACCCAGGGATTGGTATCCCCTGGGCATCTATTCGTTTGACTATGGGTAAAAAGCCCGGTGTAGGTTCGGTGCGGAGCAAGCCAGTAGTCGGCCATGTGAAAGGTTTGCCGGGCCGTTGCGGGCACAGCGGCAAAACACGCGCAAATACACAATGCGCAGGCGAGCAGCTTCTTCATGCCTTTCCCCCCCAGGTCAGATAAGAAGTCAGCAAATCGTTGCGGTTGGGCCATAAATGTGGAATTGTCTGTCGAATGTCGCAACTGCCGGGCAATTAAAACCGGAAATCAGCAGAAACACATATTATTCAAATAGCCAAGGCAGGCTATATTGTCAAGATTAGTTTAACGGAAACCCCATCCTTAATTTTTTGAGCTCCTTGTTCATACCCATTTTCAATGTTGTCAGAATTTTCTGAATCCCGTATAACTGTTTTCCATTGTGTTTTCGCATTGATCACCCGGTTCATGTTAGATTCTGATTATAATAATTTGACAGTGTTGCGTAAAAATTCAATTTTTTCAACCTCAAGCTTGATATGAACATCAGAAAAAACCTAGCCTTAGCTCTGGCCAGCGGCCTGCTATTGGGGCTGCCCTGGTCGGTTTCACCTTCGTTCTGGGTGGTTTTTATTGCCTGGGTGCCCCTTCTGCTGCTGGAAGAGGAAACCGGGCATCACGCAAACCCCTACGCCATATTCAACTACGCCTTCATCAGCTTTCTGCTGTGGAATATCATTGGAACCTGGTGGGTTTCCCAGGTCCAATTTGTGGGGGCCATTCTGATCATGCTCGCAAATTCACTGCTGCAGGCCCTCGCTTTCTGGCTGGCAAGCCGTATTCGAACTGTCCTGAGAATTCCCCTGTTATTCCCTTTTCTGCTGATTTGGATGGGATACGAGCATTTGCATCTATCCTGGGACCTGGCCTGGCCCTGGCTCAACCTGGGAAACGCCCTGGCCACCGCTCCCAGGCTCATCCAATGGTACGAGTTTACCGGTGTGCGCGGTGGGACGCTCTGGATAATCCTGACCAACTTTTCAGCTTTGATGGTCTATGACAGGTATCGGAAAAAAGGCCCGGGTTCATTTGCCCCGGCCGGCGCCATAACACTGATGCTCCTGCTTATCCCCATCCTGGGATCCTATCTTATTTTCCAAAACTTTGAAGAGAAAGGCGAAACCGTTGATATCGCTCTGATTCAGCCCAACCTGGATCCCTATACGGAAAAATTTGACCCGCAAAATTATGCCCGGCACCTGGAAGCGTTTTTCAGGACAGCTGATGCTATTGTCGATGACCAAACCCAATACCTGTTTGGCCCCGAAACACTCATTGTCCAGCAGATCGACGAGAAAGACCCGACCGCATCGGTCTACTACCGTGATTTATTGGAATTTAGGAAAAAATATCCCAAGCTGAATATTCTTTTGGGTATCCACAGCTACCGGAAACTCGGCAATCAAGACATTCCACCGGGAAGCCGTTTCAATCGCCAGGAAAACTTTTACTACGAGGCCTTTAATACGGCGCTTTTTTTGCCGCCGGGTTCTGCAGCTGCGCCCCAGTTCTACCACAAAACCAAGTTAGTGCCCCTGTTTGAGCGCATGCCCTTTGTGCAATATCTGGGCTTTTTGGGGAAATACTCCCTGGAGCTTGGCGGATACACCGGCACCTACAGTCTTCGTCAGGAGAGCACTAATTTTGTATGGCCTGAGGCATCGATTGCCATCCTGCCGATTGTCTGCTTTGAATCCATATTCGGCCCCTACTGTTCCGGAAACCTGCCCAGAGAAAAAAGCTTTATCTGCATGATAACCAACGACGGATGGTGGAAAAATACGCCGGGCTATCGACACCACTTCAATTTCAGCCCGCTGCGTGCCATCGAAAACCGGCGCGATTTTGTACGGGTTGCCAACACCGGTATTTCGGCCCTTATTAATGCCCAGGGCATGGTTATCGCCCGGACTCCCTGGTGGAAAAAGGCAACCCTCAAAGGCAAGGTCCATCTTCGAGACGGGCAAACATTTTTTGCCCGGCATGGAGATTATCTGGGTCGGATTTCTTCGTTTTTAGGGGGATTTCTGGTTTTGTGCGCAGGGATTCGGAAGTTAAAAGGATCCCGGATCAGGGCCTGAACCGGCAATATTGACTATTTAACTTTTAGATTTAAATGATTATTATTTTTATAAAAATACAAAGCTTGAAGAGACGCGTCAAAATTTGGCAAAGACCGGCAAAAAAATAATGAATGCAACCCGGCGGACCGGAATTGTCCAGGACCCGCGTTACGCTGATCACTGCACGGGTCCCGACCATCCGGAATGTCACGATCGGCTGGAAGTGCTGCGGGCCATGGTGCAGGCGCCGGATATGCAGGGACATTTTCAGGACATCGCGCCACGAAGGGCTGAAAAAGAGGAGCTTCTCGCAGTCCATTCTGCGAACTACATCCAAAGCCTTGAAAATACCGAAGGCCAGGACTGCACCCACCTTGACGCGGACACCCGGACCTCTCCTTTTTCGCATGCAACAGCCCTGCTGGCCGCCGGAGGCCTCTGCCGGGCCATCGAGTTGGTCCAGACCGGGAAGCTGGATAATGCCTTTGCCCTGGTGCGGCCGCCCGGGCACCACGCCGAGCGCTCTAAGGCCATGGGATTTTGTCTCTACAACAATGTTGCCGTCGGAGTCCGGTATGCCCAAAACCATCTGGGCCTGGGCCGCATCCTGGTGGTGGACTGGGATCTTCATCACGGCAACGGCACCCAGCATTGCTTTGAGGACGACCCGTCCGTGCTGTATTTTTCGATTCACCAGTTCCCTTCCTATCCCGGCGGCGGAAAATCCAGAGAAATCGGAAAGGGCAACGGCAGGGGGCTGACGGTCAATATCCCTCTTCTTGCCGGCTGCGGAGACGGGGAGTACGTCGCCCTGTTTGAAAAAATACTGAGACCCATTGCCCTGGAGTTCGAACCGGAGCTCATGCTTGTCAGTGCCGGTTTCGACATCCATGTCAACGACCCCCTTGGCGGCATGCGGGTAACACCGCAAGGCTTCGCCGCCCTGACCCGATCCGTCCTCGCCACAGCCGATGCCTGCTGCGGGGGCAAGGTTGCCATGACCCTCGAAGGCGGTTACGATCTGCCGGGGCTCCAGGATTCGGTCAGGGAGGTCCTGCGGGAATTGGCAGGGCTGCAGATAACCGACATCAACGCTATCATTGCCGGGGCCGATTCCAAAATGCTGGCGGTCCTGCTCTGGCGGGTCAGGCGCATCCATGGCCGGCACTGGAAAACGCTGGCGCAATCCTTAACGGATGGTTCAGAGACTGTGCCGACCGTCGGCGAGCGACTAAAAGAAACCATGATGCGCCTTAGGGCCTATCTCAATACCTGACGGGAAAGCAAGACTCCTGGAGGAAAAAGATGGCACCCTTCAGAGAATCAATAAAGCGGATCGCAAAGAGCATGCAAACCTGTGAGGATTGGCTCGAACTGATCCGGGATCTCAGGGAGCCCGTCAGTTTCGGCAAGGCACCCGCCGGTCTTCACAGGCGCTGGGCCCACAAGGGGGATCTATTTGCGATCAACGCCCTGGAAGGGTTCGTGAAAGAAACCGAATTTATGGAGGCATCCCTGCGCAAGGGGGATCGCTGCCTTCTGCTCGAGGCTGACGGGAGGATATGCGCGTTTGCCTGGGTTACGTTCAGAGATTTCAGGCTGGCCCTGTGGTACACCCTGAAACTTTCCCCCGGCTGGTCTTACCTGGTCTATATCTTCGTGCACCCGGAGTATGCCGGCAAAGGCATTGCTTCTTATCTGCTGGGGTCTTTGATGGCGGCCCTGGGTGAGATGGGCTGCAGGCGGCTCATTTCAGGCATGTACAGCAACTGGGAGGCCTCGATCGGGCTGCACAAAAAAATGGGTTTTCGCCTCCATCGCCGCTTGAGCCAATGTAAAATTCTGAACATCTTTCCCACACCGCCCAGCGAAGAAACCGGCAAGGGGGCGTTCGAAGACCCGTCCTAAAACCCATCGATTAGGATCGGAAAGCCAAATATTTTATGTGATCAGAGCGGATGAAACGCCCGAAAGACAGGGTGCAATTTGAAACATCTCTTTTTTGACAATCTCGTAAAAAGTCCGAATTCGTCATGCCGGACTTGATCCGGCATCCAGAACGTATTGAAATCACTGGATTCCGGCTTTCGCCGGAATGACCTAAATGAACTGAAGATGACTTTTT
>Ga0075304_1000296_pt1 | contig 11631 bp, 13 predicted proteins | sample Joice_CattailNLA_FD_120067 | JGI IMG/M metagenome (GOLD analysis project Ga0075304, IMG submission 120067) | Natural and restored wetland microbial communities from the San Francisco Bay, California, USA, that impact long-term carbon... | ecosystem: Environmental > Terrestrial > Soil > Wetlands ... | reverse complement strand
CGCGGCGTGCCGCCGCCGCCGCCGCCGGCGTCGTCGCCGCCGCCGCGGCGTGAGAACGGAGAACGGTTGTCGTCGTCGGGCATCGTGCTTCCTATCCTCCCATCGTCACCGAGATATGCCAGGCCCCTGCGCGTCGAGATGACCCGCACCACGGTTCCTCCACACCCATCGGCAGGGTCGGCCGTCGTCTGGATGCGCGATACTGAGCGCCCATGGCCCAGACCGCCGCCGCCGAAGATCCGGCCCTGCGCGAGCGCTTCGAGCGCGATGTGCTGCCGTTGCTCCCCAGCCTGTATGCCGCGGCGCTGCGCATGACCCGTAATCCCGCCGATGCCGAGGACGTCGTGCAGGACACATATCTGCGTGCCTACCGGGGGTTCGCCTCCTTCCAGGAGGGCACCAACCTCAAGGCGTGGCTCTACCGCATCCTCACGAACAGCTACATCAACACCTATCGCAAGAAGCAGCGTGAACCCCAGACCGTCGATGGCCCCGACGACATCGACGAGTGGTACCTCTACGACCGGCTGGGCGGACGCAACGTCGAGCTGTCGGCCGAGACCGAGGTGCTCGACCGCATGCCCGACCAGGCCGTGAAGGACGCGCTCGAATCGCTGCCGGAGAACTTCCGCCTGCCCGTGCTACTGGCAGACGTCGAAGGGTTCAGCTACAAGGAGATCGCCGAGATCATGGACACCCCGATCGGCACGGTGATGTCCCGTTTGCATCGGGGAAGGAAAGCGCTCCAGAAGGCGTTGTGGGACACGGCGAAGGAACGGGGATTGGTCGACGATGACGACACCTGATTGCGGGCCCAACTGCATGGAGACGCTCCGTGAGATCGAGTCGTTCCTCGACGGTGAGCTCGACGTCGCGGTGCAGCAGCAGATCGAGGTGCACCTCTCCGACTGCAACCCCTGCATGCAGCGAGCGGAGTTCCGACGCCACGTGAAGGTCATGATCCGCTCGAAGTGCACGGGCGACACCGTGCCGTCGGCGCTCGAGCAGCGCATCCGGTCCCTGCTCGACGAGCCGCCCGTGGTGCGGTAGACATCGGCGATGCAGGAGCTCGGCACGATCCTCGGGGTGTGGGCGCACCCCGACGACGACATCTACCTCTCGTCCGGACTCATGGCAGTCGCGGCGCAGGCGGGGAACCGGGTGGTCGACGTGACCGCGACCCGCGGCGAAGGCGGCTCGATGGACGAGGAACGCTGGCCGTCCGAGCGCATGGCCGAGGTGCGCACGATCGAGATGCGTCGCAGCCTCGACGTGCTCGGCGTCGAGGAGCACCGTTTCCTCGAGGGGCCGATCGACGTCGACATGCAGACCCCGCTCGACGCGGCGGGGGCTCCGCAGGTGCTCGAGGTCATGCGTGAGGTGCAGCCCGACACGGTGCTGACGTTCGGGCCCGATGGCATGACCGGTCACGAGGGACACAAGAGCGTGTCGTCATGGGTCGATGCCGCGTTCGCGGAAGCCGCGAAGCCCGGGGCGCGCCTCTACCACGCCACCGCGACGCCGGAGTGGGCCGAGACATGGCTGCCCAGGCTCGAGCCCTTCAACATCTTCCTGCCCGGCACCCCTCACGTCGTGCCGCGCGATGCCCTGGGGATCGACTTCACCCTGCCCGAGGACGTGCTCGACCTCAAGTGGCAGGCGATCCAGGCGCACGAGAGCCAGGTCGAGGGTCTCGTCGAGGTCTTCGGCGATCACATGCGTGAGTGGATGGCCGTGGAGTACTTCCGCCTGGCGGCCGAGAAGGGCGCGTGATGGCCGACCGGCCCGAGCCCGTGAGCGACCTCGACTGGGAGCCGCAGCGGGCCCGCGCGTTCGTCGACGCTGTCGCCGACATCTACGAGGAGCTGCTCTCCCGGCTCCCCGACCTGCCGGTGATCGTGCACGAGGGACTCGATCAGGTACGGGCCGGCGTCGTCGTCGACGTGCCCGACGAGCCGACGCCCGAGGCGGAGCTCGTCGACTACCTACGGCGCATGACGTTCGAGCATTCGGCGTTCCTCGGTCACCCGCGCTTCTACGCCTACGTCTCGGGCTCGGGAACGGTGCCGGGGGCGGCGGCGGAGCTGCTCGCCGCGGGCATCAACATGAACGCCGGCGGTTGGCGGCTCGCGCCCTCCGCCGTCGAGATCGAGATGGCTCTCACGCGGTGGTTCGCCCAGCAGATGTTCGGCATGCCCGAGGGCGCCGCGGGCGCCTTCACGTCGGGCGGGGCGATGGCGAACCTGATCGCGCTGAAGATCGCCCGCGACTCCCGTGCGGGCTGGGACATCAGGGCCGAGGGCGTCGCGGCGGGTCCTCCGCTCGGCTTCTACCTCTCGAGCGAGACACACGTCGTGTCGGACCGGGCCGCCGACATGCTCGGCGTCGGCGCTGCCAACGTGCGGCACGTCCCGGTCGACGACGGCTACCGGATGCGGGCCGCCGTCCTCCGCGAGATGATCGTCCGAGACCGTGCGGACGGGGTGCGCCCGGTCGCGGTCGTCGCGAACGCAGGCACGGTCTCGACCGGTGCCGTCGACGATCTCGAGGCGGTCGCCGGTATCTGCCGCGACGAGGGGATCTGGATGCACGTCGACGCCGCCTACGGGGGACCGGCGATGCTCGCCGACGACCTGCGCCCGCTCTTCGCGGGGATCGAGCACGCGGACTCGATCGCGTTCGACCCCCACAAGTGGCTGTACACGCCCCACTCGGGTGGGTGTGTGCTGGTCCGCGACCTCGAGCTGATGCGTCGCTCCTTCGACCTCGAGTACGTGTCGTACATCCTGAAGGACGAGGAACACACCGATTGGGGGATCGATCTCGGCCGGCACTCGCCGAACTTCAGCCGGGGGTTCTGGTCGCTCAAGGTCTGGGTCTCGCTCCTCGCGCACGGGCGTGACGCGTACGCTCGGCGCATCTCGCACGACGCCGCGTTGGCGCGCTTCCTGGGCGACATCGTCGAGGAACGCGAGGACTTCGAGCTGATGACGCCCGTGGGACTGTCGATCACCTGCTTCCGGTACGTGCCGTCCGATCTGCCCGCAACCGGGGCCGAGGGACGCGAGGAGTACCTCGATCTGCTGAACGAGCGGATCATGACCGAGATCCAGCTGGGGGGGCGGGTCTACTGTTCGAACGCCGTACTGCACGGCCGGTTCTGCCTGCGCTCCTGCATCGTGAACTACCGAACCGAGGCCGACGACGTGGAGGCGCTGGTGGACATCGCCGCCGAGCTCGGCGCGAAGCTCGATGCCGAGCTCCGGCCCGCCACGTTGGCGGCAGGGGCTCTGGCGTGAGCTCCTGGGCACTGCTCGGCTCGGGGGAGTTCGAGCCGTGGTCCGAAGTCGCGGATCGATGGCTGCTCGAGCGGGCGACCGGGGACGGTCGCGTCGTGATCGCGCCGACGGCCTCGTCTCGCGAGGGCGACACCGTGTTCGATGAGTGGGGGCGCAAGGGGCTGGAGCACTTCGCCTCGATCGACGTCGAGGCCGAGGTGTTGCCGGTGCGCACCCGCGACGACGCGGATCGCGAGGAGCTCGCGGCGCGACTCGAGGAGGCGTCGATCGTCTACTTCTCGGGAGGCAATCCTTACCACCTCTCCGAGGTGCTTCGCGACACCGCCGTGTGCGCCGCGCTCCTGCGCGGCATCGCCCGGGGCATGGGGTATGCCGGATGCAGCGCCGGGGTCGCCTGCCTGACCGAGACGACGTTCGACAGCGACAGCGACGAGCTCGACGCGATCTTCAAGCCGGGGCTCGGCATCGTTCGCGAGACCGTCTTCGGACCGCACTGGGACATGATCGATACGTGGGTGCCGGGCGCGTCCGAGTTCATCGTCTCGTCGGTCGCCGACGGGCACGCGTTCGTCGGCATCGACGAGCAGACGGCGATGCTCGGCGACGGGGCGCAGTGGCAGGTGCGGGGGCGCGGCTGCGTCCACGTCCGACGTGCCGGCGAGTTCGCACGCTACGGCGACGGTGATCGCTTCGACCTGTCGCTCCCGGTCGATGGGCGAGTCACCGGCACACCACACGCGTAGACCTGGGCGCCCCCGGCCCGAGCCCGTAGGGTGACGGGTCGATGGTCTCCCGCACCCAGCTCACCCGTACGTCGCCGATCGAGGACCGGGCGCCGGTGCTGATCCGACGCCTCTCGAAGGCCTATCCCGACGCGCACGTCGCGCTCGTGTTCTCAAACCCGCTCGAATGCCTGGTCGCGACGATCCTCTCGGCTCAGTGCACCGACGAGAAGGTGAACGAGGTCACCGCCACGCTCTTCCGCAAGTACCGCAGCGCCGCCGACTACCTGGCCGTGCCCGAGGACGAGTTGAAGGCGGACATACGGCCCACGGGGTTCTTCAACCAGAAGGCCGCGTCGCTCCGCGCCGCGTGCGAGCGCATCGTCACGGTCTACGGCGGCGAGGTGCCCGACACGATGGAGGATCTGATCAGCCTGCGGGGCGTGGCGCGCAAGACGGCCAACATCGTGCTCGGGAACTCGTTCGGGAAGGTCGAGGGTATCGCCGTCGACACCCACGTCCGGCGGCTCGCGAACCGGCTCGGGTTCAGCGCGCACTCCGACGCCGACAAGATCGAGCAGGATCTGATGCGACTGATCCCACGGAGGCGATGGTTCGGGTTCAGCTACGTGCTGATCGACCACGGACGCGCGATCTGCCAGGCCAAGAAGCCCCGATGCGGTGACTGCCCCGTGGAGGCCCTGTGTCCGTCCAGCCAGGTGTGACCGGGTTCACCCGACCCCGATGAGCTCCTCGTCGGATCGGAACGGGTCGGTGGCGGCTGCGGCAGCGCGCCGCCGCGCACGTCTGATCTCTCGACGATCCTCCTCGCAGAGGCCACCCCAGACCCCCGCGTCCTGGCAGGTGTCGAGCGCCCACGCCAGGCACTCGGCGCGCACCGGGCACTCCTCGCAGACCTCGATCGCGCGAGCGGTCTGCGCGATCGCCGGTCCCGTCGTTCCGATCGGGAAGAAGAGCTCGGGGTCCTCGTCGATGCAGCGTGCGCGCTCGATCCACCACGTCTCGCGCGGATCCTGCCTGAACTTCGGTTCAATCATCGAGCAACCTCGTCACGTGCGGGGACGACGATCCCTCCGCGTGGCGGGGAGCGTAGTGTCTGAACGGCCGTTCAGTCAAGGAGGGAGGACCGCGTGATGGTCTTCCGTCGCAAGCGTCTGCCCGTCGAGCTGGCGCCCGCCCACGAGGCGTTCGAACGTGTGCTCGGCGAGGTCGAACCGGGCAAGCAAGCCCTCACCGAGGTGATGCCGACGACGCGCCTGCCGGGCCGACCGCTGCCCGACGCCCTCGCCGAGTTCGAGGAACGACTCGCCACGGCCCGGGAGACCATGCCGGCGTGGCGTCGTCCGGAGACGGAGGCGGAATGGGCGGCGTGCGCGGCGGGGATCGACGAGGCGCTCCTGCGCGCCCGGCGCCTGCGCGAGGAAGCACCTGACCTCGGTGGGTTCGAGGGACTGATCTGGAACGTCGAGAACCTGCTCGATCCGCTCGACCCGTTCGAGGCAGCGGTCGAGCGTTTCCGGTCCCTGCGGGTGGTGGTTCGATGACCGAGGTGCGTCGCCCCGTCGGCGATCCCGTGCAGGGCGATCCCGCGACCCGCCCGGTCGCCCGCGCGATCGAGGGCGGGTTCGTCCGGCTCGAGCCCCTCGACCCCGACGCCCATGCCCCCGGTCTGTTCCGACGATCGCACGCGACATCAGAGGACGAGGAGATCTGGACGTACATGACCTACGGCCCGTTCGACGGGCTCGAGGAGATGCGCTCGTGGCTCGTCGCCGCCGCGGCGTCCACGGACCCGCTGTTCTTCGCCGTGGTGGATCGCGACACGGCCGAGCCGGTCGGGGTCGTGAGCGTCATGAGCATCGATCCCGCGATGCGCCGGCTCGAGCTCGGGAACATCTGGTACGTGCGGTCGGCGCAGCGGGGTCGTGCCAACACCGAGGCGGCCTACCTGGTGCTCCGCGAGGCGTTCGGTTCATGGGGGTACCGTCGCGCCGAGTGGAAGTGCGACGCGTTGAACGCGCGGTCGCGCGCCGCGGCCGAGCGGCTCGGGTTCACGTTCGAGGGCATCTTCCGATCCCACATGATCGTGAAGGGTCGCAACCGCGACACCGCGTGGTTCTCGATGCTGGCCGAGGAATGGCCCGCGCGACGAGTGGCGATGCAACGCTGGCTGGACGCGGAGCCGGGCACCGTCTCGCTCCGCGACCTCATGATCACCGCCGAGCGCGACTGAGCGCACGACGGCGCGGCTTCCGTATCGTGGGGCGGTGACCGTCGTCAGCCTCGTGAACGTCGAGAAGTCCTACGGCTCCTGGCCCGTCCTACGGGGAGCCGATCTCGAGGTGCCCGACGGGGCCCGGATCGGCATCGTCGGTCCGAACGGCGCCGGCAAGTCGACGCTCCTGCGCATCCTGCAGGGCACCGAGACGCCGACGGGCGGCGATGTGGTCCGGCGCAAGGACCTGGTGATCGCCACCCTGCCGCAGCATGCCGACGGCGACGCGCGCACCTCGGAGCAGACGGTGTTGGCCGCACGACCGGACATCGCCGCGCTCGACGCCGAGATGCGTGCCGTGGAATCGGAGCTCGGCCGACCCGAGGTGGTGGGGGATCTGGCCCGGATGGACCGGGTGCTGACACGCCAGCAGGATCTGCTCGATCGCTGGGTCGCCGCAGGCGGTGCAGGGCTCACGGGCGAGGTGCGATCGATCCTCGTCTCGATCGGTCTCGACGACGACGATCTCGCGTTGCCGACGTCCGCGCTCTCGGGTGGTCAACGCAAGCTCGTCGCGCTCGCCGCGTGTCTGATCCGCCAGCCCGACCTGCTGCTCCTCGACGAACCCGAGACCCACCTCGACGCGGACCGTCGCGCTCGGCTCGAGTCTATCGTCGCCGAGTTCCCAGGCGCCGTCGTGACGGTGTCGCACGACCGCTACCTGCTCGACGAGACGGTCTCGCGGATCGCCGAGCTCGACGGCGGGCGCATCACGATGTGGCCGGGGAACTACTCGGCCTATGCCGTCGCGAAGGAGATCGCGCTCAAGCGTCAGCAACAGCTCTACGTGACGCAGCAGAAGGAGATCGAACGGCTCGAGGAAGCGGTGAAGCGGTTCGAGCACTGGGCGCGCATCGTGGTGAACAAGCGCCACATCACCCAGGCCCGGAACAAGCAGCGCCAGATCGATCGCATGGAGAAGATCGACAAGCCGGTCTTCGAGCGTCGCAAGATCGCGCTCGAGATGCGGGCGGCCGAGCGGGGCGGCGCCAAGGTCGTCGAGCTGCGCGACGTCACCGTCGTCTTCGACGGTGACCCCGTGCTGCTCGGGTGCAGCGTCCAGGTCCACCGCGGTGAACGTATCGGGATGATCGGCGCCAACGGAGCCGGGAAGTCCGTGCTCGGCACCGTGCTGGCAGGGCTGCGCGAGCCCGACGAGGGCTCCCGGTGGGTGGGGCCGTCGGTACGGATCGGCTACCTGGCGCAGGGTCACGAGACGGAACCCCCCGACCGCACGCCGATCGATTTCGTCCGCGACGTGAAGCCGATGTACGAGGAGGACGCGGTCGCTCTGCTGGGCCGGTTCCTGTTCCGCTACGACCAGATGCGTCAGCCGGTCGGGACCCTCTCGGGCGGTGAGCGCACGCGGCTCCAGCTCTGCCTGTTGATGCTTTCGGGCGTCAACTGCCTGCTGCTCGACGAGCCCACGAACCATCTCGACATCGATTCGATGGAGGTGCTCGAGTCCGCGCTCGAGTCTTACGACGGCACCGTGATCGTGATCAGCCACGACCGCTACCTGCTCGACCGCATCCCCGACCGCATCCTCGAGGTCCGCGACGGTCAGGCGTTCTCGTCTCCGGGCGGATTCGACGACTGGCTCGAAGCCCGGGGGCGTGTCCCCGCGTGAGCGCGGATGCGCTCGCGAGGATCGAACGCGACGTCGTCGCATGCCGTGCATGTCCGCGCCTGGTCGAGTGGCGGGAGCGGACGGCGCGCGAGAAGGTCGCGCGGTTCGCCGATCAATGCTACTGGGGACGGGCGGTGCCGGGGTTCGGCGACCCCGACGCCCGTGTGCTCGTGCTCGGGCTCGCCCCCGCGGCCCACGGCGGGAATCGCACGGGCCGGATCTTCACGGGAGACCGATCGGGGGACTTCCTCTACGCGTCGATGTTCCGTGCCGGGCTCGCGAATCAGCCCACCAGCGAGTCGCTCGACGACGGACTGCGACTCAGGGGCGCCTACGTGACCGCGGTGAACCGTTGTGCGCCTCCCGCGAACAAGCCCACGCCCCAGGAGCGCGACCGATGCATACCCTTCCTCGTGCGTGAGATCGAGGCACTGGAACGGCTGCGGGTCGTCGTGGCGCTCGGCTCGTACGGGTGGGACGGGGCGCTGCGGGCGTTCGGTGAGGTCGGACACACGACCCGGCCGAAGCCCCGGTTCGGTCACGGCGCCGAGGTCACCGTCGGCCCCTACACGCTGCTCGGGTGCTTCCACCCGTCGCAGCAGAACACCTTCACCGGGAAGCTCACCGCACCGATGATGGATGAGGTGATGGCGCGCGCCGCGTCGTCGGGCCTTTCCGCGGACCGGGAATAGTCGTCGCACCCTCGACGTATCCTCGAACACATGGGTCGCCACCGAGGATTCTTCGCCGCGCCGCCCATCGACGCGGATCAGAGGCCGGTCGATCGAGCCACCGTGCGACGCGTGATCGACACCTTCAGGCCGTACAAGCGAACGGTCGGGCTCGTCGCGATCGCGATCGCGATCACGGCGGGGCTCGGCGTGATCAACCCGCTGCTGATCGCCGAGATCTTCAACAACGCGCTCTTCGGCGAGCAGGGCTCGTGCGCAGGCGAGGCCTGCCCGAACCTCCCGCTGCTCTACCGGCTCGTCGCGCTCATGATCGCCGTGCCCATCGTCACCAGCCTCATCGGCATCGCGCAGACGTACTGGGCGAACCAGGTCGGACTCAAGGTCATGCAGGACCTTCGCAACGCGCTCTACGCCCATCTTCAGCAGATGCCCTTGCGGTTCTTCACCGCGACCCGCACGGGTGAGATCCAGTCGCGACTCTCGAACGATGTCGGAGGCGTGCAGTCGGTCGTCACCGACACGGCCTCGAACGTGCTCGCCAACGTCGTCACGATCATCAGCACGCTGATCGCGATGCTCGTGCTCTCGGTACCGCTCACGCTGCTGTCGCTCGCGCTCCTCCCGCTCTTCCTGTGGCTGACCGTCAAGGTGGGGCGAGCCCGCCGCGAGGTCGCGACCAGCACGCAGAAGACGATGGCCGATCTCACCGCGATCACAGAGGAGACGCTCTCGGTGAGCGGCATCCTGCTCTCGAAGTCCTTCGGTCGTCAGCGCCACGAGATCGGTAGGTTCCGCGAGGAGAACCAACGGCTCACCGGCTTCCAGATCCGCCAGACGATGATCGGCCGATCGTTCTTCGCCGTCGTGGGCACCTTCTTCTCCATCACGCCGGCGCTCGTGTACCTGGTGGCGGGCTGGCAGCTCTCGACCGACCCGACCGCGATCAGCGCGGGCACGATCGTCGCGTTCACGACCCTGCAATCCAGGCTCTTCTTCCCGATCGGCTCGATGTTGCAGGTCTCGACCGAGGTCCATTCCTCGCTCGCCCTCTTCGACCGCATCTTCGAGTACCTCGACCTCCGTCACGACATCAAGGACGCTCCGAACGCCGTGATCCTCGACCCCGCCGAGGTGCGCGGCGCGGTCGAGCTGCGCGACGTCCGGTTCCGCTACGACGAGCCCGATGAGCGGTCCACGCCGACCTCCCCGACCGATCTCGACGCTGCGAACGGGTCGCCGAGGGAGTGGACCCTCGACGATGTGACGATGCGCATCCAGCCGGGGCAGCTCGCCGCCCTCGTCGGCCCGAGCGGCGCCGGCAAGACCACGATCACCTACCTCGTGCCCCGCCTCTACGACGTGCAGGAGGGCTCGGTCACGATCGACGGGCGCGACGTACGCGGCGTCACGCTCGAGTCGCTCGGGGAGAACATCGGGGTGGTCACGCAGGAGACGTACCTGTTCCACACGACGATCCGGCGCAACCTGGAGTACGGACGACCCGACGCGACGCAGGAGGAGCTCGAGGCCGCCGCTCGCGCCGCGTACATCCACGACCGCATCGTGGAGCTTCCCGAGGGTTATGACACGATCGTCGGCGAGCGCGGCTACAAGCTCTCCGGCGGAGAGAAGCAGCGGCTCGCGATCGCCCGTGTGATCCTCAAGGACCCGCGCATCCTGATCCTCGACGAGGCGACGTCGTCGCTCGATACGACGAGCGAGCGGCTCGTGCAGGCCGCGCTGGAGCCCCTGATGCAGGGTCGGACGACGCTCGCGATCGCGCACCGTCTCTCGACGATCTTGAAGGCCGACGTGATCTTCGTGCTCGACCGCGGCCGGGTGGTCGAGCAGGGAACCCATGACGAGCTGCTCGAACGGGGGGGGCTCTACGCCCGGCTCTACGAGCAGCAGTTCCGCGGCGGTCTGGTGCAGGCCGAGTGCGAGGACGGAGTGATCCTCACGACCGGCGAGGTCGTGCGCTCCGGCTCCTAGTCGATCGCGCGTCGATACGTGAGCAACACGAACCCGTCGGGGAACACCCGGTCGTCGAGGCGCTCGAACCTCAGCGCCTCGTACATGTCCTGCGCCACGCGCATCCTCTCGGTCGTGTGCAGCGTCATGTACGTCTTGCCCTCGTGCCGAGCGCGCTCGAAGCAGGCGTCGACCAATGCCCGGGCGACCCCGCGGCGACGAGCGTCGGGGTGCACGCCCAACATCCGGATGTGGGACTCCTCGGGGTGCAGGGTCGGGTCGTCCTCCACCTCGACGCGATCGAACAGCTCCAGCGTCGCGCTGCCCACGATGCGGTCGTCGTCGAGGGCGACGAGGATCGTGGTGCGATCGGCTCGCCCCTCGACGTCGGCGATCGCCTCGAGGTACTCGTGCCAGTCGTCGTCACCGTCGACGACGAACTGGTGGTACGCCTCCGCCGTGACGCGACCGGCCTCCGCGTACTCGTGCGCAGCGGCCTCGCGCACGGTCACGGGCGACTCCCGCCCGCTCATCCGACGACGCTGACCCCGAGGGCGAGACCGATCAGATAGGTCACGATCGCGGCGGTCCCGCCGATCGCGAGCATGCGCAGCCCGGCGAGCAGCGGCGAGCGCCCCGTCAGCCGGGCGGTCAGGGCGCCGACGCCGAGCAGGGCGAGGGCCGTGATCAAGGCCGATGCGATCACGGCGGGTGTGCCTTCGAGGAACAGGAACGGCACCAGCGGCACCAGCGCGCCGATGGAGAACGTGAGGAACGACGACGAGGCTGCTCCCCAGGGCGAGCCCAGTCCCTCGTCGGGGTCGATGCCGAGCTCCTCCCTCGCGTGCGTGTCGAGGGCGGTCGCCGGATCCTTCGAGAGCTCACTCGCCAGCGCGTCGGCGAGCTCGGCCGGCACGCCCTTGCGCTCGTAGATCTCGGCGAGCTCCGCTCGCTCACCCTCGGGATCGCTGCCCAGCTCGTGGGCCTCGAGGTGCAGCATGCGTTCGAGCAGCTCGCGGTG
>Ga0075304_1000295_pt1 | contig 11638 bp, 11 predicted proteins | sample Joice_CattailNLA_FD_120067 | JGI IMG/M metagenome (GOLD analysis project Ga0075304, IMG submission 120067) | Natural and restored wetland microbial communities from the San Francisco Bay, California, USA, that impact long-term carbon... | ecosystem: Environmental > Terrestrial > Soil > Wetlands ... | reverse complement strand
GAGAAGAGATGACTTTGGTGTCGTGAAACACTGAATGAAGCCTGGAGACGGAAGGCCCTTGCGAGCCTTCGGCCTCCGGGGACCCTGAAATGAATATCACACGGTGCTGGAAAAGCCTCCTTTGCCGAGAGCACGCTGGAATATTTGTTGGAGAAGAATAATTAAGAAAACTCTAGCGACAATAAACTTTAAAGGAGGCACTAATGAAACAGAAAGTAGATTTAAAAAGAAGAGCCCTGAAATGGGCGGCAGTGGGGTGCGTGCTGGCAGGGCTCACTGTTCCCGGACTAAGACAAACCGCTGAAAGGAGAGCATTATGAATCGAACGTACTCAATGGCAAAGAATGAAAGGAGCATCATAAAACTCAGGGCATTCGTTTTATCACCCATTTTTTTCATGTTCATATTCGGGTGCGCTCTGCAGGCGCTCGCCGCCGACCCGTTGCCGTCTTGGAATAACGGCCCGGCCAAACAATCCATCATCACCTTCGTCGAGAAGGTGACCACACCCGGCTCACCGGATTTCGTGCCAGTACCGGAGCGCATCGCCACGTTCGACAACGACGGCACCCTCTGGTGCGAGAAGCCGCTGCCGGTGCAGGTTTACTTCGCGCTCGATCGCGTCAAGACGCTCGCGCCGCAGCATCCCGAGTGGCAGACCCAGGAACCGTTCGCCTCCATCCTGAAGGGCGACCCGAAGGGCTTGATGGCTGGCGGCGAGCGCGGAGTGGTGGAACTCTTCATGGCCACGCACGCCGGCAACACCACGGTTGAATTCGAGCAGATCGTCAAGGACTGGATCACCACCGCGAAGCATCCGAAGACCGGCAAGCTCTACACCGAGATGGTGTATCAGCCGATGCTCGAAGTGCTCGCCTATCTGCGCGAGTACGGCTTCAAGACCTTCATCGTCTCCGGCGGCGGCATCGAGTTCATGCGCCCGTGGACGGAGAAAGTTTATGGCATTCCGCCCGAGCAGGTCGTGGGCAGCAGCGTGAAGACGAAGTTTGAACTGCGCGACGGCACGCCCGTGCTGGTGCGCCTGCCGGAAGTGAACTTTATCGACGACAAGGGCGGCAAGCCGGTCGGCATCAACCAGCACATCGGCTGTCGGCCCATCGCCGCGTTCGGCAATTCCGATGGCGATCTGCAAATGCTGCAGTATACAGGCGCCGGCCGCGGCGAGCGCTTCTGCCTCTATGTCCACCACGACGATGCGGCGCGCGAATACGCCTACGACCGCAAAGATCACCTTGCGAAACTCGACAAGGGCCTCGACGAAGCGGCTGCGAAAGGCTGGACGGTCGTGAGCATGAAGGACGATTGGAAGACCGTCTTCCCGGGCGAAAAGAAATGAACCGGGACGGCGCAGCAAATAACGAAAACTGGGCAAAAGACAATCATTAGAGGAGGAACTCATGAAAAAGAAAGTAGATTTAAAAAGAAGGGCATTGAAATGGGCGGCGGTCGGGTGTGTGCTGGCAGGGCTCACTGTGAGCGCTACAGCGACATCCCATGCCGCTGATACGCCAAAGCAGGGGAAGAAACCCAACATCGTTGTCATCATGGCCGACGACGTCGGCATCTGGAACATCAGTGCCTATCACCGCGGAATGATGGGAGGCCGCACGCCGAACATCGACCGCATCGCGAGCGAGGGCGCTCTGTTCACGGACAGTTATGCGCAGCAATCCTGCACGGCAGGGCGCGCAGCGTTCATCACGGGACAGCATCCGTTTCGCGTGGGCCTTCTGAAAGTCGGTCTGCCCGGCGCGAAGCAGGGCTTACAGGACAAGGATCCGACGATCGCCGAATTGCTCAAGACGCAGGGCTATACGACGGCGCAGATCGGCAAGAACCATCTAGGCGACCGGAATGAGTTTCTGCCGACGGTACATGGGTTCGATGAGTTTTTCGGCAACCTCTATCACCTGAATGCACAGGAAGAGCCTGAAGATCCGGATTATCCCAAGAACCCTGAGTTCCTCGCGAAGTTTGGCCCGCGCGGCGTGCTAGACTGCAAGGCGACGGACAAGGACGACGACACGATCGATCCGCGCTTCGGCAAGGTTGGCAAGCAGACGATCAAGGACACCGGCCCACTGAGCCGCAAGCGCATGGAAACGATGGATGACGAACTGGTCGTGCGGTCGCTGGACTTCATGGAGCGTTCGGTCAAGGCTGGCAAGCCGTTCTTTCTGTGGCACAACCCCAGCCGCATGCACGTGTTCACGCGCCTTGCGCCGAAGTGGGAGAACAGCACGGGCTACGGTCTATACGCCGATGGCATGGCGCAACTCGACAACGATGTCGGGCTGCTGCTCAAGAAGCTTGATGATCTCAAGATCGCCGACAATACCATCGTGATCTTCACGTCGGACAACGGCGCTGAAATCGTGAGCTGGCCGGACGGCGGCAACACCCCGTTCAAAGGCGAGAAGGGCACGACCTGGGAAGGCGGGATGCGCGTTCCTGAAATGATTCGCTGGCCCGGCGTCGTCAAGGCTGGAACGGTCTGCAACGAAATCATCTCGCACGAAGACTGGGCTCCCACGTTGCTTGCCGCAGCCGGCGATCCGGACGTGACGACGAAGCTGCTGGCGGGATGGAAAGTCGGCGGGAAGACCTTCAAGACCCACCTCGATGGCTTCAACTTCATGCCCTACTTCAAAGGCGAAACGGCAAAGGGTCCGCGCCAGTCGATCTTCTATTTCGACGACAGCGCCAATCTGAATGCTGTTCGCGTGCAGGACTGGAAGCTCAGCTTCCGCGTCATGGAAGGCAGTCTGCTGACCTCAACATCTAAGGCACCCAATTTGCCCGTTGTCTGCAATCTGCGTCAGGACCCGTTTGAGCGCTTCTCCAGCGAGTCGGCGATGTGGATGCGGTGGGCGTCGGACAAGTTTTGGACGTTCGTTCCGGCCCAGCAGATCGTTGGGCAGTTCCTCGCCACGTTCAAGGAGTTCCCGCCGAGCCAGAAGTCGGGAAGCTTCAGCGTGGATCAAGTGCTCCAGCAGCTTTCTGCAGGAGCAGGCGCCGCGAAGTAGGCACTGATGCCCCGCTAACCCTCGACCGGTAGCTACCAATTTTCTCTGTCATGCAGGCCGTAAAGTACGACCTGAGATTCAGGTCAAAGTGGGAACAAACAAATCAAAAGGAGGGTGAAAGTTCATGAAGACAACATCCATTTTCAGCATTGCCATCTGTTTAACGCTTCTATTTGCGATTTCAGCCGGGGCTCAGCAGAGCCTGGTGGAGACTGTGGCCAACGGCTGCAAGACCGAAATCGACACCTACTGCAAAGATGTCACCCCTGGTGAAGGCCGTGTGCTGGCCTGCCTGTACGCCCGCAGCGACAAGCTGTCAAGCAAATGCGAATACGCCCTCTATGATGCAGCCGCACAACTGGAGCGGGCCGTGAACGCGCTGTCGTACGTGGTCAACGAGTGTGCCGACGATTTGGACAAGTTCTGCAAGAATGTGGCCGCCGGGGAAGGGAGGCTGCTGGAATGCCTCAAGAAGAACGACGCCAAGGTCAGTTCACGCTGCAAAGAGGCGAGAAAGCAGGTCGGAATGAAATAGTCGTTATCGACCAATTGTGCCGAGATGTTATGAATGGTATCGGCGGTCTTGCCTTTGAAATCGCTTTGGTTTTCGAGGGTGCGACCGCCGAAGGCAAAGCACCGTAATTGGTGCTTAAAAATGAGGTTCGATATGCCAAAACAGAGATTCATGCCGATGGTCTGGCTGCTTTGTCTATCGGTTGCCCTGACGGTGGAATCCCTATCGTAGGAGAGGACATCGGGAACCGTGCATCGTGTTGAACGACATCAAAATTTATAAAGGAGGAAAACCATGAATCCAAATGATCTTTTCATTTACGCCGCTCGCTACGACAACGAAGACTACGCCCGAGGCGATTTAGAAACATTTCTAGAGATTGCATCCGTGGGACTCGTCGGAAAGTATGACACGGCGATTCTGAAGAAAACCGCGGAGGGCAAGGTCCAGGTTGAAAAGCACGGAACCCAGGCTAAAAGCGGCGGCTGGAAGGGGGCCATCGCCGGCGGCGTCGTTGGGCTGTTGTTTCCGCCGTCGATTCTGGTTGGCGCACTCGCCGGAGGTGCCGCGGGCTCGGTGGCCGGAAAGCTCTGGGGGGGCATGTCGCGCAAGGATCTGAATGCCCTCGGCGAAGTGCTCGACGACGGGGAGACCGGGCTCGTCATCGTCGGCGAATCGACGGTGGACGAGTTCGTCGAAAAGGCGCTAACGCGGGCGGCGAAGCGGATCCGAAAAGTCGCCAAGGCCAGGCTGGCCGACTTCGATCGCGAACTTGGTGCTCAGTATTCTAAATGAACAAGACCACAAAGCTCAAAGAAGCAATTAAGACGGGCCTGGCCTTTGCCCTGGTCTTTGGCATCGCCATGCAGTTCGGCTGGATGAACCCGTACTGGGCCGGTTGGGCAGTGGCCGTGATCGCGCTGCCCACAGCCGGCGAGGCCATCCGCAAAGGCACATTGCGGGTGCTGGGCACCATCCCCGGCTGCCTGGCCGCACTGGTCATCCACGCCCTGGCGCCGCAGGACCGCTGGATCTTCCTGCTGCTCACGTGCGCGTGGGTGTTCGGCACTTCCTACCTGATGGTGAGCCGGCCCAAGACCTCGTATTTCTGGGTGATGGCCTGCTATGTCTGCCTGGTCATCCTCTTGTCCGATATCGACTCATCGGAGAATATGTTCGAGAGCGCGGTCTTTCGAACCGTCGAGACGGTGATGGGGGTACTGGTTTACACACTGATTGCGGTGTTCGTTTGGCCGCAAACGAACCTGGGCGCGATCAAGAAGTCGAGCGCTGAACTGGCGGCGGCCCTGACCGACATCTACCGCGCTGGTCGGGACACGATGCTGGGCCAGCGCGCGGCCGAGACCGCTTTTCAGGGGCTACAAGGCAAAGTGGTCCAAAAACTGGCCCAGTTCGCCCAAGTGCTCCAAGCCGAAGGCTCGGAGAGCTACGAGGTCAATACGGTTCGGCAGCTTTGGGAACGTTTCCAAAGACTGTCCACAAACTTGCTGGAGACCGCCGCCCGGTGGCAATCGGGTTTGGCCGAACTGGAACGGATTGATGTGCGCATGGTACTGCCCGACCTACCGGCCTTCTTCTCCGAACTCGATTTTCGCTTCGCCACGCTCCCCGAGGTGCTCGCAGGCCGGTCACCGGGTGATCCCCCACGGACGGCTCGCCTGGAGGTTGACTCAGCCGCACTTCAGCGCCTGTCCAGTTTCGACCGGGCCGCGATCGAAGTTGCCCGGAAGGAGATGGAACACCTGGAGGCGCTGACGGCGGCGTTGCTCGAATGCGCTCGCGAGCTGGGGGGCCGTGCTCCAGGCACCAGCGAGACGAAGCCGATGCCGGCTCCCGGCGTGAGGGATCAGGCGACACGATTTCCCGTCCCGGATTGGGACCACGTGCGCAGCGCCTTCTTCGTGGCGGCGACCACCGGTGTGGGCTTCCTGATCTGGATTCTCTTTGATCCACCCGGACATTCGGGCTGGTTCCAACTGTCGGGCACCATCGCACTTATGGTGGCGCTCTGTCCGCAAGTACGCGCCAGCCGGATGATCATCCCAGTGGCGGTGACTTCGTTGATTTGCCTGGCCATATACGTGTGGGTCATGCCGCAGCTCTCCTCCTTCCTCGGGTTGGGGTTGCTGCTGTTCACCTGCATGTTCCTCAACTGCTATTTCATGTCCGGAATGGGGCGGTTCTTCGTGAGCATGGCCATTCTGAACATCCTCCAGATTCAGAATCACCAGGTCTATGCCTTCGCAGCAATGGCCAACGCGGTCCTATTCCTCGTGATGGCCTTCATGTTCCTTTACGTGATGTCGTATATACTGGGTTCGCCGCGACCCGAGAAAGCCGTCTTGCGGCTGCTCGATCGCTTCTTCCGCAGCGCCGAGTTCCTGATGTCGCGGAAGGCGCCGGAGCCCGAGCAGGTTTCAGGCTTGGATCGGTGGAGAATCGCATTCCACCAGCGCCAATTGCGTTCGCTTCCGGCCAAGCTCGCAGCCTGGGGCAAGGCCATTGACCGCAAACACTTTCCCGAAAACACGCCCGAACAGGCCCAGGTCTTGGTGACCAGTATCCAGGCCCTGGTCTATCGCCTCGAACAGTTTTTGGAAGCCGGCGTGGTCCTCCGGGCGGAGCCCCTCTCTCGCGAACTACGCGAGGGCATCATGACCTGGCATGTGGGCCTCGAAGCTATTTTCGGCAGATGGGCCCGTAATCCCGAAGCGGAGCCGGTCGCAGCACTCCGGCAGCGGCTGAAGTCGGGCTTAATCCGCCTCGAGGCGCAGATCGAGGAAGTGGTCAACCAGGCGGAAGAGGATATGACCCGGGAAGAAGGGGAAAATTTCTTCCGCCTGCTCGGCGGCTACCGCGGGGTTTCGGAGGCTGCCCTGGCCTATGCCGGGGCCGCGCAAGTTATCAACTGGTCCTATTGGCGCGAGGAGCGATTTTCATGAACGGCATTCCCAGCGAATTCACCGTCGGCGGCGTTTACCTGCCGCCCCTGCTCGTGGCCGGCTGCCTCGGTGTACTGCTGGCCTACTGGACTGCGCACCTGCTGAATCGTTACCGGCTGTCGAGGCATTTATTCTATCCGCCCCTGGTCTTTGTCGCCCTGGCAGTGCTCTACACCGTCGCTGTCGGGTATGTGCTCGTTCCTTTTTGACAAACGGAGTCTTAAGCCATGAAATCCATCCGCCCATACCTCCTGACTGGTGCGATCATTCTCATCGCGGTCGCGGTCATCCTGCTCAAGTATTGGACCCATCTGACGAATCCCTGGACCCGCGACGGACAGGTTCAGGCGAACGTGATTGAGATCGCGCCGCGCGTTTCCGGGCCCATCGTCGCTTTGCCGATACGCGATAATCAATTCATCCGCGCCGGCGACCTGCTGTTTGAAATTGATCCGCGCACCTACCAGGCGAACCTCGATCAAGCGCGCGCCCTATTCGATCAGTCCGGCGGCAATGTCGAGGCCCTTACGGAACAGGTCGAATCGGCCAAGGCCGGGGTGGAAGTGGCACGCGCCTCCATTAGCCAGGCCAGAAGTGCCATCGCGCAAGTCGATGCGACGATTACCAAAAACAAAGCCGAGCTCGAACGGCAACAGTCCCTGCTTCCCAAGAAAGCCACGTCGCAAAAGTCCGTGGAACGCGCCCAGGCCATTTACGAGGTTTCTCTGGAGGAAAAGAAGGTTGCCCAATCGGCACTGCTCCAGTCAGAGTCGAACCTGCTGAAAGCCAAGGCCGGGCTGGCCCAAGCTCAGGCCACGCTCGGCGCTCTGGGCGATTCGAATCCGCAGTTTCGGCAGGCCCAGTCCGCTCTCCAGCTGGCTGAACTCAACCTTGAATTCACCCAGGTCCGGGCGCCGACGAACGGGTACGTAACGAACCTGCGTCTGCGGATCGGCAGCCATGTCGTCGCCAATCAACCCGCGCTGGCGCTCGTCGACACCGCAAGTTTTTGGGTGGATGGATTCTTCAAGGAAAACCGCCTCGCGGGCATCCAATCTGGCGATCGTGCGGTCGTCACCCTCATGACCTACCCCAGCCGGCCGATCGAAGGCATCGTGGACAGTATCGGTTGGGGTATATCCCAGCAGGATGGCAGCACTGCGGCAAACCTTTTGCCGCGGGTCAGCCCGACCTTCGAGTGGATCCGGTTGGCCCAGCGGATCCCCGTGCGGGTTCAGCTCGTCGAGGTGCCGGAAGAGATCAAACTGCGCGTGGGCACAACCTGCTCGGTGCTGGTCAGGAAAGGCAGCGCGGACGGCCGGTAGGACGGATCCCATGCGTCACAAACCCGATGAGGCGATCAGTATGAAACACTCAATCACGATCATCACTCTTCTGGTGGGACTGGGTTTTTTCTTTTCCGGATGCGCGATGGTGGGCCCGGACTTCAAGCCGCCCACGGCCAAGGTCGCGACCCAATGGCTCGACTACGAGGATCCCCGCCTGAAGACAACATCGCCGGTGGAGCCGCTTTGGTGGAAGCAGGCCTTTCAGGATCCGGTGCTCGACCAGCTTGTCAATGAGGCCCTGGCAGAGAATCTGACTCTCCGCTCGGCCGGACTGCGCGTCTTGCAGGCGCGCCTGCAACTCCTGATCGTGAAGGGAACGATCTTCCCGCAGGAGCAATTTATCGGTGCCACCGCCGCGGTGGTGGATCCCGGAGCAGCGGGCGGGTCTTCGGAAGTTTATGACCTCAATTTCAACCTCACTTGGGAAATTGATGTCTGGGGCCGGATCCGACGCCAAATCGAGTCGGCATCGGATGTCTATGATGCCACCCTGTCCAGTTACGACGGGGTCATGGTGTTGCTCATCGGACAGGTGGCGCAGACCTACCTGCTCATTCGCACCACCGAACAACGGCTCAAGGTGGCCAGGCAGAACGTCACCTACCAGGAAGAAAGCGTGCGCATCAGTCAGGCGAAGCTCGATGCCGGCGAAGTCAGTTCGCTCGATGTCGAACAGGGACAGACCCTGCTCTTCAACACACAGGCCTCGGTGGCGCTCCTGGAGCAGTCGCTAAAGCAATTAAAGATCGCGCTGGCGATTCTACTCGGGCAACTGCCTCAAGACCGGTCGGACTGGCCGGGGAAGCCCGGACTCATCCCCAAGGTTTCGCCGGTGGTTGCGGTCGGCATGCCCCAGGACCTGATCCGTCGCCGGCCCGACATTCGCGTGGCCGAAAGGACTCTGGCGGCACAGAGCGCCCAGATCGGGGTCGCGGTCAGCGACCTCTATCCGCAATTCGCTTTGGCGGGTTTCATCGGCCCGTCCGTTTCCACGGCGACCGGCCAAGTGTTCGCGGATCTCTTCGACGCAAAGAATGTCGCCTACAGTTTTGGGGGGGGGATGCGGTGGAGCGTCCTTAACTACGGACGAATCAAGAACAACATTCTGCTCCAGGATGCGACCTTCCAGCAACTGCTCGAAGACTACCGCCAGACCGTCCTTCAGGCACAGAGCGAGGTCGAGAGCAGTCTGGTCGCGTTCTTCCAGTCGCAATTGCAGCTCGAGGCATTGCAGCAAGCGGCGGCCGCGGCGCAAAGGGCCACCGACGTTTCGTTGGAGCAGTACCAGGAAGGTTTGGTGGACTTCAACACCGTCATCAGCACCCTGAGTGCGCTCCTCCGTCAGCAGGATCAGCTCGCCTCCATTCAAGGCACGGTGGCGGTCAATCTCGTCGAGATTTACCGCTCGCTTGGGGGCGGTTGGGAGATTCGCCAGAGCGAAAACGCCGGCGACCTCATACCGCAAGAGACCCAGGATGAAATGAGGGCGCGCGGGAAATACTGGAAGGCGGCTCCGAAACAAGAGTAATATGTCATTTCACGGCGTTAGAGTGAGGAGGAACTTATGTACCAACATCTGGCGATCCTGGCAGCGTTTGTCTTTGTCTACAGCGCCGTCGCCGGGCGCGTGGAGAAAATGTCCATCAGCGGGGCGATCGTTGCCATGGGCTTCGGCCTCGCCTGCGGGCCTCTCGGGCTGAGAATCTTTACGCCCCACGTCGACGGCGAGTTGCTCCGGACACTGGCCGAATTGACACTTGCCCTGGTCCTGTTTACGGATGCGGCCAATGCGAATCTGAGCGTTCTCAAGATCAACCGGCAGCTCCCGGAGCGACTGTTGTTGATCGGCCTTCCTTTGACCATTCTGCTCGGATTCGGAGTCGGTGCCCTGGTGTTTCCCGGCCTGAGCCTCTTCGAGCTCGCCGTTCTTGCAACCATGCTCGCGCCGACTGACGCCGCTCTGGGCAAGGCCGTCATGACCAATCCGACCGTTCCGGCAACTTTGCGGGAGGGCTTGAACGTTGAAAGCGGCCTCAACGACGGGATCTGTGTTCCCATTCTGTTCGTGTTTCTCGCCCTCGCATCCGAGGCGACCATGAAAGGGAGCGGTGCTCAGCTTGCATTGGTTCTGGTCGCACAGCAAATCGGCATCGGTGCCGCCGTCGGTATCGGCCTGACGGCGTCCGGCGCTTGGGTTCTGAAAAGGTGTGCGCAGTGCAACTGGATCACCGAAACCTGGCGGCAGCTCCCGGTGGTCGCCCTGGCATTGATGTGCTTTGCTGTTGCCCAGGTCCTCGGCGGCAGCGGGTTCATCGCCGCTTTCACCGGCGGCATTTTTTTCGGAATATTGGCGAAAGATCACAAAGAGGAGCTGCTCCGCGCGGCCGAGGGCGCCGGCGACACGCTATCCCTTGCCACCTGGGTGTCTTTCGGGGCGGCCGTCGTCGGGCAGCTCATCGGGGAACTCAGCTGGCCGATCCTGATGTATTCCATCCTCAGCCTGACCGTCGTTCGCATGTTGCCGGTTTACCTGTCACTTACCGGTTCGAACCTTAAACCGGACAGCAGGCTCTTCCTCGGGTGGTTCGGCCCGCGCGGTCTTGCCACCGTCGTGTTCGCCGTCATCGTCCTGAACCATCACCTCCCGGGCGGAAACGAGCTGGCACTAACGGCTGCCTGCACGGTAATTTTGAGCATCCTTGCCCATGGATTCAGCGCGAATCCACTGGCGGCGTCATTGGGTGAAAGGCAAGTTTCAAGAGCAAAATGATTAAATGTGCGAGGCTTGATATTTACTCTCCAGGATGAACCACCATGCTGTCAAACATCACCATCGGCGCACTACTGATTCTTCTTACCACCGCCGTTCACGCGGGAGGAATGGCCCTATCATTGCGGTCCATCCGCAACCATGCAGCCATCGCGGGATGGCGATTGCATCTGAACCGCGTGTTCAGAGTGGGCAGGGTGGTACTGATGATGTACCTTATCGCGATCCTGGAGGTGTTGATCTGGGGAGTCGCTTATCTGGCATTCGATGCCATTGACGGATTCGAAAAGGCGATCTACTTCTCGGCGGTCACTTTCACCACGCTGGGATACGGCGATGTGGTCCTTGACGGCAGCCGGCGCCTCCTGTCTTCGCTCGAAGCCATCAACGGCATCATCATGTTCGGCTGGTCCACCGCGATCGTCATCGCCGCCGTGCAATACGTTTATTTCCGCCAGGAGACCGACTGAAATGATCGACATGCGTAAGGCACATGGGGGGAATAATGAAACAATGGATCTGTTCCCAACAGATTAGGATCGATAGTCAACGGTTGTTGATGAAAATAAAACAGCTATTCAGGGAAAGTAGTGACAAATATGGAATACACGACGATGTATGATGATACAAAAGAAGAGATAATAGCAAAGCTGAAAGTATTGAGTGACACTAAGAGGATGATTCTTCTGAACAAATACGCACGGCAGACTGAAAATATATACTGCACTTTCAGCGCGGAGAAAAACATCGATATCATAAACAAAATATTTATACTCAAGTTTGACAATGATGCCCTGGTCGATGCCTATAAGAATGAAGATCCCGTCGTTGATCACCCCGGCTTCCGGCTTAATGAATTTTTGAACAATGAGTTGGCATAACGGTATTTGAAAAAAAGATATAACTCCAGGCGCCAAGGACCCGCCGCAATTAAACCCAGGAAGATAAGGGAGAAACCGATGGGAAGATGTCACTACGCGAAAATCATTGTCCTG
>Ga0075304_1000294_pt1 | contig 11651 bp, 9 predicted proteins | sample Joice_CattailNLA_FD_120067 | JGI IMG/M metagenome (GOLD analysis project Ga0075304, IMG submission 120067) | Natural and restored wetland microbial communities from the San Francisco Bay, California, USA, that impact long-term carbon... | ecosystem: Environmental > Terrestrial > Soil > Wetlands ... | reverse complement strand
TTCGGTGCGACGAGCGGCGACGTGTTCGGCTCCCCCGACGCCGGGTCGTCGTGGTTCCAGGTGCACGAGCGTCTGGCGCCGGTGACGAGCGTCCGCGTGGCCTGAAGGATCGGCGCTCGGTCAGTGCTCGCGAGGTTCGCGGCGTTCGATCCACTCGCACGGCCAGGCGATGAGCAAGGGCGAGCGGTCCCACACGACGTGCACGGCGCCGTCACCGACCCGTTGGACCACGCCTCGTTCCCCCGGAACCGGTGACTTGAGCACGGCTCCTTGAGGGCCGACGAAGGCCACGTGGTCGGCTGGCCGCATCGCTACCATGATTCGGGTATCGGCATCGACCGTCGGCCAGTTGAGCTATCAGCGTGTCCCCCGTTCGGCCGACACGCCCACACGGCTCCCAGCGATGTCAGACCCCCGAGCTATCGTTCGGGTCATGGCACAGGTCATCTCGCTCGACGACTACCGTACCCGCCGCAAGGGGCCGCTCGCGATCGCGATCGAGCGACTCGACAGAGCCGTGGCGCGCCTCGATCCGCTGGTGCACGATCGCCGAGGCCCGCTCTCGCCATCGGTCGAGCGGGAGCTCGCATTGATCGCTCGCGACGTGGGTGCCGCCCGCCCGCTGCAGGCGGCGATCCGGGCCGAGCGACTGGCCGATCTCCTGGAGCACCCCGCCGCGTCGGGCTGACCCGACGTGTGCGAGCCCGAGGCCGGGCATAGAGCGAGGGGAGCAGGTATCAAGCGTCTCGTCTGCACGTGCTCGGGCGCCGGCGGCGTGGCCCCCGGGGCCTGAGCATGCCTCCCGCGGCATGACTCGCGCGTGGGTTCTGCTCCCCTCGCGGGTACCTCTCGGCACCCGACTCGAACGTACACCTCGGCTCTGAACCGCGCAAACGCGAAGTCGGTCAACCCTCCGCTCGGTGCGTCCGGGACCGCAGCACGACCCAGACCAGCACCGCCGCGACCGCCGCCGCTCCGGCCGCTGCAGCGATCGACGGCTTCGGGGGCGGCACCGCCTGGGCGATGCGCGTGCGCAGCCGAACCGGTCGCCGGAAGTCGCGCACCTGCCACCCACGCTCCTCGGCCTCCCGTCGAAGGTCGCGATCGGGATTCACCGCGACCGGATGCCCCACGACCGAGAGCATCGGCAGATCGGTGACCGAGTCGCTGTAGGCGTACGAGGCATCGAGGTCGATGCCCAGTCGTTCCGCGAGTCCCTCGATCGCCTCAGCCTTCTGATCCCCGTAGGCGTAGAACGCCAGCTCACCCGTGTACCGGCCGTCGTCGTCGATCTCTGCCCGCGTCGCGATCACGCCGCTCGCGCCGAAATGCTGACTCAGTGGACGCACGACCTCCTCGGGCGAGCTCGAGACGATGTAGATGCGCCTGCCTTCGCTGCGGTGCAGGGCCATGAGGTCGAGCGCCTCCTGGTACACGTACGGGTCGATCACGTCGAAGATCACCTCGCGTACCAGTGTCTCCACCTGATCCTGGTTCCAGCCTTTCGTGAGCGAGAGCATGCCCTCCTTGAGCCGCTCCATCTTGTCCTCGTCCGCCCCGACCAACAGGTAGACGAGCTGGGCGTAGGCGCCCCGGACCAGCTGGGATCTCGACACCATGCCCGCTCGATAGAGGGGACGGGACAGAGCGAGCGACGACGACCGGGAGATGATCGTCTTGTCGAGGTCGAAGAACGCGGCTTCCATCGTGTTTCCCATCGTACGGTCGGTCGGCGACCTGGAGCGGATCGGCCGATGAACCCCTAGCGGCGGACCCTCCCCAGCGTCGCGCGATACGTCGTGAGCCACGCGAGCTCGGCCTCCGCGAACGCCTCCTGCTGACCGAGCAGCGCGGCGGAGACGGAGCGACCGGGGTCTCGCTCGGTGGCGGTGCGGTCGAGCTCGGTTCGGACGGCCTCGAGCAGGTCGCGAACCGATCGTTCACGGGCATCGGCGGCGGCTCTGGCGACGGACGCCGGCACCACGTGCGCGAATCCCAGGGCCACGGCGGCCCGGGAATCGATCGGTACGAGGGCGGCGGCCATCTCGGTCACGCCCTCAGCGAGGCGTTCGCGTCCCAGCTTCGTGATACGGAAGACCCGGCGGTCCGGTCCGTCGTGGCCCTCCTGCGCCTTGCCGACGATCGATCCGTCGCGTTCGAGCCGCTTGAGCACCTGGTAGGCGGACGCCCGGCTCAGCTCGGTCCAGAACCCCATGCTGCGAGATCGGAAGCGCTCGAGCAGGTCGTAGCCGTGCATCGGCCCTTCCGCCAGCAACCCCAGCACCACGACCTCCACCTTCGTCGCCATCGCTCCTGCTCCTAGTCTGGATTGGATTAGTTGTCAGTGTACCGCCTCCGTCGGGGACATCTGGCCAGGGCGGGTAGCCTTGTGCCGGAGGCGTCAGGGTTCCTGGTGGGCCCCGCGGTCTTCAAAACCGATGTGGGGGCGCAAGCTCCCAGGCGGGTTCGATTCCCGTCCGCCTCCGCGATGCACGAGACCGAGGACGAGCGGGGCCGGTACCCGGCCCATCGAGAGACCGACGTCGTGCTGCGAGACGGCAGCACGGTGCACATCCGTCCCGCTCGGTCCGAGGATCATGAGCGCGTCGAGGACTACCTGATCGGATTGTCGGACGAGTCAAGGCGTCTGCGCTTCTGGGGCATGTCGGTCGACATCACCGACGTGGCTGCCAGGGCGGTCGACGTCGACTACGTCGACCACCTGACCCTGCTCGCGTTCGCGGGAGGACGTGAGGGCACGGTCATCGGCGGCGCCCAGTACGTCCGCGAGGGCAGCACGCCGCGGGCGGAGGTGAGCGTCAGCATCGCCGACGCCCTGCAGGGCCACGGACTCGGATCGATCCTGATCGCCCACCTCGCCCAGGCGGCCGAAGCCAACGGCATCGAGACCTTCGTGGCGCAGGTGCTGCCGGAGAACCACCGCATGATCGACGTGTTCCGCCGCACCGGGTTCGCGGTGCGCATCCGTGCGGTCCCCGGTGAGGTCGAGGTGGAGTTCCCCACCGAGATCACGGACGAGGCTGCGGAGCGTTACGAGGAACGGGAGGACGCGGCGGCGGCAGCGGCCGTGCGGCTGCTGCTGGAGCCGACGTCCGTCGCCGTGATCGGCGCGTCGCGCAACCCTTCGTCGATCGGAGGCCGCCTGCTGCACAACCTGCTGTCGGGTCCGTTCCAGGGAGTCGTGTACCCCGTCAACCCCAGTGCGCCGGCGGTGCAGGGCGTGCCCGCCTACCCCTCGGTCGTCGACGTGCCCGGTGACGTCGAGGTCGCGTTCGTCGCGGTGCCCGCCGCGGGGGTCGTCGACGTCGCCCGCCAGTGCGCCGCCAAGGGCGTACGGGGGCTGATCGTGATCTCGGCGGGATTCGGCGAGACCGGCCCCGAGGGGCTCGCGCGCCAGCACGATCTGCTCGACGTCTGCCGCGCCAGCGGCATGCGCCTGATCGGTCCGAACTGCATGGGCATCGTGAATACCGACCCCGAGCTCGTGCTGAACGGCACGTTCTCCACGGCGTGGCCACCTCTGGGCCGCGTAGGATTCCTGTCCCAGAGCGGCGCTCTAGGCCTCGCGGTGATGGGGCAGGCGGCGGCGCTCGGACTCGGCCTGTCGACGTTCGTCTCGGTGGGGAACAAGGCCGACGTCTCGGGCAACGACCTGCTCTGCTACTGGGAGCAGGACGATCGCACCGACCTGGTGATGCTCTACCTCGAGAGCTTCGGCAACCCTCGCCGGTTCGGACGGCTCGCTCGTCGCATCGGCCGCACGAAGCCCGTCGTCGTGGTGAAGTCCGGCCGCAGTGCGGCAGGGCAGCGCGCGGCGTCCTCGCATACCGGTGCCCTGCTGGCGGCCAGCGACACGACCGTCGACGCGCTCTTCCGACAGCACGGCGTGATCCGCACCGACACCCTCGAGGAGATGTTCGACGTCGCGACGCTGCTCGCGAACCAGCCCGTGCCGGCCGGCGCTCGCGTTGCGATCGTCACGAACGCTGGCGGACTCGGCATCCTCTGCGCCGACACGTGCGAGGCCAACGGCCTGTCGGTGCCCGAGCTCGCCCCCGAGACGGTCGCCTCGCTCGAGTCGTTCCTGCCCGATGAGGCCTCGCTCTCGAATCCCGTGGACATGATCGCCTCGGCCACCCCCGCGGACTACGGGCAGGCGATCGGCACGGTCGCCGCCGATCCGAACGTCGACGCGATGATCGCGATCTACATCCCGCCGCTCGAGTCCGATGCCCCTGCCGTCGCGACCGCGCTCGTGGACGCGATCACCCGGATCGACGGGCGCATCCCCGTCCTCACCTGCTTCATGTCGTCGCGCGGACTACCCGATGCGTTGCGGGCGCCCGGTCTCCGCATCCCGTCGTTCGCATACCCGGAACAGGCCGCGATCGCCCTCGCCCACGCGACCGGTCTCGGGGTGTGGCGCGCCAAGCCCGAAGGGACCGTCCCGTCGTTCGAGGTGCGCGAGGACGAGGCGGCGGCGGTGATCGCGGATGCCCTGACGCGCGGGGAAGGATGGCTCACCCCTGAAGAGGTCCGGGTCCTCCTCGACTGCTACGGAGTACCCGCCGCACGACAGGTGCGGGCGTCGTCACCCGAGGAAGCCGACGAGGCGGCGGCATCGGTCGGTTCGACGATCGCGCTCAAGGCGATCGGCCCCGTCCACAAGACTGAGTCGGGCGCGGTCGTGCTCGATCTCTCTCCCGCCGACGTGCTGGAGTCGGCCAGGGTGATGTCCGAGCGCGTGATCGCCGCCGGGGAGCCGTTCGACGGATTCCTCGTGCAGGAGATGGTGGCTCCCGGCGTGGAGATGCTCGTCGGCGCCGTGGCCGATCCCGTGTTCGGGCCGGTGATCGCGGTGGGAGCGGGCGGGGTGACGGTGGAGCTCACACGCGACGTCGCCGTACGGGTCGCGCCGCTCACCGACCTCGACGCCGAGGAGATGGTGCGCTCGCTGGCGACGTTCCCTCTGCTCGACGGGTTCAGGGGCGCCGAGAAGGCCGACGTGGCAGCGCTCGCCGACGTGGTGCTGCGGCTGGGTGCGATCGCGACGGCCCACGATGCGATCGCGGAGATGGACTGCAACCCTGTCATCGTGCACACCCACGGCGCCGTCGTCGTCGATGCGCGCATCTCGGTGCAGACGCCGTCGCCCCCAACCCCGTTCGGTGCTCGCTCCCAAGGGTGACCTCGAGGTGCCCGTCGGCGCGTGACTCGCACCGTCGCTCGCCGAAACCCGCGCTACCCTGGATGCCATGAGCAGCGTGGAGCGCATCAAGCACCTCGCCGAGCGGGCCGACATCGCCGCCGAGGAGCTCTTGGAGTTCCTCGAGTCCCCGTCCGGCCGGCGCATGCGCAACGTGCTCGCCGGAGCCGTGATCGTCTCCGCGCCGCTGATCATGCGCGTTCCCGGCCTGAAGCGGTCGCCCCTCGGCAGGCTCGTCGCCATGACCGGGGGCAGCGCGATCCTGATCGGCATCGCCGAGGCGATCCGCGACTGGGAGCGCAGCGAGTCGTCGAAGGGACGTCGACGTTCCGTGATCGACGTGCCGCCCCCGAGCCCTGAGAGTGGCTGAGGTTACGGCTCTGCCGGCTCGACGGGCCCCTCCGGCACCTCGGCCCTCGACGGGACATCCTCGAGATGCAGCTCGTCGTCGATCTGGTCGGGTGCGAGCGTGCCGACCGTGCCTCGGCTGATCGCTCGCGCATAGAGGAAGAGCGCCGGTAGACGAAGCAGCCCCGAGACGACCAGGGCCGTCGGCACCGAGACCGAGCGGGCGATCAGCCCGATACCCGGTCCCCCGGCCGCCTGACCGATCGCATCTGACTGGGAGCCGATCGAGTTGATCGTGGCACGGGTCTTGGCGTCCAGGCCCTGATTGATCCACGCCGTGAACACGGGCTCCCGCACGCTTCGCAAGGTTCCCACGAGCCAGAACATCGCGAGGGCGAGCCAGAAGCTCGACGCCAACGCGAACACCACCACCGCGACGACCAACACGACGTCGACGACCGCCAGGACACGGGCAACCGTGCCGTGTCCCTGCAGATGCACCCGTCGCTTCACGATCGCCAGGGCGCCGATGCCGAGCAGCAGCGCCCCGCCGTCGAGGATGCCGAACCACACCGGCAGCTCGAGCCCTCCCACGGTCGGCAGCCCGATGTCCTCCAGCAAGTGGAGGTCGCTCAGTCGGTCGAACCCCTCGGTCGACATACCGTGGAGTGCCGCAGTGCCGAGGATCAGCAGCAGCACGTGGTGGGCACGCACCGCGGCCACGCCCTCGCGGACGGTCGTTGCGAGCGAGGTGTGCAGCCGTTCGCCCTCTCGGCGTTCGGGCTGGAACCCCTCCTCACGCATCGTGATCGCCATGAAGACCCCGAGCGCGATGAACCCGAGTCCCGAGACCAGGATCGGTGTTCGGAGGCTCGAGAACGACGCGATCGTCACACCCACCGCGATGCCGAGGAGCGAGCCCCACTGCCACCACTGCTCGCTGCGCAAGTACATCGGCTGTGCCGCCTCTTCACCGATCTCGTCGGTGAGCCACGCGACGTCGGCGCCGCTCTGGAACGTGGCGAACACCCCCCACAGTGCCTGAGAGAGCACGGCGATCGCGAACGACTCGGCCGCGCCCAACACCAGGAACGCGACCCCGGTACCGAGCAGGCCGATCACGACCGAGAGGCGGCGGCTCACGGTGTCGGCGACGACCCCGGTCGGCACCTCGAACAGCAGGTACGTGAGCTCGAGCACGGTGCCGAGCAGCAGCAGCTCGAACGGTCCGAGCTGAAGTTCCACGATCAGGAAGACGCTGAATAACACCGACATCAGGTGGAAGAAGAAGCCCTCGCCCGTCGAGTAGACGAGGTAGACGGTCTCGGGTCGCGGCCGGCGCATCGCGTGAGGAGCCTACGCTCCCCGGTGGTCTGGCCAGCCATCGTCGACACTCCCGTGTGTGGGAGCATGCGGAACGTGAGCGTGGTCTTCGACCCTGCACCCGACGATCGGCCCTTCGCCGTCGTCGACCTCGGCTCGAACTCCGGACGCATGATCGTGTTCCGGCTCCGCCAGGGCGAGCATCTCGACGTGATCGAGGACGCGCGGGCACCGCTCCGTCTGGCTCGGGCGCTCCGCGACTCAGACCGCCTCGGGCCCGATGCGATCGAGCGCACGCTCGAGGCGCTCCGCGACTTCGTCGCGGTCGCCAAGGGCGCCGGCGCGTCGCAGATGATCGCCGTCGCGACCTCGGCCGTGCGCGACGCAGCCGACGGGCACGAGCTGATCGAGCGGGCGCATCGGCTCGGCGTTCCGCTGCAGACGATCGACGGCGAGCACGAGGCGATGCTCGGGTTCTTCGGGGCGGTGCACGACCTGCCGGTGACGAGCGGGTTCACGTTCGACGTCGGCGGGGGCAGCGCGGAGATCTCGTCGTTCCGCGACCGACGGCTCGTGCGCTCGTGGTCGATGCCGCTCGGGTCGCTCCGCGTGAGCGATGCCTTCCTCGCATCCGACCCGCCCGCCGATCACGAGATCAGGGCACTGCGCAAGTCGGTGAAGTCGTCGATCGCCGAGGCCGGGATCACCGAACTCCGCTCGGATGACCAGCTCGTGGGTATCGGCGGCACGGTACGCAACCTCGCGAAGGTCGACCTGCGACGCACCGACTACCCGCTTCCACTCCTGCACGGGTACCGGCTCGCCGAGCGACGCCTCGCGGCCGTGATCGAGGAGCTCGCCGGGCGTACGATGAAACGACGGGCGCAGGTGCCCGGACTGAACCCCGACCGATCCGACACGATCGTCGGTGGCGCCCTCGTGATCCAGGGCATCGCGAAGCAACTCGGGGCCAGCGAGATCATCGTCTCCAGCCGCGGGCTCCGAGAGGGCCTCGCCCTGGCGACTGCCGGGGCGACCGCCCCGTCGCCTGAATGGGTTCGGTCGATCTCCGTGGCGACCCTCGCGGCGCGGTTCCGGACATGGAACGCTGCGGCGGCTGAACGGCGCACCGGTCTCGCGGCCGACCTGATCCAGGCGCTCGACCCCTCCACACCGTCGCGCCAGCGCGAGATGCTGATGCACGCGGCTACCCTGCTCGACATCGGACGGGCGATCGACTACTACGACCGTTTCGAGCACGCGGCCAACATCGTGATCGCCGCGGACCTCGCCGGGTTCTCCCACGCCGATCTGGGGGCGCTCACCGCGATCCTGCGCCAGGCCGACGACGACACACGACTCGGACCGTACGGCCGGCTCGTGCCCGACGATGACCGGCCGGCGGTGTTGAGAGCGGCGACCGCGCTCGCCCTCGCCGACGAACTGAACCGCCGGATCCCCCCGGGTGCGCCGTCACCGATCTCCTGCAACTGGATGCGCGGGGGCTTCGAGGTGGTCGCTCCCGTGCCGAGCGGGTGGCGTCCGCGCGGCGTGGCCCACCGGTTCCGGACCGTCTTCGATGCCGAACTGCTCGTGGTCGCGAACGAGTCAGCGCCTGGCCTCGCGCCGGTGCTCGAGCCCGACTGAGCCGCGATCGACCGGACCCCGGTTGCCGGCCCCGTCGGACGGGAGCCAGCACTCCACCGTCGTTCCTGCATCGGCCTCGCTCGAGATCCGACACCAACCTCCGACCAGCTCAGCCCGCTCGACCATGGTGGCGAGCCCGAGGTGCCCCGGCACGGGGGTCCCCACACCGTCCGTGTCGAAACCCGTTCCGTCGTCGGCGACCAGGATGGTCACCCCGTCGCCGGCTGTCGTGACGCGTACCGACACGTGCCGCGCATCGGCGTGCTTGCGAGCGTTGGCGACGGCTTCCTGCACGATGCGATAGAGCGCAGCCCGCAGCTCGGGATCCGGTTCACGGGTGAGCTCGTCGACCACCTGGTGGGTCCACCCGGTCTCCTTCGCCGCCCGCACGAGGTACTGGTCGATCGCCACGACCAGGCCCTCATGGTCCAAGGCAGCCGGCCGCAGCTCGAACACTAGCGATCGCAGCCGCTCGATCGATCCGCGCACGGTCGATCGCAGTTCGCCGAGGGCTGCTGTCGTGATCGTCTCGGGCTGCTGCGCCAGCATCGCGAGCCGAAGGTCGACCGCGCTCATCACCTGGATGGGATCGTCATGGATATCGGCGGCGATCCGGCGGCGCTCCTCCTCCTGCGCCGTCTCGATCTTCTGCGCGAGCTCGCGGCGCTGTTGGATCGTGCGGCGCAACACCTCGAGGCTCCACCGGAGCTTCTCCTCGGCCTCCTTCTCTGCGGTCACGTCGAGCATGATGCCCCGCCAGTACCTGGGTGCGCCGTGCTCGTCACGCACGAGGACCGCATCATCGCGGACCCACACGGTGCGCCCGTCCTTCGCGACGATGCGATACTCCGCATGGAACGGCTCGCCGTCGCTGTTCGAGCGCTCGTTCTCCGCACGGACCGGGTCGACGTCGTCGGGATGCACGATGCGCATCCACAGCTCCGGGTCCCCCCATTCCGCCTGCGTGTAACCGAGCAACACCTCGGCCTGCGGGCTCGTGTAGAAGTTCGTGGAGAATTCGTCGGGGCGATCGAGATAGAGGATCGCGGGGATCCCCTCCACCAACTCCCGGTAGTCCTCGAAGAAGGGGCCGCCGGGCTCGTCGTGCATCGGCTCGTCAGACCCTCGAGATCAACCCCGCGAGGAGAGCGACGCGGGGCACCACGCTCGTCAGGTCGAGCCACTCGGCCGGTGCGTGGTCGTCGCCGCCGACCGGGCCGAGACCGTCGATCGTCGGCGTGCCGGCCGCGCTCGTCGTGTTCGCATCGCTCGCACCACCCGTCGCGGCATCGCGTAGCTCGAACCCGAGCTCCGAGGCGAGGTCGATCGCCAGCGCCGCGAGACGCGCGCCGCCTTCCCTCTTCTCCATCGGACGATGCCATCCGTCACCGTCGACGCGCACGGTCACGCCGCTCACGCCATGGTCGGTGCAGATGCGGGCGATCTCGGCTTCGGCCTCCTCGAGGCTGGCGAGCTCGGGCGACCGCAGGTCGACCTGGAGCATGCACCGTTCGGGCACGACGTTCGTGCGGGTGCCACCGCGCGCGACCCCGACGTTCACCGTCACCCCGGGCCATCGGCCGTTCAGCGCCTGCATCGCGACCGTCGCGTTCGCGGCGGCGAGCACCGCGTTCGCGCCTTTCTCGGGCTCGACACCGGCGTGGGCCGCGCGGCCGACGAACTCGATCGAGTAGTCCGTGATGCCCTTCCTGGCGCTCACGATGTCGCCGTTGGCCCTGGCCCCTTCCAGAACGAACGCCGCATCGTGCGCGGGAGCGAGCTCACGGATCACCGGCCCCGACATCGGCGAGCCGATCTCCTCGTCGGGATTGCACACGTAGGTGATGCGTCCGAAGCCGTCGAACCCGGCATCCTGCAGCACGTCGACCGCGTGGAACCCTGTGAGGAGGCCACCCTTCATGTCCGACACGCCGGGCCCGCGCGCGAGATCTCCCTCGATCCGGAACGGTCGCTCGGCGACGGTCCCCTCGTCGAACACGGTGTCCATGTGCCCGACGAGCAGCACGTTCGGTCCCCCGCCACCTTCGAGGGAGCCGATCACGAGGTCGCCGAGCCTGGGTTCGCCGCCCTGCGGCTCGTGCGATCGGCGCTCGACCGACCACCCGCGCGCATCCATCCGCGCCTCGCAGAGATCGGCGATCGCGTTCACTCCATCGGGCGTGTAGGACCCGCAGTCGACGTTGACCATCTGCCTGAGCTCGGCGACGAACGCCTCATACCGGGAAGCGGCGAGATCCCGCAACGCATGGATGTCCATGCGGCTGACGCTAGCATGGCCGCCTCTCGGCGAGCAGGGGGATCCATGACCAGGGACGGGCTCGGAGCGGTGATCGGTCACCGAGGCGCCGTGATCCGGATCGAGCCGATCGTGGTCGACGACCCGGGACCAGGCGAAGTGCTCGTGAGGCTCGCCGCGAGCGGCGTGTGTCACAGCGACGTCTGGGCGATCGAGAACGGGAACTGGGGCGCCCCCTGGCCGATGCTGCTCGGTCACGAGGGGGCCGGCGTCGTCGAGGCCGTCGGCAACGGGGTCACGTCAGTCGCCGCTGGCGATCGAGTCGTCCTCACCTGGGCGGTGCCGTGCGGACGGTGCCGACAATGCCTTCGGGGTGCGCCGCGCCGATGCGGGCATGAACTGCACCAGCCGCCGCGCGTCCATCGCGCCACAGGGCATGTGCTCACCGGCGTTCTCCAGTGCGGCACGCTCGCGACCCACACCGTGGTGACGGAACCTCAGGTCGTCCCGATGCCCGATGCCCTCGCCCTCTCCCGTGCCTGCCTGTTGGGCTGTGGCGTCTCGACCGGCATCGGAGCCGCCGTCCAGACAGCGAGGGTCTGGCCGGGCGCGACCGTCGCGGTGATCGGCCTGGGGGGCATCGGCCTCGCGGCCCTGCAGGGGGCACGGATCGCCGGCGCGGCGAGGGTGATCGCGATCGACGTCGTGCCGGCGAAGCTCGAGTGGGCTGTCGGGTTCGGCGCCACCGACACCGTCGACGCGTCGGCAGGCGACCCCGTCGAGGCGGTTCGCCGGCTGACCGGCGGCGAAGGCGTCGACGTGGCCATCGAGGCGGTCGGACGCCCCGAG
>Ga0075304_1000293_pt1 | contig 11673 bp, 10 predicted proteins | sample Joice_CattailNLA_FD_120067 | JGI IMG/M metagenome (GOLD analysis project Ga0075304, IMG submission 120067) | Natural and restored wetland microbial communities from the San Francisco Bay, California, USA, that impact long-term carbon... | ecosystem: Environmental > Terrestrial > Soil > Wetlands ... | reverse complement strand
TCAGGCGAAGGCGGCGCGGGGGCGATCCTGGGAGTAGAGCAGCTCGACGTGGCGGATGCCGGTCGTGCGGCGCGCGATGCGCTTGACCGCCTGCACCAGCCGCAGCGCCAGGTTGTAGCGCGCGCGTGGCCCGCCGACAGCATAGGTCTCGGCGACCACGAGGTGCAGCACCGTGATCCGCTCGAAGCTGTCGCGCACGTAGAGGATCACGCCGACCGGGCGGGACTGCTTTCCTTCGCGCTCGACGGCGAACAGGCACTGCGCGTCCGTCTGCCCGCCGACGCGCACGCGAACCGACTGGCCGTCGGCGACGATCTCCGGCGCACCGTAGCGGTCGATCGCGGTTTCGATGCCCTTGCGCACCCGGTGCTGGCGCCCGTTGAAGAACAGCAAGGCCTCGAGCTGGTGGTAGTGCTCGGCCGGCAGGCTCGATACGAAGGTGGTCTGTCGCGTAATGGCCGCCTCTCCCCCGCAGGCCCTGCCGGAGGCAGGGTCGGGCCACCTTACGGGGGCTTCTTACCTCTGTCGAGATTCACATAATTCGGCGGAATTCGAAGGAACCGGCCGCTTTGTAGCGCGCCGGCAACGCTCGCGGGGGGCCTGTGGACACCCTGGGGATGCTTTCCCGCAAGTAGCGGGGCCTGCGGGGTTTTTTGAGATCCGGTTCCGGGCGCCTCCCGGAAACGCGACCTGTGTCTCGTCCGCCACGACCGATTTTGTCAAGGATTGACACTCCGGTCGGTCATGGGCACCCGGTGCCCGTGGCGACGCCTTTTTGCGCGGGTTACGAGAGCCCAGTGAACATCGATTATTCGGACATCCTGCCCGGCGACGACGCCCCGGATCTGCCCGATCCGGGTGCGCCGCGCCCTGCTGCGCCGTCGCGGCCGGCCCCGCCACCCTCGACCGGGGCGACGGGCACGCACGCGGCGCTGCCGCAGCCGGGCGGCCGCCCGCAGGGCGCGAACGTCGTCGTACTCTCGGCCGACCCGACGTTGATCGACCTGCTGCGGGACGCAGTCGCGGGCGCGCACCGGGTCTGGCGGGCCGACGACGTGGCGCACGCGGCCGACCTGATGGTCGCCTCCGGCAACGCCGTACTGCTCATCGATGCCGCACTCGCCGACCACGACACCAAGGCGCTCGTCACCCAGGTCCACCAGCAGTTCCCGGACCTCGCCATCATCGTCGCCGGGCGGCGCGACGACGAGCACGAGCTCGCGCCGCTGGTGTCCGAGGGCGCCATCTTCCGCTTCCTGCACAAGCCGGCGTCCACCGAGCGCATCCGCAACTTCGTCGATGCCACGCAGCGGCGGCCTAACGGCACCGACTTCTCGGCAACGATGCCTCCCAAGCACAAGAACCAGCTGTTCGGCGGCACTGCCGAGGTGCCGGCACTGGCGCCGCCGTTCAAGCTCGCGCTCGAAGACGGTTTCGTGCGCCGCTGGGGACGCCGCAGCCTGCTGCTGATCCCGGTCGCGCTGATCGCCTGGGGCATCGCCGCCTGGGAGCCGTGGAACCGCGCGCCGGCAAGCAAGCCCGCGCCGGTCGCTGCAAAACCGGCCGCGACGACGGCCGCCGGCGAGGACGCGCGCCTGCAGAAACTGCTGGACGCCGCGGGACTCGCGCTTTCGCAGGGTGCGCTCACCGACCCCCCGGGGCAGAACGCACTCGAACTCTATCGCGCGGTGATCGCACGCGATCCCGGCAACAGCCTGGCGCGGCGCGGCCTCGACAGCGTCGCCGAGGAACTGGTTGTCCAGGCCGAGCGCGCGCTGATGGAGCAGGACGTCGCGCGGCTCGCCAGCGCCGTGGACGCCATCCGCTCGGTGCGGCCCGACCATGCCCGCCTGCCATTCTTCGTGAGCCAGCTCGAACGCGAGCGCGCCATCGCCGCGCAGGCGGGCAAGCCGATCCCGGCCTTCGACACGATGGGCCGTCCGCTCGAGTCGCCGGCTGCGCCGACCGAGCTGCCGTCGGTGCGTGCACAGGCCTTCCTGCAGCTGGCGAACGAGCGCATGCGCGGCAACCAGCTCGTTGGCAGGGACGGTGCGCTCGGCTACCTGATCAACGCGCGGCAGCTCGCCCCGTCCGACCCGGCCGTCGTCGACGCGATCAGCCAGCTCGGCATCCTGTTCCAGAGCAACGCGCAGAAGGCGATCCGCGAAGACCGCCTCGAGGACGCGAACCGCTGGCTGCAGAACGCGATCGAGCTCGACATCGACCGGACCCAGATCGCGACCATGCGCGCGGACATCGACGCCGCGCGCATCGGCAACGCGCGCGCCGACCGCGCGCGCCTGCTGGTGCTCGCCAACCAGCGCATCGCCCAGAACCGGCTGGCCGAGCCCAAGGGCGACTCCGCGCTGCACTACCTCGACATGCTGCGCGCAGCCGACCCGCAGTTCGAAGGCCTGGCCGATACCAGCACCCTGCTCGCTTCGCGCGCGCTCGCGGAATCCCGCACGGCGCTCGCGGCCGGGAACCTCGACCGGGCGGACGCCTACCTGCGTACCGCGGCCGACGCCGGCGGCGGCGGCGCCGAGATTTCGGACCTGTCGGCGAAGATCATGGCGGCGCGCGTGTCGCGCCCGGCCGCGCTCTCGAACCCGGAACCGGCGGTCCTGCCGGAGGGCAAGCTGCGCCGGACGTATTTCTCGGCGCCGACCTATCCCGCCCGCGCCCAGGAGCGCGGCACGGAAGGCTGGGTGGACATCGAGTTCACGGTGTCCCGGGACGGGACCACGCGCGATGCCGTGGTCCGCGCTGCCGAGCCCGCCGGCACCTTCGACCGCGCGGCGCTCGAGGCCGTCAAGCGCTGGCGCTACGAGCCGCGCGTAGTCGGCGGCAACGTCGTCGAGCAGCGCGTCGAGGCGCGGCTGCGCTTCCGCCTGTCGGAGTGACGGAGGGGTCAGACACCTTGATCGGAACGGAGGGGTCTGACCCCTCCGTTCCGATCAAGGTGTCTGACCCCTCCTATCTCTTTTCGTGGGCGCGGCCGAGCAGGAAGGCGACCGCAGCCCACAGTGCGGCGACACCCGCGCCGACGAGTGCGATCCCCGAGAGGCTCGCCGACCAGGTCGACACGATCGCGTCGTGCGCCTTCGCCACCACGAAGTCGCTGCTGCGATACACGAGCGTGTCGTTGACGTTCTTCGCCTTGTACTTCGACTCGCGGTCGACGCTCGTGTAGAGCATCTCGCGGCAGGGCCGGACGATCGCGTACTGACCCACGCGCCGCGCGATGAACACCCCGACGAGCGTCATGAGCGTCGGGGAGGCCGCGATCAGAAGGAAACCGGCGACCACGAACAGCGGCACGACGACAATCATGACCGCGACGCCGGCGCGCTTCGTCAGCCGCCCCACCGCGAAGAACTGCAGCAGGATCGTGATCACCGCCATAGTCAGCTCGATCCGCCCGAGGAAGGCCGTGCGCGCACTGCCCTCGGGGAAGTGGATGCCGAGCAGCTCCGCCTGCTGCAGGTACAGGAAGGTGTTCACCGCCGCCATCAGGAACACGAAGGCCGCGATGCCGCCGAGGTACGGCGAGGTCAGCACGAGCTTCAGGCCCGCGAACGGGTTGCCGCCCATCGGCCGCTCGGCGATGCGCTCGCCGCCCGCGGCCTGCCGCGCGCTCCAGCCGAGCAGGTAGCGCATCAGGAACAGCGTCGAGGCGAGCAGCACCGCCGACACCAGCAGCAGGTTCACCTCGCCGACGGATTTCGCCAGGAACGCCGTGACCGCGGAACCCGACATCGCGCCGACGCTCGCGCCCGCCGTGATGAAGGCAAACAGCCGCTTGCCCTGCTCCCGGTTGAACAGGTCCGCCATGAAGCTCCAGAACACGGCGATCACGAACAGGTTGAACACGCTCACCCAGACGAAGAACACGCGCGCGGTCGCGGCATAGTGCTCGCTCGCCGTGAACACCGCCCAGAACGCCACGAGCTGGACGACGAAGAAAAGGTAGGTCCAGGGCAGGAAGACCGCGCGCCGGAAGCGCCCGCTGATCCAGCCGAACAGCGGCACCGCGACGATCATCCCGAGCAGCGTCCAGCCGAACAGGTCGTCGAGGTTCTCGACGCCGCCCGCGACGCCCATGCTATCGCGGATCGGGCGCAGGATGTAGTAAGCGGTGAACAGCAGGAAGTGGTACGCGAACGCCGCGAGCAGCCCCGGGATTTCCGCGGGCCGCACGTCCACCGCGCGCGCGAGCCCCCGTTCGACCAGCGCTTCGGCCACCGGCTATTCCGCGACGCCGGACTGGTCGAGGATGAAGGCGTACTCCTCGGCGATCTCGCGGAAGCGCTGGAAGCGCCCGGACTTGCCGCCGTGCCCCGCCTCCATCGTCGTGCGGTACAGGAGCGGGTTCGAGTCCGTCTTGCGGGTGCGCAGGCGCGCGACCCACTTTGCCGGCTCCCAGTACTGCACCTGGCTGTCGTGCAGGCCGGTCGTCACCAGCATCGCGGGGTAGGCCTGGCGTGCGACGTTGTCGTAGGGCGAATACGACAGCATGTAGTCGTAGAACTCCTTCTTCTTCGGGTTGCCCCACTCGTCGAACTCATTGGTCGTGAGCGGGATGCTCTCGTCGAGCATGGTCGTGACGATGTCCACGAACGGGACCTGCGCGACGATCGCGCGGTAGTCCGCCGGCGCCAGGTTGGCGACGGCGCCCATCAGCAGGCCGCCGGCGCTGCCCCCCATCGCGGAGACGCGCTTCGGGTCCGCGTACCCTTCCTTCACCAGGAAACGGGTGACGTCGATGAAGTCGTTGAAGGTGTTGCGCTTGTTGAGCAGCTTGCCGTCCTCGTACCAGCGCCGGCCCATCTCCTGGCCGCCGCGCACGTGGGCGATCGCGAACACGAAGCCGCGGTCGAGCAGCGACAGGCGCGAGATCGAGAACGCCGGGTCCATGGTCGCGCCGTAGGAGCCGTAGGCGTACTGCAGCATCGGTGCCGTTCCGTCGCGCCGGAATCCCGCACGGTAGACGACTGAAACCGGCACCTTCGCGCCGTCCCGCGCCACGGCCCAGACCAGCTCGGTGCGGTAGTTCGCCGGGTCGAAGTCGCCGAGCACCGGCGTGCGCTTCATGAGCTGGCGCTCGCCGGTCCGGATGTCGTAGTCGTAGACCGTCGCGGGCGTCGTGAGCGAAGTGTACTCGTAGCGCACGACGTGCGTGTCGAGCTCGCGGTTCTGGCCGAGGCCCGCCGTGTAGGCCGCCTCGTCCGCCGAGATGAAGAAGTCCGGGCTGCCGCCCCAGGGTCGGATGCGGATCTTGCGCATCGCGCCTGAGCGCTCCTCGATCGCGAGGAAGTCGCGGAACACGTCGAAGCCGTGCACGAACGCGTCGTCGCGGTGCGCGAGCAGCTCACGCCAGTTCGCGCGGTCGCCCTCCTCGCCGACGGCCGCCTCCATCAGCCGGAAGTTCGGCGCCTGCCAGTTGGTGCGGATAATCCAGCGCCCGTCGATGTGCTCCGCGTGGTACTCGTGGTCGCGCTCGCGCGGCAGCAGCACCCGGAACGCGAGCGCCGGGTCGTCGGCCCGGGCGTAGCGGTACTCGGTCGAGACCGTGCTCTGCGAAACGATGAGGATGTAGCGCTCGTCCTTGGTGGTCGCGACGGCGGTGTAGAAACTCTCGTCGTCCTGCTCGTAGACCAGCGCGTCGGTGGCCGGGTCCGTGCCGAGCACGTGGCGCCGGACGCGGTAACCCAGCAGCGTCTCGGGGTGTTTCTCCAGGTAGAGGATGCTGCGGCTGTCCGCGGTCCAGGCGAGGTACGGGTCCACGTTCGGGATCGCGCCGGGGAGGACCTCGCCGGTCTCGAGGTCCTTGAAGCGCAGCGTGAACTGGCGCCGCCCGACCGGGTCCTCGACCCAGGCGAGCAGCCGGTTGTCCGGCGACACCGCCAGTGCGCCGACCTGGAAGAAACCGTGCCCCTGGGCCATGCGGTCGACGTCGAGCATGAGCTGTTCCGGCGCGTCGAGAGTCCCGGCCTTGCGCGCGTAGAACGGGTACTCGTTGCCGGTCTCGTAGCGCGTGAAATACCAGTGGCCGCGCAGCCGGTACGGGACCGTCGAGTCGTCCTGCTTGATGCGCGCGATGATCTCCGAGTAGACCCGGTCCTCGAGCGCCTGCGAATGCGCCGTCATCGCGGCCTTGTAGGCGTTCTCGGCTTCGAGGTGGGCGATGACCTCGGGGTTTTCCCGCGAGTCGTCGCGCAACCAGTAGTACTCGTCGGTGCGATTCCCGTGCAGGGACTCGACGATCTGCGGCCGGACGGCGGCGATCGGCGGCACCGGTTCTGGTTTCGGCATGCTCTCGGGCTCCGGCCTGGCCGGCGCGTCGCCCGCGCACGCGGCAAGGAGCAGTGCGGATACGACGGCCAGCGAAGCGACTAGTCGGCAGCGGTTCATCGGCTGCCGCGTATCTTACCGGAGGCCATCGCGACCCGTGCCCGCACCAGTTCCGCTCCCAGCGCCGCGCCCGAGCGCCAGGCGGCCTCCGCACGTGCCTCCAGACACCAGTCGCCGCAGAAGCCGACGGCGGACTCGCGGTCGAGCAGGAATGGCTCGCCGAGCGGCTCCTCGACTCGTGCGTGACGCCAGCGGTAGGCATCCGTGACGAGCGCGCGCGGCAGCGCGCGCCCGACGTGTTCCGAGAAGCGGTCGATCAGCGCCTGCTGCACGTTCCGGGGCGGCTGGTCGAACTCGACGCGCGACCAGCCGGGCGAGGCGTGCAGCACCCAGGCCTCGCGGGCGCCGCGTCCGGGCTTGCTGGAATTCCGTGCATACCAGGCAAGCAACGGGTCTCCGGTAAAGCCCGCATCTGCGACGCCGGAGAGCGGCTCGTCGAAGGCAACCATCGCTGCCCAGCACGGCGCCATGGGCACCATGCGCACGCGTGCCACGAGCGGCGTGCAGCCAGCCGCAAGCGCCGCCGCAGCCGGCGCCGGAATCGCGAGCGCGACGGCCGTGTAGTCCGCGTGGGCCGCGCCGCGGTCGTCGAGCAGCGTCCAGCCGCGGCGACCGTCCACGAGCCGCACGACGCGCGTCCCGTACTCGACGTCGAGGCCGGCGGCGAAGTGGCGTGCGAGCGCCGCCATGCCGGGCGTGCCGACCCAGAGCGCGTCGCCGCCGTCGTGCTGCGGCCACTGCGGTTGCCAGGCTGCCGCGGAGCCCGCGGCGGCCGCGTGCTCGAGCAGGACACGGAAACCCCGGTCGCCCGCCGTCAGGTACTGCGCACCGTGGTCGAAATTCGCGATGGCAAAGCGCCGCGTGGCGAGCCGTCCGCCCGGCGCGCGCTGCGACTCGAACACGCGCACGGGCACGCCGGCCTCGTGCAGCGCGCGGGCGCAGGCAAGCCCCGCGAGTCCGGCGCCGACCACGGCGACCGAGGCGGCATTCATGCTAGCCTGCTGCTGCAATGCGGAGTCCAACCTGTTTCCCCGGAATCGTCGCCGCCCTCGCCCTCGCGGGTTGCGCGACGTCGTCGGGGACATCCTACCCGGCGTCCGCCGCCGCCCGTATCGCGACCTACGCCAAAGCGACGCCTTGCTGCGACGATCCGTCCGGATTTCGCTTCGTCGCGCTGCCGAAGCAGGGTCGCACGGACGCAGTCATCGATGCGAAGAGCCCGGTGTTCGATTTCCAGAGCGGCGTGTCGCCCTTCGTCGCCTACGAGTTGCCGGACCAGGCATCCCGCTACCGCATCCGCGTCAAGAGCCTGTTTGACCCGGAGGGTGACGATGCGTCCGGCACGTTCTATCCCGTCATCGCGCTGCTCGACGACACTTTCATCGTCGTGCACATGACCGGCCTCGAGAGCCTGCGGCTGGAGCCTGCGCTGGCGACGGTCGGCGGGGAGTCGGGGCTCGCGGTTTCGATCGGCCTCGACCCGGCCGAGCAGAAGGGCAAGTACCTGGTCGTGTTCACGCCGGCGGCGCTGCTCGGCCAGCCGCCGCCGGACGACCGCGAAGGCGACATGCTGTCACTCTCGGCGCTCGCCTGGATGGAGCGCAGCGGCGAAGGCGCATTGCCACCGTCGCCCTACGGGCGGCTGCGGGTGACTGTGGCGCCGGAGGTCGCCGTCGCGACGACGGCAAGTGACTGACTGGCGGCCGCGTCGAGCTCGACCGTCTCCCAGTTTCCTTCCGCGAAAATCGCGTCGTCTTCGATGCCGCCCTGCCCGGTGTCGAGCGGCGCACACAGCCATTCGCCCTCGATCGAGCCGTCGGCGTTCAGGAACCCGTCGAAGAAGCGCAGTTCGTCCCAGAAGCGCGAGCCGGTCGAGGGACCGTCGGGCGGAAAGTCGAGCGACACGAGCTGCACGCGATTGGGCAGGAGGTGCAGCACCTGCAGGCGCGGATAGAAGGCGTCCGCCCGAAACGCGACGCCGGAGCCGTCGGGGCGCAACAGGCTGCGATACACCTCGCCGCCCATGGTCGCGACGTATTCGACGACCTCGGGCGTGCGGGAAACTTCGCCCGAAATCTCCACGATGAAGCCAAGCGCGCACTCGACGGCGAGACCGTCCTGACCGGTCTGGGCCGCGGCGTTCAATTCGAAGAACAGCGGCAACCGCGGCTCGTCCGGGCCGCCGTTGCTGCTGCCGTTGCCGCCGCCGCCGCAGGCCGCGAGCAGGATCGCAGCGCAGGCGATCCAGGCACCCGATTCCACACCGCTCATGCGACCGATCCTGCCAAAGGACCGGGCGCCGGTCGATGCCGTTTACAAAGCCGCGGGCGCCGGTGGAGCGACGAAATCGACGATCGCCCGCATGACCTCCGGTGCCGACAGGATGTCGCGATGTCCCTTGCCCGACGTGCTCATGAACTTGATCCCCGGCCAGGCGTTCGCGAGCGCCTCGGCCTCCGCGTAGGGAATCACGGCATCCTGCAGGTCGTGGATCAGGAATCCCGGCACGCCGGTGCGCGGCGCGGTCGAGACGAGGTCGAGTTCCGCCATCGGGCGGCCGGCCTCGCGGTCCAGGATCCTGACAAATTCCTTCATCGCGGGCGGCGGCAGGCCGGCCTCCTTCGCGAGCAGGAGCGGGATGCGGCTCACGCGCGTCGGGCTCGAGACGATCACGAGGCGCGCCGGGCGGAAACCGTAGACCAGCCCGGCGCCGAGCGCCGCGCCACCGAAGGAATGGCCGATGGCCGCGTGCACCGGCCCGACGATGCGCTCGACTTCAATGAGCAGTTCGCCGATCTGGCGCGGCGTCGCGCTGTCGCCGACCGAAACGCCGTGGCCCGGCAGCTCGAGGGCGAGCGTGCGCAGGCCGCGCTCGTGCAGCTTCGCGGCGAGCGGCCGGAACTGCGTGGTGCGGCCCCGCCAGCCGTGCAGCGTGAGCACGAGCGGGCCCTCCTCGCCCCAGCTTCGCGCGTGCAGCCCCGTGCGCAACTCGACCTCGCGACCCATCGTGCCGGACGCCGTCTCCCAGGGCTGGGTCGGGTTCCGGCCGCGCGGTCGCGCGATCAGGTCGGCGACGAGGCGCGCGGCCTTGCGCGGTGCGATGCGCCCGAGAAGGCCCAGCAGCGGCGGAACGTAGAAGGGAATCGGGTTTCGCAAGGATAAAAAAGCCGGCACGGTTGCCCGTGCCGGCCCCTGTCAGGACGGGCGCCGGAATCAGCCCGCGGCGGGTTCTACCGGTGCCGTACCGTCGGCCGGCATATCGCCATCGGCCGGCGGCGCGAGCGGATCGATCGGGGCAGCGGATTCCGGTCCGCCGCAGCCCATGACGCCGTCGATGAAGGTGATCTCGAGATCGCCGTCGGCCTGGATGTCGCGCACACAGGTCGTGGTGCCGGAAGCGAGCGGCGCACTGAACTCCCAGTCGCCCGGGGCGAGCGGCAGGGTCTGGGCGGACCCGTTGCACATCGGCGCGCCGTTCTCGTCGGTGGGACCGGTCATGGTGACGTCGGTCACCATCAGGCGGTTGTTCGCGTACTTGTTCGCCTGGCCGCGCAGCTCCTTCGGCGTCACGCGTACGGGAATGACTTCGCACACCCCGCCCTGCGACACGGCCTTGATCGTCAGATTCGCGCGGATCAACGGCTGTTCGCCGTTGGAACTGCCGCCGCCACAAGCCGAAAGCGCGAGAACCGCCACGGAGGCGGCGCCAAGGGCACGCAGGCCCGGTTTCTTCAGGATCGACATCGTCGACTTCTCCCCAGGTTGCCGGTCCGCATCGGGACCCCGGAATCAGCCGCAGATTCTACACCCAAGGGCGCTCAAGCTCCCAGAGGAGAGGGTCGAAGCCGCGGCGGACGAGCAGGCCGCCGCCCAGGGGCCGGAAATGCCTCGTAAGCCGTGTCCTGTACCAGGTCGCCGGCCGCAGGCGGACGCCGGAATCCGTGCGCGAGCGGTCTGCGTTGCGGCGCCAGTCCTCGGCCGTCAGCACGCTGAAATACAGCACGCCGCGGCAGAGCGTGCCGAGATTGCGAAGCGCCCTTGCCGCCGTGCGATCGTCGTCCAGGTACTGCAGGACGTCGTGGCAGAGCACGAGGTCGAAGGGCTCGTCCGGCGCGTAGTCGGCGACGCTCTCCCGCAACCAGCCGTAGCGGCGGCAGAGGTATTCGCTGGTCTCGAGCCCCACATAGCGGGCACGCGGGAAGAACTCGCGCACGGCCGGGCGCAGGTGACCAAGCCCGCAGCCGGCGTCGAGCACGCGCCTGACCGTGAAGCCGAGATAAGCCGTGTAGGCGCAGACGAAACGGCCGAGCTTCAGCGCGTCCGCGCGTGACGCCACGCGGGTGCGGGGGTCGAGGTAGTAGCGGCGGTAGAAACCCGCGTCGAATAAGAGAGGACGCTTTCTCAAAAAGGGGACGCTAACCTTTTCCAGGTTTCCATTTGACGTGGTATTTCGCCTATCGGGAAAAGGTTAGCGTCCCCTTTTTGAGAAAGCGTCCCCTTTTATTCGACGGTGACGCTCTTCGCGAGGTTGCGCGGCTGGTCGACGTCCGTGCCCTTCAGCACGGCCGTGTGGTAGGCAAGCAGCTGCAGCGGCACGGTGTAGACCGCCGGCGCCTGGAAGTAGCTGACGTGCCGCGGCATCGTGATCACCTCGACGCCGTCCGAGGGCTCGACGCCCGACTCCGGGTCCGCGAACACGTAGAGCATGCCGCCGCGCGCGCGGACCTCCTGAAGGTTCGACTTCACCTTCTCGAGCAGGTCGTTGTTCGGCGCGACCGCGATGACCGGCATGTCCGCGTCCACCAGTGCGAGCGGCCCGTGCTTCAGCTCGCCCGCGGCGTAGGCCTCCGCGTGGATGTAGGAAATCTCCTTGAGCTTCAGGGCGCCTTCCATCGCGATCGGGAACATCGCGCCGCGGCCGAGGAACAGCGCGTGGTGCTTCGGCTCGATCTTCTTTGCCAGCGCCTTCACCTGCGGGTCGAGGGCGAGCGTCTGCTCGATCATCGCCGGCAGCTCGAGCAGGCGATGCACCAGCGTCTTCTCGCGCTCGGGCGGCAGGCCGTGGTGCTTGCCGATGGCGATGACCAGCATGCCGAGCGCCGCGAGCTGGGTGGTGAACGCCTTGGTGGAGGCGACGCCGATCTCGGGGCCGGCGCGCGTCAGCAGGGTCAGCTCCGACTCGCGCACCAGCGAGCTCTCCGGCACGTTGCAGATGGCGAGCGTCGACAGGAAGCCGGCCTTGCGCGCGAGCCTGAGCGC
>Ga0075304_1000290_pt1 | contig 11753 bp, 11 predicted proteins | sample Joice_CattailNLA_FD_120067 | JGI IMG/M metagenome (GOLD analysis project Ga0075304, IMG submission 120067) | Natural and restored wetland microbial communities from the San Francisco Bay, California, USA, that impact long-term carbon... | ecosystem: Environmental > Terrestrial > Soil > Wetlands ... | reverse complement strand
TGAGATGCTCGCGGAAGGCGGCCAGCACACGCCCGCCACCCAGGGCCGTGCACCCGGCACAGCGGCAGACACGCACCACGTGGCTGCCCGGAGGCTCGAGGCGCAGATGCGGGTAGGAGGTGGCGATGCCGTAGAGCTCGCTGTACCCGGCGCCGGTCTGGTGTGCGATGTGCTGCAGCGCGGCCACAGGCAGGTGCCCATATGCTGCCTGGGTCAGCTCCAGGATGGCCATGACCCGCCGAGGCCGATGGCCCTCGGCCGCCAGGATGGCGTCGAGCGGAGCCAGCTCGATGGGCTCGAAGGCATCGAAGCTGCGATCGGGCACCGGGCGTCCGGAGCGCCGCAGAGCGCTCTCCTCGCGGCGCTCGGCGTACTGCTCGGCAGGGCCCCAGTGGACGTGGTAGCGATCACGCGTGTCCACCCCGCCCATGTCGATGCACTCGATGGGACAGGCCGCGGCGCACTGGAAGCAGGTCTCGCACTTGAGCGTGCCGGCCTCGTCGTAGAGAAGGATGAGTCGGCCGCGATGGCGCGGCGAGATGTCGTTGACGACCTCGGGGTACTGCACGGTGACCTTGGGCCGCAGTACCTGGCGGAAGGCGAACCAGATGCCCTTGAGGATGGCTGACCCGGGTACGCGGTCGGTGCGCATCAGGCCAGTTCCATGACCAGGATGATGGCGCCGGCCGTCACGAACAGGTTGACGAGCGCGGCCGGCATCATCCACTTCCAGGCGAAGCCCATGAGTTGGTCCATCCGCACGCGCGGAAAGGTCGCGCGCATGAGCACGAAGAGGGCCACGAGGGCGAACGACTTGACCATGAACCAGGTGATGCCCATCAGGGTGTCGAAGCTGAAGAGGCCCCAGATACTGATGGCACCGAGGACCAGCATGTTGGCCAGCACGAAACCCACCACGAGGGACTTGAGAAGGCCCCAGCTGGATCTGAACATCCACACCAGGGCCGCCAGGCCGATGACCAGGATGGGCGGCACGAGGATGGGGATGGCCAGCAGCCAGGGGCCCAGCGAGCTCAGCGCGATGTCGCCCAGAGCCAGCGGCGCGATGCCCAGCGGCTCGAGCACGACGTCGATGTCGAAGATGCCGTTCCAGCCGCCCAGGAAGAGCGTCACGGTGAGCGCCGAGAGGATGAAGACGTTGACGTACTCCGCGAAGAAGAAGAAGCCGAAGCGCATGCCGCTGTACTCGGTGGCGAAGCCGGCCACGATCTCGGAGTCGGCCTCCGTGAAGTCGAAAGGCGTGCGCGAAGCTTCCGCCGTGGCGGCGATGAAGAAGATGATGAGGCCCAGCGGCTGCTGGAAGGCATACCAGTCGAGGATGCTGCCCGATTGGTTCTCCACGATGGTGCCCAGGTTGAGGGTGCCCGCCAGCAGCACGACGCCCATGACGCCCAGGATGAGCGGCAGCTCGTAGCTGATGATGGCAGCCGCGGCGCGCAGGCCACCCAGCAGCGAGTACTTGTTGAAGCTTGACCAGCCGGCCATCATCAGGCCGATGACGCCAAGGCTGCCGATGGCGAAGAAGTAGAGCAGGCCGAGCTCCATCTCGTAGCCCAGCATGCCCGGCGCGAAGGGGATGACCAGCAGGGTCAGGACCGCGGCCAGATAGACCACGGCCGGCGCCAGCGTGAACACCGGCGCGTCCACGCCGCTGGGCGTGAAGTCCTCCTTGGCCAGCACCTTGAGGCCGTGGATGGTGGAACTCAAGGTGCCCCACGGCCCGACACGGTTGGGCCCCAGGCGCAGGTTCATGAAGGCGATGATCTTGAGCTCCATGAAGATGATCACGAAGGCAGCGGGCACGGTGAAGAGCAGGATGCCGGTGACGGCGGCCAGGAAGCGCAGGATGTCGATGTTGGCCTGCGCGGTGGCCACACCGAACTCATAGAGGGCGGGTCCCAGGCCGCTCTGCCAGACGACCGTGAGGGCCACCGTGCCCAGCACCAGCAGGGCCACCAGGGGCAGCACGATCTTGCCGCCGCTGTTGAGGCGATGCCAGGGGTCGGACAGGGCGCTCACTTGTCGATGCCACCCATGATGGGGTCCAGGCTGGCCATGATGGCCATGATGTCGGCCACCAGGTGGCCCGGTGTCAACAAGCCCACGGCCTGCAGGTTGAAGAAGGAGGGGTCGTGGATGCGGAAGCGGAAGGGCTGGTCCGAGCCATCGCTGATGGCGTAGGCGGCGTACTGTCCGCGCGGACTCTCCAGGGCGATGAAGGCGCGCCCGGGCGGGATGCGCAGCAGGCGTGGCAGCTTGGCCATGACCGGCCCATCGGGCATCTGCTCGAGGGTCTGGTCGATGATGCGCAGGCTCTGCTTGATCTCTTCGATGTGCAGCAGGTAGCGCGCGTAGGAGTCGCCATCGTTGCGGGTGGGCACTTCGAACTCGAGCTCGGGGTAGACGCTGTAGGGGTGCGCGCGGCGCACGTCATAGGGCACGCCCGTGGCGCGCAGGGGTGGCCCGGACATGGCCAGTCGGAGAGCTGTCTCGCGGTCGATCCTGCCCAGGCCCTTGGTGCGGTTGACGAAGATCTCGTTCTCGTTCATGAGCGTGGCCTGCTCATCGATGTGCTTGCCGGCTCGGCTCATCCAGTCGCCCAGCCGGCTCAGGAAGTCGTGGTTGAGGTCGCCGTTGACGCCGCCGATGCGCAGGTAGTTGAAGAGCAGCTTCTGGCCCGTCAGAGCGGCCAGCATCTCGACGATCTCGTCGCGCTCGATGAAACCGTAGAGGATGGGCGTGAGGCCCCCCAGGTCAAGGGCCAACCAGCCGATGAAGAGGGCGTGGCTGGAGATGCGGTTGAGCTCCCAGGCGAGGACGCGGATGTACTCGGCACGACGCGGCACCTCGAGGTCGAGGAGCTTCTCCGCGGCCAGCACGGGCAGAGCCTCGCTGTGCAACGAGGCCACGTACTCGAGGGGGTCGCAATTGCTGATGGCGTGATGCCAGTCACCGTTCTCGCAGATCTTCTCGACGCCGCGGTGCAGATAGCCCAGCACGGGATCGAGGTCGACGATGCGTTCGCCGTCGATCTTGAGCACCACCCGCAGCACCCCGTGCGTGGAGGGATGCTGGGGGCCGAGGTTCACGAACATCTCGCCATCCGCGAGCGTGTAGAACTCCGCCTCGCGCTCCGTGCGCGGGGCCAGCGGCGGGACCGTGTCGTAGATGGTGGCCGGCGTCTGCACCAGCACCTCGGGGTCGTCAAGGGAGGGGATGCGCGTCTGCTGCTCGGTCATGACGCGCTCCCGCCGGGCGAGTCGCTGGCGCCGGTCTCCCTCGGCTCGAGCGCGCGGGAAGGCTCGGGACTGGCCTCGGCAGCGGCTGCGGTGGCGACCTGCAGTCGCCCGCCATCAGCCGCCAGGACGGCGCCGCTGCCGGGGCTGCCGCGCAGGACGGGCCGGACTCGCGACTCCGCGGGCTGCTCCGGCAGCTCCATGTGGCGGATGCCTTGGCCGGGCGCCCGGGAGGCGTCATCGGCCAGGAAGAAGTCCTTGCGCAGCGGGAAGGCCAGGTAGTCGGGCGGCATGTAGATGCGGCGCAGGTCGCGATGGCCCTCGAAGGTGATGCCGAACATGTCGTAGGCCTCGCGCTCAGCCCACTCCGCACCAGGCCACAGGAAGGTGATGGAGGGCACTCGTGGATCGTCGCGGGACAGGCCGTCGGCGATGACGCGCAGCCAGTCGGAGGCGAGCGGGGACCAGAGGTGATAGACGACCTGCATGGTCTGGCCGGTGTCCACGCCGCAGACGTCGGCGAGGACCTCGTAGCGCAGATCCTGCTCGTCACGCAGCATTCGCATCACGGCCGGCACCGATCCGGGCCTGATGATGGTCTCGATGGTGTCGCCCCGCGCCTCCGCGGGCAGCACCAGATGATCGCCCAGGACGTCGTCGATGCGGACCAGTCGCAGCCTGTCCGTGGTTCCTCTCCCCTAACCGCCCTCGGGGTCCCTAGACGCCTTCCGGGACGCTGGGCCCGACGCGCCGCTCCGGCCAGCTGCCACGACGCTCGAGGATGAGCTGCTGGAGCTTGAGCATGCCGTAGATGAGCCCCTCCGGCCGTGGCGGACAACCGGGCACGTAGACGTCGACAGGCATGAGACGGTCGATGCCTTCCACGGTCGCGTAGGAACGCTTGTAGCGTCCACCGGAGCAGGTGCAGTCGCCCATGGCCACGCACCACTTGGGCTCCGGCATCTGCTCCCAGAGCCGGATGAGCGGGCCCGCCATCTTGGTGGTCAGCGTACCGGCCACGATGAGCACGTCGGCCTGTCGCGGGCTGGCCCGGAAGGGGAACATGTTGAAGCGGTCCATGTCGTTGACGCTGGTCGCGGCTGACATCATCTCCATGGCACAGCAGGCCAGGCCGGACAGCAGCGGCCAGAGGCTGTTGGCGCGGATGTAGTCGAGGATGAGATCCGCGGTCGTGGGCACGACGTCCAAGGCGCCCCAGCGGGCGTTGTCCGACTTGTCCAGGAGCTCCAGCTCCCTGAGGTGGTCGATGCTGGCCGGCTGTCCGCCGTAGGCCAGCGGGTCGGCCGGTCGCCAGGTCGTGTTGGGCAGGACGATGGCAGCGTCCACTGCTGCCGTGTCCACGGCGCCGGCGGGTGCCTGCTCCTCGCGCTCGGTCACTTCCACGTCAGCAGTCCCTTGCGCGCCGCGTAGAGCACCGACAGCTCCATGATGGCCACGAACAGGAGCATGCCCAGGAAGCCGCCCAGCAGCAGGTCCTGGAAGACGAGCGCCCAGAGCGCGATGAAGACGACCTCGATGTCGAAGGCCACGAAGAGCAGGGCGTAGAGGTAGAAGGAGAGGCCGAAGCGACCGCGCGTGTCACCGAAGGTGTCGATGCCCGACTCATAGGGCAGCCCCTTGTGACGGTCGCCGCGGTGGCGATGCGAGATGAGCCACGACACGCCGATGGTCAGGAAGACGAAGGTGAAGCCCGCGAACGCGATACCAAGCACATACCAGAGCGGAGCGGTCAATGCGGTTCCTCTTCGAGCCGAGTGTCGGGCCCTTGCTCCGCAGCCCGAAGCCGACGCCGCGGGAGGGAGCTGAGCGCCCTCCGAGTGTACCCCAGCAGGCGCTGCCGCCACCCTGTCTCCTGCCCTGCCGTGGCGGAGGGCATCATGGCGGCATGGAAGGCCGCGAACGCGCCTATATCGGGCTCGGAGCCAACGTGGGACCTGCCCGGGAGACATTGGGGCGAGCCATCGCGGCCCTGGCCGCCCTGCCGGGCGCATCGCTGCAGGGTGTCTCGAGGCTCTACCGCACGCGACCCGTGGGGCCCGTGGCCCAGGAGCACTTCCTCAATGCGGCCGCTGCGCTGGACGTCCCCGCTGGCGGCGATCCGGCGCAGGCGGCGATGGCGCTCCTGGACAGGCTCAAGGACATCGAGCGGGCCCTGGGACGACAGGAGCGCCAGCGATATGGCCCCCGCGAGATCGATCTTGACCTCCTGCTCTTCGGCGCGCACCGCTTGCGGGTCGGTCGCCTCTCGGCCGTGCCCACCGAGCACGCCGGGCACCTCCCCACGGCGTGGCTGGAGGTGCCCCACCCTGCGGCATCGCAGCGCCTCTTCGTGCTGGCCCCGCTGGCGGACCTGGCTCCGGCCGTCGTACCGCCTGGCTGGTCGTCGACGGTCCGCCAAGCGCGCGACGAGGCTCTCCGGCGCGAGGGTCCCGACGCGGTGCGTCCGCTGGCCCGCTGGGACGGGGACCTGCGGGCCTGGCGCGAGCAGCCTTCAGGCCATCGCGGGCGCCTCCCGCCGGCCCCGTAGTCAGTCCCGACCACAGGTGACGACATCCGCCTCCGCCTCGTGCGAGCCCCACTCGGTCCCGGCTGGCGTGGGGCGGAGCCGACCTTAGTGGCGGAAGTGGCGGCGACCCGTGAAGACCATGGCCAGGTGATGGCGGTCGGCGATCTCGATGGCCATCTCATCGCGAACGGAGCCGCCCGGCTGGATGATGGCCGTGATGCCGCGCTCCGCGGCCAGCGCGATGGCATCGCCGAAGGGGAAGTAGGCATCCGACGCGAGCACGGCGCGAGGCGCCCGCTCGGCCGCCCGGTGCAGCGCGATCTCTGTGGCGGAGAGGCGACTCGACTGTCCTGCACCGATGCCCACCAGGGTGGCGTTCCTGGCCACCACGACCGCCAGGCTGGTGATGTGACGGACCGCGCGCCAGGCGAACAACAGGTCGGTGAGCTCCTCGAGCGTGGGGCGGCGTCGGGTGACGACGTTGAGCTGCGCGTGGTCGACCTCAAGGGCGTCACGGGTCTCCACCAGGAGGCCGCCGTCGATGCGGTGGAAATCGAGTTCCGCGATGCCGTAGTCAGAGAGCCCATCGGGCGCTGCGGCGGGCACCTTGAGCACGGCCAGCTCGGGGCGCCCGGCGAGGATGGCCATGGCCCCGACGCTGAGGGCCGGTGCTGCCAGGCCCTCGAAAGGGTTCAGCACCAGTTCTCGTGCCACGCTCTCGTCGATCTCTCGGTTGAAGGCCACCACAGCGCCATAGGCAGTCACCGGGTCGCCGGCCAGCGCTCGCCGGTAGGCCTCGCGCCCGTCATCGTTGGAGGCCAGCCCGACCGGGTTGCGCTGCTTGACGATGGCACATGTCGGCGAGGCGAAGTCGGACGCCACCCGGTAGGCGGCATCGAGGTCGATGAGGTCGTTGAAGGTCGGTCGCGGACCCTGCATGAGCTCGGCATCGACGAGCGAGCGGCTACGGTGCGTGGTCTCGCGGTAGAGGGCCGCACGCTGCTGGGGGTTCTCGCCGTAGGGCAGGTCGCGCTCCTTGCGCAGTACCAGGCTGAGCTGCTCCGGGAAGCGCACGCCTCCGATGTGGTCGAGGTACGCGGCCACTTCGCCAAGGTATGAGGAGAGCACGCCGAAGGCCTTGGCGGCGAGGCGCTGCCGTACCTCGGCCGAGACGTGGCCGCGCTCCCGAACCTCCGCCACCAAGAGGTCATAGTCGGCCGGGTCGCAGGCCACGACGACACCGCCGAAGTTGCGCGCCGCGGCACCCAGGAGCGAGAGCCCGCCCACGTCGATCATCTCGACCGCTTCGTCGATGGGCACGACCTTGCGGCCCACCTGGGGTGCGAAGGGTCGCACGTTGACCACCACCAGGTCGATGGCCGTGATGCCGTGCTCGTCCAGGCTGGCCATGTCCGCGGGCACGTGTCGGCGGGCCAGGATGCCAGCGTAGATGCCAGGGTCATAGGTCCTCACCTGGTCACCGATGAGGTCCGCCGCGCCGGTAAGGTCCGAGAGCGGCGAGGTTGCCAGGCCGACCTCGGAGAGCACGGCACGCGTGCCCTCGGTCGCGAAGATCTCGATGCCCTGCTCGAGCAGCTCCCGGGCAAGGTCGGCGATGCCAGCGCGATCAGCCACGGACAGCAGCGCTCGCACCGGGTCCCTTCCTCCCTTGTCGACCCTCGCGCGATCGCTCGCAGCGCGGGCCTCCGAGTATATCAACGGACCCCTGCCGGTCCGCCAGGACCGTGTGCGGCCGGCGGCGTCTGATACCCTCAGGCCGTGAACCAGCCCATCCTCGATTCGCTCTTCCTGGCCGGAGGCTTCAGCCCCGAGAACTTCCCCGACCTCTTCTATCCGGTCGCAGCTGCGGCCCTCGTGCTGCTCGTGGTGGCGGTGCTGCTCTACAACATCCAGGTGCGCCGGCTCCACCACCACCCCCCGCTGGTGGCCCTGCAGGAGTGGCTGCTCTGGACGGGCCTGGCCGTCTTCGGCCTGCTCCTCGTGTACACCGTCTTCAAGTTCTACTTCATCTTCGTTCTGGTGACCCTGGTCGTGGGCCTGTCCACCTTCGTGTGGATCCGCTTCTTCCGCTTCCCGCCCCTCATCGCGGCCTACAACCAAACCCTGCGGCGGGAGCGTTTCCTGAGCCAGAAGCGCTACCGCGACCCGGACTCGACCATCCGCAGCCGCTCGAAGGCCAAGTCTCGGTCCAGGACGGGCAGCCGCAAACGCCGCACGGGCTGAGCCCACGTCGAGCGGTGGAGATCCTGCGCTTCGGTCCCGGATCCCGACGCCAGGTCTCTCGGGCCGGCAGCCAGGGGCTGGCCGAGCAGCCCATCTGGAGCGACCCGCGCGCGCACGTCACGGATCTGGCGTTCTCACGCCGAGGGCTCATGGCGCCGCAGACGAGCCCCGACCACGGGCTCTTCGTGGTCGTCAGCGGTGGCGGCTGGGTACAGGTCGGCGGCGAGCGCGACGCCATCAGTCACGGCGAGGCCGTGGAGTGGCCTCCAGGCGTCGTGCACGGCGTGTGGACGGATGGCTCGCCCATGCGCGCCATCCTCATCGAGGTGCCAGCCGGGATCATCGAAGCCAGCCCTGGGCGACGGCCCGACGAGGCAGGCCGTGACGGGGCCCACGTAGCGTCGAGCGGGCTGGATGCACGGGGCAGCCTGGCCACGCGCGACATCCGCCCCGAGGATCACGACGTCAGCGAGGGAGAACCCTGGTAGGGCGTCAGCCGGCGGCCAGCACCGCCCCGAACTGGCCCATCACCCGGGCCGTGGCGCCCCACACCCGGTGGCCCGATACCGGGAAGGCTCCATAACGCAGGAGCCAGCCATCGCGCACCTCGTCGACCATCTCGACGGGAGCGTCGGGCAGGAAAAGGTCGACGGGCACGGTGAGTAGCGCGGCTACCTCGCCAGGATCGGCCACCAGCAGCGGCTCGCGCTCGGCCAGTGCCAGCACGGGCACCATCAGGAATCCCGAGACGCGTATGTCCACCGTCTCCAGGCGGCCCACCACGCTGACGCCAGCGGCAGCCATGTCCAGCCCGATCTCCTCGCTGGCTTCGCGCAGCGCCGTGCCTTCGGGGAAGGTGTCTTCGGCCTCGCGCTTGCCGCCCGGCAGCGCGACCTGGCCAGCGTGGACGTGGTCATCGTCGGGTCGCACCATGAGTACCACGCTGGCCTCACCCGCCGCGTCGGGGAAGACGAGCAGCAGGGCCGCGGCTTCGCGAACCGGGCCGGCCATCGCTCGGCGGACGCTCTCAGGCAGGCCACCCTGGCGTACGACCTCGACCTCGAGGTCCCGGCGGGGCGGCGGCAACGGGTGGGGCAGTCGGAGGAGCCGACTGCGAGCCTCGGCGAAACGCACGGCTCGATGCTAGGGGCTGCCGTCAAAACCCGGCAGGCCGTGCCTCGACGGCGTCTGCCCTGGCTCATCGCCAGCGGGCCGACCCCAGGCCAGCACGCCGAAGCTGCCCAGGTGGCGGGGGTCGACCAGGCGCACCACGGCGCTGCGCGCCTCGAGGTAGGCGAGGGGGTCGGTCGCCGGGTCGCGTCCCAGGTCGGCCAGGAGGTCGGCCAGTCCGAGTCCGGTCAGGAAACGTCCCTGGCTAGTCCGACCGAGCACCTCCAGGCCAGCCTCGCTGGCCGCCCGGGCGAGGGCCGTGAAGTCCACATGAGCGGTGATGTCCGTGTGCCCGATGGCGACGAAGGGGTCATCGGCCACACGCTGCTGCCGGTAGGTCAGCAGCGAGCCGGCCATGCGCCGGGGTCCATAGAGCACCGGCGCGTCATGGCCGTAGTCGATGACGAGCATGACGCCGCCCTCGCTCAGAGAGTCCGCCGCGGTCGCCAGCCACCCACCCGCGGCGAGGCAGACCTCGGCTCGCTGGCCCTCCCGGAGCCGGACGCCGTCCGCGGCCAGGTGACTCGCCAGCGCGGGGACGGATGGCGCCTCAAGGACCTCGCAGAACCAGCCGCCGCGCCAGCCCACGTAGGCTTCTCGAAGTCCACCTTTCTGCACGAGCCGGTGGACCGGCAGGGCGTCAAGGAACTCATTGGCCAACACGACGTCAGCCGGCTCGTCGCCGGCACTGGTGCGCCCGGGCAGGTCCGCCAGTCGCCACTCCACGGCCTCGGCCAGGGCCGATCCGTCGGCCGCCAGTCCTGTCAGCGCAGTGCTTCGCAGGGTGCCCCGCCCGGCGCCGTGTTCGCGCACCAGGAAGTGGGACGGCGCACCGGCTCGTAGCCAGGCCGCGGACAGGAAGCGGCTCAGGCAGCGGCCGAAGAAGGGGTGCAGTTCCGGCGCGCTCAGGAAGTCCCCGCCTCGCGTGGGCCGCAGGTCGCTGCGTGCGTAATAGCCCAGGCCGGGCTCCGTCAGCGCGCGCTCCATGAAGCGCGCGAAGGTGATGCGACGCTCTGGCGCAGCCAGGATCTCATCACGGATGGCCTCGACGAGGCCGACCTCGCTGGCGGCCCAGCGGGGGTCGAGGGATCCGTCCGCGGCGCCGCCCACGCGCTCGCCCGGTGTCGGCTAGTTGAGGCGCTCGCTGCCCCCGCCGCTGCTCGGCGGCTGGGTCGGCGGCAGGTCCAGCAGGGAGGGTCGCAATCCGGCGCCGACGGCCTCGCCGCCGGCCCGCGGGTCACGCCGCTCGCCAGGCTCGCTGACCATCGTCTCGCCCTCCGATCCGGTGCACACGATGGTGCCGCTGACGGGGTCCGCATCGGCCGTGATGGTGCTGCCGGGCGGGAACTTGCCCTCCAGGAGGGCGCGTGCCAGGGGGTTCTCGAGGAGGCGCTGCACGGCCCGCTTGAGCGGCCGTGCGCCGTACTGCGGGTCGTGGCCCTCGCGACCGATGAGCGCCTTCGCTGCGGGCGTCAGCACCAGCTCAAGGTCCTGTGCCCGGAGGCGCGTTGCGAGGTCGGCCACGAGCAGGTCCACGATGGCCCCCAGGGCTGCCTCATCGAGGCCGTGGAAGACGATGATCTCGTCGATGCGGTTGAGGAACTCGGGCCGGAACGTGGCCCGCAGGGCCTCCCGGACGGTCTGCTCGACCTGCTCGTCCGACAGCTCCGCCGCACGCTCGCTGCTCATCAGCTGCGAGCCCACGTTGCTGGTCATGATGAGCACGCTGTCCTTGAAGGAGACGGTGCGACCCTGGCCGTCTGTGAGACGGCCGTCTTCGAGCACCTGCAGGAGCACGTTGAAGACGTCCGGATGGGCCTTCTCGATCTCGTCGAGCAGCACGACCTGGTAGGGCCGCCGCCGCACGGCCTCGGTCAGCTGGCCACCCTCCTCGTAGCCGACGTAGCCGGGCGGGGCTCCGATGAGCCGGCTCACCGCGTAGCGCTCCATGTACTCGCTCATGTCGATTCGCGTCATGGCCGCCTCGTCGTCGAAGAGGAACTGGGCCAGCGCCCGCGCGGTCTCCGTCTTGCCCACGCCGGTGGGCCCCAGGAAGATGAAGGAGCCGATGGGGCGACGCGGGTCCTTGAGCCCCGCTCGAGCGCGGCGCACCGCGTCGGAGACAGCGGCGATGGCCTCGTCCTGGCCCACCACCCGCTCGTGGAGGCGCTCCTCCATGTGGATGAGCTTGGCCTGCTCGCCCTCCATGAGGCGGGCCACCGGGATGCCCGTCCAGGAGGCCACGATGCGAGCGACGTCGTCCGCGTCGACCTCTTCCTTGAGCAGCCTGTGGCGGCCATCGTCGTCGGCGAGGGCCGCTTCCTCTGACTGGAGGCGTCCCTGGAGCTCAGGGATGCGTCCGTAGCGCAGCTCCGCGGCGCGCCCGTAGTCGGCGGCTCGCTCCGCCAGCTCCACCTCGTGCTGGGCCTGCTCCAGCTCCGTCTTGGTGGCGCGCAATCCGGCGATGGCCGACTTCTCCTGCTGCCATCGGCTCTTCAGCGCGCCGGCGCGCTCGGAGGTGTCCGCCAGCTCCCGCTCCAGGGCCTCGAGGCGGG
>Ga0075304_1000286_pt1 | contig 11931 bp, 8 predicted proteins | sample Joice_CattailNLA_FD_120067 | JGI IMG/M metagenome (GOLD analysis project Ga0075304, IMG submission 120067) | Natural and restored wetland microbial communities from the San Francisco Bay, California, USA, that impact long-term carbon... | ecosystem: Environmental > Terrestrial > Soil > Wetlands ... | reverse complement strand
GTGTTCCAGCGACCGAGCGTGAGCCCGGCTGATCGCCAAGGATCGGCCGTATCCGGGTAGCCGTCCGGCGGCGACCAGCCCATGGGGAGGTGACCAAGGCCCTCGAGCATCCAGTACAGCTGCTGCTGGCCGTCGACGCCCTCAGGATCGGGGCGGAAGTTCAGGATCCGCAGGGTCGCCGCGACGTCCTCGAAGGGGCGGCGCACCTTCTCGCCTACCGAGGAGTCGAACGCCTTGGAGCGGAAGAGCTTCTCGAGCACAGGCACGATCGCCGTGTCGTGGTCGAGGTAGGTCTCGGCGAGCGCGTCCACGAGCGACCGCGGCGGGTCGTCGGAGACGAACCGGTAGCAGAGCTTGCGAGCGATGCGTTCTGCCGTCGACGGGTGGTGCGCCAGGTAGTTCACGTAGGCGAGCCCGACGTCCTTGCCCTTGGCCTGACTCTTGTTCGCGGCCTTCCATCCCATGACCTGGACCCGGCCGGTGTGGTGGGCCCAGTCGTGGTACTCGAACTCGCCTGTGTCCCAGCTGATGCCGAACCCCGTCAGCACCAGGGTCGACTGACGCATGTCTTCCTCGTCGTAGCCTCCGTCGACGCCGACCGAATGCAGCTCGAGGATCTCGCGGCCGTAGTTCTCGTTCGGATTGTCCTTCGTGCTCTCCGCGTTGTTGAGGTACATCATCATCGCGGGGTGCGTCGCGGACGCCCGCAGCATGTCCTTGAACTTGCCCAGCGCATGCTTGCGGATCACCCGCCGGTCGTAGTCGTGCCGGGACCACCAGCACGCCTCGTGCGGGTTCGTGATGTTCAGGTGGTTCGACCAGAAGTCGACCATCACCTCGAAGAGCTGTCGCTTGCTCCACGTGGCCCGTACGATCGCGGCCTGGCCGAGCGCGTACATCAGGTCCCACGAGCCCTCGAGCGTGTCATAGGCCCGTCGCACCGTCATGTCGAGGTCTGGGTAGCGGTCGGCAACGTAGTCCAGGCAGAAGCTGTCGTTCACGCTCGAGGGGTGGAGCTGGCGATCGAGCCAGCGGTTGCGCCCGAGCCGGCGGATCTCCTTCGCGAGTTCCTCGGTGGGACCGAACGTCGCCCGCCGGAGCAGGTGCAGGTCGGGATCGGTGGCCACGAGCGAGCCGCCCGCTCCGGCCGGCGGGGCGCCGAATACCCCCGCGGCCCCGGATCCTGCGAGCACGCTGCCGACCGCGGCGGCGCGCACGAAGTTGCGCCGCGACACGGCCGCGGAGGCGAGTCCCGCGCCATCATCACCCCTCGTCATGCGAGCCCCCTCATAACGAGGGGTATCGGCGTCGGCCGACTCACGTCTTGACCTGCGCGGCAAGGGAAGCGACGTTCGGCCGATGCTCCCCGCCATCGGGCGGAGGCTGACCGACAGACGCGGCGACCGACGGGGACGCTTCAGGCCGGGTCGAGCACGATCTGGCGTACGTCGGTGCGACCGCTCGCGAATCCCGCGCCGCAGTACGCGAGGTAGTAGCGCCACATGCGCCGGAAACGCTCGTCGAAGCCCATCGTCGCGATGCGAGGCCACGCCGCGTCGAACCGCTCGAGCCAGCACGCGAGCGTGCGTGCATAGGAGGCGCCGAACCCGGCGTCCTCGCGCCAGTCGAGCCGGTGCCGCGCGGCGAGCTCGCGTAGCACCCACGGCGCCGGCACCTGGCCACCCGGGAAGATGTAGCGACGAGCGAAGTCCGGGTGCTCGTCGGATTCGCGCCAGTGACGGTCGGCGACCACGATCAGCTGCAGTCCGATCGAGCCTCCCGCGCGTACGCGCGAGCGGAGCTGCCGGAAGAACGGATCCCACAGCTGCTTGGGGATCGACTCCATCATCTCCACGGACACGATGCGATCGTAGGTTCCCTCGATCGTGCGGAAGTCCTGCAGGCGGGCGTCGACGCGGTCGACGAGGCCGTGCTCGACGACGAGCTTCTCGACGTACTCGTGCTGTTCCTTCGAGATCGTCACGGTGGTGACCCGACAGCCGAGCTCGGCGGCAAGGAAGACGGCGAACCCGCCCCAGCCCGAGCCGATCTCCAGCACGTGCTCGCCTTCCTGCACGCCCGTGCGTGCGGCGAGGCGCACGTACTTGCGCCGCTGCGCGTCCTCGAGCGCCTCGTCGGGGTCGGCGAAGACCGCCGAGGAGTACGTCATCGTCTCGTCGAGCCACTCCGCGTAGAAGTCGTTGCCGAGGTCGTAGTGCTGCACGACGTCGGTGAGCGGGCCTCGCGGACGTGACGGATCGCCGAGCACCCGCCACGCCCACCGTCCGAACCTGTGGAGCCGGTCCGGCACGGGGGCCCGGTACTCGGGCTCGAGGTGCAGGGCGCACAGTTCGAGGAACGCCTCGAGGTCGTCGACGTCGTAGTCGCCGCGAACGTAGGCGTCGGCGAGCCCGATCGCGCCGGTCGTGGTGACGAGCCGGAGCGGCCGCCACCGGTGCAGTGACACGTGGGCGGCGGGGCCCGCGTGGCGTCCTTCGTACACGAGGTGCGTGCCGTCGGGGAGCGTGATCGAGGCTCGGCCTGCGCGGACGCGAGCCCCGACGATGTCGAGGATCCGTCGCTCGGCGGTGCCCGCGAGCGCGTTCATCGCGCGAGCGTACCCCGGCCCGAGCCGGCTCCGGAAGTCAACCGTGCCGGACGGTTGGCGCCCTCCACCACGGTCATCGGTGAGGCGGGGGGCGCGCCGCGTCGCCGGTAGGGGGCGCCCTTGCGCCACAGCTTCAGCGCCTCCCAATGGATACCCCCGATCACCTTCACGGTGACCAACGGATACCGGAGCAGCGCCGACGCGAGCGAGCGCCCGGTGAGCGGCCGGCGACGTGCCCCCAGCGTGGCCACCAACACCTGGCCGCCGGCCGCGGTCTCCCGCACCACGACGGAGATGCGCTCGTCGGGCACCCGCGTGGAGAAGTCGTACGTCGCGGCCATGTCGATGAACGGCGAGACGAACAGCTCCTTGTCGAAGATCGTGCGCACGCTGTGGCCGCGGTCGTTGCCCGTCACGTCGCCGGGGGAGACGGGCACGAGGTAGTCGTGCCACTCCCCGAACGTGTTCGAGACCTCGTAGAGGATCGCCCGAAGCTCGCCGTCGGGCCCGTGGCAGAACCACACCGAGATCGGGTTGAACGCGTAGCCGAAGACGCGAGGGAAGGCGAGGATGCGCACGGGCCCGCCTTCGAGGTCGATGTCCGCCTCGGCGAGCCTCTCCTCGATCCACGGTCGCAGCGGCGATCCGTCCCGGGCCCCGTGGTCGGCATCGTGGAAGCTGACCGGCGCCGGGCGGTTGAGCCCGAAGCCGGGGACCCGGCGGTCGAGCTCCGGCAGCTCGTCGAGGTCGGCGAGCAGGTACCACACCCCGTAGGACATGCGATGGCGCCGGGGGAAGAACCGTTCGTGCATCACGTTCCCGACGTAGAGGGCGCTGTGCATGCTCATCCTCCGACCTCTGCCGGTTCGAGGCCGATCGCGGAAACGACGGGCGGCTCGGCCGGCCCGGTCGCCCATGGTGCGGGCGCGCCGAGCCTCGCTGCGACCTCGAGGCCGGCGCGCAGGCCGTCCTCGTGGAACCCGTACCCGCAGTAGCTGCCGCAGAACCAGGTGCGGCGGATCCCCTGCACCGACGCCAGCTCCGACTGCGCCTCGACGGAGGCTCGGTCGTACTGGGGATGGTGGTAGACGAACGACGCGACCCGATCGCGGGGTTCCTCGACCGGGTTCAGCGTCACGAACACCGGGCGCTCGGTGTCGAGGTTCTGCAGCAGGTTCATCCAGTAGGTGAGCGAGACGCCCCTGTCGGCGCCGGCCCCGCCGCGCTCCCGCGCCTGGTAGTTCCAGCTCGACCAGGCCCGGCGCCGACGCGGCATCGCGGCCGGGTCGTGATGGAGCACCGCCAGGTTCTCCTGGTACGTGAACGACCCCAGCAGGTGCCGCTCCTCGGCCGTGGCGTCGTTCCCGAGCATCGTCAGGGCGGTGTCGGCGTGCGTGGCGACGACCACGTGGTCGAATCGCTCGGCCCGCCCCCGCCGATCGCGGACCAGCACCGAGTCGGGATCGCGCACCACCGAGTCGACCGGGGTCGCGAGACGGACGTCATCGAGCGACGCGGCGACCCGACGCACGTACTCGCGGCTCCCGCCGGTCACGGTGCGCCACTGCGGGCGGTTCCCGAGATCGAGCAGTCCGTGGTTGTCGAGGAAGCCGGCCATCGTCGCCGCCGGGTACGAGAGCATCTGCCGCAGGTTCGAGGACCAGATGCACGCCACCATGGGCAGCAGGAAGTCGTCGCGGAACGCCGACGAGTAGCCGGCGTGTTCGAGCCACTCGCACGTGGACTCGCCGGGTTCCCGCCCGACGAGCGCCTTCGCCTCGCGGCTGAACCGCACGATCTCATGGACCATCCGCAGGTACGAAGGTCGCAGCAGGTTCGACGGCTGCGCCAGCAGGCCGAGCACGCGCGCGCGGTACTCGAACGCTCCGCCCTCCGCCGAGACCGAGAACGACATGTCGCTGGGCTCGGTCGCGACGCCGGTCGCCTCGAACAACCGGACGAGGTTCGGGTAGTTCCGCTCGTTGTAGACGATGAAGCCGGTATCGACGGGCACGGCCCGGCCGCGGTCCTCGATCTCGACGGTGTTCGCGTGTCCTCCGAGACGATCCTGGGCTTCGAACACCGCGACCTCGTGGTGCCGGGAGAGAGCCCAGGCGGCGCCCAGCCCCGATATGCCACTACCGATCACGGCGATCTTCACGTTCCGACTCCTCGTCTCCATCGTCTCGGCCGCCTGGTCGGGCGACCACTGCTCACGTCTTCGCGCTTGACCGGGCGTCGGACGTCCCCGAGCGGACCGGCCTCCTTACGCGGTACCCTTGGAAGAGTTCCACCACGCCGCTCCTTGAGCGATACACCCAGCGTGTCACATCGGTGCAGAGGTTTTGGTGCTGAACCTATGCACAAACCCATGCGGCACCAGCCGGGCGACGAACCGGGACCGACCGAGGAGCGAGCGATGACCCCAGCGAACGGAGCGGGCGCCCCCCGCATGTCCAGCGAGGCGATCCTGCACGAGCTGATGCCCCAGGTGGGCTCGGCCCTCGATCGCCACGTGGCGACCACGTCGGAGTGGATGCCGCACGACTACGTGCCGTACGAGGAGGGCCGGAACTTCGTCAAGGAGCCGTGGCAGGCCGCCGACTCACGGCTCCCCGACGTGGCGCAGACCGCCCTCGAGGTCAACCTGCTCACCGAGGACAACCTGCCCTACTACCACCTGAGCTTGTGGCGTACGTTCGGGAACGAGGAGGCGTGGGGCGAGTGGGTCCGGCGGTGGACCGCCGAGGAGGGCCGACACGCGATCGTGTTGCGCGACTACCTCACGGTCACGCGCGGCGTCGACCCGACGGTCCTGGAGCAGGGACGCATGGATCAGGCGTTGCGCGGTTGGTACCCGGAGTTCGCCGAGCAAGGGCCGCTCGACGGCGTCGTGTTCACGACGATCCAGGAACTCGCGACCCGCATCTCTCACCGCAACACGGGCGCGATCACCGACGACGAGACGGCCGAGAAGCTCTGCGCGCGCGTCGCCACCGACGAGAACCTGCATTACGTCTTCTACCGCGACATGGCTGTCAGCGCGATCGAGCTCGATCCGAACGCGATGGTCGAGGCGATGCATCGGCAGATCACGAACTTCGCGATGCCCGGTGCGGGCATCCAGGGCTTCCGCGAGAAGGCCAAGGCGATGGCGCAGGCCGGCATCTACAACCTGCGGATCCATCACGACCAGGTGCTGCGGCCGATCCTCGACAAGCACTGGAGGCTCGCCGACCTGCAGGGCCTCAGCGAGCACGCGAAGCGCCTGCGCGAGGAGATCTACGCGTACGTCGCGAGGCTCGACCGGGTCGCGACGAAGCTCGGAGAGCCCCTCGGTCCGGTGCGCGGCGACATCTCGAGCGACCCGATCGGCCAGGCCTGACCGAGTCGCCCTAGCCGGTCTCGATCGTGTAGCGGGTCCGCGTGATCGACGATGGTGTCGCGGCGGTCAGCTTCACGTTCGAGATCACCGCACTCGCGGCGTCGCACGCCGAGAGATCGAGGCCGGACGCTGCGGCGTCGCCGCTCTTCGTAGCCATGCCGACCGGCGTGACCGAGACCGAGTCGCCCGCAAGGCAGGCGACGCCCACCCGCAACACCCCTCGGCCGCCGTCGTGGGTGACCGTGAGGTCGGTGCCCGCGGCCGTCGGCAGGCCGATCCAGTTGAGCGCGAAGTCGTTCGGGATCCTGCGGGAGATCGAGTCGGCGGCGCCGAGCGTCGCGTGGTCGTCGTTGGGCCCGGCGACTGACGCCGCGTAAGCGGGCCCCTCGTCGAGGCAGTACTTCCGCGGCGTGGACGAGCAGTCGGCCAGGAATCGCAGCGCGATCGCGGCACCGTGGTACGCGCCGGCGAGGGTGGTGTTCTTGGCCTTGAACGCCTTCGCGAGCGCCTTGAGGTTCGTCGACCTGCCCTTGCTCACCTGTTCCCAGAACGTCTGGTAGACGGCCTCGGACCCGTTGCGCTCGCCCGAGCCGAAACGCTCCGCCATGGCCCGGAACACCACCCAGTACGGGTAGGGCGACGTTGTGTATCGACCCATCGGCTTCGCGAACTGCGGCCAGAGGTAGTTGTAGCTGTCGTTCGATGAGTCGAAGACCTCGTCCTCCACCCAGGTGGCCAGGCCCTCCACCATGACGTCGGCGGCCCTGCCTGTTCCGCCGAGGGCGCCGTATCCGAACTGGATCGAGTGGTTGAATTCGTGTGCGACGGTCGCGCGCAGGGCGTCGAGCGGCGTTCCGGGGAACGGTCCGAAGTTACGGTTCAGGACCATGCAGCTCGCGACCGCGTCACGGTCGTTCCAGGGCGTCGAGGGGTTGTTGCCGGCGATGCGCGTGCCGGCCACGTACCCGTACAGGCCGGTGCCGAGGTTCTCGATCCGCACCGGGTACCGGCGACCGGGCGGGTAGCTGACCGGGTCCGCCGGCGGCTTGGCCCATCCGAAACGGCCGATCTCGGTCGTCCACGTGGTCTCGAGTGCGGACGTGTACGAGCCGATCGACAGCCCCTGCAACGCCGAGGCCTTGTACTGCACGTAGAAGTGCGACGTCGACCTGGTCTGGGGAAGCGAGCCTCTGGTGCCGGGGCACGCGAACGTGGAGCCGCGAAGCTCGATGCGAGCGGCGACGGCGGCGGGTGCGTCGCCCAGGGCGGGGAGGCGCTCTCGCAGCCGGAGCAACGGCAGGGTGCCCGACCACGGTGTGTCGCTGACGTACGCCTCGGGCAGCCTCGCCGGAGCGGTGAACGCCCACGTCAGGTACAGGGCCCCCTCGGCTGCGGAGATCTCACCTCGACGAACGGCTCGGTCGATCAGCTCCGGCGTCGCTGGCCGGAGTTCGGGCCGTGCAGGCGCCGCCGCGGCCGGCACCGCCGCCGGCTGGAACAGCCACGAGGCAACGGCACCGACGACGACGAGCGATGCGACCCGTCGCCGGGCGTGGATCGAGAGACGCGTGGGCACTGAGGTCCTCCTGATCCCCAGGGGTGGTCGCGAGGAACCCATCCTATGGGCACCGCGCACCGTCGCGCGGAACCGTGCCGATCAGACGCTACCGAGCACGGCCTCCGCCTCGTCGGCGGCGAGGCCGGCCAGCTCCAGCGCCTTCTGCACGGCCTCGGGCGCGTCGGGTGCGAACCCGTCGGCGCCGATCGACGCCGCCCACTCCTCGGTGACCGGTGCTCCGCCGACCATGACCTTGACCTTGTCGCGCAGGCCCTCGGCCTCGAGCGCCTCGATCACGACCTTCTGCTGGGGGACCGTCGTGGTGAGCAGGGCCGAGAGTCCGACGATCGCCGGGTTCAGCTCCTTCACCGCGTCGATGATCTTCTCGGTCGGCACGTCCTTGCCGAGGTCGTGCACCTCGAAGCCGACGGTCTTCAGCATCGCGCCGACCATGTTCTTGCCCAGGTCGTGCAGGTCGCCCTTGACCGTGGCCGTCACCACCAGCGCGCCCTTCTTCGAGCCGCCCTTGGCGAGTAGCGCCGGTTCGACGATCTCATTGCACTTCTTGAACAGGGTGGCCGAGGCCACGACCTCGGGAAGGAAGACCTCGCCTCGCTTCCAGCGCTCGCCGAGCTCGAACATGGCGGCGGCCATCCCCTGTTCCAGGATGATCACCGGGTCGACCCCCTGGTCGACCAGCATCTGGGTGGCCTCGAGCGCGGCGTCCTTCTTCGCGCCCATCAGGCTCACGCGCAGGATCTCGAGCAGCTCCTCGGACATCGTCGTTCCTTTCGGGTTGCGGGGAAGCGCGCAGCGAGGGTACTCCAGACCCGCGCGGCGCCGGTAACCAAGGCCCTAGCGGACGTGCTCCCTCTCGAAATCGTCGATCACCGTCTGGATCGCCTCGGCGGCGCCGTCGGGCAGCGGGTAGGCCTCGTGCTCGGCGATCAGGCGCTTCGCCTCGTCTGTCGCCTTCTGCTTCGGGATCGGGCGACCTTCCGCCTCCCACTCCTCCCAAGAGTTGCGGCTGAACAGCGCCGAGGGCCACACGTCGTGCATGCGCTCGAGCGTGTGCTCCTGGTCGAGGAAGTGCTGGCCCGGTCCGACCGCGTCGATCACCTCGACGGCCAGCTCTTCGGGAGCGGTCGACTGCACGCCCTCGGCCATCGAGGCGACGAGGTCGAACAGCTCCGCGTCGAGGACGAGCTGCGCGTGGCTGAGGACGCGGGCGGCGTAGAGCAACCCCGCGCCCGAGAACATATCGACGCCCGAGATCCAGCTCGCGAAGCCGCTGAGCGCGTTCTCGACGCCCGCCTGCCAGTCGGCCGACTTCGAGCCGCTCGCGAACGTGCCGATCATGGACTTCAGCCCATAGCTGCGTGCGAGCTGCGCGTTACCCATCTGGAAGACGAGGTCTTCGGGACCGCCGCAGAGCGCGGCTCCCGAGCGCATGTCCATCGTGGTCGCGCACGAGCCGAAGAACGTGCGGGCCCCGGGGGCCAGGAGCTGCAGCGAGATCACGCCGGCGAGCACCTCGGCGTTGGAGATCACGAGCGTGCCCGCCCGGCTGATCGGCGACGTCGCCGCGAGGATCGGCATCACCATGAACCCGCACGGCACGCCGGCGTTCGCGAACTCGACCGCGGCCTCGAGTGGCCCGCCGTCGTACACGAGCGGCGACACCGAACACTGGAACGCGCTCACGATCGGCCGCTCGTTCAGGTCGATCTCGCCCCCGGCCGCGATCGTGGCCATCTCCACGACGGCGCGCGCCTGCTCGGGCGTGACCGCCGTCATCATGCAGACGTGCTTGCCGGTGTTGTGCAGGTTCGCCTGGAAGTTGTTCAGGGGCTCGACGGGCACCGGGAACTCGCGCGCCGATGCCGGCTGCCAGATGTAGCCGACCTGGGGCAGGGCGTCGCCGATGCGCGTCGCCGTCTCGCAGTCGCTCTTGTCCGATGCGCGGCGCTCGTCGGTCTCGAGGTCGAGCACCTCGGCCGCGTTGCCGTCGACCCCCAGGTAGCCGCGGGTGCCGTCGAGCTGGAGGTCGAGCCCTGGCTCCCGAGAGGAGAGCGGCAGATCGAGCGGCACCTGAGCGAGCGCGCCGAGCGCGACGTCCCTGGGGAAGCGCGCCCGCCCGATCGACTCGTCGATCGCGGCGCCCGCCTTCCCGAGTTCCTTCAGCATGCGCTCGGACCGCACCTCGATGCCGGTGCGCTCGAGCACCTCGAGGCTCGCCTCGCGGATGTCCTCGAGCTCCTGCTCGCTGAGGATGTCGATGCGTCGCGTGTGCTCGATGTGTCGGATCGTGCGGTCGCCCATCGTGCGCGTGCCTTTCGTCCCGGGATCGCCCGCGACCGTACCCGGCGTTCCACGGGGGGGTCCAGCGTTCGGCCGACCGCGGGTCAGGAACGAGGCTTCACTTCCGGCACAGCGGTTCCCGCAGGTGAGGAGGGGACCGAGGGGTAAGCTCGTCGGCATGTCCGCGGCGGAGGTGAACGGCGGTCGCTCCTCGATCGCGTCGTGGGTTCGGGCGGCACCGAGGCACGAGCTGCTCCCTGCGCGGCGACGAGCCGCGACGACGTCGGAGGCCGGGGCGGAGCCGCTCGACCGGCTGGATCTCGGCCCCGGATGGGCCCTCGCGGTCGCCGAGGTCGAGACCGGGTTCGTGGTCGTCCCCGTTGCCGATGCCGACCGGTCACCGCGACGGGCCGTGGCGGGCGACGGGGTGTTCGCGGCGATGCTGCGGACGATGCGACGGGCGGCATCGGAGGGCGCCTTCCGAGGTGAGACGTTCGACGTCGCGGTCGACGCCGGCACGAACGACGAGGTCGCGATCGACGTCGACCAGTCCAACGACTCGGTGATCGTCGGCGGCTCGGCGGTCGTGAAGCTGTTCCCCCTCACGTCGCCGGGGCCGCAACCGGGTCTCGAGCTGCCCGTGCATCTCGCCGCCGTGGGGTTCGGGTTCCTCCCCACGCCGCTCGGGGCGCTCCGGTGGACGTCACCGCGAGGCCAGGACGTCGTGCTCGCGACCGCGGCGTCGTTCCTGCCGGGTGCGCGTGACGGCTGGGACTGGTACCTGGCGCGGCTGCTCGCGTGGCTCGACGGCGAGGTCGACGACGGGTCCGCGTTCGGGCCGGCGCCGACGCTCGGGCGCATCGGGGCGGCGATGCACGTCGGCTTCGCGACCGCCTCCGACGTGATCCCGCACCCCGTCTCGACCGCCGATGCGTCGACCGCCGCCGCCTGGCGACGCGCGGCGTTGGCCGTCGCCGACGAGGCGATCGCGCTCACGGACGGCGACGAGGGAGCCCGGCTCGCGGCGCGCGCTGAGGCGATCCGTGCCGAGCTCGAGGGGCTCGGCGACGCCGCCGGCACCGTTATGACCCGGGTACACGGCGACTTCCACGTCGGACAGGTGCTCGAGTGGCGGGACGGCTACGCCGTGACCGACTTCGACGGGAACCCGATGGCCGCGCCCGCCGAGCGGGGGGCGCCGGACACCCCGGCGCGCGACGTCGCGGCGTTCGTGCGCTCGCTCGATCACCTCGGGCGGGTCGCGTCGACGCGACGACCCGGCCACGACGAGCGCATCGGGTCGTGGATCGAGACGAGCCGGCGACGCTTCCTCGACGCCTACCGGCACGAGCTCGCCGAGCGCGGGATGCCCGCGCTGTTCGACGAGCGGCTGCTGCGACCCCTCGAGGTCGCGCAGGAGTGCCACGAGTACGTGTACGCGGCCAAGTTCCTGCCTCGCTGGCGATACGTGCCTGATCTCGCGATCCGGGCTCTGTTCCCAGTGGAGGATCGATGAACCCGCGGGCCTTCCAGCGCGATCTGGAGCGCAAGCCCGAGGTACTGCGCGACCTCGCCGACTCCCTGGGGTCGGGTGAGCCGTGGCCGCGTGTTGCCGCGAGCCGGATCGTGATGATCGGCATGGGCTCATCGAGGTTCGCTGCGGGCGTCGTCGCGACGCGGATGCGCGCCGCCGGTGTCGATGCGGTCGCCGAGTACGCGTCGCTCGAAGCGGGTTCGCCGCCCGGCGACGGCGTGCTCGCGATCGGCATCTCCGCGAGCGGTGGGACCGAGGAGACGATCGGAGCGCTGGCCCGCCATCGCGGTGCGAGCGACACCGTCGCGCTCACGAACCGATCCGGCTCCGCGATCGAGCCGGCCGCCGACTCGGTCGTGTCGATGCTCGCGGGCGACGAGGAGGGCGGGGTGGCGTGCCGGTCCTTCCAGCACACGCTCGCCCTGCTGCTCGCCCTGGAAGCCTCGACGACCGCCGGCGTCGACGCCGACGTCGCGAGCGTGGTGCGCCGGGCGGCCGAGGCGAGCGAGGACCTGCTCGAGCGCCGCGATGCGTGGCTTCCCGCC
>Ga0075304_1000285_pt1 | contig 11958 bp, 9 predicted proteins | sample Joice_CattailNLA_FD_120067 | JGI IMG/M metagenome (GOLD analysis project Ga0075304, IMG submission 120067) | Natural and restored wetland microbial communities from the San Francisco Bay, California, USA, that impact long-term carbon... | ecosystem: Environmental > Terrestrial > Soil > Wetlands ... | reverse complement strand
TCGCTTCTGCGATGCTGTGTGCCGGTGCCGGCGGCGCGGTCGCGGCACAGGAGCCCGTCCTCGACCCTGTCGGCGTCGGTGGTCGCGTCAGCGTGGCCGAGGCCGGCTACGCCATCACGTTCCCCGAGGACTGGACCTACGTCTTCCCGACTGCCGCGGACACCAGCACCATCCTCGAAGCTGCCGGTGAGTTCGCGCCGGAGCTGTCGTCCACGATCGAGAGCGCGCTCGCGCAGGGCGTGGGGTTCTCGCTGCTGGCCTTCGGCGATGTCGACATCGAGCGCGGCTTCACCGAGAACTGCAACGTCATCGTCAGCGAGGCCGCGGGCATCTCGCTGCAGGTGGTCGCCGCCGCGGAGGTCGCAGCGGCCGAAGGCTTCGGGGATCTGCTTGCCTCCGGTCCAGAGGTCACCACGCTGGAGCTGCCCGCTGGTGAAGCGGCGCGCATCGACTACAGCCTGGCGTTCCCCGAGTTCGAGACGCTCCACTCCGTCTACTACTTCGTCGACGATCCAGCGGTCTACATCCTGACCTGCACCGCATTGGAGCGGCCGACCGACTCCTGGCGCTCCATCGCCGAGACCTTCGAGTACGTGGCCGAGGATGCGCCAGCGGACGCCGCTGAGGGCTCGGCCGCGCCGTAGCCGGACTCGGCCGTGCCGTAGCCGGACTCGGAGGCGCCGTAGCCGACGACCCGCCATGCGCCAGATGTGACCATCAGCCCGCTTGAGGCGCCTTCAGGGACGTCGCAGGCGGCCGAGATGGCTGGCGGATAGACTCGGCGGAGGTGCTGGTAGGCAGGCGAGGGGAGTGCATTGGCGGACGCCGAACGGGAGCATAGGGCCGGGGCCGCCGGCAGACCCATGAAGCTGCGCGGCCGGACCGTTCACGGCGAGGCGGCCAACGCCGGCCACCGGGTGCTGGCGCCCGACGACGCCGAGGTGGAGGCCTATCTGGAGGTGGCCCTCGATGCGCCAGCCCCCGAGCGCCCCGCCGACGACCGGCCCACCATCAGTCGGCCGCCAGAACCGCCGGACAGCGTCGTCGTGCTCGACTTCGGCAGCCAGTTCGCCCAACTCATCGCGCGACGTGTCCGCGAGCTGGACGTCTACTCGGAGCTGCTGCCCTACGACACTCCCTTCGCCGAGCTCGAGCGGCGCAAGGTCAAGGGCATCATCCTTTCCGGCGGCCCCAGCTCGGTCTATGACCCCGACGCGCCTCGCCCCGATCCGGCCATCTGGAGCGGCCGCATCCCCGTGCTTGGCATCTGCTACGGGGCCCAGCTCATGGCCGTCGAGCTGGGTGGCGAGGTCATGCGTACGCCCCAGCGGGAGTACGGTCCGGCCGTCGTCTCGATCGACCCGGACGACCCCGTGCTGGCCGGCCTGGGCACGGAGCAGCCCGTATGGATGAGCCACGCCGATTCGATCACCCAGCTCCCGGGTGGGTTTCGGGCCACCGCCCAGACCGACAGCTCACCCGTGGCCGCCCTGGCCGATCCATCTCGCGACCTCTTCGGCATCCAGTTCCATCCCGAGGTCGTGCACACGCCGCGGGGCCGCGAGGTGCTCGCCAACTTCGTCCTTCGCGTCGCCGCTGCCACGCCCGAGTGGACCCCGGCCAACTTCATCGACTCCACCGTGGAGCGCATCCGCGAGCGCGTCGACGAGCATGCCCGCGCCACCGACTCGGAGGGCAAGGTCATCTGCGCCCTCTCGGGCGGCGTCGATTCGGCCGTCGCGGCGGCCCTCGTCCATCGCGCTGTGGGCGACCGCCTGACCTGCATCTACGTCGACCACGGCCTCATGCGCAAGCGCGAATCGGAGCTCCTGCGTGACACCTTCGAGGCCAACCTGGGCATGAGCCTCGTCATGGTCGAGGCACGTGGGCGCTTCCTGGCCCGCCTGGCCGGTATCGAGGACCCCGAGGAGAAGCGCCGCATCATCGGCGACGAGTTCATCCGCGTCTTCGAGGAGGAAGCAGCATCGCTCGGTTGCATCGACTTCCTGACCCAGGGCACGCTCTACCCCGACGTCATCGAATCGACCGCACCGGAGACCAAGGCGGCCCAGAAGATCAAGACCCATCACAACGTGGGGGGCCTGCCGACCGACCTGCGCTTCCAGCTCATCGAACCGCTGCGCTACCTCTTCAAGGACGAGGTGCGCAAGGTCGGCTTGGCCCTGGGTCTGCCCGAGCAGATGGTCATGCGCCAGCCCTTCCCCGGCCCGGGCCTGGCCATCCGCATCATCGGCGAGGTCACCGCCGAGCGCCTGGACACCCTCCGTGAGGCCGACTGGATCGTCATCGACGAGATCAAGGCGGCGGGGCTCTATCGCAACGTCTGGCAGTCGTTCGCCATCCTTACCCCGGTGCGCAGCGTCGGTGTCATGGGTGATGGGCGCACGTACGCCAACGTGGTGGCCATCCGGGCGGTCACGAGCGAGGACGGCATGACGGCCGACTGGGCTCGGCTGCCCTACGACGTGCTGGCCAGGATCTCCGCGCGCATCGTCAATGAAGTACCCGGCGTGAACCGTGTCGTCTACGACATCAGCAGCAAGCCCCCGGCCACCATCGAGTGGGAGTGAGCGACCGAGCTGACCATTCGCCCCAGCCGCGGCATGGCCGACTGCCCTCGCCGGGGCCGTCCTTCGCGCGAGCCGAGCCGCTGCGGCTGCGTGGAGCTGCCGGCGAGCTTGGACCCCAGGTTCGCCTGGGCATGCTCAAACCCTCGGTCATGGAGGACGACTGGTGGCTGACCACGCTGTGGGTCGAGGACGACGAGGGCGTCATCGAGGCGCTGACGGTCGCGCCGTTGGCAGGGCCATCGCCCGCGCCACCGCTGCAGGTCATCGGCCCGAGCCTCTCCGGCGCGCTCATGGGACTGCTCGACCAGGAAGATGGCCGGCAGCTCATCCGCCTGCGCATGGCCCCGACCGAGGATGAGGCGCGGCCATGGCGCCGGCCCTTGCTCATGCTGGTGGCGCTGCGCTGGGATCCAGTCCGGGCCAGCACGATGAGCACGAACCAGCTGGCCGGCGAGCTGATGCGCGCCTTCCGCAATGCCATCGACGTGGCCGGCGCACCGGGCCGCACGGGGTAGCCGCGGCCCGCCCACAGGCTCACCCGATCCCGACAACAGTCAGTGACCATCCGCACGAGCTACGGCCGACCGGAGCATGCGCTGCTACACTCGGCGCGCCGTGGGCGGCGAAGGGCTGCCGCCACGCCTCCCAACGCACGATGAGGGTGCCTGTTCATGTTCGAGGACCTGTTCACAGAGGTCGATGCTGCGCTGTCTGGCCTCGTCGAGAGCGATGCCTTCCAGATCGGCGTTCGCGTCCTCGTGGCCTACATCGTGCTCATCTGGCTGGCCAGCGCCTTCTGGGCCTATCGCGACATGCGCCTGCGCTCGGGGAGCGCCTTCACGCCCTATGTCGCCGCCGCCGCCATCATCATCTTCACGCCGGTCTTCTTCCTCTTCGGATTGCTGGTCTACCGCATCGTGCGGCCCAAGGAGACCATCGCCGAGGTCAACGAGCGCAACCTGGCGGAGGAAGCCATGATGGCCGAGATCGCCTCGCACTCCCAGTGCGCGAACTGCTCGCGGCCGGTCCACGAGGACTGGATCATCTGCCCGACCTGCCGCAATCGGCTGCGCCGCGTCTGCCCCAACTGCGAGCACCTCATCGAGCTCGACTGGACGCTCTGTGCCTGGTGCGGCAAGGACTTCGAGCGAGCGGAGGCTCCCGGGCTGGCCGCCTACATGCCTGCCGCAAGGCCAGCACCGCGACCGCAGCCGGCGCCGGTGCGCATGCCACCCCCGGTCGCGCCGAGCCCGGCCCGGAGCACATCACCACCTGTCCCGCCCAGCCAGCCCCAGGCTGCACAGCCCTTCGGACCGTCTGCCCAGCCGCGAAGCTCCGACGGGGCCGCCTCGACGCCAGCGGCGTCAACCGCGGCCACGAGCGCCGCATCCGGCAGTGCCGCGCCCGGCAGCCAAGCCTCGGCCGCGGCTCAGCCATCCTCGGGCGCGTCGCTGACCGGGATCTAGGCGCCGGGTCGGGCCGTGTCGAGTCGGGCTGGGCGTCCGCGACCCCGAGCTGTCTGGTCACATGGCGCGCCACGCGGCGCCAGCCATGCAGCTCTCGTCAGCCATGCCGCGAGGATGCATGGGTATGCGATCGGACGGTCATCGACGGCTCGGCAGGCCGGTCCCGTGCATCATCATGCGTCCCGGGGCCATGCTCGAAGCCTGCCCATCTGGCGAACGCCGGCCCGGCTGACATCTGACCAGGATCGGTCGAGCGGCAGGCGCAGTTGCAGCGATGGTGACTGTGCGTCGCAGCGGGGGTCGATGGCCGTCAGTCCCAGCCACCGGCCGCCGACGTGGTGCGAGACCAGGCTCCTCAGTCCAGGCACTTGAAGAACCAGGACCCGGGCGAGCGGCGCTTCGGGGCGGGCCAGGACCCGGACGTTCCGCCGTCGTGGACTGACGCCTCGCTGCCTGTCGCCCCCCGGCCCGACGGCCCGTTGCCAGCGGACCACCCCGCGTCCGGAGAGCCTGGCCGGGGACCGCCCGGGGGCCGCATCTTCACACTGGAGGGCCGTCGCGCCCCCGGGCTTTACCTCGTCTCCTGGGTGCTCTCGCTGAGCGGACTGGTCCTGCTCCTGCTCGTCGGCCCCCTGGCCAGCGCCGAGGAGGCCAGAGTCGTGCTCATCAGCCTCGGCGCGGTCGTGCTCAGCCTCGGCCTGGCGACGGCCTGCGGCTACCAGGTCCTGGAGCGCCGCGACCGCCCACTCGGGCGCTACCGTGGTCCGGCGCCGCTGCTGGTCTTCCTCACCTACCTCACGACCTTCATCGTCATCGGCGTTCTGGCCGTCTGGGCGGGCCTTGCCGATCGCGACGATTCGCTCGGTTTCCTGGCCATCGGGGTGCTGCAGGCGGTCGGCTATGGGGTCTTCGTGTGGCTCTTCGTCGTCAGGACGGGAGCCCTGGGCTGGCGTCAGATGGGCTGGCCCACCTGGGGCAGCGGCAGTCCGCGCGAGGTCATGCGCGGCATCGGCCTGGCGGCTGCCGTGATGCTGCCGACCACCTTCGTATTGGTCATCCTCGGCGGGGTTCTGGCTGTGCTCCTCGGCGTGGAAGCGCCCAGCGTGCTGCCCACACCTGCCAGCTCGGCCGAAGCCCTGGCCATCGGCCTGGCGGCGGCCATCATCATCCCCATCGGTGAGGAGCTCTTCTTCCGTGGCTTCGTGCTCACGGCCTGGCTGCGCGACCTTGGTCCGCGAAGCGCCCTCATCCGCAGCTCCGTCTTCTTCGCGCTCATCCACATCGTCAATATCACCAGCGACTCCGTGGGCGAAGGCGCTGCCCAGGCCCTGCTCCAGACCGCGGTCATCCTGCCCGTGGGCTTCGTGCTGGGCTGGCTTTTCATCCGCCGCGGCATGGCCGGGGCCATCGGCGGGCACGTCACCTACAACTCCCTGTTGCTCTTCCTGACGCTCCTCGCCAGCTACCTGCCCGAGCCCGTCTGACGGGGCGCGGACTTGGTCCGAGCGGCACTCGCTGGCGGCCTGTGGACACTCCCGGAAGTGACGGTCAAGGCGCCGTGAAGCCGTCGCGAAGTGCCGCTGACTAGGCTGCAGCCTGCCTTCGGGATCGGATGGCGGGGGAATCGGCGGGCTCCGTCATCCGGACCCGGAGGCTCCACGGCCAGCGCCCGGGAGGCACCGCGGCCATCGCCCAAGGAGGGAAGCCCACGCGCAGGAGCGGCTGATGAGCGACACGATCCGGACTCGACAGCGCGCGGTTCGGGAGCTGCCCTTGACCGAGCAGCCTCGCCAGCGTCTCGCCGCCCGCGGCCCGGCTGGCCTGTCGGCCGCGGAGCTCATCGAGCTGCTCTGGGGCTCGGGCACGCGGCAGGCCGCCGCGGCCACGGCAGCTGAGGAGGCACTCATCAGCTGTGACGGCCTGGCCGGCCTGGCCGCGGCATCCGCCACAGAGATCGAGCGTATCCCGGGAGTGGGGCCGGCGCGGGCCGCTCGCCTCGCGGCGGCCTTCGAGCTGGGTCGCCGTGCCGTGCTGGACTGGCCAGCCGGTCGCTGGTCCATCCGTGGACCGCAGGACCTGGGCGCGCGCCTCACGGCAGACCTGGGCCATCTGCCCCGCGAGGAGCTCCGGGTGGTGCTCCTCGACACCCGCAACAGCGTGCTGGCCATGCCCACCGTCTATCGTGGCAACGTCTCGGTGGCACTGGTGCGCATCGGGGAGCTTTTCCGCGATGCCGTGCGGCTCCATGCTGCCCGCCTCATCCTCGTCCACAACCACCCCTCCGGTGACCCGACGCCCAGCCCTGATGACCTGCACATGACCGCAGAGGCCGTGGCCGCCGGGCGCCTGCTCGACATCGCGATCCTCGACCACCTGGTCATCGGTCACGGCACCTTCGTCAGTCTGCGTGACCGGGGCGTGGCCTTCGAGCGTCCCTGAGAGCGGCCCACGCGCGTGGCTGCTACTCCCTGCGAGCCGGGTCGAGTTGAGCCCCGCGTATACTTCCCGGCACTGGAGTCGGCCGTCGAGGAGGGCGGCCAAGAAGGGTCGCCGTGGCCCGCTCCGGGGTGACAGGCCGGCCTTGCCGTGAGGACGTGCCCGGGGCCCTCGGTGCCGTATCGCCCGTGGCCGCGCCTGGCCACTCATGGAGGTCGCCTCTGGCGCGATGATCGACGCATTCTTCGGCGCCTTCTCCCGTGACATCGGCATGGACCTGGGCACCGCCAACACGCTGGTGCACGTGCGCGGTCGTGGCATCGTCATCAGCGAGCCCAGCATCGTGGCCGTCGACACGAAGACGCGCAAGGTCATCGAGATCGGCGCTGCCGCCAAGCGCATGGTCGGCCGCACGCCGGCCACCATCACCGCGGTCCGCCCGCTGCGCGATGGCGTCATCAGCGACTTCGACGTCACCGAGCAGATGATCAAGTACTTCGTGCAGCGCGTGCACGACCGAGTCGGCCTCGTGCCCCGCCCGCGCATGCTGCTGGGCATCCCCTCGGGGGTCACCGAGGTGGAGCGACGCGCCGTGCGCGACGCGGCCCTCAACGCCGGGGCCCGCTGGGCGCGCCTCATCGAGGAGCCTATGGCGGCAGCCATCGGTGCTGGACTGCCCATCTCGGAGCCCAGTGGCAACCTCATCGTGGACATCGGCGGCGGCACCACGGAGGTGGCCGTCATCAGCCTGGGCGGCATCGTCGTCAGCCGCAGCGTGCGAGTCGGCGGCGACGAGCTGGACGAGGACGTCATCGCCTTCGCTCGCCGCGAATACAACCTGCTCATCGGCGAGCGCACCGCCGAGGACATCAAGATCGCTATCGGCTCGGCCTATCCCGGTCCCCACGACAAGCAGCACATCAGCATGCGCGGCCGCGACCTGCTCACCGGCCTGCCCCGCTTCGTGGAGATCACGGCCGACCAGGTACGGGAGGCCATCGATGCCTCCCTGGCCCAGGTCGTCAGCACCATCAAGGACACCATCGAGGAGACGCCCCCGGAGCTGGTGGCGGACATCGTCGACCAGGGCATCGTGCTGGCCGGAGGTGGCGCGCTCCTGCAGGGCCTTGACCGGCGCATCGCCGAAGCCACCCAGATGCCCGTCCACGTGGCCGACGACCCCCTGACCTGCGTCGTGCGCGGCACGGGCATCGTGCTCGAGTCGATCGACGATCCCTATATGGAGCGCGCCCTTGTGGCCGAGACCTACTCGAGGCCGCTGCGGTGATGCGACCCAGGCTGCGATGATGCCGCGATGCTGAGGGATGGGGGCACCCGTCGGCGCGTCGTCGTCTTCGGTCTGCTGGTGGGCCTCTGCCTGGTCATGCTCGTGGTCAGCGGATCGTCACCCGTGCAGGAGCTGCGTCGCGGCGTCAACTTCGCGCTCTCGCCCCTGCAGGACACGCTCTCGGACAGCACTCGTTCCGTGACTGACGTCCTGGGCGCCTTCGGGGAGATCGACTCGCTGCGTCGCGAGAACCTTGACCTGCAGGCCGCCGTCCAGGAGCTGGCGGACGAGCTGGCAGCCCTGGACGCCGTGGCGGAGGAGAACCGGCGCTTGACGCGCCTGCTCGAGGTGCGAGATCGACTCGATCAGGCGACCACCGTGGCTGGCGTGACCAGCCGCTTGTTCACGCCGTTCGAACGGGTGCTCAGCATCGATCGCGGCGCGGAGGCCGGCATCGTCGTCGGGGCGCCGGTGCTCTCGGAAGGCGGGGCCCTGGCGGGCCGGGTCATCGAGGTGGGTGATGGCTGGGCGTCGGTGATGCTCATCAATGACACGCGGTCGCTGGTCACCGGCCTGGACAGTCGCACGCGGGCCACCGGCGAGGTGACCGGGCGCCTGTCGGCTCCGCTGGCCATGGCCAACATCCCCATCACCGACAAGGTCGCCATCAACGACCGCGTCGTCACGGCCGGCATCGACCTGGGCAAACGCTTCCGCTCGTTCTTCCCCAAGAACATCCCCATCGGACGCGTCGTGGACGTCGAGCAGGAGCCGGGCTCCATCGTGCAGACCGCCCTCGTCCAGCCCGCTGCCGACCTCGATCGCATCGAGGACGTCCTGGTCCTGACCGACTACCGGCTGCCCCGGCGCCCCGGCGTGGAGGACCCCGACGCCCAGGATCAGGGCGAGACGGACGAGTCGTCAGACGGAGGTGCCGACGAAACGGCGGCACGAGATCCCGCAGCGGCCGACCCCGATGATCCAGCGCAGCCGAGGGCCGGCGAGGCGACATGAGCGCCATGCCGATGGATCACGGCCGCCAGGATGTGTTGACACCTGTCAACGATCGAGCGTGGAGGCGAGGCCTGGGACCAATTGGGATGCGCATGCGTGACCTTCTCGGGATGGTCGTCGGGCGCCCTGGCGCGGACGCTTGGCGGGACATGCCGAGCGATATCCGTCAAAGGGGGCAGCCGGCGCAGCGTGCGGCCCGGTTCCACCGTCGGGAGGTAGCCAGGATCCTGGCCCTGCTCCTGGCACTGCTGGCCCTCGTGCTCACGAGCTCGGCGCTCAACTGGGTCACCGAGGCGCGTGCCGCAGGAGCGGGCGTCCGCACGGCCCAGGAGGGGGCCAAGCGCGCGGTCATCGTCGCCGGCCCCGTGCACGGCAATACCGACCGCTACCGCCGCTACGCACGAGCGATGGCCAGGGCGGCGGCTGCCCGGGGCATGGTCGTGAAGCGCCTCTTCCACCCGAACGCCACCAAGGCGCGTGTCATCGAGTACGCCAACGGGGCCGACCTCTTCATCTACATCGGCCATGGCAATGGCTGGCCCAGCGCCCTGGGACCCTTCAAGGAGGATACCAAGAACGGACTGGGCCTCGACCCTGACGACCCTGAGGAGCGCAGCCCCAGCAGGGTGGTCTACGTGGGCGCCGATTGGCTGCGCGAGAACATCGAGTTCGCGCCCAACGCGGTGGTCATCCTTTCGCACCTTTCGTACGCCTCCGGCAATGCCTCATCGGGCATGGCCATCCCCAGTCGCGCCGTGGCCGTCGAGCGTGTCGACAACTTCGCCAACGGCTTCCTGGCCTCAGGGGCGCGAGTGGTCTGGGCGCTCGGTTGGCAGCCCGGTGCCGACGTCATCAACGCGCTGCACCTCGAGGACAGCACCATGGACGCGGTCTTCATGACCCGCTACCGCGATGGGGCCCCACCGATGAGTGGCTGGATCGGAGCCAGGCCCGGCTACTACGAGTCCGTGCGGACGCCCGGCGCGGTCGTCCACATCGACCCCGACCCGCGGCACGGCTACCTGCGTGGCATCACCGGTGATCTGGGCTTCAGCACCACCGAGTGGCGCGATGCCTCGGCCCGGCCACCGGACACGGAAGCACCCGTCATCGCCGAGCTCAGTGTCAGCCAGGCGCCCGCGACCATCGCGTCGAGCGGCTCGGGCCCCCCCGCCTTCACGCCCAACGGCGACGGCGTCAGCGACAGCATCCGCATCACCCACGTCCTCTCGGAGAGCGCCTTCCTGGACATCCGCATCAGCAAGGGCGACAAGACCGTCCGGAACATGACCATCTGGGCGCTGGCCGGGCGCGGAAGCAGTACCTGGGACGGCCGTCGCAACGACGGCAAGTACGCTGCCGAAGGGCGCTACCGCATCGAGGTCACGCCCACCGACCGGGCCGGCAACATCGGGCCCCCGGCACGAGCCAAGGTCCTCGTGCTCTCAGCGCTGCGGGCGCCTCGTGCGACCCCGGCGCTCTTCTACCCGTCCGACGGAGATGGCCTGGCGGCCTCGACCGTGCTCCGCGCGCGGCTGATCCGTCCGGCCACGGTGAGCCTGGTCATCCGCGATGCCACTGGCGCCGTGGTCCGCCATGGCCTGGTCGGGGCCAAGCGTAAGCCCGGCGACCTGCGCTTCACCTGGGACGGCACCGACGATGCCGGCCAAAGACTCCCCGACGGCACGTACACCGGGCGCATCCGCGTGAGCCGTCCTCTGGGCAGCTACGGCCACGAGGTCACCGTGCACATGATGCCCTTCCGCGTCGCCCCTTCGCGCTGGCGGGTCGTCCGCGGCCAACCCGTGCGCCTGGTCTTCACATCGGCTGAGCCGATCAAGGGCAAGCTGACCGCGACGTTCAGGCAGCCTGGGCTCGAGGAGACACCCTTCAAGGTGAGCCGCGTCGACGAGCGCACCTTCAGGGCCACCCTGGCCACACGAGCGGACAGCAAGCGCGGCAAGCTCAAGATCCGCGTGACCGGCACGGACAAGGCCGGCGGATCGCAGACCGGCGTCTTCGAGCTGAAGCTGCGCTGACGACCGCTGAGCGGCACCCGGTACCTTGGCCGATAGACTCTCCGTGATGAGTTCGCCGCGCCCGGATCCAGCATCGAACGAGCCTGCGGCGCCGTACGCCGACACCTGGGTGGTACTGCCCACCTACAACGAATCCCAGAACCTGCCCGGCATCAGCGAGGCCATCCTCGACACGCTGCCCGGCGCGCGCCTGCTGGTGGTCGACGACGCCTCGCCAGATGGCACGGGCCAGCTGGCCGACGAGCTGGCTGCGGCCGACCCACGCATCGCGGTCCTGCACCGCTTGGGCAAGGAAGGCCTGGGCAAAGCCTACATCGACGGTTTCGCAAGCGCCCTGGAGCGTGGCGCTGGTCGGATCGTCCAGATGGATGCCGACTGGTCCCATTCGCCAGACTACCTTCCGGCCATGCTCGCGCCCCTCGATGGCGAGGCAGACCTCGTCATCGGCTCCCGCTACACGCGGGGTGGTGGTGTCCGCGACTGGGGGCTCATGCGGCGCGTCGTCTCGCGTGGCGGATCCACCTTCGCGCGCATCGTCCTGCGACTCAGCCCGCACGACCTGACCGGCGGCTTCAAGGCCTGGCGTCGGGCGGCCCTCGAGGCCATCGACTGGAGTCGCGTTCACTCCGGCGGCTACGTCTTCCAGATCGAGACGACCTACCTGGCTTCGCGCGCCGGGGCTCGCGTCAGCGAGGTGCCCATCGTCTTTCGGGACCGCGAGGTGGGCACCAGCAAGATGTCCCGGTCCATCATCCTGGAGGCCCTCGTCGTCGTCCTGCGATTGCGCTGGGAAGAGCTGCGCGGGCGGGGCCCGCGCAAGGCGAGCCTTGCGCCGCCCGCGCAGGAGCCGCCGCTCACGGAACACGCGCCAGGGGCCACTGGCGAGGCCGACGACTCGACCGCTCCCTGACTCCCCTCGACGGCCCCCACGGTCCCATCCCTGGTGCCCCGCTGGCGGCTCGGCCGTGCCGCGGCGGCATCTCCCGTCACGACCGTGGCCTTCCCTGCTGATGTGGCCCGTCCGGGTTAGGCTGAGGAACCCCAGTACCCGTGTCCGTTCGCATGGGGCTGACCCAGGAGGCAGTGAGACCGTGAGCGCCGACCGCGCCCTTCATCGCACCCTC
>Ga0075304_1000283_pt1 | contig 12029 bp, 9 predicted proteins | sample Joice_CattailNLA_FD_120067 | JGI IMG/M metagenome (GOLD analysis project Ga0075304, IMG submission 120067) | Natural and restored wetland microbial communities from the San Francisco Bay, California, USA, that impact long-term carbon... | ecosystem: Environmental > Terrestrial > Soil > Wetlands ... | reverse complement strand
TCGCAGCATGAGCACGAGGAAGGCGGCGACGACGACGAGGACGCCGAGCAGGCCGAATTCCTCGGCCAGCACCGCGAACACGAAATCCGTATGCGCCTCCGGCAGGTAGAAGAGCTTCTGGATGCTCGAGCCGAGACCGACGCCGAACCATTCGCCGCGGCCCACGGCGATCAACGACTGGGTCAGCTGGAAGCCGCTGTCGAACGGGTCCGACCAGGGGTCGAGGAAGGCGAGGATGCGCTTCAGGCGGTACGGGCTGATCACCGCGAGCGCGGCGACTCCGGCGGCGCCGATGCCGCAGACGACCAGGAAGTCGCGCATCCGCGCGCCGGCGACGAACAGCACCGCCGTGCCGGTGACGCACAGCACCACCGCGGCGCCGAAGTCCGGTTCTGCGAGCAGCAGCACCGCGGCCGCCGCGAGCACGGCGAGCGGCTTCCAGAAACCCTGGGCGGAGCTGCGCAGCTCCGTCTGGTGGCGCACTGCGAATACCGCGATGTAAGTGACCAGCAGCCAGCGCGCGAGTTCGGAGGGCTGGAAGTTCAGCGGCCCGATGCGGATCCAGCGCGTGCTGCCGTTCACCTCGTGGCCGATGCCCGGGACCAGCACCAGCACGAGCAGCGCGAAGCTCGCAACCAGCAGGACCGGCGCGAAACGCTTCCAGAAGGCGATCGGCACCGCGAGGAGGGCGGCGCCGATGGTGCAGCCGAGGATGACCGAGAGGAACTGGCGCTGCAGGTAGAAGAACGGCTCGACGGAGTTGCGTTCGCTGACGGTCAGCGAGGCGGAGGTCACCATCACCAGCCCGACCAGCAGCAGGCCGAATACGGTCGCAACGATCACCGGGTCGATCGCGAGCCGCTGCTGGCGGCCCGCCGAGCGCGAATACTGCAGTGCGGCGCCCGTGCTCACGACGGCAGCCCCTGCACGGCCGCGGCAAAGGCCTCGCCGCGGTGCGCGTAGTCACGGAACATGTCGAAGCTCGCGCAGGCCGGCGACAGCAGCACCGTGTCATCGCGGCGCGAGATCGAGGCCGCGACGCCGACCGCGGTCTCCATCGAATCGGCGATGGATACGGGGCAGCTCGGGGCGAGCGCGGCGGCCAGCAGCGCGGCGTCGCGCCCGATCAGGACCGCGTGCTTCACCTTGCCCTTGCAGGCTGCCGCGAGCGGCGTGAAGTCCTGGCCCTTGCCCTCCCCGCCCGCGATCAGGACCAGCGGGCCGTCGAGTCCGTCGATGGCGGCCGCGGTCGCACCGACGTTGGTGCCCTTCGAATCGTCGATCCAGGCGATGCCGCGCCAGTCCCGCACGCGCTCCGCACGGTGCGGCAGGCCGCTGAAGCGGCGCAGCACGCCGGACATCGCCTCGCGCGGCAGGCCCGCGACGCTGCCGACGGCCAGCGCCGCCAGCGCGTTCGCCACGTTGTGGCGGCCGGGCAGGCGCAGTGCGCTGCGCGGAAGCAGCGCCTGGGCGCCCTCGGCGAGCCACTCCTCGCCACCCTGCACGAGCAGATGGAAGTCGGCATCGCCGCGCTTCAGGCTGAAGCCGACCCGGCGCTGGCCGGGCCGCGTCATGCGTACGACCAGCTCGTCGTCGAGGTTCACGACGGCGGTCGCCGCGCGCTCGAAGATGCGCGCCTTGGCGGCGGCGTACTCGGCGAGGCCGGCGTAGCGGTCGAGGTGGTCGGGCGTGACGTTCAGCACCGCGGCCGCCTCGAGCTGCAGCGAGTGGGTGGTCTCGAGCTGGTACGAGGACAGCTCGAGCACGTACATCGCGGCAGGCGGGCCCTCGAGCAGGTCGAGCGCGGGCTCGCCGAGGTTGCCGCCGACGCGCACCGCGATCCCCGCGGCCTTCGCGAACTCTCCGACCAGCGTCGTGACGGTGCTCTTGCCGTTGGTTCCCGTGATGCCGACGACGCGTCCGCCCGCTTCGCGCGCGAACAGCTCGACGTCGCCGACCAGGTCCAGCCCCCGCGAGGCAGCCGTGCGCAGGAATGGCTCGCCGAGCGAGACGCCCGGCGAGACGACGATCTGGTCCGCGCCCTCGAGCACGGCCGGGTCGAAGCCGCCGAGCGCGGTGGCCGCCTGCGGCACCAGCCGCCGGAGCTCCGCGAGGCCGGGCGGCTCCGCGCGCGAGTCGGTGACCACGAGGCGATGCCCGCGCGCGGCCAGGTGCCGCGCCGCCGACAGGCCGGTCCGGCCGAGGCCGACGATCACGCTGCGCGGGCTTCCGGCGGCTTCGCGCATCAGCGGAGCTTCAACGTGGCCAGCCCTATCAGGACCAGCATGAAGGAGATGATCCAGAAGCGGACGATGACTTTCGGCTCCGCCCAGCCCTTCAGTTCGTAGTGGTGGTGGATCGGCGCCATGCGGAAGATGCGCTTGCCGCGCAGCCGGAACGAGGCGACCTGCAGGATCACCGAGACCGTCTCCAGCACGAAGATCCCGCCCATGATCGCGAGCACGATCTCCTGGCGGACGATGACCGCGACGATGCCGAGCGCCGCGCCGAGGGCGAGCGCGCCGATGTCGCCCATGAACACCTGGGCCGGGTAGGTGTTGAACCACAGGAAACCCAGCCCGGCGCCGACGATCGTGGCGCAGAAGATCAGCATCTCCCCCGCGCCCGGCACGTTCGGGATCTGCAGGTAGGCGGCGAAGTTGACGTGGCCGGTGACGTAGGCGAACACGCCGAGGCCGCCCGCGACCATCACGCAGGGCATGATCGCGAGCCCGTCGAGCCCGTCGGTCAGGTTGACGGCGTTGCTGGAGCCCACGATCACGAAGTAGGTCAGGGCGATGAAGGCGGCCGCGCCCATCGGCAGGGCGACGTCCTTGAAGAACGGCACGTAGAGCGCAGTCTCCGCCGGCGACTCCGCGGTCTGCCACAGCGCCGCGGCGGCGGCCAGCCCGGCCAGCGACTGCCACAGGTACTTCCAGCGCGCCGCGAGCCCGCGCGGGTCGCGTACGACCAGCTTCAGGTAGTCGTCGTAGAAGCCGATCAGCCCGAAAGCGAGCGTGACGGTGAGCGCGATCCACACGAATCGGTTGTCGAGGTCGGCCCACAGCAGCGTGCCTGCGCCGACCGCGACCAGGATCAGCGCGCCGCCCATGGTCGGCGTGCCCTTCTTGCCGAGATGCGAGCCCGGCCCGTCGTCACGCACGACCTGTCCGATCTGGCGTGCCGCGAGCATGCGTATCATGGAGGGACCGACGAACAGCGCGATCGTGAGCGCGGTGAGCGCGGCCAGGATCGCCCGCAGGGTCAGGTAACCGAACACCCGGAACCCGCCGTAGTACCCCGCCAGCCAGTCGAACATTTCGGGCAGCATGGGTTTCCTTCAGTTCCCGTTGCCGGCAACGGGCAGCGGCGTCGTGCGCAGCGGGGCGGCGAGCCGCTCCACGACGCGTTCCAGGCGGTTGACCCGGGACCCCTTCACGAGCGTCGTCACGCCCGGCTCGAGGCTCGCCGCCACGGCATCGCCGAGCCGGGCCGCGTCCTCGTACCAGCTCGCCCGCGCGCCGAACGCGTCCACTGCGTGGCGCGAAGCGGCGCCCATCGCGAACAGCCGCGTGATGCCGGCCCGGCGCGCGTAGTCGCCGACGCCCGCGTGGCTCGCCACCGTCTCGTCGCCGAGTTCCGCCATCTCGCCGAGCACCAGCCAGTGCTCGCCGGGCAGTGCGCAAAACACGTCGATGCCGGCGCGCACCGAGCTCGGGTTGGCGTTGTATGAATCGTCGATCAGCCAGGATCCGTGCAGCCCGGCCTTCAGCTGCAGCCGCCCGGACACGGGGCGCATGCGCTCGAGGCCCGCGACGATCGCCGGCAAGGAGACGCCGGCCGCGTGCGCGGCGGCGGCGGCGCCGAGCGCGTTCGAGACGTTGTGGCGCCCCGCTAGCGGCAGGCGCACGCGCGCCTGCTCGCCGTCGACGGCCAGCAGGAACGCGGTGGTGAAGCCGCCCGACTCGATCCGGCCCGCGATCGACAGCGCGCGCACGTCGGCGGCCGCGTCGATCCCGAAACGGAGGATGCGCGCGCCGCGCGGCGCCATCGTGCACCAGAGCCCGCAGAACGGGTCGTCGGCGTTGATGACGGCCGTGCCGTCGGCCGCGAGCGCCGCGAACATCTCGCCTTCCGCATGCGCGACGCCCTCGAGGTCGCCAAAGCCCTCGAGGTGCTCGTCGCCGGCGTTGGTCACCAGCGCGATCGCGGGCCTGGCGAGCCGTGCGAGCGCGGCGATCTCGCCCGGGTGGTTGGCGCCCATCTCGACCACGGCGTAGCGGTGCGCCGGCTCCAGCCGGAGCAGCGTCAGCGGGACGCCGATGTGGTTGTTGAGGTTCCCGCGCGTCGCGAGCGTCGGCCCGCAGCCCGCGAGGATGGCGGCCAGCAGTTCCTTGGTGGTCGTCTTGCCGTTGCTGCCGCCGACGCCGAGGACGAGCGCCGGGTTCCGGGCGCGCCAGGCGGCTGCGAGCGCGCCGAGCGCGGCCTGCGTGTCCGGCACCACGACCTGCGGCAGCGGCCGCCCGTCCGGGCGCGATACCAGCGCGCCCGCGGCGCCTCGCTCGCGCGCGTCCGCAAGGAAGCCATGGCCGTCGAAACGCTCGCCGCCCAGCGCCACGAACAGTTCGCCCGGCTCGAGCGTGCGCGAATCGATCGAGACGCCGGCGAACGCCGCGTCCTCGCCCTCGAGGCGGCCCCCGGTCGCGGCGGCAACGTCCGACAAGCGGCCCTTCATTGCGCGACTCCCGCGTGCGCGGCGAGACACTCGCGGTCACTGAAATGGCGCCGCTCGCCGCCGGCTATCTGGTAGTCCTCATGGCCCTTGCCGGCGATCAGCAGGACGTCGCCGGGACGCGCCCCGGCAATCGCCGCGCGGATCGCGAGCGCGCGGTCGCGCTCGACGAGCACGTCCGCGGGACGGCGGATCCCGCGCAGGATCATCGCCACGATGCCGTCCGCGTCCTCGCCGCGCGGGTTGTCGTCGGTCACGATGACGCGGTCGGCCAGCCGCTCGGCGGTCTCGCCCATCAGCGGGCGCTTGCCGGGGTCGCGCTCGCCGCCGCAGCCGAATACCACGTGGACGCGGCCGCGTGCGTGTGCGCGCACCGCCGCGAGCGCCTTGGCGAGCGCGTCGGGCGTGTGCGCATAGTCGACGACGGCGAGCGCCCCGCCCGGCAGCCGGTAGCCTTCCATGCGGCCGGGGGGCGCGTCGCAGGCTCCGAGCGCCGAAAGGGCCTCGTCGACCCCGAACTGCCAGGCCAGCAGCACGGCCAGCGACACGGCCAGGTTCTCGGCGTTGAAGCTGCCGATCAGCGGCGAGCGCAGGCGGCGCGAGCCGAAGGGGCCGCAGACTTCGAGTTCGAGCCCGCCTTCCGAGGACGTCACGCGGGTCACGTGGATGTAGCTCGGCACGGCCGGCGCGTCGCCGCCCACCGCCACGGCTGTCAGCCCGACCCCGGGCCCGAGTGCGCCTGCGAAGCGCGCGCCCACCGGGTCGCCGACGTTGATCACCGCGTGCTCGAGGCCGGGCAGCCGGAACAGCCGCTGCTTGGCCAGCGCATAGCGCTCCATCGTGCCGTGGTAGTCGAGGTGGTCGCGCGAGAGATTGCAGAACGCCGCGACGCGCATCCGCACGCCATCCAGCCTGCTCTGGTCGAGGGCGTGGGAGGACACTTCCATGGCGACGTGCGTCGCGCCGGCGTCCGCGAGCGCGCGCAACTGGCGGTGCAGCGTGATCACGTCGGGCGTCGTCAGCGACCCGCCCTCGACTACGGGCGGGAATCCAGCGCCGAGCGTGCCGAGGTAGGCGCCGCGGCGCGCCAGGCGATCAACCGCCGATGCGAGCAGCCAGGCGCAAGTCGTCTTGCCGTTGGTACCGGTGACGCCCGCGATGGTGAGCCGCGAGGACGGCTGGCCGTAGAAACGATCGGCGATCGCGCCCAGCCGTTCGCGCAATTCGGGTACCGCGACGAACGGCACGACCGCGCCGGCGCCTGCGGCATCGTGGCCCTCCGCCGGGTCCCAGAGCACGGCACGCGCGCCGCGCGCGATCGCCTCGGGCGCGTGGTCGAGGCCGTGCCCCCGCGCGCCTTTCAGGGCGACGAAGGCGTCGTCCGTCCCGACCGCGCGCGAGTCGAGTGCGAGGCCGGCGATCGCGACCTTCGGCGCAGTCGCGACGCCCGCCAGCAGCTCGTCGAGCGCGGGCCGGGCGATCACGGCCCGTCCTCCGGAAATTCGACCGGCGTGACGCGCGCGAGGTCGTCGGGCGCCACCGACATCAGGCGCAGCGCGCCCGACGTGACTGCCGAGAACACGGGCGCGGCGACGTCGCCGCCGTAGTAGAGGGCGCCCTGCGGCTCGTCCACCATGACGACCACCGCCAGCCGCGGATCCGTCGCCGGCACGACCCCGGCAAACACCGACAGGTAACGGTCCGTGGAGTAGCCGCCCGGCACCGCCTTCCACGCCGTGCCGGTCTTGCCGGCGACCCGATAGCCGGCGACCGCCGCCTTGCTGCCGGTGCCCGCCGGCGTCACCGCCCCCTCGAGCAGGCCGATCAGGTCGCGCGCGACTTTTGCTGTCAGCACGCGCTCCCCGGGGGCGGCTGCGTCCGCGCGGCGGAACGTCACCGGACGGTGGATGCCGAATGCACCGATCGTCGCGTATGCCTGCGCGAGCTGCAGCGGCGTCACCGACAGGCCGTAGCCGTAGGCCATGGTCGCGACGTTGATCGGGCGCCAGTTCGCCGCACCGGTCAGGAGCCCCGCCGACTCGCCGGGAAACCCGCTCGCCGTCACCTCGCCGAAGCCCAGCGCGCGCAACGTGTCGTGCATCTGGTTGCGGTCGAGCGAGAGCGCAATCTTCGCCATCGCGACGTTGCTCGACCGCGCCAGCACGCCGCCCATGTCGATCGTGCCGAGGTCGTGCTTGTCGCGGATCAGCATCGAGCCGACCTTGAAGGGCACGGCGTCGATCGTGCTGTTCGCGCGGTACCGCCCCGACTCGAGCGCGGCGGCGACGACAAAGGGCTTGATGCTCGAGCCGGGTTCGAAGATGTCCGTCACCGCGCGGTTGCGATAGCGCGCAACCTCGTACTGCCCGCGGTCGTTCGGGTTGAACGACGGCTGGTTGACCATCGCGAGCACCTCGCCGGTCGCGATGTCGAGCACGATCACGGTGCCCGCGCGGGCGCGGTGCTGGCGGATCGCGGACTTCAGCTCGCGGTAGGCGAGGTACTGGATGCGCAGGTCGATGCTGGTGACGAGGTCCTGCCCCTGCACGGGCGCACGCACGACCTCGACGTTCTGGATCACGCGTCCGCGGCCGTCCTGGATCACGCGCTTGGCTCCGTCCGTGCCCTTGAGCGTGCGGTCGAAGGCGAGCTCGAGCCCCTCCTGGCCGGCCTCGTCGAGGCTCGTGAATCCGAGCAGGTGACCGGCGACCTCCGCATTCGGGTAGAAGCGCTTGTACTCGCGCTGGAAATACACGCCGGGAAGCTGGAGCTTGCGCACCGCTTCCTTCTGGGCGGGCTCGATGTGGCGCCTGACGTAGAGGAATTCCCGGTCGAGATTGCTGGTGACCCGCTGTTCCAGCCACTGCCGGTTGATGCCGAGCGCGCGCGCGAGGCGCGGAATCCCCTCGCCCGCTTCCGCGAACTCGGGCGGGTTGACCCAGACGGTATCGACGGGCGAGCTGACCGCGAGCGGCTCGCCGAACCGGTCGTGGACCGCACCGCGGTGCGCGACGAGGCGCGCCGTGCGCGCGTGGCGCATGTCGGCCTGCCGCTCGATGAACTGCCGGTCGAGCACCTGGAGCTGGACCGAGCGCCCGATCAGCACCAGCGCCGTGACCGCTAGCAGGCCGGCCAGGAACCTGGCGCGGCCGCGGAACTGTCCCGCGTCGAACTCGATCTCGCCGTCCCGCCGCCTCATTGCGCGACGATCTCGACGTCGTCCGGCCTCGGGAAGACCATCTGCCTGCGGTCCGCGGCGACGCGCTCGACGATCGCGGGATTCGACCAGGACCCCTGCTCCAGCTGGTCCTGGCCCCAGGTGATGTTGAGCGCGTCGCGCTCCGCCGAGAGCCGCTCGAGTTCGACGAACAGCGCCCGCGACTCGTGGCGCGCGCGCACGACGGCAACCGCGGACGCGAGCACCGCGAGCCACAGCAGCGGCAGGCCGACGAGCTTGAAGCGGCGGCTCACGCGGGGAGCCTCTCGGCGACGCGCATGACCGCACTGCGCGCGCGCGGATTGCGGGCGACTTCCGCCTCGTCGGCGAAGGTCGCGCGGCCGACGAGCTTCAGGCGCGGGCGCGCCGCGGCCGGCAGCTCGGGCAGGCCGGCCCAGGCGGGATCCTCGCGGCTGCCCGAGCGCATGAATCGCTTGACGATCCGGTCCTCCAGCGAGTGGAAGCTGATCACGACCAGCCGCCCGCGCGGCTTCAGCGCCTCGACCGCCTGCGGCAGGGCGCGCTCGACCTCGCCGAGCTCGTCGTTGACGTGGATGCGCAGCGCCTGGAAGGTGCGCGTGGCCGGGTGGCGGCCAGGCTCGCGACCGGGCACGGCCGCGGCGACTATTCCCGCCAGCCGGCCGGTCGTGTCGATGGGACCCGACGCCTGCGCCGCGACCAGCGCGCGCGCGATGCGCTTCGCATGGCGCTCCTCGCCGAGCCGCGCGATCACGCCCGCGATCTCGCGCTCGTCGGCGTGCGCCAGGAACTCCGCCGCGCTCGCGCCGGTATCCGGGTCCATGCGCATGTCGAGCGGACCGTCCCGCAGGAAGCTGAAGCCGCGCCGGGCCTCGTCGAGCTGCGGAGACGACACGCCGAGGTCGAACAGGATGCCGTCGGCGCTCGCGGGCCCGACGTGCTGCAGCAGGTCCGAGAAACGCGAACGCACGAAGCGCGCGCGGGGGTCCGCATCGAACAGCACGGCTGCGGCCGCCGCGGCCTCGGGATCGCGATCCATGGCAATCAGCTTCCCTTCCTCGCCGAGCCGGCCGAGGATTTCCCCGGCATGACCACCGCGACCGAAGGTCGCATCGACGTAGCAGCCGTCGGGCCGGATCGCGAGCGAGTCGATCGCCGCGTTCCGGAGCACCGGCGCGTGTTCCGCGCGAATGGGCTCCGCGAGCAGCACACCCGTCACAGCGAGAGCGAACCCAGTTCCGCCGGCAGCGAGGTCGGCGATTCCTCGCCGTTCAGCCACTGCTCGCGGCGCTCCTCCCAGCGCTGCTCGTCCCAGAGCTCGAAGCGGTTGCCCTGCCCGATCAGCATCGCGTTCCGTTCGAGGTGCGCGAAGCCGCGCAGCGTCGGCGGCAGCAGCAGCCGCCCGTGGCCGTCGAGCTCGACGTCGGTCGCATAACCGACCATCAGCCGCTGCAGGCGCCGCGCGTGCTCGTTCAGCGTCGGCAAGCGCATCAGCTTCCGTTCGATTTCTTCCCACTCAGGCAACGGGTAGATCAGCAGGCACTGGTCGCGGTCGATGGTGACCACGAGCCGCGCGTCGCCGCGTTCGGCCAGACGCTCTCGATACCGGGTGGGAATGACCATCCGGCCCTTCGCATCCAGGGTGACCTTTGTTGCGCCGCGAAACACGTATTGAAACGGGACGTTGTCCCATTCCCCCCCACTTTCTCCCACTTGCTGCCACTATAGGCAGCCAATCTGGCAGGGTCAACGGGTATTCGTGAAAAATTTCGTGACGCGTCAGTCACTTAGGCGCGAGGGCCTGTGCCCATGCGGGTGCGAATCAGCAATCACGAAATCAGCCACTTACGTGCTGTTTCTACGGCGACTTATCAGGAAATACCTGTTTTTTTAATCAGGCAGGGGTGGAAAGTGGGAGTCGGCCGGTAAGCCGGGTTCTGTCGTGGGCAATCATTCCTCTGGGATGCACGTCGCCGCGCACCTCGAGCAGCCTACCCGGAAGCACGCGCGGGCCGCGCGCTGCGGCTTGCGCCGCCTGCTTCCCTATTTGGCCTTGCTCCCGGCGGGGTTTGCCTAGCCGTCTCCGTTGCCGTCGACGCGGTGCGCTCTTACCGCACCATTTCAACCTTGCCGTCACGCTTTCGCGCGCTTGGGCGGTTTATTTTCTGTTGCACTTTCCGTGGGCTCGCGCCCCCCAGGCGTTACCTGGCGCCGCACCCTATGGAGCCCGGACTTTCCTCCACGCCCTTGCGGACGCAGCGATTGCCTGGCCGACTCCCGCGCACACCTTAGTGCCTCGGCAGCCGCGCCTCAAGTCGCTTCCTGCGGCGCTTCACGGGCAAGCGCCAGGGCGCGTGCGTAGGCGTCGGCGCGCCGCACGCCGGTGAGTCCCGCGGCGGCCGCTGCGGCAGCGGAAGGCGGCAGGTGCCGCAGCAGGACGGCCAGGGTCGCATCCAGCTCGGCGGCGCCCGGCTCTGCCGCCTGCGCGCCCTCGACGAGGATCACGGACTCGCCGCGCGAGACGTCAGGATCGCCCTTCGCGCGCTCGGCAAGCTCGGCGAGCGTGCCCCGATAGAAGGTCTCGAAGCGCTTGGTGAGCTCGCGGGCAATGCAGGCCCGCCGCTCGCCGCCGCAGGCCGCCACGAGGTCGTCGAGACACTCGGCGATGCGGTGCGGGGCCTCGTAGAGCACCAGCGTGCGCGTCTCCGCAGAAAGCCCGGCGAGCCGACGCCGGCGCGCCGCGGCCCGCGAGGGCAGGAAGCCCTCGAAGCAAAACCGGTCGCAGGGCAGGCCGGAAGCCGAAAGCGCGGCGATCGCCGCGTTCGGGCCGGGCACCGGCGTGACGACGATGCCCGCCGCCGCGGCCGCGGCCACCAGCAGGTAGCCGGGATCGCTGACCAGCGGCGTGCCCGCGTCAGACACGAGGGCGATACTCTCGCCGGCCTGCAGCCGCGCCACAAGCTCGCCGACGCGCGCGCGTTCGTTGTGTTCGTGCAGGGACACGAGTGGCCGCTCGAGACCGAGTTCGCGCAGCAGGCGACCGCTGTGGCGCGTGTCCTCGGCGGCGACGGCCGAAGCGGCCGCGAGCATTTCGCGCGCCCGCGCGGATATGTCGCCCAAATTGCCGATTGGCGTCGCAACGACGTACAGCACGCCAGTCCCCGTCACTATAAAATGTCCTCCCCGCCGCAACTGCCGCCGGTCAAGTGGCACGGCGGCTCGATCCTCGCCAAGGGCTGCCGCCGATGCAAGCGAAACTCCGGATCGCCAGGAATGCCTTCGCCGCCGCGCTCGCCGCGGCGCTGGTCGCGGCCTGCCAGGTCTCCGGCCTGCCCGGCCTCGGCACCGACCCCGCCGAGCGGGCGGCGCGCCTCGCGAGCCAGGGCGACCATGCGGGAGCCGCACAGGGCTACGAGGCCGCGGCGAAGGTCGCTGCGCCGGGCGGCGCCAACGCGCTGTGGCTCGCGGCGGCCGGCGAGTGGCTGCTCGGTCGCAACTTCGGCGCCGCCGAGCGCGCGATCGCGAACGTCGCGCCGCCGCTCGCCGCGGCCGATGAACGCGAGCAGCGCCGGCTCGAAGCGGAGATTGCGCTCGCACGCGGCGACACGGCGCGCGCCGCCGAGATCCTAAAGGGCCTCGCCGGCGACGATGCGACGACGCTCGCGACCCGCGCGCGCGTGCAGTTCGGGAGCCTGCGCGTGGCCGACGGCGTCGCGAGCCTAATGGCCCGCGACCGGCTGCTCACGTCGCCCGCCGACCACCTGGGCAACCAGCGGATGATCATCGACGGCGTGCAGTCGTCGGTGCTGCGCGGCGCCGACGCGCGGCCGCCCGCGGGTGCAGACGCGGTGCTCGCGGGCTGGCTCGAGCTCGGCAGGATCCTCGCCGATGCCGAGTCCGGCGCGCTCGGCGCGCAGCGGCGGCTCCAGTCGTGGCGCGAACGCTACCCGGCACACCCGGCCGACGAGTCGCTCTGGAAAAGCGTCGCGGCACGCCCCACGGCAGCCGGCGGCCGGCCGCGGCAGGTCGCGCTGTTGCTGCCCCTGTCAGGTCGCGCGGCTTCCGCCGGCAGCGCGGTCCGGGACGGTTTTCTCGGTGCCT
>Ga0075304_1000282_pt1 | contig 12059 bp, 12 predicted proteins | sample Joice_CattailNLA_FD_120067 | JGI IMG/M metagenome (GOLD analysis project Ga0075304, IMG submission 120067) | Natural and restored wetland microbial communities from the San Francisco Bay, California, USA, that impact long-term carbon... | ecosystem: Environmental > Terrestrial > Soil > Wetlands ... | reverse complement strand
GGACCGGCATCACCCGCCGCAGCGGCCCGAGCACGGGTTCGCAGAGCGTCGCAAGCAGCGCGGTTGCCGGGCTGCGGACGCCCGGGGCGACGAATGACAGCAGGGCATAGACGAAGATCAGGACGGTGTAGAGCAGCGTGGCAGACAGCACGAGCGCGCGCAGGGCCTCGGTCGCGAGCGGCACGAACGGGTAGATGACGCCCGTGCGCAGCCGGAACAGGATCAGCGTCGCCGTGAGCTGCACGGCGAGCAGGGCGACGAACGAGGCGGTATCGAAGCGGCCGACCGGCGGCAGCAGGCGCCGCAGGGGCATCACGAGCCAGTTGGTCAGCGCCAGGACCGCCTGGGCGAGCGGGTTGCGGAAGTCGGCGCGTGCAAGTTGCAGCAGCACGCGGAGCAGGAACGCGTAGACCAGGAAGGTCAGCAGCGAGTCGACCAGGAAGACGAGTGCGTCCACGCCCCAATTCTAGTGCGCCAGCCCGTGGCCGGAGCAATAATGCCGTGCGGTCGCTTGCGAGGGAAGGAGCCACGCCATGAAGCTCAACGTCAACGGGCGGGAACTGGACACGGATGCCGCTGCCGATACGCCGATCCTCTGGGTCCTGCGCGACCACCTCGGCATGACGGGTACCAAGTTCGGTTGCGGCAGGGCGCTGTGCGGCGCCTGCACCGTACATCTCGACGGCGCGCCGATCCGTTCCTGCGTGACGCCGCTCGCCGCTGCCGAGGGGCGGAGGATCACGACGGTCGAAGGCCTGTCGCCCGACCGGGGTCACGCGCTGCAGCGTGCCTGGCTGGAACTCGACGTGCCGCAGTGCGGCTACTGCCAGTCCGGGCAGCTCATGTCGGCCGCGGCGCTGCTCGCTTCGAATCCCGCGCCCACTGACGCCGACATCGACGCGGCGATGTCCGGCAACATCTGCCGCTGCGGCACCTACCCGCGGATCCGCAAGGCCATCCATCGCGCCGCCGAACTCGCCCGTGACGGAGCTGCGTCATGAGCGCGGTCATGAGCCCCGGGCGTCGTGACTTCCTGAAGCTTTCCGCCGTGGCCGGCGGCGGCCTCGTCATCGCCCTCTCGCTGCCGGCCTGCGGCAGGAAACAGGCGCTGGGTTCCGAGGCGGGCGGCATGCCGAACGCCTGGCTGCGGATCGGCGGCGACAACACGATCACGGTGCTGGTGGACAAGTCGGAGATGGGGCAGGGCGTGTATACGGCTTTGCCGATGCTGCTGGCCGAGGAGCTCGAAGTGCCGCTGGCGGCCGTCCGGGTCGAGGCGGCGCCCCCCGGGCCCGAGTACGTGAACCGCGCCATCGGCGTGCAGATCACGGGCGGCAGCACCAGCGTGCGCGAGAGCTGGGACAAGCTGCGCGAGGCGGGCGCGACTGCCCGCGTGATGCTGGTCCAGGCGGCCGCGGCGGCCTGGGGGGTGGAGCCCGCGGAATGCCGCGTCGAGGGCGGGCGCGTGCTGAACGCCGACGGCGATGCGCTGACCTACGGTGCCGTCGCCGAGGCCGCGTCGAAGCTCCCGGTGCCGAAAGACGTGCCGCTCAAGTCGCCGGACACGTTCAAGCTCATCGGCACGCCCGCGCGGCGGACCGACAGCCCCGGCAAGGTCGACGGCTCAGCGCAGTTCGGGATCGACGTGCGGCTGCCGGGCATGCTGTATGGAGCACTGGCCCAGAGTCCGGTGCTCGGGGGCAGCCTCAAGGCCGTCCATGCCCCGTCCGGTGAAGCCGCGTCCGCCATGCCCGGCGTCCACGCTGTCGTGCCCACCAGCACGGGCGTGGTCGTCGTCGCCGACCATTACTGGCAGGCGCGGAAAGCGCTCAATGCCCTGGAGATCGAGTGGAACGCCGGCCCGAACGCGGATCTCGATTCGCGCGGGATCGCGGCGACGCTCGCGAATGCGGCCCGGCCGGGCAGCGGCATCCCCGTGCGCAGCGACGGCGATGCCGCGGCTGCGCTGAAGGCGCCGAACAAGGTCCTGCGCGCGATCTACCGGCTGCCGCTGCTCGCACACGCGACGCTCGAGCCCATGAACTGCACCGCCGACGTGCAGCCCGATGGCTGCGACGTTTACGTGGGAACCCAATGGCAGGACGCGGCCCAGGCGACTGCCGCCAAGGCCGCCGGCCTCGATCCGGCCCAGGTGCGCATCCACACGACCCTGCTGGGCGGGGGCTTCGGGCGGCGGCTGGAGCTCGACTTCATTCCCGCAGCGGTCGAGGTCTCGAAGGCCGTCGGCAAGCCGGTCCAGGTGATCTGGAGCCGCGAGGACGACATGACCCACGATGCCTACCGGCCGCCGGCCAACCACGTGGCGGCCGGCGCGCTCGACGGGAACGGCCGCCTGGTCGCCTGGCAGCTTCACATCGTCAGCCCGTCGGTCACCGCCCGCATGTTTCCGGCGGCGGTCGCCGACCCCAAGGTCGCCGACCCTTTTGCGGTCGAGGCGGCCCAGAACTTCCCCTACGACGTGCCGAACGTGGCGGTGGACTACAATCAGCAGGAGATCGGCATCAACGTCGGCTACTGGCGCTCCGTGAGCCACGCGCTGAACTGCTTCGTCGCTGAGAGCTTCATGGACGAGCTCGCGCACGCGGCCGGGCAGGACCCCTTCGAGTTCCGCCGCGCGCTGCTCGGCAGCCAGCCGCGCTTCAGGCGCGCTCTCGAGGAAGCGGCGGCAATGGCCGGTTGGGGCAAGCCGGCCGCGGGCCGCCACCAGGGCATCGCGCTGATGGAAGGCTACGGCACGCACCTCGCCCAGGTCGCGGAGGTCTCGATCGACGGCGGCCAGGTCAAGGTACACCGCATCTGCTGCGCCGTGGACTGCGGGCGCATGGTCAATCCTGCGATCGTCGAATCGCAGATCGAGAGCGGCATCGTCTTCGGCCTGACGGCCGCGCTCTGGGGCGAGATCACCCTGGAACGGGGCCGCGTGCGCCAGACCAATTTCGACGGCTACCGGCTGTTGCGCCTGAACGAAATGCCGGCGATCGAGGTGAAGCTGCTGGCAAGCACCGAAGCCCCGGGCGGAGTCGGCGAGCCGTCGACCGCCCTGGTCGCGCCGGCGGTCTGCAACGCGATCTTCGCGGCGACGGGCCGGCGCCTGCGGGACCTGCCGATCGGGAAGGCGTTCAGGACCTGAAGGAATAAAAGGGGACGCTCACCTTTAACGGGCGACCGCCGTGTGCACCGGCAGGTCGATACCGTTAAAGGTGAGCGTCCCCTTTTTTTGAGGTGAGTGTCCCTTTTTTCCCTCTATTTCGTGCGTGCCCCGAACACCGCGGTGCCGATCCTGACGTGGGTCGCGCCTTCGGCGATCGCGGCCTCGAAGTCGCCGCTCATGCCCATCGACAGCGCGTCGAGGCGATGGCCGGCGTCGTTCAAGGCTTCGAACAGGCGCCGGAGTTCCGCAAACCAGCGCCGTTGGCGCGCCGGATCCGTCTCCTCCGGAGGCAGGCTCATCAGGCCGCGCAGCCGGAGCCTTGGCAGCGCTGCGACCGCACCCGCAAGCGCGGGGAGCCCCGCGGGAGCGACGCCCGACTTCGTCGACTCGTCGCCGAGGTGCACCTGGAGGCAGACCGCGAGCGGCGGCATGGATTCCGGGCGCTGCGCGGAGAGCCGTTCCGCGATCCGCAGGCGGTCGACCGTGTGCACCCAGTCGAACAGCTGCGCGGCCTCGCGCGTCTTGTTCGTCTGCAGCGTGCCGATGAAGTGCCGGCGGAAGCTGCGTCCTGCCAGCGCCTCGAAGTGCGCGCGCGCCTCCTGCAGGTAGTTTTCGCCCAGGTCGGCGAGCCCTGCGTCCAGCCCCGACCGCACCCGTTCGACCGGCTGCGACTTGGCGACACCGACCAGAGTGACCGCGGCGGGGTCGCGACCGGCTGCAAGTGCCGCGACCGTGATGCGCTCCCGCACCGCGGCGATGCCGTCAGCCGGATTCTGCGGAATAGTTAACATATTGGTGTGCGGGTACCGGGGCTATACTGCCCCCGGTCCCGAAGCACCGACCCGCGGCGCGCCGGGACCTCGTGCCGTGCAACGAGCCAGGGAGACCTGATGGCCGTCGACATCGCCCAACTCTTGGCCTTCGCAGTCAAGAACAACGCGTCTGACCTCCACCTGTCCGCGGGCGTGCCGCCCATGATCCGCGTGGACGGCGACGTCAAGCGCGTGAACATGCCAGCGCTGACGCACAAGGAAGTGCACAGCATGGTGTACGACATCATGAACGACAAGCAGCGCAAGGTGTACGAGGAGTTCTTCGAGACCGACTTTTCGTTCGAGATCCCGAACCTGGCGCGCTTCCGCGTCAACGCCTTCAACCAGAATCGCGGCGCCGGCGCCGTGTTCCGCAACATCCCGTCGCTGATCAAGTCGCTCGAGGACCTGAACGCGCCGAAGGTCTTCAGGGACCTGTGCATGCTGCCGCGCGGCCTGGTGCTGGTCACCGGCCCGACCGGCTCCGGCAAGTCGACGACGCTCGCGGGCATGGTCGACTACGTCAACGTCAACCGCCCCGATCACATCATCACGATCGAGGATCCGATCGAGTTCGTGCACGAGTCCAAGCGCAGCCTGGTCAACCAGCGCGAGGTGCACCGCGACACGCTCGGGTTCAGCGAGGCGCTGCGCTCGGCGCTGCGCGAGGATCCCGACGTCGTGCTGGTCGGCGAAATGCGCGACCTCGAGACGATCCGCCTCGCGCTCACCGCGGCCGAGACCGGCCACCTCGTGTTCGGCACCCTGCACACGAGTTCGGCGGCGAAGACCGTCGACCGCATCGTCGACGTGTTCCCGGCGGCCGAGAAGGAGATGGTCCGCTCGATGCTGTCCGAGTCGCTGCGCGCGGTCATCTCGCAGACGCTGCTGAAGCGGCTCGGCGGCGGCCGCATCGCGGCGCACGAGATCATGATCGCGACGCCGGCGATCCGGAACCTGATCCGCGAGAACAAGATCGCGCAGATGTACTCGTCGATCCAGACCGGCCAGGCGCAGGGCATGCAGACGCTCGACCAGTGCCTCACGGAGATGCTGGCCAAAGGGCTCGTCTCCAAGGAAGAAGCCCGCTACAAGGCCGCCAGCAAGGACAGCATGTAACGGCGCGCCGCGCCGCTGGAGACAGGAATGGATCGCGAACAGGCAATCAGGCTGATGCAGGACCTGCTGCGGCGCATGGTGGACCGCAAGGGCTCGGACCTGTTCATCACGTCGGGCTTTCCCCCCGCGATCAAGATCGACGGCGAGGTCCGGCCGCAGACCGACAAGGCGCTCGTCCCCGAGCAGAGCGCCGTGCTCGTCCGCTCGCTCATGAATGACCGCCAGACGCGGGAGTTCGACGCCAGCAAGGAGGCGAATTTCGCGATCGCCCCGCCGGGCATCGGCCGCTTCCGCGTCAGCGCCTTCGTGCAGCAGGGCATGACCGGTTGCGTGATCCGCCAGATCAACTCCACGATCCCGACCATCGAGGAGCTCGAGCTGCCGCCGATCCTGAAGGACATCGTGATGTCCAAGCGCGGTATCGTGATCGTCGTCGGCGCGACGGGCTCCGGCAAGTCCACGTCGCTCGCCGCGATGGTCGGCTACCGCAACGAGAAGACCCGCGGGCACATCGTGACGATCGAGGACCCGGTGGAGTACGTTCACCAGCACCGCGGCTGCGTCGTCACCCACCGCGAGGTCGGCGTCGACACGGAGAGCTGGCACATGGCGCTGAAGAACACGCTGCGCCAGGCGCCCGACGTCATCATGATCGGCGAAATCCGCGACCGCGAGACGATGGAGTACGGCATCCAGTTCGCGGAGACCGGCCACCTCGTGCTCGCGACGCTGCACGCGAACAGCTCCAACCAGGCGCTCGACCGCATCATCAACTTCTTCCCGGAGGAGAAGCGCGAGCAGCTCCTGATGGACCTGTCGCTGAACATCCGCGCGCTCGTCTCGCAGCGCCTGATTCCGCGCGAGAAGACCGAGGGTCGCATCGCGGCGATGGAGATCCTGATCGGCACGCCGCTCGTGGCCGACCTGATCTTCCGCGGCGAAGTCACCAAGATCAAGGAAGTCATGGCGCGCTCGAACCGCCTCGGCATGAAGACCTTCGACCAGGCGCTGTTCGAGCTGTACGAGGCCGGCACGATCTCCTACGAGGAGGGCCTGCGCAACGCCGACTCGAAGAACGAGCTGCGCCTGCGCATCAAGCTCGAGAGCAAGCGCGAGGACCGGCTGCAGGCCGAGGCCTCCAGCACCCTGAGGATCGTCGATGAGTCCAACGACGGCAAAATCTACTAAGGCCGGGGGCGAGCAGCCTGACGGGGCGGACGACGGCCGCTTCAGCATCAAGCCGCTCCTGAGGCTGATGGCGGAGAAGAAGGCCTCCGACCTCTTCTTCACGTCGAACTCGCCGGTCAAGATCAAGATCGAGGGCCTGATCTACCCGATCAACAAGCAGGTCCTGAATGCCGAGACCGTGCGCGACATCGCCTACGGCCTGATGAGCAGCGAGCAGCTCGAGCATTTCCAGAACGAGCTCGAGATCGACTTCGCGATCTCGGAGCCGGGCGTCGGCCGCTTCCGCGCCGCGGTGTTCTACCAGCGCGGCTACCCGGCGATGGTGCTGCGCTACATCAGCGTCGACACGCCGAAGCTCGACGACCTCGGCCTGCCGGATACTCTGCGCGAGCTCGCGATGCTGAAGCGCGGGCTCGTGCTGATGGTCGGCGCGACCGGCTCCGGCAAGTCGACGACGCTCGCGGCGATGATCAACCACCGCAACGAGAACACCACGGATCACATCCTGACGATCGAGGACCCGGTCGAGTTCCTGCACCAGAACCGCAAGGCGATCGTCAACCAGCGCGAGGTCGGGCTCGACACGCGCTCGTTCAGCAGGGCGCTGCGCGCCGCGATGCGCGCCGCGCCGGACGTGATCCTGATCGGCGAGATCCGCGACCGGGAGACGATGGAATCCGCGATCGCGCTCGCTGGCACCGGCCACCTCGCCATCGCGACGCTGCATGCCAACAACAGCGCCGAGACGCTCGACCGCATCATCAACCTGTTCCCGCGCGACCAGCACGCGCAGATCTTCCTCGACCTGTCGCAGTACCTGCGCGCGATCGTCTCGCAGCGACTGGTGCGCGGCCGCAACAACAAGCGCGTCGCCGCGGTCGAGGTGATGCTCAACACGCCGCACATCCAGGACCTGATCAAGAAGGGCGATGTCATCGCGGTCAAGGAAGCGATGCTGTCCTCCAACGAGCGCGGCATCCAGAACTACGACATGGCGCTCCTGCACCTCTACAAGGAGGGCAAGATCGACATCGAGGAGGCGCTCAACAACGCCGACTCGCGGACCAACCTCGAGGCGCGGATCAACTTCGGCTAGTGCCTTCGTTCCCGGGCGCGCCGGGAACGTGTCCTCGATCGCTCAGGGCGGCGACCGCATTCGCTCTCTCGGACCGTTCCTGGCGCGCGCGGAAACGCCGTCTCGTCAGTGCAGCTGCGTGAAGTCGCCGATGAAGACGGTGAATTCCTCGTCGGCGGCATTCCGCAGGTCGTAGTAGATGGTCTCGGGCATTCCCGAGTCGCGATGGTAGCGAACCGTCGTCCGCGCCCCTCGATGCCCGAGCATGTCGGCGATTCGGTCGAACACGTCCGGAATCGTGTTGCAAGGCCTGATGGCGCCAAACGTAACGGATGGTGCCGCACAAACGACAGCGTTCGGCTGAAGCTTCCCGCGGTCAGGATCGGTCGAGGCCACCTTGCCGTCGCGGACCGTCACCACGACGCCTGTGCCGTGGCCCCATGCGCCACGTGACGACAGCCTGAAACGATAGTCATCGATGTCGCGCGCTGACCATTTTGCCCGGCTGTCCGCCAGGCGGCGCATCTCGATGGCGCGGTGCGATTCGAAACGGTTGAGAACGGACGCCAGGATCAGGACAGCCGCGAATACGACGGCGATCGGCCAGTATCTCCTCAATGAGGCTGGCCGCTGAAGACCGTCTCGGCGTCGAACACCGGCCCATCGACGCAGACACGCTTCATCGCGGGCCCGTCCGGCGTCTGCACGAGCACCGTGCAGCCCGCGCAGCCGCCGACGCCGCAGGCCATGTTCTCCTCGAGCGACACCTGGCAGGGTACGCCGTGCTGGCGTGCGAGCGCGGCGACCGCGACGAGCATGCCGTGCGGGCCGCAGGTGAACAGCTCGACTTCTGCCTTGGATTTCGCGTCGAGCGAGGAGAGCCAGGCGTCGACGAGTTCGGTCACGTAGCCGCGGTGGCAGCCGGGGAACCCGGACAGGCTCGCGAGGCGCGAGGGGACGCCGATCTCCTCCAGCAGCGGCATAGCCGCAGTCGCGCCCGCCGGTAGCCCGGGCGCCGGCAGTCGCGAGGTTGCGAGCTCGAACGGGAAGGGCAATTCGGATCCCATGAGCACGAGCGGCTGCAGCCGCTTTTCCGCCGCGATCCGCTCCGCGAGAAACACCATCGGCGGGATGCCGACGCCTCCGCCGACCAGCAGGAGCCGCGGCCGCGCCGGGTCGACGCGGAAGCCCTGTCCGATGGGCCCGAGGCAGGACAGCGTCTCGCCGGGTTGCCGCAGCGCGAGATCGGCGAGCCCGTGACCCACCACCTTGTAGAGCACTTCGACCCAGCCGCCGCGGGCATCCGCTCGCATGATCGACAGTGGGCGGCGCATCGGCAGGTCGGGGCCGCAGGTGAGGTGCACGAAGCTGCCGGGCGTCGCAGCAGCGGCGCAGCGCGGCGCGCCGAGCCGCAGCACGTACTGGTCGCCGGGGTAGGCCCGGTGCTCGAGGACGGCGGCGTCTTCGAGGAAGATCGTGCCGCGATGGCCGCGCGCGGCGTTCATTGCGCGCGCACCGGGCGTGACTCGGCGAGCGCCGCCAGCACCGCCATGCGCACGGCCACGCCGTTCGCGACCTGGCGCCGGATCATCGACTGCGGACCGTCGGCGACCTCTGAATCGATCTCGACGCCGCGGTTCATCGGGCCGGGGTGCATCACGATGGCGCGCGGCGCCGCGCGCGCGAGGCGCTCGGCGGTCAGCCCGAAGTCGCGGTGGTAGGCCGCGAGGTCCACGGTGCGGCCGCCGGCGCGCTCGTGCTGGATGCGCAGCATCATCACGACGTCCACGCCGGCGATGCCGTCTTCGAGCGACTCGAATCGCCGGCAGTCCGCGAAGTCCCCTTCGGCGGGCATCATCGCGCTGGGCGCGACGAGGCGGATGTCGGTGGCGCCGAGCGTCGCGAGCACGCGGTGCGCCGAGCGGGCGACGCGCGAGTGCGCGACGTCGCCGACGATGGCGACCGAGATCCCGTCGCAGCCGCCCTTGCACTGGCGGATGGTCAGCGCGTCGAGCAGGCCCTGGGTCGGGTGCGACACGTGGGCTTCGCCCGCCGAGACGACGGACGCCTGGCCGTCCACGGCGCGCGCGACTTCGGCCTGAACGCCAGCCTCCGCGTCGCGGATCACGAAGATGTCGACGCGCATCTCGAGCAGCGTGTAGACCGTGTCGAGGAGCGTCTCGCCCTTGGCGCGCGAGGAGAGCGTGATGTCGAGGTTGACGACGTCCGCGCCCTGGCGGAGCGCCGCGAGTTCGAACGAGGCGCGCGTGCGGGTGGAGGGTTCGCCGAACAGGTTGGCGACGGTGAAGCCCGCGAGCGCGTCGCTTCGGCCGGGCGCCCGCGAGAAGGCGTCGGCGCGCTCGAGCAGCGACTCGACGAGCCCGCGCGGCAGGCCGTCGAGCGTGACGAGGTGCCGCAGGCTGCCGCCCGCGCCGCACTGGGAGAACGCCTGGCTCATGCGCGGGACTGGCCCGGCAGGGCGCGTAGCCATTGCAGGAGGAGCAGCCGTGCGGCCTCCCGATCGACGTCGCCGCGCCGCACGCGTTTCGACTTGGCGCCGCTGCGACGGCGCTCGCGAAGGTCGTCCTCCGCCTCGCGCGACGAGAGTCTTTCGTCCACCCGGTGAACCTCGATGCCGTAGCGCTGCCCGAGCTCGTCGGCGAACCGCAGGGCCGCCGTGGTGAGGCTGGCGGCGTCTCGGCCGGCCATATTATAGGGAACGCCGGCGACGATCGCCGCCGGCCGCCAGTCCGCCACGCAACGGTCGACGGCGCGCCAGTCCGGCACGCCGTCCTGCGCATCGATCGTCGCGAGCGCCTCGGCGGTGCCCGTCAGCGTGTTGCCGACCGCGACGCCGATGCGCCGGAGACCGTAATCGAAGGAGAGCACCGTCCTCGCGGCCGGCGCGGTCCTGGTCGTGCCTTCAGGCACGCCCCGCCTGGGTACTGATGCGGGAGAGCTCGACCCCCAGCAGACGCGCCGCCGCGTGCCAGCGCTGCTCGAAGGGCATGTCGAAGATCAGGGTGTCGTCGCAGGGCACGGTCAGCCAGGCATTCTGCAGCAGCTCCTCGTCGAGCTGTCCCGCCTCCCAGCCCGCGTAGCCGAGCGCGATCGCCGCATGCGCGGGGCCTTCGCCCCTGGCCATCGCCGCGAGCACGTCGCGCGAGGTCGTCACGTGCAGCGAGTCGGAGACCCGCATCGTCGACTCCCAGCCGCGCGGGCCCGGGTGGTGGAGCACGAAGCCGCGGTCGCGCTGCACGGGGCCGCCCGCGAGCACGGGCATCCCGCGCAGGCGCGCGTCCTCGGTCGGCAACGAGAGCTGGTCGAGCACCTCGGACATGCGCATGTCGAGCGGGCGGTTGATCACGAGGCCGAGCGCGCCGCGTTCGTTGTGCTCGCACACGAGGGTCACGCTGTGCGAGAAATTGGGGTCCGCCAGCGACGGCATCGCGACCAGGAGCTGGTTGCTGAGGTATTCGCCAGTCGCCATGCCCCTAGTATCGCCGAAGGGGTCTGACCCCTTCAACGCCGCCGATCGGCAAGACTGGCGTTAGCTGTCGTTGAAGGGGTCTGACCCCTCCGGGTCATTGTGCGGGAACCTCGACCGACGACCCGGCAAGGCGACCGCCGACGAAGCGCCACTCGTAGGCGAAGCGCAGCACGTCATACCGGGCGGCAAGGTCCTCCGGAAACGCCTCGAACGGCGTCGCGAGCTTCAATATGTCCATTGCGGCGCGGTCCAGCTCGCCGTGGCCGCTGGAGCGGCGCACGTCGGCCCGCACCAGGCCGCCGCCGGAGGCGAGCACGACCTCGATGACCGGATTGCCCGACAGCCGGCTGCGCCGCGCGGCGTTCGGGAAGTTGACGGTGCCGACCTGCTCGATGCGGCGTTTCCAGCCGTCGAGGTAGACCGCGACTTCGGAGAGCCGCGTGTTGGGGGTGACGAGGAGTTCCCGGCGCGGCGCTCCCTTGAGCTGCAGCTCGGAGTCCGAGTCGCTGCCCGCGAACGGCGAAGAAGCGCCTGCGAAGGATTCGAGCGGCAGCACGGCTGGCGGCATGCGCGGGTCGGACTCGGCCGCGACGAAACGGGGCTCGCCGTCGCGGCCGGCAAGCAGCTCGCCTTCGCCGCCGGTTTCGCCGTCGGGCGAGGGGAGGTCCCTGCCGCCCTCCGGCGCGCCGGGGAGGGTTTCGGCGCCGCTGCCGGCGATGGGCCGGCGCGTCTGCCCGTCGGGCGAGTTGCCGCTGCCCTGCTGCGTGCGTTCCGCGAGGTAGTCGGCCCTTTCGTTCCGGAGGCTGTCGGGCAGGGAATTGCTGACCAGCATGACCTCGAGTGTGGGGACGCTGCCGGTGTCGGCGACCGGCGGCGCGAAGCTGATGCCGAGGATCACGATGAGGTGGAAGAAGGCGGCGAGGAACAGCGTGACCGTCAGGCGGTCGCTGGACCCGGGCCCGGGCGGGATGCCCCTGGCGTGCATCAGCGCCGCGCGAGCCGCGCCAGCACGGCGTCGATCAGCATGCCGCCGACGTCGTGACCGTGTTTCGCCTCGATCTCGCGGATGCCGGTCGGGCTCGTGACGTTGATCTCGGTGACGAAGCCGCCGATGACGTCGAGGCCCACGAACAGCATGCCGCGCTCGCGCATCACCGGCCCGATCCGCGAGGCCAGCCAGCGGTCACGTTCGGTCAGCACACG
>Ga0075304_1000280_pt1 | contig 12078 bp, 12 predicted proteins | sample Joice_CattailNLA_FD_120067 | JGI IMG/M metagenome (GOLD analysis project Ga0075304, IMG submission 120067) | Natural and restored wetland microbial communities from the San Francisco Bay, California, USA, that impact long-term carbon... | ecosystem: Environmental > Terrestrial > Soil > Wetlands ... | reverse complement strand
CGCCGCCGAGCAGGATCGCGACCGGCAGCGTGAGGCCGATCGCCCAGCCGACCGCCGCGACGATGGCGGTGGTGCCAAGGACCTGCAGCCCGCCGAGCGTGAACACCTCGCCGCGCATCGCGATGAGGCGCGGCAGCGAGAACTCGAGACCGAGCGCGAACAGCAGGAACACGATGCCGAACTCGGCGAGCGTCTCGGTGGTTTCCGTGGGCGTCACCCAGCCGAGCGCATGCGGGCCGACGATCATGCCTACGATAAGGAAGGCGAGGATCATCGGCAGTCGCAGGCGGCGCAGCCCCACGACGACCGCAAGTGTCGCCATGAGCAGCAGCAGTACGTCGTCCAGGACGCTGTTTTCCAGGGTGGCGGCCTCCGCCGCCCATTATCACCTGCTAGCATCGGTCGCAGCGTCCGGGAGAGGGCATGCCGTTCGAGATCGAGGATGGGGGCAGCCGCCTGCGGCTGCACGGCCGCTGGACGGTGGCGGAGGCCGCGGCGCTCGGGCCGGGGCTCGATGCGCTGCCGGCCCCGGATGCCCGCGCACTCGTGCTCGACGCGGCCGGCATCGAGGCCCTCGACCTCACGGGCGCCTGGCTCCTGCGCGCCGCGGAGGCGCGTCTCCTCGCCGCTGGCACCCGCGTTTCCTGGCTGCCCGCGCGGCCCGGGCAGCTGGATTTCATCGACCGGGCCATGGCCGACGACCGGACGCCGCCCCCGTCCGACGACGAGCCGCTGTCCGTGGTCTCCGGCACCCTGCACGGGATCGGCCGCGTTACCGTGCTCGCCAGGGAGGGCGCGCTGGATGCGCTCGGCTTCGTCGGAATCGTCACCCTGGGATTCGGCCGCGCGGTGTCCAGCCTCAAGCGCCTGCGGCTGCCTTCGATCGCTCGCCACGTGTACGAGACGGGCCTGACCGCCGTGCCGATCGTCTCGCTGATCGCCTTCCTGATCGCGGTGATCGTCGCCTACATCGGTGCGCAGCAGCTGCGGCAGTTCGGCGGCGAGATCTTCGTCGTCGACCTGGTCACGGTGTCCGTCCTGCGCGAGCTCGGCGTGCTCCTGACCGCCATCATCGTCGCCGGCCGCTCGGGCAGCGCCTTCGCCGCCGAGATCGGCGCGATGAAGCTGAACGAGGAGGTCGACGCGCTGCGGGCCATGGGCATGGACCCGGTCGAGGTGCTGGTGCTGCCGCGCATCCTCGGGCTCGTGATCGCGTTGCCGGCGCTCACGGTGCTGGCCGACGCCATGGGCCTCGCGGGCGGCGCGCTGCTGTCCTGGTACCTCGTCGACATCCCGCTCAACCAGTACGTCGAGCGCGTGCAGGGCGCTATCGCCGACACGACGTTCTGGGTCGGCATCATCAAGGCGCCGGTATTCGCGGTGCTGATCGCCACCGTCGGCACCCTGCGCGGCATGCAGGTACGCACGTCGTCGCGCGAGCTCGGCCGGCTGACGACCGTCGCCGTCGTGCAGTCCATCTTCCTGGTGATCCTCGCCGACGCGGTCTTTGCGGTGATATTCATGGAGCTCGACATCTGATGGGCGCGGTCATCGAAGTCCGCGGGATCGTCAACCGCTTCGGCAGCCAGGTCGTGCACGACGGACTCGACCTCGAGGTCCGCGCCGGCGAGGTCTTCAGCATCGTCGGCGGCTCCGGCAGCGGGAAGTCGGTGCTCCTGCGCACGATGCTCGGCTTGCAGAGGCCGGCGGGCGGAACTGTGCGGATCGAGGGCCACGAGGTCACGCACCAGCCGGAGCAGGCCCTGCGCGCCGTGAAGCGCCGCTACGGCGTCATGTTCCAGCGCGGGGCGCTGTTCTCGTCCCTCACGGTTGCGCAGAACGTCGAGCTGCCCATCCGCGAGCATTTCCCGGTCACCCCGGAGCTCGCCGGCGAGCTTGCCCTGCTGCGCGTGCGGATGGTCGGGCTCGCCGCGGACGCGGCCTCCAAGTATCCGGCGGAGCTTTCGGGGGGCATGACCAAGCGCGTCGCGCTCGCCCGCGCGCTGGCCCTCGATCCCGCGATCCTGTTCCTGGACGAGCCGACTTCGGGCCTCGACCCAATATCCGCCGCCGCCTTCGATGCGCTGGTGCTTGAGCTCCAGAGGAGCCTGGGGCTGACGGTGGTGATGATTACGCACGATCTGGATACCATCTTCAGGGTCAGCAACCGGGTCGGCGTGATCGTCGACGGGCGGATGATCACCGGGACCGTCGGGGAGATCGTGGACAGCGGACACCCCTGGATACGCGAATACTTCCACGGCGAGCGCAGTCGCGCGTTGCGTGGCAAGGCAGGTGCCGATGGATAGGGAAGCGAACTACGTCGCGGTCGGGGCCTTCGTGCTGCTCGTGATCGTCATGGCGGCGGGCTTCGTGCTGTGGTACTCCGACGTCGGGGACGGGCAGGCCGTGCGGCGCTACGAGATCTACTTCGACGGCAGCGTTTCCGGGCTGTCGGAGGGCAGCACAGTGCGCTACCTCGGCGTCGCGGTCGGGCGCGTGATGCGCATCGCCATTGACCCGCGCGACCCGGGCCGCGTGCGCGTCGTCGCCGACATCCAGGAGAAGACGCCGATCGAGGCGGACACCGTGGCGCGGCTTTCGCTGCAGGGCGTGACCGGGCTCCTGACGGTCAACCTGCAGCCGCGCACCCCCGGCACCACGCCGCCGCCGCGCGTGGAAAGCCTGAAGTACCCGGTGATTCCCTCCGAGCAATCCCAGTTCGACGTGCTGGTCTCGAGCCTGCCGGACGTGGTCGCGAAGGCGGGCGAGGCGCTCGACCGCATGAACTCGCTGCTCTCGGACCGGAACATCGCGTCCGTCTCCGCGGCGCTCGGGCACGCGGAGCGCGCGAGCGCGCAGCTGCCGGCGGCCGTCGCCGACGCGCGCGTGATGTTCAGCGACCTCAAGGAAGCGGCGAACGAGATGCAGGTGACGATGGAGGGCCTCGGGGCGCTGAGCGGCACCGGCGGTGAGGACGTCAAGGCCGCCGCGGCCCGCCTGCGCGACGTCGCCGACACGCTCGCTTCCACCGCCACGCGGCTCGACCGGCTGGTGGCCGAGAACGAAGACAACGTCGGGCGCTTCGCGGAGGAGGGCCTCGCCGAGTTCGAGCAGCTGATGCGCGAGACTCGCGACGCCGTGCGCAGCTTCGACACGCTGTCAAGGAGCCTCGAGCAGGATCCTTCCCGCCTGATTTACCGCCCGGCCCCAGCCGGCGTGGAGATACCGCCATGAGAATCGCATGCATCGCGGCGGTGGCCGCACTCGCGGCCGGCTGCTTCGGCGGGCTCAACGAACAACTGCCGCCGCCGCTCGTCTATCGCGTCGATGCGCCTGTGCTGGCCGCGGGTGCCGTGCTGCCCGTGGACCTCAAGGTCGTCGTGTCCGGGACGGCCCCGGGCCTCGACGGGGCGGGTATCGCGGGCCGCTGGCCGGGCCAGCGCCTCGACCACCTTGCCGGTGCACGCTGGGCGGAACGGCTGCCGGTACTGGTCGAATCCGCACTCACCGAGGCCTTCCAGGATTCCGGCCGGCTGCGGTCGGTGCAGGGCAACCTCGGCCGCTTCCGTGCCACGCACACGCTGGTCGTCGAGGTCCGCCGTTTCGAGGCGGACTACACGGCTGGCGGGCTGCCCGTTGCGCAGGTATCGCTGGCCGTGACGCTCGGTCGCGCTTCGGACCGGCGCGTGCTCGCGGCATTCACCGCGTCCGCCAGCGAGGGCGCGGCCGAGAACCGTCAGTCGGCGGTGGTGCAGGCGCTCGGCGCGGCCTTCGGGCGTGCGGCGAACGACGCCGCGGCGAAAGCGTTCGAGGCGCTGGAGGCGGTATAGCGGAATAAATGGAGGGGTCAATGGAGGGGTCAGACCCCTTGAAATTCGCACGGAGGCGACACGACGCCTTTCGGTTTCAAGGGGTCTGACCCCTCCGTCGACCCCTCCGTCAGGCCTGCGCGAACATCTTTCCGTAGCCCGGCTCTCCTCGCGCCTGCGCGAGCAGGAGCTGCAGGAAATCCTCCGCCGTCATCGGCTGGCCGAACAGGCGCCCCTGGCCATAGTGGCAGTCGCGGCTGCGCAGGAAGTCGAGCTGCTGTTGCGACTCGATGCCCTCTGCCACGACCTTGAGGTCGAGGTTCTTGCCCATCTCGATGATCGTGCGCACCAGCGTCGCGTCCTCGCGCGAGACCGTCGCGTGGCGCACGAACGACTGGTCGATCTTGAGCGTGCCGACCGGGAACTGCTGCAGCGCGGACAGCGACGAGTAGCCGGTGCCGAAGTCGTCGATCGACAGGTGCAGGCCCATCGCGTGCAGCTCGTCGAGCAACCTGACCATGCGGCCGGCTTCCGTCATGAGGGTGGTCTCGGTGATCTCCAGCTCGAAGTTCGAGGGCGCGACGCCGGCGTCGTCGAACACGGAGCGGTAGCGCGTCAGGAACTCAGCCTGCCGCAGCTGCTTCAGCGACAGGTTGATCGAGATCCGGCCGGGCTTCGGCACCTGTTCCTGCCAGACGCGGTAGTCGCGCACCACGCGCTTCAGCACCCACTCGCCGATCTCCTGGATCAGGTTCGACTCCTCGGCGAGCGGGATGAACTGGGCGGGCGCAATGTCGCCGTGGCCCGGCAGCCGCCAACGGATCAGCGCCTCGCCGCCGACCACTCGCCCGTCGCGCAGGTCCACCTTGGGCTGGTAGAGGATCACGAGCTCGTCGCGCTCGACGGCGCGCCGCAGCTTCGCCTTCAGCATCAGGCGCTCGACCGCCGCCGCGCTCATCTCCGGCGTGAAGAAGCTGTGGCTGTTGCCGCCATTCTGCTTCGAGTAGTACATGGCGGCGTCCGCGTCCCGGATCAGGTCCACCACGTTGTCGGCGTCGCGCGGGCACATCGCGATCCCGGCGCTGCCGGTCACGTACAGCTCGTGCTGCCCGAGGTGGAACGGGCGGCCCAGCTCGTCGAGCAGTTCCCGGGCGAGCGCGCCGACCGCCGGGCGGTTGTCGGTCGCCGCGGGCAGATTCTCGATGAACAGGGCGAATTCGTCGCCGGCGAGCCGGCCGAGCATCGTGTCGGGCGGGAGATTCTTGTTCATTCGCTCGGAGAGGATCTCGAGCGCGCGGTCGCCCGCCGCGTGCCCGAACGTGTCGTTGACCTCCTTGAAGCGGTCGAGGTCGAGGTAGACGAGCGCGAGTTCGCGGCCGGCGCGGCGGTTGCGCGCGATCGCCTGCTGCAGCGAGTGCTGGAACTGCAGGCGGTTCGGCATCTTGGTGAGCGTGTCGTAGCGCGCGAGATAGCGGATTCGCCGCTCGGCTCGCTTGCGGTCGGTGATGTTGCGCGCGACGAAGATGCAGCCCTGGAAGCGCGGGTCCTCCGCGGACATCACGGAGCCGGACAGCGACACCGGGATGGTCTGGCCGGATTGCGTGCGGATCGTGAGCTCGAGGACTTCGTTGGTCGCCTGCTCGATGTTGAAGGCCGGGCGGTCCTGGTCCGAGATCACGTAGGCGAGTTCCCTGCCGAGCAGCTGCATCTGCGACCAGCCGAGCATCTGCGTGGCGGCGAGGTTCACGCGCTTGATGAGGCCGTCCGGCGAGGTCACGAACACGGCGTCGTTCATGCTGTCCAGCATGATGTCGAGCGCCCGCCCGGTCGCCGCGTGGTTCGAGAGGTTGATCCTGAGGCGCTCCAGGGCCGTGCCGAGCGCCCGGCCGACCCGCCCCGACGGCACCTCGACGTGGGTCGCCCAGTCGCCGCCGGAGAGCCGTTCGACTGACTTCAGGATGTCCGCGAGCGGGGCAGCGAAGCGCCGCTGGTGTCGCCAGGCCATGACGACGCAGACGGCGAGGACGAGGCCCAGCGCCAGGAGGTGCCAATACCGGTCAAGGAATGCGGCCATGGTCCCGTGGCGATCCCCCGTGGAAGCCCGCATCATACCCGGCTTGAACGCCAGGCAGCTGACAGGCCGGGACCGGGGCCATCTGGTCACGCTCGATACGCCGCGCTGCACGCTGCACGCGGCGGCCGCGGAGCCGTTCCTCGCGCTGCGCGGGGCGGCCGCGGGTGCGGGCTTCGACCTCGTGCCGGTCTCCTCGTTTCGCGACTTCGCGCGCCAGCGCGCGATCTGGAACGCCAAGTTCCGCGGCGAGCGGACCGCACTCGACCGCCGCGGCAGGCCGGTCGACGTCGCGGCCCTCGACGACGGGGCCCGGGTCGAGACCATCCTGCTCTGGTCGGCGCTGCCTGGCGCGAGCCGGCATCACTGGGGCAGCGACATCGACGTCGCGGACGGGAGCGTCATCGCGCGCGGCTACGAGCCGAAGCTGGAGATGGGCGAGTATCGTCGCGGCGGGCCGTTCGCGGCGCTCTCGGCCTGGCTCGGCGCCAACCTGCGGCGCTTCGGCTTCTACCGCCCATACACGCGCCGCGGCCGCGGCGTGCAGCCCGAGCCCTGGCACATATCCTATGCGCCGGTCGCCGCACCCGCGCTTCGGCGCATGAGCGTGCGGCTGCTCGCGGAGGCGATCGCGGGCGTGGGCGTCGAGGGGGAGGCGGCGATCCTGGCCCGGCTGCCCGCGATCCGCAAACGCTACCTGCTGGACGTGGATGCGCCGCCGCGCATGCGCTCGCGCTGGGCGCGGCTCAAGCGCCGCTGACCGCCGCTTTGGGCGCGCCGTAGACCGCCTCGAGGTGCCGCACCAGCAGCGTGCGCACGCCGTCCATGGCATTCGTTTCCACGGTGAATACGGGCGGGTTGCGGCGCAGCATCGGCCAGCGACTGCCGCGCGTGAGCTGCTCGAGGAACCGGACGTTCTGGCGGATCGCGTTCATGTACGGGTTGTCGCCGCCGAACAGCGGCTCGACGTGGCGGTACGCATGGCCGAACGCCGTGCCGAGCCGGTTGTCGATCGTCGAGGCGATGAACTTCGGCGTCTGGCGCAGCAGGTCGAGGCCCGAGCCGTAGAGCACCTTCACGCCCTCGCTGCCGGCGTGGACGGCGACGTCGCCCAGCACGAACTCCGCGTACAGCCGGTCGCGGCACTTCTCGAGGTAGCAGCGGTCCGCCATCTGCGCGAGCATGTCGGCCGTGCCGAGCAGGTGCCCGGCGAGGCGGTCGCGCGGGTCCGCGACCCGCAGCAGGTCGAGCGGCACTTCGTAGCCGGTGAAATGGACGATGCGGGTCGCGACCGGCACCCAGTCGCCGAGCCCCGCGTTCGGCAGGTACTTCGCGATGTAGCGCGCGCTGCGCGTCACGTGGTTGCGCGTGAACACGGCGCCATTCGCGATCGCCGCTTCGCCGGTCTCGCGGATGTAACCGGCGTCGTGGAACAGCGCGATGATGAGCGCGACCAGCGCGCGCTCGGCGCCGATTTTCGGCCCGTCCGGGTGGCTGCGCTCGTAGCCGGCCAGCAGTCGCGCCATGGCGAGCACGACATCCTGGGAATGCTGCAGGTCGTGGTAGACGGTGTCGACGCCGAGGTAGCCGGGCGCCTGGCCGGTGAAAAGCCGTTCGAAATCGCGCAGCGCCGCCTCGAGCGTCTCGCGCGGCGCGCCCGGCCAGGTGCTGGAATAGAGTTCGAGGACCGCCTCGCGCACGGCGGCAGGCGAGCTCACCTGAACCGTGTCGGTCACGTCGAAATCGCTGCGGCGGCAGGGCCTTGGCACGGGGCGGCTGGCCCTCTTGTAAGGCGTATCCGGGCTTGATTTTACGCCCCGTTCGGGTACCGCCACCGGCTGTGCTGCCGCCAACATGCGCGGCATCACAACCTTAGATTCAGCCTATGTCAAATGTGGCCGTGACCGGGGCGTGGTCGGAGGGCCGCTCCCAGGTGCGCGGCGTGCGGTCGATCGTGCAGGCCGTGCAGCGCGCGGCGAGCGCCGCGGAGGCGAACATCAGGTCGATGCGAAGGCCACGGTCGCGCCTGAAGGCGTTCATCCGGTAGTCCCACCAGCTCCAGGCGTTCTTCGGCTGCTCGAACCGCCGGAACACGTCCTCGAGGCCGAGTGCGGCGATCCTGCCGAGCGCCTCGCGTTCCAGCTGGCTCACGTGGACGGATCCCTCCCAGGCCGCGGGATCGTGCACGTCGCGGTCCTCGGGCGCGATGTTGAAATCGCCGGCCACGAGCAGGTACTCGTGTTGCCGGAGCAGCGTCGCGAGATAGGTGCGCAGCCGCTCCAGCCAGGCGAGCTTGTAGGTGTACTTCTCCGAGCCCACGGCCTGGCCGTTCGGCACGTAGACGTTGACCAGGCGGACCGGTCCTACCGTCGCGGCGATCACGCGCCGCTGCGGGTCGGCGTCGCCGGGTATGCCGGTCGCCACCTCGGCAGGCGCGCCCCGCGAGACGATCGCCACACCGTTGTAGGTTTTCTGGCCGTAGACCGCCGCGTGCAGGCCCATCGCCTCGATGTCCGCGCGCGGGAACTGCTCGTCGGCGAGCTTCAGTTCCTGCAGCGCGATCGCGTCGACCGCGTGATCCGCGAGCCACCGGCCGAGGTGCTCCATCCGCACGCGCAGGGAATTGACGTTCCAGGTGGCAATGCGCATGAGGCCCTCAGGACAGGAAGGCGGCGGGCTCGAGCCCCATGCTGCGCGCCACGAGGTTGTACGGGAAGGCCTGGCAGCGGAAGTTCAGCATGCTCACGGCGTCGTTGTACGCCTCGCGCCGCTCGTCCACGCGCGCGTCCAGGATCCCCGCGCGCTCGCGCAATGCGTGGAACGCGCTGCTGGTGCCGAACTGCGGGTAGTTGGCGGCGAGCCGGAACAGCGCCTCGCTGGCCGCGCGGTGCGACTTCTCCGCGGCCGCCAGCGCCGGCATGTTGCCGTGCCGCACCGCCGCGAGCACCGCGCTGCCGGCGGTGGAAACGCGCCCGAGCACGTCGCGCTCGTAGCGCATGAGCCGGGAGCACAGCCCGACGATCCGGATCATCAGTTCCTGGCGCTTGACGATCTGCGCTTCCAGCTCCATCCAGGCGCGATTCCGCGAGTCCTGCAGCGTGGCCAGGCCGCGGCGCGCAGCCATGACGACGGCTGCGGCGAGCGCCGCGAGCGCAAGCAGGAGGAGCCAGCTCATGAGTCGATCGAGTATATCATCGGCCCTCACGGCACCCGCGCGGGAAAAGCATGACGCACTCCTGGGATCTGGTCGTGATCGGCGGCGGCAGCGGGGGTCTCGCCTGCGCCCAGCGCGCGGCGCGGCACGGCGCGCGAGTCCTCGTCGCCGAGCCGGCAGCGCTGGGCGGCACCTGCGTCAACGTCGGCTGCGTGCCCAAGAAGCTGATGTACCACTCGGCCGACGTCGCGCACGCGCTCGGTGACGCCGCGGACTACGGCTTCAGGCTCGAAGGCGTGCGCCACGACTGGGCCGCCCTCAAGGCGAATCGCGACGCCTACGTGGAGCGGCTGCGCGGCATCTATGCCGACAACCTGGCGGCGAGCGGCGCGACGCTCGTCCGCGCGCGCGCGCGGCTCGCCGGCGCGGGGCGGGTCGAAATCGGCGGCGCGATGCACGCGGCAGGCCACGTCGTCGTCGCGACCGGCGGACGGCCGGTCGTGCCTGCCGTCCCGGGCGCGGAGGCGGGCATCACCTCGGACGGATTCTTCGCGCTGGAGTCGAGGCCAGCCGCGGTCGCGATCGTGGGCGGCGGCTATGTCGCGGCCGAGCTTTCCGGCGTCTTCGCCGCGCTCGGCAGCCGCGTGACAGTCGCGTTCCGTGGCGAGCGGATCCTGCGCGATTTCGACGAGATGCTCTCCGGGCGCCTCGCGGCGGCGATGCGCGCCGATGGCATCGAGATCGTCGAGCGCGCGCTGCCCGCCGCGCTCGAGCGTGAGGCAGGCGGACTCGTCATCCGGCTCGAGGACCGCCGTTCGCTCGGCCCCTTCGATTGCGTGATCTGGGCCATCGGGCGCGAGCCGGACGTCGGTGGACTCGGCCTCGCCGAGGCCGGCGTGACGCTGGGCCCGGGCGGTGAGATCCTGACCGACCTGAAGCAGGACACGAACGTCGCCGGCATCCACGCGATCGGCGACGTCACCGGTCGGGCCGAGCTGACGCCGGTCGCGATCGCGGCGGGCCGCCGCCTTGCCGACCGGCTGTTCGGCGGGCAGCCCGACCGGCACCTCGATTACCGGCTGATCCCGACCGTCATCTTCAGTCATCCGCCGATCGGCACGGTCGGGATGAGTGAAGCCGAGGCCCGCGCCTCCTGGGGCGACGCTGTCGAGGTGTTCCGTCACGATTTCATGCCGCTTTACCACGGCATCACCGCGCGCAGGCGCCGCGCGGAGGTCAAGCTCGTGACGACCGGCCAGGAGCGCCACATCGTCGGCCTGCACGCCATCGGCATGGGCGCGGACGAGCTGCTGCAGGGATTCGCGGTCGCGCTCCGGCTGGGCGCGACCAAGGGCGACTTCGACGACACCGTCGCCATCCATCCGACGAGCGCGGAAGAGCTCGTGACGCTGCCCGGATGAGCGTGCGCGGCTACCGCGAATGGCAGCCGGTGATCGGGCGCGGCGCCTGGATCGATCCTGCCGCCACGGTGATCGGCCGCGTGACCATCGGGGAGGACGCCTCGATCTGGCCCGGCGCCGTCGTGCGCGGCGACGTCAACTGGATCTCGATCGGCGCGCGCACCAGCATCCAGGATGGCAGCGTGCTGCACGTCGCCAGCAGCAGGCTGGCGGGCGGCGACGGCATCCCGCTCATCGTCGGCGAGGACTGCACGGTGGGCCACGGCGTGATCCTGCACGCCTGCACCATCGGGCGCTGCTGCCTGGTCGGCATGGGCGCCATCGTCATGGACGGCGCGGTCATCGGCGAGGAATCGGTCATCGGTGCCGGCGCGCTCGTGACGGCTGGCACGCAGGTCCCGCCGCGCACGCTCTGGACCGGCAGCCCGGCGCGGCAGCGGCGCATGCTCGCGGCGGGGGAGATCGCGCGGCTCGCGGAGTCCGCGGCGCATTACGTGGCGCTGAAGGACGATTACCTCGGAGGGGTCAGGCCCCTTGATCCCTGATGCGCGACGGGAGCAGGGCCCTCTCTCGATCAAGGGGTCTGACCCCTCCTAACAAAGGTGAGCGTCCCCTTTATTTCCTAGTGCCTGTCCAGCGCCCCCATGACGGGCTTCGTTTCGGGCCGCACGCCGTGCCAGAGCAGGTACGACTCGGCGGCCTGTTCGACCAGCATGCCCCAGCCCTTGAAGGCGCGCTGCGAGCCGCGCTCGGCCGCCCAGCGCATGAAGGCCGTGTCGCCCCGGCCGTAGGCCATGTCGTAGCAGACGGTGTCGCGCCCGACGACGCGCGGCGGCAGTTCCGGCACTTCGCCGGCGAGGCTCGCCGCGGTCGCGTTGATCACGATGTCCCAGGGCCGGTCCTCGACGGCGTCGAAGCCGGATGCGGAAATGTCCCCGAGATCCGAGAACTCCTCGGCGAGCTGCTTCGCACGTTCCGGCGTGCGGTTCGCGATGCGTACCTCGCGGGGTTCCTGCTCGAGCAGCGGCGCGAGCACGCCGCGGGTCGCGCCGCCGGCGCCCAGGATCAGGAGCCGGGAGCCGCCGACCGTGACGCCGAGGTTGCGCATGAGGTCGGTGACCAGCCCCACGCCGTCGGTGTTCTCGCCATAGAGCTCGGTGGCGCTGCGCCGCACGATGGTGTTGACGGCACGCGCGCGCTCGGCGCGCGCCGAGAGCTCGTTGACGATTTCGGCCGCCGCGGGCTTGTGCGGCAGCGTGACGTTCGCGCCGCCGCCGCCCTCGACGAAGAAGTTGATCACCGCGTGCCGGAAACCGCCGGGCGCCACGTCCTGGACCTTGTAGTCCACGACGTGGTCGAACTGGCGCGCGAACATGCCGTGGATGAAGGGGGACCAGCTGTGGCTCACGGGATGCCCGAAGAGCACGAATCGCTGCGGCCCGGAGTTGCCTGTCATTCTGCCCGTTCTCCGCGCAGCCAGCCCGCGGCCCGCCCCGCATAGTAGCTCAGGATGCCGTCGGCGCCCGCGCGCTTGATGCACACGAGGCTTTCGAGCACTGTCCTGCGCTCGTCCGTCCAGCCGTTCGCCGCCGCGGCCGCGAGCATCGCGTATTCGCCGCT
>Ga0075304_1000279_pt1 | contig 12091 bp, 10 predicted proteins | sample Joice_CattailNLA_FD_120067 | JGI IMG/M metagenome (GOLD analysis project Ga0075304, IMG submission 120067) | Natural and restored wetland microbial communities from the San Francisco Bay, California, USA, that impact long-term carbon... | ecosystem: Environmental > Terrestrial > Soil > Wetlands ... | reverse complement strand
CCCGAATAGTCCCGGCAACGAGGAGAATATGTACCCGCTCCAGGACTGGCATGCATGGGCCAGGCGGGTTCCGCTGGACCCCGGCTACGCGAGGGACGCGCAGGGGCGCGGGCCGCTTCGCTACTGCACCGCCGGCGTCATGCTGCTGGCGCAGCTTCTGGAAACCGCGACCGGCGAGAAAGTGGAGCGCTACGCCGACGCGCGCCTGTTCAAGCCGCTCTGCATCGGCAACCTGAACTGGAGCCGGTCGCCGTGCGACGCCCGCGCCTCGTCATCCTGCGCGGCCGGCCCATCGACCCGGCTGCGTTGCGCGCAAGCCTCACGGCCGCGCCCGCTTCGAGTCCCGAATGACCCGCATCGCGGCATTCCGCCCGGGCGCGCCGGACACCGCGCCGCCCGGGTGCGCGCCGGAGCCGCAGAGGAAGAGCCCGGCTAGCGGCGTCGCGAATTGCGCCGCCTGCGGGTGCGGCCGCAGCCCGAAGATCTGGTCGAGGTCGTGGCGGCCGTGGAAGATGTCGCCTTCGGTGAGCCCGAATACCCGCTCGAGGTCGAGCGGCGTCAGGAACTGCCGGCCGACGATCAGCCTGCGCAGGTTCGGCATGAATCGCTCCAGATCCGATAGGACGCGCTCCGCCACCGAAGGCCCGATGGCGTCCCAGTCCTGCCCGTCCGCGAGCCGGTACGGGTAGTACTTGCCGATCAGGCTCATGACGTGGTGCCCCGGCGGCGCGAGCGTGTCGTCGATCGCCGAGGGGATGCGGATGTCCAGGTACGGGACGTCGATCACCCGCCCGGCGAGCGCGGCGCGATAGTTGTCCTCGATCTGGGTACGCGTCGGGAAGATCGTGATCGAGCCGCCGCGGGCGACGTCCGCCTCGGCCCCCGACAGCGCCGCAAACTCCGGCGCGCCCGAGAGCGCGAGGTTCATGCGCAGCGTCGCGTGGCCCATGCGCAGCCGCCCGATCCCGTCCGCGAATTCCGCCGGCAGGTGCTCGCGGCCCACGAATTTCAGGAAGGTGCGCTTGGGGTCGGTGTTCGCCAGTACGAAGCGCCCACGTATTTCCTCGCCGCCTTCGAGGCGCACGCCGACGGCGCGGCCGGCCTCGACCAGGATGCGCTCGACCGGCGCGCTGGTGCGGTACTCGACGCCATGCGCGCGCCCGGAAGCCGCCATCGCCTGCGTGATCGCGCCCATGCCGCCCTTCGCGTGGCCCCAGGCACCGCGCTCGCCCTCGAATTCGCCGAGCGCGTGGTGGAAGTACGGGATCGCCGAGCCTGCCGCGTCGAGGCTCGCGAAATTGCCGGACACGCAATGGCCGGCCATGAGGTTGCGCATCGCCTCGCTCTCGAACCAGCGCTCCGCGATCTCGTTCGCGGGCGCCGTCATGAACTGCATGAAGAGATGGCGGTCCTCGAGCGTGAGGCCGCGGAACTCGCGCGCCGCCGGCCACAGTGCGAGCAGGTCCAGGATTCCTCCGCCCAGTGACGGCGGCGGCTTCAGCCATTGCGCGCGGATCACCTCGCCGATGCGGTCGGTCGCGGCGTAGAAGCGCTGCATGGCGTCGTAGTCGCGCGGCGAGAAGCGCCCGACCGCGGCGCGGTCGTGGGTCTCGTCGCCGGTCATCAGCAGCGCGCGCCCGTCCTGGAAAAGGCTCAGGTGCGCGTGCATCTTCACGGGTTCGTAGCCGTAGCGCTTGAGTTCCAGTTCCTCGATCACCTCCGGCCGCAGCAGGCTCACCGTGTACGAAGCGATGGAGTTGCGATAGCCGGGATGGAACTCCTCGGTGACGGCGGCGCCGCCGAGCACGGAACGGCGCTCGAGCACCAGCGTCTTCAGGCCCGCTCGGCCGAGGTAACCGGCGGCGGTGAGCCCGTTGTGGCCGCCGCCGATGACGATCGCGTCGTACGCTTGGCTCATGGCGAGTCGGCTCAGCGCGGCTTGCGCGCCCGCGTGTAACCCTGCCGCAGCTCGCCCTGCTCGCAGACCACGACCATCGAGCGCCAGTCCTCGATCATGTGCGCCGCCTGCGCCTCGCCGATCAGCGCGACGACCTCGGACCGGCCCTCGCCCCGCATGCGCTCGTACTCGCGCCGCGATTCGCGGCGATACCAGCCGGACGCATCCTCGAGCGTGACGTCCGCGAAACCGGCGTCCTCGAGGTACCGGCCGAGCTGCGCGAGCGTGATCAGGTTGTAGGTCAGCCCCTCCATCTTGAAGAAGTAGCGCATGTCGTCGCTGATCGGCGCGTCGTTCTTCAGCCAGTCGTAGCAGGTGAGCATGCCGCCCGGCTTCAGCACCCGCAGGCACTCGGAGGCGATGCCGGCCTTGTCCTCGGTCTGCGTCAGCGCGCCAGAGGTGAAGACGAGGTCGAAGCTGCGGTCGGGAAACGGCAGGTCGCCGAGGGACACCGTCCTGAACTCCGCCTGGTCCGACAGCCCGAGCTCCGCCGCGCGTTGCGCGGCGCGTGCGACGAGCTGCGGCTCGAGGTCGATGCCCATGACCTCGGCGTCGTACTTGCGCGCCAGCGCAAAGGCCGGCCCGCCGATGCCGCAGCCGATGTCGAGCACGCGCCGGCCGGCGAGCTCGATCCCCGCCACCATCTTGTCCACGTTGCCCTCGCCGCCGGGCGCCATGTAGTCGCGTCCCCAGATCCACTCCAGGAACGCGACCATGGAGTCGTGGTATTCGTTGACGTGGGCGGGCTCCCGCATGTCCATGACGTTAGCTGCCTCCGGCAGACCGGCGCAAGATCCCGGCCGTGCGCCATGCCGCCGCTCACAAGGGTACTGCACCGCCGGCAAGCAATCGCTTTCCGGGAGGCCTTGCGGACGCTGAAATAGTGCCCCGCACGCACATGCTACAGGGAGATTCCATCCATGTTGTTCACACGCATCGGCGCGGTGTTCTTCGGCCTGTGGGGCCTGCTGCACCTGGTCGGCGGTTCGGCCATCCTGGCGGCGACGCTGGGCGGCGGCCCCGCCGCGGGTTTTGCATTCTACGAGCAGTCGGGCGGCGACTTCACGCCGCTCGCGGGGGCGATCCTCGCCATGAACTCGTTCACCATCGCCTGGGTCGGCGCGCTCGTCATCGTCATCGCCGTCACGATGAACTGGCGCAATGACTGCCGGGGCTTCCTGCTGAACCTGGTCCTTGCAGGACTGATGGATGTCGCACTGGTCGTCTTCCTGCTCGTGCCCGGCTTCGTGTCCCTCGGCGCTGCCCTGAACGGCATCAGCCTGCTGGTCATCGCGGCCATCTTCAGCAGCCTCGGGCTGCTCCGGCAGCGAAAGGCCTCAATGTCTGCCTGACGCCGGATCCAGCCGCTCCGCGAGCCTGACGAGCAACCGCTCGGCGACCTCGCGGCAGCGGCGGGCGACGGGCAGCCGCCGTCCGTCCGCCAGCACGACGCTGCTGCCGCCGCCGGCGTTGGCGACCACCGATGAGACGAAGCGGCGGTTGACCAGGTAGCTGCGGTGCACGCGATAGAACGATTCGGGCGCTACCTGTGCCTCAAGCGAAGCCAGCGACTCCGTGGAAAGCAGGTAGCTGGAATCGCCGAGGTGCACGCGCACGTACTGGTTGCTCGCCTCGAAGTAGCGGACGGCGTCGATCGGCGCGAGCAGCACCCGTTCCCCGGCGCGCAGGCGCAGGTGGGCCGGGCCCGGCGCGGGGCCAGCTTCCGTCGCCTCCGGAAACGAAGCGCGCGCGGGAGACTGCATCCCGGCGAGCGCCCGGCGGTTCAGGACGGCGGCGCGCACATCGCGGACGGCGCGCGCGAATCGCGCCTTGTCGACCGGCTTCAGCACGTAGTCGAAGGCGCGCACCTCGAAAGCCTCGACCGCATGGCTCTCGAAGGCCGTGACCACGACGAAAAGCGGCGCCGCATCGCTGCCGGCACCGCGGATCACGCCGATCCCGTCCAGTTCCGGCATGCGCACGTCGATGAAGACGACGTCGGGTTCGTGTGCGCGTATCGCGGCCAGCGCCTGCCGGCCGGAGGACGCGACGCCGCAGATCTCGACGCCCGGCTCGGCACGTAGCAGCTTCGCCACGAGTTCCCGGGCCAGCGGCTCGTCGTCGACGACGAGCGCGCGCAGGCGGCCGGGATTTTCCGTCATGGAACCGCCTCGACTGCCGGTCGCGCGCGCACCGGTGCACGCGGCACGACGATCCGCACGGCCGTGCCGCGCCCCGCCACGGCCCCCCCGACGGTGAGGCTTGCGGCCGGTCCATACATCAGCTCGAGGCGCTCACGCAGGTTGCCGAGCCCGATGCCCGTGCCGGGCGACGCGGCCCCCGCCGCAGCCGGTCCCGGGCCGTCGTCCGAAACGACGATTTCCACGCGGTCCCGACCATCCCTGGCCAGGATCGAGATCCGGACCGGAACCTCGGACTGGTTTGCCGCATGCTTGACGGCATTCTCGACCAGCGGCTGGAGCAGCAGCGGCGGCACGGCGAGCGCCTCGCAGCCGCCGTCCACCTCGATGCGCCAGCTCAGGTGACTGCCGAACCGCAGCTCCGCGATCCGCAGGTAGGATCGCGCGTGCTCGACGTCCTCGCGCAGCGTCACGGTCTCCCGCCTGCCCATTTCCAGCGTCTGGCGCAGGAGCGTCGCGAGGTCGGAGACGGCCGCGTAGGCGTCGCTGTTGCGACGGATCTCGATCAGGCTTGCGATGCAGTTGAGGGCGTTGAACAGGAAGTGGGGATGCAGCTGCTCGCGCAGGTTCGCGAGCCTCGCATCGGCGAGCTGGACGGCGAGCGAGCGGCTCTCCAGCTCGGCGGCGACGCGCGCGCGCTCCTCCTGCTGCCGCTCGCGCTTCTGCCAGATACTCGTACAGACCAGGCCGATGACCGCGTACTTCAGCAGGTGCACGCCGACGAACAGCACGCCCCGGCCGCCGGTGAAACGGCTCCAGTAAGCGGCGGCGTCGAAGCCCGCGACACCGGCCACCGTCGAGTTCCAGGCGAGAAAATAGAGATTGCTCGCGAGCACCAGCAGCAGCAACATCCCGCCATGAACCGCGAGGCGGGTCGCGCCCGACCGGCGCGCGCCGGCAATCACCGCGTAAACAAGCGGCGTCGCCAGTGCCCACAGGCTCCAGTAGCCGCCGTACAGCAGCAGGTATTGGGCCCAGTCCGCGGCACCTGCGTCGACGAGGACCGCGTTGACGGTGGCGCTGATGAAGACCGCGGCCACCCAGGCGCCTGCATAAGTGGCGATCGAGCGCGCATCGCGGTCCACCAGGCGCCGCGGATCCGAACCGACTGCGAGGCTGATTCTGCTCACGGCGCGCGCCTTTCGCCGGCCATCATAGGCCATGGCGGAAAGCGCGCGCCAATGCGCCGCGCACGCCTCCTCAGTCCGGGCTGCGGTAGCGGAGCACCATGCGGTCCGTCCGGTCCCTGAGCGCCGGGTCGTCGAACCAGGCCTTGGCACGACGGTCCCCCGGGTTCGCCAGGAAATCCGCCGCGGCTTCGAGCCGGAACCCGGCCGCCTCGAGGTCGCGGCGCAGCGCGGGCTCGGTGATGCGATGCAGCGCGGCGGCCTCGGAGCGAGTCGCGGAATCCTCCGCCCGATGGTCGATGATCCCGAGCATACCGCCCGGCCGCAGGAGGCGCCGCACCTCCGCGAGCGTGGCCACCGCGAAGGCCGGCTGGCGGTCGCCGCTCGGCTGCTCGAACGCCAGGTCGTGGTAGGTATCGATGAAGAAGGCCGCATCGATGCTGTCCGCCGGCAGGTGCAGTCGCGACTGGTCGCCGAAGATCATCACGATGTTGTCCAGGCGCTTTGGCGCGAAGCGTCGCTTGTACTCTTCGCCCGACTGGCGCAGGAAAAAGTAGAAGTTCTGCGCGATCGCGAGCCCCTTCGGGCCCACGACGCGAGCCATCAGCTCGCAAAAGTAACCGCCGCCGGCGCCGAACTCCATGACCGTCATGCCGGGCGCGACGCCGAAGAACGACAGGACTTCCGCCGGCCTGCGGCCGGCATCACGGGCACGGTCGTCAGGCAGCCGTTCTTCGCTGTCGACCGCCTGCCGGATCGCGGCAGGAACCGGCTGCGGCTTTGCAGCCGCGGCGGACGCGAAGGGCGCAAGCGCCGCGCCAGCGCACAGGACCAGGACGAGTGGCGACATGTGGGTTACTCCTCAGATGGTTCAGCGGCAGGCCATCGATCCGTCGTGGCCCGCAGCGGGCCGGCGGAAGACCGCCTGCGGGGCGTCCAGGTAGAGTTCGATCGCGATGACCTCGAAGCGGGCCCCCGGATCGAAGGCGCCGTTCTGCGGGAAGCGGATGGCGCCCCGGTCGACGAGCGGCCCGAAGACGATGGAAGTGTCGTCCACCAGCCTGCGGTAACGCTGTGGCGCGCCAGCCTCGTCAGTCAGCAGTCGCGCGATCGGCGCCCCCTGCTCGAGGATCTCGACCCAACCCGACCACTCGCCCTCGCCGCTGCGCACGGACAAGTCCGGGTCGCGCGCGGCGAGCCGGTGGGTCACGACCTCGAAGGCTGCCCGCCAGAGCGACTCATTGGTGGCACTCTCCTCGGTACTCCAGGTGCGCAGCGTGCCTTCCGGCGAGGTGATGTCTCGACCGAAGCTCCAGCCGCTGCCGGACGCGTAGCCGCGCAACTGGGTGCGCGACTGGAACCGCGCCCGCTCGGCCGTGCGCGGCTGCGTAAAATCCCAGCAGAGCTCGAAGGTGTATGGCAGCGGGCGCCTCGGGTCCGTCGTGACGGCGAGGACGTACTCGCCGTGCGCCGACGCCCAAGCGGCGCGGCCGCCGACAGCCTCGAGATAGCGCTCAATGACCTGGGTCGCGTCGGCGCCCGCGGCCACGACCGGCAGCGGCACCGCAAGCGCCAGGCCGAGGGCGAGCGGCGCAAGGGTTCGAATCGGTTTCATGTGAATCACTCCGCGATGAATGGTGGCCCCGGTGTTCCGGGTGCAGCCATTTCAGGCGGAGGCGCGACGGCAGGACAGCGATAGCTTGCGTGCGGTCGGCTCGGCTTCCGGACGGTCGATCGAAGGGGGGCGCGCCGTGGAAAATAGGCTCGGTGGAACTGGAGCGGTACTCATGATGACGCCCCCGGCCGGCACAAAGGCCATCCTGCCGCCCAAGGGGCTGTTGATCGCGCTCGTCGCCCAGATTCCGCTGGTGCTCGCCAGTCTCCCGCTTCGGCCATCACTCGCCGAGATCGCGGCTGGCATCCTGCTGCTCGCCGCCGGCATTGCGATCAACGTGTGGGCCGAGCGCCAGTTCCGGCATGCCGGGGTCGGCGTCTGCCCGTTCTCGCCGGCGCCGATCGTGGTCGAGAGCGGACCCTATCGCATCACGCGCAATCCCATGTACGTCGGGCTGGTCGCACTGTGCCTTTCGACCGTGCTGCTGAGCGGCGTGCCGCTCAATTCCTGGACGGCGGCGGCGTACGCGTTCTGGCTGCATCGCCGGTTCGTCCTGCCAGAGGAGCGGTTTCTCCTGGGCGAGCGCGGCGAAGCGTACGCAGCTTACGCGCGCCAGGTGCCGCGATGGATCAGGCGATCGCCCTCACCGCGCGCAGCGCCGCCTCCACCTCGCGCTCGTCGTTGACCAGGCTCGGCGCGAGCCGCGCCTTCGAGATCTTATACGGCGAGGTCGAGCCCAGCACCTTGCGGGCGTGCAGCGCGTGCACCGTCTGGCTCGCGGTCTGGCCTTCCACCTCGAAGCAGGTGATGCCGGCCGACAGGGCCGGGTCGCGCGGCGTTAGCACTTTCACCTTCGGGATGCCTGCCAGCCCGTCCTTGAGCTGCGTGTTGAGCGCCGCGATCCGGCCCGCGACGCGCTCGCGGCCGATGCGCTCGTGGAAATCGAAGGCCTCGCCCATCGCCCACTGGTGCTCGAAGGCCTTGAAGCCGCCGGGCGAGATCCACGCGATGCTGTCGGGCGCGTTCGGCGGGCGCTGATCCTCCCAGGCGGCGTAGGGCTCGAGCGCGTAGAAGGTCGGGATCGTCGGGCTGATGAGCCCCCAGTTCTTCTGCGGCACCCACAGGATGCCCGTCCCGCGCGGCGCGAAGATCCACTTGTGCGTGCCGGCCGCGACGAAGTCGGCGCCGAGCGTCGCGACCTGCTCGCCCTGGTTGCCGAAGCCGTGCACGGCATCGAGCACGACGAGGACGCGGTCCTTCTCGTCGCGGCCCGCGTTGACCTCCGCCACCGCCTGCGTCAGCGCGCGCGCCGGGATCTTCACGCCGCTGCTCGAGTGCACCCAGGTGATGCCGACGACGCGGGTCTTCGGCCCGATCGCGCGCTTGAGGTTCGTGACCATTTCATCGGCCGTGGCGCTCGCCGAATCCGCGTACAGCGGCTCGCGCCGCCAGCTCGCACCGGACTTCTCGGCCGCGAGCCGGATCGCCTCGTGGTGCACGTAATGGTCGTGCGTCGTGCAGAGGATCTCGTCGCCCGGCTTCAGCGTGAGACCCATATAAATGAGTGCGAGCCCCTGGGTCGTGCTGTCGGTGAGCGCGATCTCCTCGGGCCTGCCGCCAACGTACTTCGCGGCCCTGCGCTGGACCTGCAGAGGCAGCGGCTCGTCGCGCGACTCCCCGCCGAGGAACACGTCGAATCCCATGCCGTGCTCGACGGTCGTGAACGGGTTCTTGTCGAGCAGGCCGCGATGCCGCTCGATCGCGTCCCGTACCGGTTTCGGGTGCGAGACGATGTAGAACTGCGAGAAGTGCAGCCACTCCGGCGTCAGCAGGTCGAACTGCGCCTTCACCGCGGCCCAGTCAGAGCTGGCGTCGAGGGCCGGCGTCGCGGCGGCGGCTTCGGCAGCCGCGGTGCGCGACACCGCGCTGCCGACCAGCGAGAGGCCCATGGTGGCGACGAAGTCACGGCGATTCAGGCTCATGAGGCGGTCTCCCTGTTGAAGCGCGCCCGGATACTACACCGTACTCACACCCGCGCAAGCGCGCGATCGAGCCCCCCGAGCAGCATCCGCGCGTGCTCCGGCGTGAACACCAGCGGCGGCCGGACCTTGATGACGTTGTCGAAGGCGCCGGTGCGGCCGAGCAGGAAGCCGTCGTCGCGCAGCAGGTTCATGATCCGGTCGGCTTCTGCCACGGCCGGCGCGCGGGTCGCCTGGTCGCGTACGATCTCGAGCCCCCAGAACAGGCCCTTGCCGCGCACGTCCGTGACCAGCGGGTACTTGCCGGCGAGCTTCGCGAATCCTGCCTCCAGCACCTGCCCCGCCGCGATCACGTTCTCCTGGATGCCCTCGCGCTCGAGCACGTCGAGCACCGCCATGCCGACGGCGGCGGACACCGGGTTGCCGCCGAAGGTGTTGAAGTACGAGAACTTCTCCGCGAACTTCGCGGCGATCGCGGGCGTCGTGATCACCGCGCCGATCGGGTGGCCGTCACCGATGGGTTTGCCCAGCGCCACGATGTCCGGCACGACGTCCGAGTAGCGGAACGCCCACATTTCATCGCCCGTGCGGTAGAAGCCCGACTGCACCTCGTCGGCGATGAACAGGCCCCCCGCCGCGCGGGTCGCCTCGACGGTGTACTCGAGATAGCCGGGCGGCGGCAGGATCGTGCCGTTGGAGTCGAAGATGATGTCGCACAGCCAGGCCGCCGCACCCTGCCCGCGCTGCTGCAGCTTCGCGATCGCCGTGTCGATGTGGGCCGCGTACTTCAGTCCGAGGTCCGGCGTGCCGTAGCGGTACTCGCCGCGGTAGCCGTTCGGCGCCGGCACCGTCGCCAGCCACTCCGGCTGCTCCGACTTCGGGTACATGCTGGTCGAGGCCGCGCCCACCACGTTAGAGTTCCCGTGGTAGGAATCGTCCGAGACGATCACGCCCTCATGGCCGCTCACGACGCGCGCGATGCGGATCGCGAGGTCGTTGGCCTCGGTGCCCGTGCACACGAAGTAACACACCGACAGGTCGCCCAGGAACGTGGCGGCGAGGCGCTCCGCGTAGCGCACGACGTGGTCGTGCAGGTAGCGCGTGTGCGTATTGAGCGTCGCCGCCTGGCGGGACAGTGCGCCCACCACGTGCGGGTGGCAGTGGCCGACCGAGGCGACGTTGTTGTAGCAGTCGAGGTAGCGCCGCCCCTCCGCGTCGAACAGCCAGGCGCCTTCGCCGCGCACCAGGTGCACCGGGCGGTCGTAGAACAGGCGATAACTCGGCCCGAGCGCGTGGTCGCGCCGCTCGCGCAGCCGCTCGAGGTCCAGCCCCGCCGGTGCGCGGCCGACGCGGCCGCAGGCGGCGCGATAGCGCTCGTGCACTTCGTCGCGGTCGAACGCGAGGAAACGCGTCAGCGCGCTGACGATGTCCGGGCGTTCGTCCGCGAGCCAGGCCGCCGGTTTCTCGGTCGCGTGGATGCGGAAGTCGTACAGCGCGAGCGCCGTCGCAAGCCTGAGCAGCGTGAGGTCGTGCAGCACTTCCAGTTCGTCGTCCGTGAGCGGCAGGACGGCGTTCCACGCCTCCACCTGCGCCACGGCATTCTCCAGCGACATCTCGCCGTGCCGCGCGAAGCTCGCGAGCGTCACCGCGAGGTCCTGCACCAGCGGCGCGTGCACCATGTCGCCGAAGTCGATGACGCCGACGATCTCGTCGCCGTCCGGCCCCGCGCGCAGCAGGTTGTCGCCGTGCCCGTCGCTGTGCACGACCTGCGCGCGCAGCGCGGGCAGCTTCGGCAGCACCTCGCGGCCCGCACGCGCCAGGAAGTCCGCGAGCAGCGCCTTCGCGTCCTCCGCGACCCAGGCCTGGATGCCGGGTTCCAGCAGCAGGCCGCGCTGCAGGTCCCAGGCCACGAAATGCCGTGCGTGCGGGTGAAACAGGCCCCGCAACCCGTGCGCGAGCCGCGCCTGGAAGGCCGCGATGCTGCGCAGCGTGGCGATCGTCAGCGGCTTGCCCTTCGAAAGCGGCATGCCCGGCAGCCAGCTCAACAGCCGCACCATGTGCCGCGTGCCGTCGGCGGCCGCGATCCACTCCCGGTCATTGCCCGCCTGCGAGGCGACCACGCGCGGTACCGGCAGCTCCGGCGCATGGCGCTCCAGGTGCCGCAGCGCCGCGACCTGAAAGTCCACCGCGCCCTCGCTCTCGCCGGCCGCGGAAACCTTCAGTACGCAGCTCGTACCGTCCGCCGTGGTCACGCGGTGGTTCTGGTCGCGCTCGCCCTCGAGCGGCGCGAACTCGCCTGCGATGCCCCAACGCTCGCGGGCCAGCTCGACGAGCCGGTCGAGCGGAATGCGCGGCGGGTTGAAGTTCAGGTCAACGGCGCTGAGCCGCTGCTTCAGGGCGACGTTCATTCGCAGGGATTATAGTCAGTCCCCCGCATCCGCGAGCGGCGCATTGAGCAGCGACATCTGGCGCTCCCGGCCCGCTTCCCGCCGGAGCTTGTCGACCTCGGCCAGGTAGTCGGCGATGTCCCGGTTCGGCACGACGCGCGCGGCCCCGAGCCGCACGTCCGGGCCGAGCTCGACGCGATTGACGTCGTTGACGTCGACGCCGACGGCAGCCACCCATGCTATCGCGCTGATCACCAGCGTCACCGTGCCGGCCAGCGCGAGTGATACGCGCCGGCCGTAGTTGGTCGCCTCGCGCAGGTGCAGGTACACCGCGGCCAGCGCCGTCGCGCCGATGACGGCGACGCCGACCTTGGCGAGCACGGACCACTGCGCGGCAAAGGCCACCAGGCCCGCCACCCAGAAGCCCCAGGCACAGAGGGCGACGCCGATCGAGGCGACGGTCAGGTGGATCCGGACTTCCCACTTGCCCTTGTTCAACTTCGACATCAGGCACCACCCGCTGGTCCACACGGCCAGCACGCCGAGCGCGACGAGCGCACCGATCATGACGCTGCGCAGAAGCGACGAGGGCGCGTCCAGCCACTGGTGGAAGCCGGCATACGCGAGGCAGGCCGCGACGCCCGCAGCCGCGAGCCAGGTCCGGTGCCGGCGCACGAACTCGCGCCGGAACACGCGCTCCTGCCCGATCGGCGTGTGGCGCGTGCGCACGTGCAGCCGCGTGCGCCCGACGATGATCTCGCCCTGCTCGATGACCGCGCCGGTGTCCGCCGGCACGCGCTTGCCGTCCACGCGCGTGCCGTTTCT
>Ga0075304_1000277_pt1 | contig 12106 bp, 12 predicted proteins | sample Joice_CattailNLA_FD_120067 | JGI IMG/M metagenome (GOLD analysis project Ga0075304, IMG submission 120067) | Natural and restored wetland microbial communities from the San Francisco Bay, California, USA, that impact long-term carbon... | ecosystem: Environmental > Terrestrial > Soil > Wetlands ... | reverse complement strand
ACGGGCCTACGACAACCCGAAGTTCGTCGAGGACATCGTCCGGGACATCGCGACGCGCCTCAACCAGGACGAGCGGATCCGCTCGTACGTGATCGAGGCGGAGAACTTCGAGTCGATCCACAACCACTCGGCGTATGCGCGCATCGAGCGCGACAAGGACGCGAAGCCGGCCTGACCGCGCGCCGGCTGTGGGCCGGCCGGGGTCCTTCGCTCGTTCCGCCCGAACTTAGTCACTCGCTCAGGACCCCGGCCGGCCCAGGCGGCGCGCGGCCATGCCGTGTCCGGCCCGCGCGACCGAAGGACCGCGTGGTCAGCGGATGCGCAGACCGCCGGCGCGCGCGAGGTGGCGGGGTGCTCGCGAGCAAACGCTTAAAGTTCCGGCAGGGTTTGCGAGCGAGCAACCCCGCCGGATCCCGCGCGCGCCGAACGCCGAGGCTTCAGCTGACCGTGCGGGACTCGCCGTTCTGGAGGCGCGAGATCAGCGCCTTGAGGAACACCTTGTTGAAGCGCAGCTGGCAGGCCGACGAGGCCTGCTCGAGCAGCGTCGAGCTCACGCGCAGGATGGTGACGTCGTTGCCCGCCAGCACGGCCGCCTGGCGCTTGGCGCCGCGCAGGTAGCTCGTCTCGCCGAAGCAGTCACCCGCCTCCAGCCGGCCGACCATGCGGCCGTCGCGCTCGACCGTGCAGGAACCCGTCACGATCACGTAGAAACGGTCGTCGATGCCGCCCGCGCGGACGATCTCGTCGCCCTGCGCGTGCGCCTGCCAGGTGCCGGCGCGCAGCACCTCCCAGATCTCGCCCGACGAGAAGTCATGGAAAAACTTGAGCCTCCGGAGCAGGTTGAAGTGCTCCTGGCGGTCGCCGCGGTCCGCGCCCTTGCGCAGCTGCGCGTGCACGCGCGCGATCGCGTTCGCGAACTCCGCGCCGTTCGGATAGCGCTTCTCGGGCTCCTTGTGCATCGCCATCGCGACGACGTTCTCGAGCTCGGCAGGAAGGTCCGCGCGGATCGACAGCATCGGCGGCGGGGTCGCGTACACGATCTGGTGCAGCAGCTTCGCAAGCGCGCCGGCCCGGAACGGCCGGTGTCCCGTGAGCAGCTCGTACATGACGGCGCCGAGCGAGTACAGGTCGGAGTGGTTGGTGAGCTCCAGCGACTGCACCTGCTCGGGCGACATGTAGCTCGGGCTCCCGGCGATGCCCTCGATGCGCGAGAAGTCCGCGTCGTTGTGCAGGGCGATGCCGAAGTCGATCAGCCTGAGGTCGCTGTCGGTGGTCAGCATCAGGTTGCTCGGCTTGATGTCGCGGTGGATCACCCCGCGTGAATGAGCATAATGCAGTGCCTTCGCACACTTGAACATCAGGGTCAGGACGTCGTCCACCGGCAGCAGGTTGTCGGGCCGCGTATACGCCGACAGCGTCCGGGCCCCGTGGATGAACTCGGTGACGACGTAGTAGTAGCCGCTTTCCTCGCCCGCGTCGTAGATCGGCATGATGTTCGGGTGCTGCAGCATCCCGACCATGTGCGCCTCGGACAGGAACATCTTGCGCGCGACCTTCGCGCGCGCCGGGTCGTCGTCCGCGGCGACGCGGTAGGCCTTGATCGCGACGTCGCGCCCGTAGAAGGGGTCGTGCGACAGGTACACGGTGCCGGTGGAGCCGCGCCCCACCTCGCGGATCACCTCGTACTTGCCGATGAGCTGGCCGATGCCCGGCCCGCCCTCTGCGGGTCGCATGATCGTCGGCACGGTTGCGGTTGCGATGGCCAGCTCCTCATCGGGATCGACCGTGAGGATATTTCGTCAAAACCGGCGGAACCGTGAACCGCATCGCGCTTCGCCCGGAGCCCCCGGGCCCTCACCCGAAGTGGTCGAATCCGTGACCGGCATCTCGCCCGGGCGGGGCACCGTCCACGAGCACGCTCCCGGCGTCCGTGACCGCGCCGATCCTGCGCAACACGACCCCGGCGTCGAGCGCCGCGATCTTGGCCCGTTCGGCCGGGTCCGCCGTGAACAGCAGCTCGTAGTCGTCCCCGCCGCCGAGCGCCCAGGAGATCCGCGCCTCGGGCGCCGCAACCGAGCACAGTCCCGCCGAGAGGGGCAGCTCGCGGCTGGCAATGTCGGCGCCGACGCCGCTGGCGGCGCAAAGCCTGGCAAGGTCGCCAAGCAGTCCGTCGGATACGTCGATGCAGGCCGTCGCGAGGCCCCGCAGCGCCACGCCCAGCGCGACGCGCGCCTGCGGCAGCTGGAATCGCGCGAGCAGCGCATCCCGCGCCCTTCCCTGCGCATTCAGCCGCCCCTGGAGGATGGCGAGGCCCGCGGCCGCGTCGCCGGGCGTGCCGCTGACCCACAGGTCGTCGCCGACGCGCGCACCCTCCCGCCGAAGCGCACGGCCTGCGGGCACCGTGCCGGCGAGCGAGATCGTGACCGTGAGTGGCCCGCGCGTCGTGTCCCCGCCCACCAGGGCGACGCCGTGCCTGCGCGCGAGCGTATCGAGGCCGGCCGAGAAGCCGGAGAGCCAGTGCTCGTCCACGGACGGAATCGTGAGCCCGAGCAGCGCCCAGGCGGGCTCGGCGCCCATGGCCGCGAGGTCCGAGAGGTTCACCGCGAGCGCGCGATGGCCGACGAAGCGGGCGTCGAAGCCGGCCGGAAAATGCACGCCCTCGACCAGCGTGTCGAGCGCGAGCACGAGCGTCCCGTCCGGCGGCGCGGCGACCAGCGCGGCATCGTCGCCGACGCCCGCGAGCACGTCCTCGCGCCTCGCGCCGCGCCCCGTGAAGTGCCGCTCGATCAGCTCGAACTCGCCGGTCATCAGGACTGCCCCAGAACGGCCTCGCCGCGCTCCGCTACCCGGTGGGCACGCGAGGCGCGGTCGAGAACCGCGTTCACGTAGCGGTAGCCGTCGGTCGCGCCGAAGCGCTTGGCGAGTTCGATGCCCTCGTTGATCACCACGCGGAACGGCACTTCGGGCCGTGTCATCAGCTCCCAGAGTCCGAGCGCGAGGATCGCGTGCTCGACGGGATCGAGCCGCGAGGGCTCGATGTCGGAGTGGCGCGCAAGCTCGTCGTCGATCCCGGAGCCCTCCGCGCAGATCGCGGCGAGCGCCGCGCCGAAGTAGTCGCGATCCGCCTTCGCGAATTCCGGGGACGACTCGAACTGCGCCGCCAGCTCCGCGGCCGGCAGGCGAGCGACGTGCCACTGGTAGAGCGCCTGCACGAGCAGCTTGCGCGCCGTCGCCCGCGCCTGGACCCGGTCGCGGCCGGAGGAGCGCATCGTCAGCGCTCCAGCATGCGCATCAGGTTGGCAAGCTCCACCGCGGCCCGTGCCGCATCTGCGCCGCGGTTTCCCTCCGCGCCGCCCGCACGGTCCAGCGCCTGCTCCTCGGTGTCGGTCGTGAGCACGCCGAAGGCGACCGGCACGCCGGTTTCGCCGGCGATCCGCGCGAGACCCGCCGCGCACTCGCCGGCCACGTAGTCGAAGTGCGGCGTGTCGCCGCGGATCACCGCGCCGAGCGCGACGATCGCGTCGAAGCGCCGCGACAGGGCGATGCGCCGCACGACCGGCGGCAGGTCGAACGCGCCCGGCACGCGGACCAGCTCGAGCGTCTCCGCGTCCGCGCCCAGCGCGGCAAGCGCGTCGACGGCGCCAGCGACCAGCCGGTCGACGACGGACTCGTTGAAGCGCGAAGCGACCAGCGCGATGCGCAGGTTGCCGGCCTTGCGGTCGCCCTCGAGGATGCGCAGCGCATTCACGACGCGAGTATATCAGGCGCTGGCGGGCTCACTCCTCGTAGCCGGCGATCTCGAGCCCGAACGCGGAGATGCCGAGCAGCTGCCGCGGCGCCGAAAGCACGCGCATGCGCGTGACGCCGAGGTCGCGCAGGATCTGCGCCCCGATCCCGTAGGTGCGGAGCACCGAGCCGCCCTCGCCTCCGTCGGCGCCGTGCTCCTTCGCGCCGGTGCCGACGATCTCCGATGGCGCCTCCTCGGGCCTCAGCACGACGACGATCCCGTGCGGTTCGCGCGCGACGCGCCTGAGCGCAGCCTGCAGCGTCCAGCCCGGGTGCTCGCCGCGGATGCCGATCAGGTCGCGCGGCGTGTCGCGCAGGTGCACGCGCACGAGCGGCGGCACGTCGCCCGGCTCGCCGCGCACGAGCGCGACGTGCAGCCGGCCGTGGACCCGGTCCGAGTACCAGCGCATGCGGAACGTGCCGGACTCGGTTTCCACTTCGCGGTCCGCCACGCACTCGATCGAGCTCTCCTTGGCGAGGCGGTACCGGATCAGGTCGGCGATCGTGCCGATCGCGAGGCCGTGCTGGCCCGCGAAGCGCTCCAGCTCCGGGCGGCGCGCCATCGTGCCGTCCTCGTTCAGGATCTCGACGATCACCGCCGCCGGTTCGAACCCGGCGAGGCGCGCGAGGTCGCAGCCCGCCTCGGTGTGGCCGGCCCGGGTCAGCACGCCGCCCGGACGCGCCATCAACGGGAACACGTGGCCCGGCTGACGCAGGTCGTCGGGCCTCGCGCCCGGCGCGACGGCCGCCTGCACGGTGCGCGCGCGATCCTGTGCCGAGATGCCGGTCGTCACCCCCTGCGCGGCCTCGATGCTCACCGTGAAGTTGGTGCCGTGGTTGTCTCCGGACTCGCGCACCATCAGCGGCAGCCGCAGCAGGCGGCAGCGTTCCTCGGTGAGCGTCAGGCAGATCAGGCCGCGGCCGTGGCGCGCCATGAAATTGACGTCTTCGGGCCGGACGCAGGCCGCGGCGATCAGCAGGTCGCCCTCGTTCTCGCGCTCCTCGTCATCCATGACGACCACCATGCGGCCGGCCGCGAGCTCCGCGAGCAATTCCTCGATGCTGTTCACGCATCCCTCCGCGACTCGCCCAGCCGGTCGAGGTAGCGGGCGACGAGATCCACCTCGATGTTGAGTTCGACGCCCGGCGCGAGTGCGCCGAGCGTCGTCGCCGCCCGCGTGTGCGGCACGAGATCGACGACGAATGTCGCGCCGGTGACCCGCCCGACGGTCAGGCTGACGCCGTCCAGCGCGACCGAACCCTTCACGGCGATGAATCGCGCAAGCGCGTCCGGCGCATCGACTGTCGCAGTCAGCGCGCCGCCCTCCTCGCGGCAGCCGCGCACGCGGGCGACGCCGTCCACGTGGCCGGTGACCAGGTGCCCGCCGAGCAGGTCCGAGGCCCGCAGCGCCGGCTCGAGATTCACGGCGGAGCCCGCGACGAGGCGCCCGAGCGTGGTGCGCGCCAGAGTCTCGCCCGACAGCTCGGCCTCGAAGCGCCCGTCCGCGAGCGCGACGATCGTCAGGCACACGCCGGCGACGGCAATGCTGTCGCCGCGCTGCCATCCGGCGGTCGCGAGCCCGCCGGTGTCGATCGCGAGCCGGCGCGTGCCTGCGCTCTCCCCGATCGCGGCCACGCAGCCGACGGCCCTGACGATGCCGGTGAACATCAGGCCTGAACCCGGCGGGGCCGCAGGCGCAGCAGCAGGTCGCCGCCGACGTCCTCGCGGCCGACGATCGCGAACTCGAGCCGCTCGGCCATCGAGGCCGGGGCCTCGATGTCCGCGAGCGGCCGCGCCCCGCGGCCGAGCAGCGTCGGGGCGAGGTAGAGCAGCAGCTCGTCGACCAGGCCGGCGCTGAGCAGCGCGCCGGCCAGGCCCGCGCCGCATTCCACCAGCAGCTCGTTGACCTGGCGCGCTGCGAGCAACTCGAACGCAGCGTCGAGATCGACGCCGCCCGCCTTCCCCGCGACTGCCGCGACTTCCGCGCCGGCGGCACGCAGCGCCTCGGCGCGCGTGCCGTCCGGTTCCGTGCACAGGACCAGGGCCTTTCCCGGCGGCGCCAGGATGCGCGCGGAAGGCGGCGTGCGGAGCGAGGAATCGAGCACGACGCGCAGCGGCTGGCGCGAAGCGCCCGGCAGTCGGACGTCGAGCCGTGGATCGTCCGCCAGCACCGTCCCGCTGCCCGTCATCACCGCCGAGGAGCGCGCGCGCAGGTGCTGCACGTCCTCGCGCGCGGCCTCGCCCGTGATCCAGCGGCTCTCGCCGCCGGGCAGGGCCGTGCCACCATCGAGGCTGGCGGCGAGCTTGACGGTCACCCACGGCCTGCCCCGCGTCATGCGCGCGACGAAGCCGGGGTTCAAGTCGAGGGACTCGCGCTCGAGGACGCCGCCCTCGACCGCGATGCCGGCGGCAGCGAGCCGCGCCGCGCCGCCGCCGTCGACGCGCGGATTGGGATCGCGCATGGCGTACACGACGCGGCCGACGCCTGCGGCGATCAGCGCGTCGCTGCAGGGCGGGGTGCGGCCGTGGTGACAGCACGGTTCGAGCGTGACCCAGGCGGTCGCGCCGCGCGCGGCCTCCCCGGCCGCGGCCAGCGCCACGACCTCGGCGTGCGGCCCGCCCGCGCGCTCGTGCCAGCCCTCGCCGACGATCCGCTCGCCGTGCGCGAGCACGCAGCCGACGCGCGGGTTCGGGTCGGTCGTCCAGAGTCCCCGGCGCGCGAGCTCGAGGGCCCGCGGCATGTGGCCGGGCGCCTGCCCGCTGGCGGCCGTCATTGCTTTTCGCGCGTGTCGCGCGCCTGCGAGGGCAGCAGCGACATCTGCCCGGCCTCCGGGTGGCTGCGCCGCCGCTTGTCGAGCTGTTCCAGCTCGTCGCGGAAGGAATCGACGTCGTGGAACCGGTGATAGACGGAGGCGTACCGGACGTACGCGACCTCGTCGAGATGCCGGAGCTCCTCCATGACGATCTCGCCGATCGTGCGCGAGGCGACCTCGCGCTCGCCCAGGACCCGCAGCCGGTGGCCGATGCGCCCGATCGCCGCCTCCACGGACTCGCGGGCGACCGGCCGCTTCTCGAGCGCCTTCATGATGCCGCTGCGCAGCTTCCCTTCGTCGAAGGGCTGGCGCGAACTGTCGTTCTTGACGACCTGCGGCATGACCAGCTCCGCGGTCTCGAAGGTCGTGAAGCGCTCGCCGCAGGACTGGCACTCGCGGCGGCGGCGGATCTGGTGGCCCTCGCCCGCAAGGCGCGAATCCGTCACCTTGGTGTCGTCGTGGTTGCAGAACGGGCAGTGCACGGCAGGGTCCCCTGCGGACTCATGCGTAGACCGGATGGCGCCCGCAGAGATCGAGCACGGCCTCGCGTACGCGCAGCACGGCCGACTCGTCGCCCATCCCGTCGAGCACGTCGGCGATCAGTCCGCCGACCTGGCGTGATTCCTCGAGGCCGAAGCCGCGCGTCGTGATCGCCGGCGTGCCGATCCTGAGGCCGCTGGTCACGAAGGGCGGCCGCGGGTCGTTCGGCACCGCGTTCTTGTTCACGGTGATGTGCGCGCGGCCGAGCATCGCGTCGGCATCCTTGCCGGTGTAGGCCCTGCCGACCAGGTCCAGCAGGAAGAGGTGGTTGTCGGTGCTTCCCGAGACGATGTTGTAGCCGCGGTCCTGCAGCGACTTCGCAAGCTGGCGCGCGTTCGCGACGACCTGCTGCTGGTAGGCCTTGAACTCCGGCAGCAGCGCCTCGAGCAGAGCCACCGCCTTGGCGGCGATCACGTGCATCAGCGGCCCGCCCTGCGTGCCGGGGAAGATCATCGAGTTGAGCTTCTTGTGCAGTTCCGGGTTCTCACGCGCGAGTATCAGCCCGCCGCGCGGACCGCGCAGCGTCTTGTGCGTCGTCGTCGTGACGACGTCCGCGTGGGGCACGGGGTTCGGGTAGACGCCCCCGGCGACGAGACCGGCCACGTGCGCCATGTCCACGACGAAATACGCGCCCGCGGCATCGGCGATGGCGCGGAAGCGCGCCCAGTCGATCACGCGCGAGTACGCGGAGAAACCGGCGAGGATCATCTTCGGCCGGTGTTCCGCGGCGAGCCGCTCGACGGCCGCATAGTCGATCTCGCCCGTATGCGGGTCCAGCCCGTACTGGACGGCATTGAACAGCCGCCCGGAGAAATTGACCTTCGCGCCATGCGTCAGGTGGCCGCCATGGTCGAGGCTCATGCCGAGGAAGGTGTCGCCCGGCGAGAGCAGCGCGAAGTACACGGCGGCGTTCGCCTGCGAGCCGGAGTGCGGCTGCACGTTGGCGTAAGCGGCGCCGAACAGCTGCTTCGCACGCGCGATCGCGAGTTCCTCGACGACGTCGACGAATTCGCAGCCGCCGTAGTAGCGCTTGCCCGGATACCCCTCGGCGTACTTGTTCGTGAGGACGGAGCCCTGCGCTTCGAGCACGCGCGGGCTCGTGTAGTTCTCGGACGCGATGAGCTCGAGGTGCTCCTGCTGGCGGCGACGCTCGGAAGCGATCGCGCGCGCGAGCACGGGGTCGAAGGACTCGATCTTCATGCCGGATCCGAACATGGCGGGGCCTGCGGGCGTGCCGAAAACGGAGGGCGAAGTCTACCCGAAAGGCACCCTTCAGGCGGCCTCGACGAAGGCCGCGACCACCCCGGTCCAGGCGCGCGCGATATTGCGCCGGTTGTAGCCGCCTCCTCCGAATCCGAGTATTCGTCCGGCACACTGGCGATCCGCGACCGCGCACAGCCGGCCGGCGGCGTGGGCGTGCGCCGCTTCGGTCAGCCTGAGGTGCGTGATCGGGTCGCCGTCGAGGCTGTCCGCCCCGCACTGGAACAGGACGAACTCCGGCGCGTGGCGCTCGAGGTGAGCCTCGATCGCGGGCCAGGCCGCAAGGAATTCCGCATCGCCGGCACCCGGCGCCAGCGGCAGGTTGAACTTGGTGCCCGCTGCGGCGCCGGTACCGGTTTCGCCGGCCGACCCGGTTCCCGGGTACAGGAAGCGGCCGTCTTCGTGCGTGTCCGCGACGATGACGCCGGGGTCGTCCTCATAGGCGTAGAAGACGCCGTCGCCGTGGTGCGCGTCGATGTCCACGTAGGCGATGCGCGTGAGGCCGTGCTCGCGCTTGAGCGTCTCGATCACGACGCCGATGTCGTTGAAGACGCAGAAGCCGGCCGCTCTGGCACGCCCGGCGTGGTGCAGGCCCGCGATCGGCACGAAGCTGCGCCGTGCCTGCCCGGTCATTACGGCATCCAGGGCGACGAGCGAGGCGCCGACCACGTCGCTTGCCGCCTCGAAGACGCCCTTGAAGGCGGGCGTGTCGCCGCCGTCCAGGAACCCCTCCCCGGCCGCCGAGCGGGCGACGACGAACTCGACGTAGGCCGGGTCGTGGAATCGCTCCAGTTCCGCGCGCGTCGCCGTGCGCGGCGCGCGCTGCAGGACCCGCCGGTCGAGCCCCTGCGCCACGAGCTCACGCCAGAAGGCGTCGTGGCGATCCGGGCCGAACGGGTGCCCGTCGGGAAATCCGTAGCGGGCAATCCGCTCGCCGGCGACGACACAGGTACCCGTTCCGCCGTTTTCAGCCACGTGATACCGCCGTCCGCGATGGGTCCGGCCGAGCCTAGCACGGCTGGCGGCAGGGGCCGGCATCGCAGATAATCCGCGACCCCCCGCAGGCTCGGATACGCATGGCCCAGTACATTTATACGATGAACCGCGTCGGCAAGGTCGTCCCGCCGAAGCGACACATCCTGCGCGACATCTCGCTGTCCTTCTTCCCTGGCGCCAAGATCGGGGTGCTGGGACTGAACGGGTCGGGCAAGTCGACGCTGCTGCGCATCATGGCCGGCACCGACACGGACATCGAGGGCGAGGCGCGCCCGCAGCCCGGCATCAAGGTCGGCCTGCTGCCGCAGGAGCCCCAGCTCGACCCGGATGCCGACGTCCGCTCGATCGTCGAGGAGTCGGTGCAGCCGGTGAAGGACGCGATCGCCCGGCTCGAGCAGGTCTACTCGCTCTACAGCGAGCCCGACGCGGACTTCGACAAGCTTGCCGCGGAACAGGGCAGGCTCGAGGCACTGCTCGCCAGCGTCGACGGCCACAACCTGGAGCGCCAGCTCGACGTCGCCGCGGATGCGCTGCGCCTGCCGCCCTGGGACGCGAAGGTGTCGCAGCTGTCCGGCGGCGAGCGCCGCCGCGTCGCGCTCTGCCGCCTGCTGCTCTCGAAGCCGGACATGCTGCTGCTCGACGAGCCGACCAACCACCTCGACGCCGAGTCCGTGGCCTGGCTCGAGAAATACCTCGAGCAGTACCCGAGCACGGTCATCTGCGTGACCCACGATCGCTACTTCCTCGACAACGTCGCGGGCTGGATCCTCGAGCTCGACCGCGGCCACGGCATCCCGTGGCAGGGCAACTATTCGTCCTGGCTCGAGCAGAAGGAGCGCCGCCTCGCGCAGGAAGAGAAGCAGCAGGAGGGCCTGCGCCGCACGCTCGAGCGCGAGCTCGAGTGGGTGCGCGCGAACCCGAAGGCGCGCCAGGCCAAGAGCAAGGCTCGCCTGCGCCAGTTCGAGGAGCTGTCCTCGGTCGAGTTCCAGGAGCGCAACGAGACCAACGAGATATACATCCCGCCGGGCCCGCGCCTCGGCGACCTCGTCATCGAGGTCGATGGCCTGCGCAAGGCTTACGGCGACCGGCTCCTGATCGACGGGCTGTCGTTCCGCCTGCCCCAGGGCGGCATCGTCGGGATCATCGGTCCCAACGGGGCCGGCAAGACCACGCTGTTCCGGATGCTGACGGGCGTCGAGCAGCCGGATGCCGGCACCATCCGTACCGGACCGACGGTGCAGATCGCCTACGTCGACCAGTCGCGCGACAAGCTCGACGACTCGAAGACGGTCTGGCAGGAGATCTCCGGCGGGCAGGACATCATCAAGGTCGGCAATTACGAGACCCCGTCGCGCGGCTACGTGGGCCGCTTCAACTTCCGCGGCAACCAGCAGCAGCAACGGATCGCCGAGCTCTCCGGCGGCGAACGCAACCGCCTGCACCTGGCGAAGGTGCTGAAGAGCGGCGGGAACGTGCTGCTCCTCGACGAGCCGACCAACGACCTCGACATCGAGACGCTGCGCGCGCTCGAGGAAGCACTGCTGAACTTCCCGGGCTGCGCCGTCGTCATCTCGCATGACCGCTGGTTCCTCGACCGCATCGCCACCCACATCCTCGCCTTCGAGGGCAACAGCGAAGTGGTCTGGTTCGAGGGCAATTACCAGGAGTACGTGCAGGACCTGAGGCGCCGCAAGGGCGATGACGCCGACCAGCCGCACCGCCTGCGCTACAAGCCGCTGCACGCCTGACGGGAGGGGTCAGACACCTTGAACTGCCTGAAGGGGTCAGACCCCTTCAGGCAGTTCAAGGTGTCTGACCCCTCCTGCTGTAAGACGGCGTAAACTCCTGTCCATGGCCGTCTACATCGACTCGTCGGGACGCCTGCACCACGACCAGGAGAGCGGGCTCGCCCTGCACTGCCCACACTGCCAGGTGCTCGCGCACATCGCGCCGGTCTCGGTGCCGGACTTCAACCTGCTCCAGCAGCACAAGCCCGCGCAGGTCGGGCTGGTGTACCGCTGCGAGTCCTGCAATGCGCCGGTCTTCCTGCGCTTCACCGTGAAGCTCTATGGCGGCAGCCGGGTCGAACTCGCGCCGGGCTTCGTCGAGCTCGAGCGCGCGCGGGAGAAGTTCAACTTCACCTACCTGCCCGAAGACACCGAGGCCCTCGTGAAGGAAGCCTTCGCGTGCTTCACTGCAGGCTGCTATAACGCCTTCGCCTCGATGTGCCGCCGGGTGGCGCAGGCAACTTTCGCGGACCTCGGCCCGCAGGCCCGCCTCGAGCTGTTTGACGAGCTCGCGAACATCCGCCGGCTCGCCGAGCTCGACGACGATTCCTACGAGCTGGTACGCAGCGTGCTGTTCGACTTCGACGAGCACGGGCGCGGCAACCTGCCCGTGCTCGAGGGATTCGGCGCAGGCGTGCTGCTCGAGGTGCTCAAGGACCTGCTCTACCAGGCCTACGTGCGCCGCGGGCGGCTGCAGCAGTCCATGATGATGCGCCGCTACTTCGCCGAGGATTCAACGAACGTCACGCCACTGCCCGGCACCCGGGCGTGACCGGCAGCTGATCCGGCGCACGCGCGCCGAAGCGTCGCCGCTCGCGAGCTTCGTGCCGGGCGGGTCCCCGAGCGAGCGACTAAAGTTCCGGCGGAGCGAGCGAGGGTCCCCGCCCGGCGCGAAGCTCGCGAGCGGAAACATCGGTTTGTGT
>Ga0075304_1000276_pt1 | contig 12109 bp, 9 predicted proteins | sample Joice_CattailNLA_FD_120067 | JGI IMG/M metagenome (GOLD analysis project Ga0075304, IMG submission 120067) | Natural and restored wetland microbial communities from the San Francisco Bay, California, USA, that impact long-term carbon... | ecosystem: Environmental > Terrestrial > Soil > Wetlands ... | reverse complement strand
CTCAGGTAGGAGTGGCCGGCGCCACGCTCAGGTAGGAGTGGCCGGCGCCACGCTCAGGTAGGAGTGGCCGGCGCCACGCTCAGGTAGGAGTGGCCGGCGCCACGCTCAGGTAACGGGCGGGCCGGCGAATACCGGGCGGCGCGCGTGCGGCCTAAGGCGTCGGGACCCGTCCGACCGGCCGATGACAACTCCGCCGAGACCGACTGAACCCCGGAGCTCGCCCTGCCGATAACCCACCCACGCAGACCAGACCCGAACCCTGCCAGGAGCTCGAGTGGTCACCACCAAGAACGGATTGGGCATCGTCAAGATCGCATCGATCAGCCTCGCCGTGCTGCTGCTCACGGGGGTGGCCGGCTCGCTCGTGATGGGGGCGCGCGCCCGCAGCGCCGCGCTCGAGGACACCGTCACGCAGGCCAAGGCGATCGCCGACGGCTCGCTCAGCTTGGTGTTCCGCCCCGACGATGTCGACGGCGTCGCCGCCGATGCGCGCGCGGACGTGCTGAGCGATCAGCTCGGCAGCGTCGTGATCGACCCCAGCGACTTCGACACCGTGACCTTGTGGTCGCCGACCGCCGAGATCCTGTACGCGACCGAGGAAGGCCGCATCGGCAACCGGCTCGACGGAGAACGCGACCGCATCCGTGAGGCCCTCCGAGGCGCCCCACAGACGCGGGTCTCCGACGGCGCCGTCTCCGTGATGCTGCCGCTGCGTTTCGAGTCCGGCGTCGGCGAGCCCGCGACCGTGGAGCTGACGACCTCCGCCGATCCGGTCGAGGCGGCAGGGGCCCCGTGGAGAACGATGGCGCTGTTCAGCGGTCTCGTGCTCCTCTTCGCGATCGGGCTGGTCGTCTGGATCGTGCGCCGCCCCGACGAGATCGATCTTCCCCGCCTCGAACAGCAGGGCGTGATCTCGCCGGCCATGAGGCCCTCAGGGGCCCGGCCCGTCGGGGTCCCGGCGCAGGGCATGAAGGAAGAAGGCGACGCCCGACGCATGGCCGAGGATCGTGCCCGCGCCGCCGAGGAACGCCTGGGTGTGCTCCAGGACCAGTACCGCAAGACCCTCGACGAGCTCCAGGTGGCGCAGAACCGCCTTCGTGAGGCCACGGCGTCGAACGGCGACCCCACCTACGAGGAACGGGCGATGCAGGCGGAGCAGCGGGCAGCGATGCTCGAGGACCATGCTCGGAGCGCGGACGAGCGCGCCCGTGCCCTCGAGGAGCGTTCGAGGGAGCTGGAGGGCCGAGCCCGCCTGTTCGAGCGCCAGGCACAGACGACGCAGGCAGAGCTCGACGAGATGAACCGACGCCTGGCGCAACGACCTCCCGTCACCGACGGCAACGTCGACGAGCGCCTCGACGCCGCCGAGCAGGAGACGATCGGACTCCGGGCCGAGCTCGAAGGAGCCCAGACTCAGCTCACCTTGATCCGCCGGGAGCTGGAGACGCTGCGTCCGCAGGCCGACCGCGCCCGGGAGCTTCAGGCCGAGCTGGACGCGATCCACATGGAGGCGTCGCAGGCACGCGAGAGCTCGGCGAGCTCCCGGGCCGAGCTGAGCTCGAAGGCGCAGGAGCTCGATGATCTTCGGGCGGAGGTTCGGGCGCTGCGCGCCGAGGAGCAGCGCGCGGCGATGCTCCAGGACGAGCTGCGCACGGTCAAGGCCGAGCTCCAGAGCGTCTCGGCCTCGCACCGCGCCGAGCTCGTCGAGCGGGAGGTCGACCTCGAAGCGAAGGTCCGCGCGACCCGAGAGGAGTTCCAGGCCGAGCTGTCCCGCCTGGAAGCGCGCCACGCCGAGGAGCTCGCGGCGAAGGATGCCGACATCGCGCAGCGGATCGCCGCCGCCGAGGATGCCACGCAGCAGCGGATCGACGCCGCCGAACGCGAGCTCGAAGCGCGGACGAGCCGATTCGCCAACGCCGAGGAAGAGATCTCGGCCGCCCACGCCGAGGCGAGCCGGCTCGCGAGCGAGCTCACGGTCGCGCGTGCCGAGCTCGACACCACCGTCGCCCAGCTCTCCTCCCGGTCCGAGGCGCTGCAGCAGGCGACCGAGCGGCTGCAGCAGGTGGAGGGGCAGTCGTCCGACGCCCTCTCGCGCCACGAGCGCCTGACCGCCGAGCTCGAGGCCGCCTCACAGGAGAACGCGGACCTGAACCGTCGCCTCCAGGAGATCGAGGCGCGCCGGCAGCTCGAGCTCGCGGACTCCGAAGGCCGAGCCGACATCGACGAGATCCTGCGTGTGACCCAGGAACGCCTGGCCGGTCAGACCGAGAAGCTGATCGCCGCCGAGGAGCGGGTGCACGCGCTGGAACGCCAGGTCGACATCGCGACGACGAAGCTCGACGAGACCGAGAGCGAGCTGCGTCAACAGCAGATGGCCGCGGCCATGCGTCACCTGCGGGGCGAGGACGCCGAGCAGGGCGATGCCGCGACCGAGGCCGTCGCGGCAGCGGTCAACGCCGGCGACGGCACGCCGATCGAGGACCGCCGCGCGACCTCGCCGTTCGTGAAGGAGCTCTCGAACGACGCGCGGAAGTCGCTGACCAGGATCCTCGGCATCAGCCAGATCCTCAAGCACAAGAAGGACGGGAAGGAACAGGCCCAGCTGGTGCGTCAGCTCACCGTCCACACCCGCCGCCTCGAGCACACCGTCGCCGACCTCGCGGACGCTGATCGCCTCGTACGCGGCGAGGTGGAACTCACGGTGCGCAGGACCGACCTGGAGCCCCTCGTGAGGCGTGTGGTCGAGGACTCGGGCATCGACGCGGACCACGAGTTGCTGGTCGAGACCGAACGCGTCGTGGTCGCGATCGACCAGCTGCGCACAGAGCAGATCCTGGCCGGCATGTTGCGGACCTCTGGGGACCGCACGCCCCCGAAGAAGGCGATCACGGTTCGTGTCACGGCGGCGGACGGCGGCGCCCTCATCACTGTCGAAGATCCCGAGCCCTCGTCCGATGCGTCGCTCAGCCCGCTGGTGACTCGCTTCGCCGAGGTGCAGGGTGGCTGGGCGACGGTGGAGAGCCGCGAGAACGGCGGATCGTCGTTCAAGGTGTTCCTGCCCGACGGCGCCGGTTCGGATCGGCCTGCGGCCGAGACCCGCCCGGTGACGGAGGCCACTCCCGAGGCGTTGCACATCGTCGTCGACGCGGTCGAGCCCAGCTCCAGCGATGCCGGATCGGAGCTGGTGCAGGAGCTGCACCGGCTCTCCACGGCCGAGGACTGAGCTCCCCGGCGGATCGGCGGGGCGGCGAGGGGGCGCCCCGGCGACCGCTCGGCAGTGAGCCCCGGGATCGCGTCGGGTCAGCGCCGGCGCAGCACGAGGGCGTCGCCCTGACCGCCGCCGCCACAGATCGCCACAGCCCCGAGGTCGACCCCGCGACGGCGCATCTCCATCGCGGCCGTCAGCACGAGGCGCGCCCCGCTGGCCCCGATCGGGTGGCCGAGCGCCACGGCGCCCCCGTTCACGTTCACGATCGACTCGTCGACGGCGAGCATGCGGCTCGCGTGCAGGGCCACCGCCGCGAACGCCTCGTTCACTTCGACGACGCCGATGTCGGAGGCCGTGAGACCTGCCTTCTTGAGCGCCTTCTCGAGCGCGAGGGCGGGCACGGTCTGCAGCGACGCGTACCGGTCGGCCGACATCCCGAACGCGACGATCTCCGCGATCGGGTCGAGCCCGAGCTGCTCCGCGCGCTGCTCGCTCATCACGACGAGCGCCGCAGCACCGTCGGAGATCTGTGATGCGTTGCCCGCCGTCACCGTGCCGTCGTCGGTGAACGCGGGTCGCAGCCCTGCGAGGGCTTCGCGGGTCGTGTCGGCGCGGATGCCCTCGTCACGATCGAACCGCAAGGGATCGCCACGGCGCCGTGGAACCTCGACGGCGACGACCTCGTCGGCCAGTCGTCCCGCTTCCCAGGCATCGTCGGCTCGGGTATGGGACCGAGCCGCCCACGCGTCCTGGTCCTCGCGGCCGATGCCGAGCTCCGCGTTGATCGCGTCGGTGCCCTCCCCCATGTGCCGGTCGTCGAAGGCGCACCACAGGCCGTCGTGGATCATCGTGTCGAGCATCGGGGAATGCCCCAATCGAGCCCCCCCGCGGGCCTTGGGCAGCGCGAAGGGGGCGTTCGTCATCGATTCCATGCCCCCGGCGACCGCGACATCGAGCTCGCCGGCCCGGATCATCTGGTCGGCCATCGCGACCGCCGACGTCCCCGACAAGCAGACCTTGTTGATCGTGATGGCAGGGGTCTCGATCGGGATGCCCGCTGCGATCGCCGCCTGCCGAGCGGTGATCTGCCCCTGCCCGGCCTGCAGCACGTGGCCCATGATCGTGTACTCGACGGCATCCGGCGCGACGTCGGCCCGTTCGAGCGCCTCCCGGATCGCGATCGCGCCGAGGTCGACCGCCCGCAATTCTGCCAGCGCGCCGTTGAATCGCCCGATGGGCGTACGGGCGCCCGCCACGATGACCGACGTCGTCATGCTCTTGAGTGTATCCACCGACCGCACCGGCACGGTCGAGAGCGAGCGATCAAGGCCGTGTCGCGAGCGCCTTCTCGATCACCTCGAGGATCTCGTCGCGGACGAGCTCGTCCCGGGCGATCAGGGCGTCACGCAGGGCAGCGTGCACGTCGGCGTTCAGCTCCAGCACCTCGCGCACGCGTTGGCGCTGCTGCTCGAGGATGTCCTCGACCCGCTGGCGGCCTTCCTTGTCGGCGAGCACCTTGCCGACGAGGTTCGGACCGCCGATCGGCCCGTCGGTGATCGCGTCGAACGAGATCAGCGAACCGGCCATGCCGAAAGACCCCACCATGCTGGCCGCGAGGGTCGTGGCGTGGGCCAGGTCGGCCGCCGGGCCGGTGCCGGTGTCGCCGATGCAGAGTTCCTCGGCGACCAGGCCGCCCAGGGCGATCGCGATGCCCGCCTCGATCTCGGAGCGGGTTCGCGTGAAGCGCTCCTCGGAGTCGCCGTGGGCGAGCAGCCCCAGCGACGCCCGGCGCTTGATGATCGAGAGCACCTCGAGACGACGGTTCTGCCCGACGAAGTGTGCGACCGTCGCGTGGCCCGCCTCGTGGGTGGCGACGGCCTCGCGATCCTGCTCGGTGTAGACGACCGGCTGCTTCAGGCCGACCTCCTCGGTGAACTTCGCCTCGAGCACGTCGTCGAAGTTCATGTCGCGCCGTCCCTCGCGCAGCGCGACCAGCAGCCCCTCGTCGAAAAGGTGCTCGATCATCACGGGCGTGTAGCCGAACGTCTCGTAGGCGATGCGTTCGCGCATCGAGCGATCGTCGAGCTGCTGGTGGTGGCGCTTTCGGTCGAGGAAGTAGTCGATCAGGTCGAGCCGCCCCTGCTTCGTCGGCACGTCGAAGTAGAGGCGACGGTCGAACCGGCCCGGCCGCACGAGTGCCGGGTCGAGCGAGTCGCCGCGGTTCGTCGCCGCGATCAACAGGATGTTGTGGTACTCGGACTTGATCGGGGTGAGCTGCCGGTCGCTGGGCAGGTACGCGTTGACCCAGCCGATCATGCGGGCCCGCAGCCGCTTGCGCAGCGGCGGCTGGTCGAACGACTGCAGCTGGATCAGGAGTTCGTTCACCATCGAGCCGCCGTCACCCCCGCCCATGAACGCCTCCGTGGCCAACGCCGCGCCGCCGCCATCGGGCACCGCCTTGCTGACCGCGCCACGCGCCATGCCGATCGCGTCGATCTCCTCGATGAACCCGATCGCACCCCCTTCCTTGCGTGCGGCCTTGCGCAGGGCCTTGAAGAACGAGCGGATGCGGTAGGCGGTCATGCCCTGCCACATCGACTGGAACGCGGGCGCCGAGATGAACAGGAACGGCACGCCCGCCTGCTTGGCCATCGCCTTGGCCAGGTACGTCTTGCCCGTACCGGGCGGTCCCTCGAACAGGATGCCCCGCCGGGGGGTGCCGCCGAGCTCGTCCTTGAACGTGGCGTAGCCGAGGAAGACGTCGAGCGAGCGCACGACCTCGTCGACCTGGGTGTCGAGGCCCTTGATGTCGGTGAGGCCCGCCTCTACCTGCTCGGGGTAGACCGTGACGTGAGGCGACTTCCCGTTGATCAGGGGCAGGGCCACCATGATCAACACGGGGATCAGGATCAGCAGCGGGAACGCCAGGAAGATCCACTGGTCGGGCAAGGACGGCAAGGTGAGCGGGTTCCCGCTCGAGTAACGGCGGAACAGGTACCAGTCCACGAGGAAGACGACGACGATCGCGCGCACGATCCGCTTGAGCTTCGTTCGCTCTCGCTGACGGAAGACGTCGGCGCGGCCCTTCTGCAGGAGCATCGACCCTTCCAGCAGGGTCGTCGCGTCGGCCGGTTCCTTGTTCGACACGGGCAGCTCCTCACGCTCGCGTGGGCTCGGTTCCCCCTCGGTGACTCGATCCGAGGGGTCAACCCTACGCCGGGCGGCCTCCCCCGGACATCGGTCCTTCGGCCCAGAAGGCCCATCGCAGGTCGTGGCATCGGGCCCGGGTCCCAGCACGGAAGCCGTTACAGTGCAGCTCGTGGCCCGGAAGAAGCATCCGCCGATCAGCGACGACGACCGGGCGGTGATCGGCGCCCTGCTGCGGGAGGTGCGTCGGGCCGCCGGGTTCCGATCGGCCGAGACCGCCGCGGGCGCGCGGGGGTGCCCCGCGTCGCGACAGACGATCTACGCGTACGAGCGGGGCGGACTGGTGCCGTCGTTGGTGCAGTTCCTGGAGCTCGTCGAGTTCTACGTGCTGGGTCCCCCTCCGACCCCGGCAACCGGCAGGAAGGCGGGGCCCGACCTGCGTGCCCTCGGCGTGTCCGCCGTGACGCGTGCGCTCACCCTGTCGGCCTACCACGTGACGGAGGCCCACGACCTGATCGCGCGCATGCAACCCCCGCTCGGTCGCACCGACGACGGAACCCGGTCGTGACGATCGAGCTCACCGACATCGACCACGTGGGCATCGCCGTGCCCGACCTCGAGGCCGCCGTCGACGAGTACCGGCGCCTGCTCGGCGTCGAGCCCTCGCATCGAGAGCGCGTCGAGGACCAGGGCGTCGAGGAGGTGCTGTTCGCCGTCGGCTCGTCGTACGTGCAGCTGCTCGGCGCCCTCGGCCCCGACACGCCGGTCGGACGATCGCTCGCCTCGCGGGGCCCGGGCCTGCATCACATCGCCTACAGGGTCGACGACGTCGCAGCCGCGCTCACGCACCTGCGCGATGCCGGCGCCCGGCTGATCGACGACGCCCCACGGCTCGGATCGCGCAACACGCTGATCGCGTTCGTGCACCCGCACTCGATGGGCGGCGTGCTCGTCGAGCTCGTACAGGAACGCTGATCCTCGCTAGGGCAGGTCGGTGAGGCCCTCTTCCGGGGCATTCACCAGCACGGTGACGTTCCCCTCGGGGAGCGTGCCCTCGCCCATCAGCTGGTGCGCGAGTCCGGTCTCCTCGTACGGGAAGACCTTGCCGAGCGTCGTCTGGATCTTGCCGTCGAGCACCAGGTCGTTGAACGCCGCGGCCTGCTCGTCGTTGAACAGGTGCGAGCCCTGGTAGCGCTTCTGCAGGAACCAGAGGTAGCGCACGTCGACCATCGTGTCGTAGCCCGATGTGCCGGCGCAGATCACGACCATGCCGCCTCGGTCCGCCACGAAGATCGACGTCGGGATCGTGTCCTCGCCCGGGTGCTCGAAGACGATCCGGGGGCTCACGCGTTCGCCGAGCACGTCCCAGATCGCCTTGCCGAACGCCTTGGCGCCGTCGAACCACGTCTTCCACTCGGGGCTGCTCGAGTGCGGCGGGATGCCCCAGTGGTCGAAGTCCTTGCGGTTGATGTACCCGACCGCGCCGAGTTGCTTCGCGAACTCGCCCTTCTCCTCGCTGCTCACGACGGCGATCGCGCGCCCGCCGGCGTTCGCGACGAGCTGCACCGCGAGCGAGCCGAGCCCGCCGCTCGCGCCCCAGACGAGCACCGCGTCGCCCGGCTCGACGGTGTGCGGCGGCCAGCCGAAGAGCATGCGGTAGGCGGTCGCGCCCGTGAGCGTGGGGGTCGCGGCCTCCTCCCACGTGAGGAAGTCGGCCTTCGGCAGGCACTGGTGGGCCTGCACCTTGCAGAACTGCGCGGTGCCGCCCCAGCACGTCTCGTAGCCCCACACGCGGAACGAGGCGGCGAGGCCAGGGTCGCGCCCGCCCTTCACCCACGGGTCGTCGAGGTCCCACTGTCCGGCGTGCACGACGACTCGATCGCCGACCTCGACGTTCGTGACCTCGTCACCGACCGCGTAGACGATGCCGGCCGCGTCGGAGCCCACGATGTGGAAGTCGGTGGGCTCCCCGAAGCGGGCCTGGCCCTTCGTGACGTCGATCGGCTTGCCCCACGCCGCCCAGACGTTGTTGAAGTTCACGCCCGACGCCATGACCATCACGAGCGCGTCGTGCGGCCCGAGCTCGGGCACGTCGACGACCTCGTCGAGGATCGCCGTCGTCGGGTCGCCGAAGCGATCGGGTCGCACGAGCTGCGCGTGCATCTGCGTCGGCACCGCGCCGATCGGCGGGATCTCCCCGATCTCGTACAGGTCCTTGCCCATCAGATCTCACACCTTCCACACGTCGGACGACAGGCCCGCATGTTATCGACGGCGACGAGGGCCGAGCGCGCGGCCAGGGGAGCCCTGGTCAGACCGCTGACGGGAGCTCGGCCACCGCGCAGCTGGCCGCTTGCGGGCACCACGAGCAGTACACGCCCGGGGTGAGGGCCGGCTCGCGGCCGTTCGAGAGGGCCGCCGCGGCGCGCGCCGCGGCGATCGCCCGGTCGGCGGCGTGCTGCAGGAGCTCTTCGGTCACGTCCTCGGCCTGCCAGGTTCCGCTCTCGAGGAAGAGCGACGCCGCGCGGTAGGGAGGGACCCCGAACCGAAGCGTCATGACGAGCGCGTAGAACCGCATGTCCTCGGCGAACTCCGGGTAGGCCGAGCCGGTCTTCAGGTCGACGACGAGCCGCGTCGCGCGGTTCGGCTCGAGCCGGTCGGGCACACCGAGCACGAGATCGATCTGCCCCGAGAGCACGAGGTCGCCGCCGAGCAGCTCGGCCCGCACCCGCAGCTCGCTGATCGGTGAGAGCTCGCGGCGCAACGGCTTCAACGGTGGGAACGACCCCTGGAACAGCGTCACCCGCCGCGCAACCTCCATCAGCGCGTCGTCCTGCTCGGAGGCCGAGAGCTCGCGCCAGTACTCGCCGAACCGTTCCTCGCGTTCGAGCACGCGTCCGACGGCGACCTGCGCGATCTCGTGCGGGTCCATGCCGTCGCGAGCGCCGACCTCGACCTCGATCGCCTTGTGCAGCAGCACGCCGTGGGCGCTGCGCAGCGAGTGCGCGAACGGGGGCGCCTCCCCGGCGAGCACGGACCGGAAGAGGCCCTCGCACCTCTGGTGCTGATTCAGCTTCTCCTTACCGAGCCACAGGGGCTCGGCGAGCTCGAGCTCGCGCGCGGCGCCCTCGATGCGGTCGCGGAGCCGCTGCGAGAGGTCGGCGGGGAACGTCGGGCGGTCACCGGTGCCGATCAGGCCCTCGAGGGTGCGCCGCTGCGGATCGGTGAGCTGCACCGGGCCATGGTATGCAAGGAGACCGACATGGCAGAGACCCCCGACGAGATCCTGCGCGCGCTCGCCGACCCCCAGCGTCTGGCGATCGCCGGCATGCTGGCCGGTGGGGACAAAGCGGCCGACCAGCTGGCGGCCGCCGCCGGTATCACGGTCGCGAGGGCCCACAAGCACCTGAATCGCCTCACCGCGACCGGGATCGTGCGTGTGAACGACGACCGGCACACCTACCGGCTCGACCCCGAGACCCTCCGGTGGGCGGCCGAGCAGGTGGGGCCGCCGCGTGTGACCGGTCTCGCCCTCGGCGCCGCGACCGACGATGAGGAGAGCGTGCTGCGCACGTTCTTCCGCAACGGACGACTCACCGAGATCCCGGCGAAGGAGTCGAAGCGCCGCATCGTGCTCGAACGCATCGCGCTCGAGCTCGAGCCGGGCCGCCACTACGACGAGAAGGAGATCAACGTGATCGTCGGCCGCTTCTTCAACGACTATGCGTCGCTCCGGCGATACCTGGTCGACGAGGGGTTCCTCGACCGGGAGGGCGGCGTCTACTGGCGAGCGGGCGGTCGCCTTGACCTCTGAGGGTTCCTCCGCGTCGGATCACCTTCGCGACTCGAGCGCCGCCGGTCGATCGGGAGCACGATGCGGCGGCGACCGGTCCTTCACGCCCCGAGCCCGAGCCGTGGCCGGTGGTCGACGCCCCGGTGACCCGATGCTAGGGTGCCGGGGTGCCGTCGCCGGCACCATCCCCCTCCTTCCCACCCGTCCGGTGACGTTCGCCGTACCCACTCGACCCCGGGGGGACGAGGCAGATGATCGGGAGAGCGACGACAAGGACCGCCCGCACGATCGTGGCGACGCTCGCCGCGACGTTCGTGTTCGCGATCGCCCCGGCAGCATCGGCCCACCACGCGCCGGGACCATGCGCCTTCCATCGTGACGATGGCGTGACGGTGCGCCAGCACTCCCGCGACCAGATCAGGTGCGCGGTCGGGAAGTGGAAGGTCCCGGGCGGCGTCTCCGTCGCCCTGTGCATCGCCAAGCGGGAGAGCGGGCTGTTGCCGTGGGCGGAGTCGCGCGACGGCATGAACAAGGGACTGTTCCAACAGCACGTGAACTACTGGGACGGCAACTACGACACCTATACCCGTCGGGCGTGGGACCTGCCGAAACGCATCCTGAGCGGCCGAACGAACACCGTCGTGTCGATCCGCATGGCGCACGACATCGGATGGGGCCCCTGGGGGGGCCGCCGCTGCGGCTGATCGCGACCCCCTCGTGGCATCCGCTCGTCCTCCGGGGAGCGCGCGAGGCTAGACTCCCGTCATGGTGAGCACCCGCGACGACCGGCCCGCAGGAGGCGTCGGCGACCGACCAGGCAGCGGCGAACCCGAGACGACGGTCGAGGATCGCATCGAGGAGCTCCGCAAGCGGAAGAAGGCGGCCCGCTCGCCGGGCGGCCGAGACGCGGCGAAGAAGCAGCATGACAAGGGCAAGCTCACGGCCCGCGAGCGACTCGACGTGCTGATGGACGCGGGTTCATTCGTGGAGACCGACCCCTTCGCGGTCCATCGCGCCCACGACTTCGGCATGGACCGCAAGCGGCCCCCCGGCGACGGCATCATCACCGGGTACGGCACGATCGACGGCCGCAAGGTGTTCGTCGCGAGCCAGGACTTCACCGTCTTCGGCGGCTCGATGGGCGAGGTGATGGCACAGAAGGTCACGAAGGTGATGGACCTCGCGATGTCGACCGGCGCCCCGTTCGTCTCGATCAACGACTCGGGTGGCGCGCGCATCCAGGAGGGAGCCGCATCGCTCGCGGGGTACGGCTACATCTTCGAGCGGAACGTGCGCGCCAGCGGCGTGATCCCCCAGATCAGCGTGATCATGGGACCGTGCGCCGGTGGCGCCGTCTACTCCCCCGCGATCACCGACTTCACGTTCATGGTGCGCGAGACCTCGCACATGTTCATCACCGGACCCGACGTGATCAAGACCGTCACCGGCGAGGACGTCTCGATGGAGGAGCTCGGCGGCGCGATGACCCACGCGACGAAGTCGGGCGTCGCCTCGTTCGTCGGGGAAGACGACGAGGACGTGCTGAACCGGGTGCGGTACCTGCTCAGCTTCCTGCCGTCGAACAACCTCGAGGACCCGCCCGCCTACGCGCCGACGGACGATCCGAACCGTTCTGCCGATGCGCTCACCCACCTCGTGCCCGACAGGGCGAAAGAGCCCTACGACATGCACGAGGTCATCCGTTACGTGGTCGACGACGGAGAGTTCCTCGAGATCTTCCCCCTCTGGGCGATGAACGTCGTGATCGGATTCGCTCGGCTCGACGGGCGGAGCATCGGCGTGATCGCGAACCAGCCGAAGGTGAACGCGGGCACGCTCGACATCGAGGCGAGCGAGAAGGCGTCGCGGTTCGTGCGGTTCTGCGACGCGTTCAACATCCCGATCCTCACGCTCGTCGACGTGCCGGGGTTCCTGCCCGGGACGAACCAGGAGTACAACGG